>Ga0182017_10000085_pt1 | contig 68255 bp, 75 predicted proteins | sample 712E3DmetaG_FD_120492 | JGI IMG/M metagenome (GOLD analysis project Ga0182017, IMG submission 120492) | Permafrost microbial communities from Stordalen Mire, Sweden - 712E3D metaG | ecosystem: Environmental > Terrestrial > Soil > Wetlands > Permafrost | place: Sweden: Stordalen | collected... | reverse complement strand
CGCGCCGCCGTTACAGCGTCCAGATCGTCAAACCATTCCGCGAACGGCGAGCGCCCGGCCTCGGTGTACTCTCGAATTTCAAAGGTCTCAGCCATATAGTAGCATTTATGTTACCATTGTCAACTCTTTCACATGCGTGCGGATGGGGTCACATCCCTTCATTCTCCATTGGGTGACCCCGGTGTTTCTGTTGGGGGCGGTCGCGCTCCAATCGGCGAGCTAGAGCTTGCCCTTTGTGCTTGGGACGCCCTTCACGCGTGGGTCGCGCTGGCAGGCGAGATCAAGAGCTTTCGCCAGCGCCTTGAAAACTGCTTCGACGATATGATGCGGTTCGTCGCCGCGCAACACGTCAACATGCAGATTGCAGCGCGCTTCGTTGGCGAAGCCTTGGAGAAACTCTTTCACCAAGCCGACCCTGAAACTGTTGCCGCGGCCGAGTTCGACATTGGCAATACGGTTCCAGCCCTTCGCTTTGAAGACGAGGTATGGCCGATTGCTGAAGTCCAGTGATACGCGCGCTTGCGCCAGCGTGTCGTCCATCGGCACCAAGGCCCAGCCGTACCGGCGTATGCCGCGTTTGTCGCCCAGCGCCCGCACGAACGCCTGTCCCAACGCGATACCGATGTCCTCGACTGTGTGATGCGCGTCCACAGTGGAATCGCCCTTCGCTTTAACGGTCAAATCGCACAATGAATGTTTCGCCAGCAAGACCAGCATGTGATCGAAAAACGGGATGCCCGTGGCGACCTTGGCCTTACCGGTGCCGTCAATCGTCAGCGTAAGCGCGATCCGTGTCTCCGCTGTGGTCCGCCGAATCTTTCCAGTCCGTTTTTTCATATTATCTCCGGTCTCCCCTCCCCTGTGGAGAGAGGAACTGTCGGGTCGCCTCCAAAAACTTGTCCATCTCTTCGTCCGTGCCGATGCTGACCCGCGCAAAATCTCGGATTCGATCAGCGTCCCACCATCGTACCAGAATCTTCCGCGCACGCAATTCGTCCACCCACCGTTTGGCTGCCAGCCCCGACGGCGGCCTCGCAAACAAAAAGTTCGCCTGGGAAGGATAAACAAAAACACCTAATCCTTCCAGCGCGGTCGCGACACGCGTTCGCGTGGCGCAGACTTTCTTGACCGTGCTCTCGAAATACGGCCAGTCGTCCAACGCTGCCTCGGCGGCGAGTTGGCTGAGTCGGTTGACGTTGTAGCTGTCTTTCACCTTGTCGAGCGCGCCGATCAACTCCGTCGGCCCGACCACCCACCCTACCCGCATGCCTGCCAGCGCGAACGATTTCGAGAACGACCGCGCAACCAGCACGTTGTCGTATTCGCGCACGAAATCCAGACAGTTCTCCGCCGCAAAATCCACATAAGCCTCGTCTATGACGACAACGCCGTCGGTCTCCTCGATGACGCGCTGGAGTTCCACGCGCTGGAGCCAGACTCCGCTCGGCGCGTTCGGCTGCGTGATGAACACGAGTTTGACACCGTCGAGCCTATGCAACAACGATGGGTGCGCTTCGAATTGGAACTCATCGTCGAGCGGCAATTCGACCTTTGCGGCGTCCTGAATATCCGCGAGCACAGGATACAGCGAGTAACTCGGCCAGAAATACGCCAGCTTCGCGCCCGCATCGCAAAACGCACGCACACACAGGTTCAGGATGTCGTCGCACCCATTGCCGACAAGGATCTGCCCGGCTGCGAATCCGTGGCGAGCGGCCAATTTCTCGCGCAGCGCCGTTGCCTGTGGATCGGGATACAATCGCAGCCGCGAGTCCAATGCGTTCCGCAACGCCTCCACCACTTTTGGCGAGGGCGGATACGGATTCTCATTCGTGTTGAGCTTTATGAGGCGCGTGCCCTCGCCGCTGCGTGGCTGTTCGCCCGGCATGTAAGCTGCCATGCGCTGAATATTTTTCCGTATGTAGTTCATGATCACAACCCGTCAGCGCAGTCACACATCTGAACCCACCCCTGCCCCTCCGAGGAGGGGATCAGCAATCCGGCTCCACCCTCTCTGAATAGGATCGGCAATCCAGTTCCCCTCCTCTGGAGGGGTTGGGGGTGGGTTCAAATCAGCCAGCCGGTTTCGGGCAGGCGACGTTGTCACTGAAACCTGACCCGCGCCGATTTGACGTGCGCATCAAGCCCTTCCACCGCGCCAATCGTCTCCAATGCAGGCATGGACTTGCGCAGTGCCGACTGCGATAGCTCGACCACGCTCGTCCGCCGCTGGAATTGGTCCACGGTCAGGCCAACGAACATTGCACCGGCGCCACCCGTCGGCAATTCATGGCTCGGCCCCGCCAAATAATCGCCCACGACGGTTGGCGACCACGGCCCGACAAAGATTGCGCCCGCTGTCTTGATGGCGCCCACCAGTTTCGCAGCGTTCTTCGTCATGACCTCGCAGTGTTCGGGCGCAAACCGATTCGCCACGTCAACCGCTTGTTTCATGTCTTTGACCAACACGCCAACGCCGTTCGCGTCAAGCGCGCTGCCGATGAATTCACCGCGGCTCAGCGCTTGCTGTTGCCGTTGAATCTCCCACTGGGTCGCTTCCAGAATCTTTTCCGAAGTTGTCACGAGCCAGACGCGCTCGTGACCGCTGCCGTGCTCGGCCTGTGCCAGCATGTCGGCAGCGATGAATCGCGCATCTGCCGTCTCATCGGCGATCACCAGCAATTCACTCGGTCCCGCAAGCAAATCCACACCGACCCGGCCAAACAGCAATCGTTTCGCTGTGGTGACATATGCGTTCCCCGGTCCGAAAACCTTCTGCACACGGCGTATGGTTTGTGTCCCCAACGCCATCGCGGCAATCGCCTGCGCTCCGCCCACTCGATAAATCTCCGTCGCGCCGGCCTTTCGCACGGCATAGAAAAGGTTCGGGTTGATCAGGTTCTTCGCGCCTTTGGTTGGCGGCGTGCAGGCCACGATTTCGCGGCATCCCGCGACCTTGGCAATCGCGATGGTCATGATCGCCGTTGACACCAGTGGCGCTGTGCCGCCGGGGATATACACGCCAACGCGCTGGAATGGATCGAACTTCTCGCCAACGCACCCGCCTTGCGCATTCCGCATCTGCCAGTTCTTGGACAGGGAGCGCTTCGCGAAGGCCGTGACGTTCGTCTGGGCGGCTGCCAAAGCTTTGCGCAGCGCGGCGTCAACTGCCGGTGTTGGCTCGGTCACGGCCATTTGTGCCGCTGTCAACTTCACGCCGTCAAAGCGTTCGGTGAACGTCAGCAGCGCGGCATCGCCGTCCTGCTGCACCGCCGCAATGATGTCGCGCACGCGTTGCTCGATTGTCGGGTCGAACAGACTCGAGACCGCGCAAGCTGCCGCGACCGCCTCGGCAAAATCAGGCTGATTGTAACGCAGGATCTTCATTGGAAACCGGCGCTATGTTACCCAATTGCCCGCCAAAGGCAATCGCCTTCGCCGCGACAGACAGCCGGGGTGTGGCCGACGTTATTTCTTCGCCGTTAGCAACCGCCGGCGGAGCGCTTCGTGCTGCGCCCAGATCGGGTCAGGAAGACGCGTGCCGAATTGGTCGAAGAATTTATGGATGGAATCCAACTCGGCCAGCCATGCTTCCCTGTCTACCGCCAGAAGCTTGCGCATCGCGTCCTTGGGCAGTTTCAGCCCGGTCATGTCGATGTCTTTGGGATCGGGCACATAGCCGATAGGTGTGCGCACGCCGGTGACCTCGTTGCGGCAGCGGCCGAGGATCCACTCGATAATGCGCAGGTTCTCGCCGAAACCCGGCCAGAGGAACCTGCCATTTTCGTCCGTGCGAAACCAGTTGACCTGAAAAACCTTCGGCTGCGGCTGAATCTGGGTGCCCATATCCAACCAGTGACCAAAGTAATCGGCCATGTTGTACCCGCAAAACGGCAGCATAGCCATCGGGTCGCGACGTACTTCACCGACTGCGCCAACTTGTGCCGCGGTGCGTTCGCTGGCCATGGTCGCCCCAAGATAGACACCGTGGTTCCAGTCGAACGCCTCGCAAACCAGCGGACAGAGTGTGCTGCGGCGTCCGCCAAATATGATCGCCGAAATTGGCACGCCATGATGCTGGTCGTATCGGAACGAGTGCGTTGGGCAATTGGTGAACGGCGCGGTAAATCGGCTGTTGGGATGACTGGACAGGATTGGTTTCCCGTTCTTGTCGGTCATGCCCGGCTTCCACGGTTTTCCCTGCCAATCGATGGCTTTGCGCGGTGCCGGATCGTCATGCCCTTCCCACCAGACAGTGCGGTCGGGTCGCAAACCGACGTTGGTGTAAATCGTGTCGCGGCCAATAGTGCGCATTGCGGTGCGGTTGGTGCGCGAGTTTGTGCCGGGCACGACGCCGAAGAATCCCATCTCCGGGTTGACCGCCCATAACTGTCCATCGGTGTCCACGCGCATCCAGGCGATGTCGTCTCCGACCGTCCATATCCGATAACCTTTTTGCTTGAGACCTTTTGGCGGCAAGAGCATGGCAAGATTGGTCTTGCCGCAGGCGCTTGGGAACGCGGCAACTACGTATTGGACGTGACCGTTCGGTTCTTCAATACCGAGGATGAGCATGTGTTCGGCAAACCATTTTTCGCGTTGCGCCAGCACGCTGGCAATGCGCAGAGCCAGACATTTCTTGCCGAGCAGGACATTGCCGCCGTAACCGCTGCCCACCGACCAAATGGTGTTGTCCTCGGGGAAATGCAGGATTAGCCGGCGGTTAACGTCCAAATCCGATTTGCTGTGCAGGCAATGTGTGAACTCGCCCCGCGGACCCAGCGCATTCAGAGGCGCCTTCCCCATCCGGGTCATGATCCGCATGTTCAACACGACGTAGATGCTGTCGGTCAGTTCGATGCCGATCTTTGAGAACAACGAACCTATCGGGCCCATCGCGAACGGCACGACATACATCGTGCGGCCTTTCATCGAGCCGGTAAATATCTCGCGGGCCTTGCGGTATGCCACGCGCGGGCTCATCCAGTTATTGGTCTCACCGGCGTCGCTCTGGAAACTTGTGCAGATGTAAGTCAGATGTTCGGTACGCGCGACGTCGTTGGCCGCAGAACGGTGCAGGTAACAACCGGGCATCTTCTTCTGGTTCAATTCAATCAACTCACCCTGTTTGACAGCCTTGGCGGTCAACCGTTGGCGTTCCTCTTCTGAACCATCGCACCAGTATATCTCGTCCGGCTGGCACATGGCCGCCATGCGTTCGACCCATTCATTGACGTGCGGATACTTGATCATAAGGCTTCCATCCTATTGTTATGATTAGATGACTCCGTCAACCACTGTAACTCGCGCAGGAGGTCGGCGTTTCCCAGACCCGAACTTCGAGGACAGTCAGGTCCTGCGTCCGCGCGTGACAGTAAATGAGTTTGGCGATGCTTTCGGCAGTCGGGTTCTCATCCATCAAAAAGAACGGCTCGCCTTGCCGCTCGAGCAATGGCACGACCGGATCATCTTTGCGCAGCAACATCCGATGGTCGAGCGTCTCGTCAATCCACGTCTTCAGCGCGCGTTTGACATCCGTGAAGTCGGCCACCATCCCGCGTCCATCGAGCGTATCAGCCTGCAAATCCACCTCGACGACTCCGTTGTGCCCATGCAGGTGCCGGCATTTTCCTTCGTACTGGAGCAACCGGTGACCGTAACAGAACTCGATTCGTTTCGTGACCTTGAACATTGGGCGAAGTTTAACCACCAACCCGCCAAGACACAAAGGATTTTATGGAATCATCCTTCGGATGCGCGCATCTGAATGCTGTCACCTTATCAAGGGTCAACCACGGTAGGGCGGGCTGGCCCTAGCCCGCCGCAGGAAATGATGGGAATGGTCGCGGCGCGGTGGGCCACCGCGCCCTACCACGACTCCGGGTGTCGGAGGGGGCGGCGATGGCAGTTCCTTACGCGTTCGCAATCAGCCTGCCACCGTCCACCACCAGCGTGTGGCCTGTGATGAAGTCGCCACCTTCTATAAGAAACAGAACAGAATTTACAATGTCTTGTGGGTTGCCAATCCGTTTGACGAGCGTGGCGTTGATGATGGCGCGACGTTCGCGCAGACTGACGTCCGTCGGCAACAACACCGGCCCCGGCGCGATGGCGTTGACTTGCACCCGCGGGGCGAGCGCTTTTGCCAATGATTTGGTAAGACAAATCACACCGGCTTTGGACACGCAGTACGGCAGATAATCGGCATAAGGACGGATTGCTGCCCAGTCGGCAAAGAGAATGATCTTACCCGCTCGTTTGCGCCGTTTCATGTGTCGTCCGACCTCCAGCGCGAACAGAAACGGTCCTTTCAAGTTCACATCAAGGTGAGAATCCCAGTCGCGTTCCGTCAGCGTGTCGAACGGCGTGCGCTTGTACATCGCCGCGCTGGTTACCAGCACGTCGATCCCGCCGAAATGTTTGATGGCGCGGGCAACCGCTTCTCGCACCTGCCGGGCATTGGACTGGTCGGCTCGAACGGCGAGCGCATCCACGCCGAGCGCCTTGATTTCCGCGACGGTGCGATGGGCGTCAACGGCGGAGCCGCGGTAATGCACGACGATATTTGCTCTGCGCCGCGCCAAGCCGAGCGCGACAGCGCGTCCGATCCGCTTGGCGGCTCCCGTCACCAACGCCGTTTTGCCGTTCAGTTCCACCGTGCCACTTGAACTTACGCGACAGCCTCGGGCGGCGCAAGGGAAAGAAATTGAAGTGCCGCGGCGTTCCGTGTATACTCTAACACTGTGAAATCTAAACTACTCATTGGCTTGGTCGCTGTTCTCCTGCTAGGTTCGTTGACCGCGCAAGCGGAAACCGACCAAACGCCCAAAGGCCAAAACGCCCTGCGCAAGCTTGGCCGCGGTTTTGCAAATGTTCTGTTCGGTGTCGTCGAAGTGCCGAATCAGATTACCAAGGCGACCTCCGATCAAGGCGGCGCGGCGATCCCGTATGGTATCGGCAAAGGATTCGCACGCTGGATCGGACGCGAGGTGGTTGGTGTTTATGAGATCGTCACGTTCCCGATCCCATTGCCGAGTGGCTACAAGCCCGTGATGAAACCCGAGTTTCCGAACGAAGACTATGAGCCGTAGCCTTCGGCTGGCAACGCTGTTTCTGACGTTCTGGGGTTTGCAGGCCAGCTATGGTGACGATGTCACGGTGACCGCAGCGCTGGCGAACGGCGATGCTGCACTGGCTCGACTTGACCTCGATGCCGCACTCACTGCGTTCCGCGCCGCATCGCAACTCGATACCAACAATTACGTTGTCGCTTGGAAATTCGCCCGCGCTCTCAGTGACAAGGCCACGCTCTCCGCCGACCCCAACCAGCAAAAACAACTCTGCCGCGATGCTGAACAGATGGCCCGGCGCGCGGTGGCATTGAATCCGCAGGACGCCAATGGTCACACCCAACTGGCGGTTGCAATCGGTAAACTGGCCTTGTTCGAAGGCCAACGCCGCAAGGTTGAATTGTCCAAGGAAGTCAAGGTCGAGGCCGATACCGCATTGCGCCTGAATCCGCGCGATGACGTCGCTCTGCACGTGCTCGGTGTTTGGAACCGCGAATTGGCTCAGTTGAACTGGGTCCTACGCGCGTTTGCCGAGTTTATCTATGGCGCGTTCCCACCCGCGTCGTTGAGCCAGTCGGTTACCAACCTGCAGGAGGCGGTCACGCTGGCGCCGAACGTTGTCGCGCACCGGGTCGAATTAGGTCTTACGCTGATCGTTGCCGGCAAACGACTCGAAGCTAGAGAGCAACTCGATAAAGCCATGGAATTGCCGAACGTCTGGGTGACCGACGACCACTACAAAGCCGTCGCCAAACAAAATTACCGGCGGACCGGTACCTGAGCAGAACCAATGCCGATCATCCCCAGCCAAGTGCTCACCGTCACCGAGCTGACGCGCCGCGTCAAAGGCGCGCTCGAAGACAAGTTCACGTCGGTCTGGGTCGAAGGCGAAATCTCCAATCTACGCACACCACAGTCTGGCCACGTCTATTTCACGCTCAAGGACGCCAATGCGCAGTTGGCCGCCGTGCTCTTTCGCGGTCCCGCCGCCGGTGTGAAGTTCAAGTTGCAGGATGGTTTGGCGGTCATCGCGTTTGGCGACATCAGCGTTTATGAGAGACAAGGCCAATACCAAATAATCGTCCGTCAACTCCTGCCGAAAGGCCTTGGCGCGCTCCAACTCGCCTTTGACGAGCTGAAACGCCGATTGGAGAAGGAAGGACTGTTTGCCGCCGAGCGCAAGAAACCCATCCCGCTCCTGCCCCAGCGCATTGGCCTCGTCACATCGCCAACGGGTGCGGCCATCCGCGATTTCCTTAATATCATCGGCCGACGGTTCCCGAACGTCCATATCGTCATCAACCCGGTCCGTGTCCAAGGCGAAGGCGCGGCGCAGGAGATCGCCGACGCGATTGATCAGTTCAATGCACTCCACGCCGCCGGCACGCTACCGCTCGATGTGCTTATTGTCACCCGCGGCGGCGGGTCGCTCGAAGACCTGTGGGCGTTCAACGAGGAGGTGGTTGCGCGCGCGCTCGCCCGTTCCACCATTCCAACCATCTCCGCTGTTGGGCACGAGATAGATTTCACCATTGCCGATTTTGTCGCCGACATGCGCGCCCCTACACCGAGCGCTGCGGCGGAGCTGGTCGTGAAAGCTAAAGAAGAATTTGTCCGTCAACTCCGCGACTGCCAGATGCGGTTGGCAAACAACCTGCGGCTCTGTGTCGCCAATATGCGTCGGAGATTCACCGAATCGGCATCGAGTTACGTCTTCCAGCAACCAGCGCAATTGATTCGCCAATACCAGCAGGAAGTGGATGATTTGCGGCACCGGCTCGGGCAAGCGACCGATTCAGCGCTCGACGCTCAGCGGTCGCGACTGGCGACGGCCGGAGCGAAATTCGCGCTGCTCAGTCCGCAGTCTCGCTTGGCGGCATGGAACGCCCGACTCGATGCTGGTCAACGACGGCTCGGCTCAGGGTTCAACCAACAATGGCAACGGACGACCCACCGCCTTGATCAGGCCCGCGCCAAACTCGACCTGCTCAGTCCGAAATCCACGTTACAGCGCGGCTACAGCATCACCCGTACGACGGATGGAAGAATTGTTAAAACCGTTAAGACCGTTAAGACCGGAGACCAAATCCGCACGCTGGTTGCCGATGGCGAGTTCGAGTCGGAAGTAAAACCGTCTCAGCGCTGAAGTCTGCGCCCACCGGTATTCGCTGAACGCGCTCAAGACTCAAGCGTTGCCGCCACCGACTTTGCGTGTATTGGATTTGAGCCAAGCGGCGTATTCGGCCTCGTTCATCTCCCCAGCGGCGAGCGCCAAAGTGCGCACCGTCGCTTCAGCTTCGGTAGCTTCGAACTGACAGCCGTTAAGCTCCAGAAACAAAACCGCTACGGCGAAACCAATCCGTTTGTTTCCATCAACGAACGGATGGTTCTTCACCAAGCCGAAGCCATAGCTGGCAGCGAGATCGAAGATCGTCGGCTTGTCGTAGTGTAAGATATTCCCCGGCCTGGCCAGTGCGGACTCCAGCAGCCCTTCGTCCCGTACACCGGAGGAACCGCCGAACTCGGCCAGCAACTGCTCATGCAGCGCGATCACCGTCTCGTGCAGCACCCAGACCGGCGGCTTCATTTCGCCAGCTCACGCAGCGTGTTGCGGTAGCGGCGGACGACATCCTTTGCCGCTTCCATCTGCTGCGTGAACTCGGCGTTAGCCGGGGCCATCCGCACGCTTCCATCGGCGGCGTCGGTGACACACACGGCATCGCCTTCGTGAACCTTCAGATGGTTGAGCACGTGCTTAGGCAACACCACGCCCACCGAGTTGCCGACCTTGCGAAGTTTCAGTTCCAGAACCATATATCTAATGTAACAACAAATGTTATAACGTCAAGCCCGGTTTTGTAGCATCCTGGCTGCGACCAGGCTAACGACAGTCTCACGCAAGCCGAGTCCGACGAGACGCCGCTGTCGTTTGCGGCAACACGCAAAGCCGCAAAGTTCGCTAGATGTGCTGTCAAGAGTCAAGCGTTGACCCCGCTGAAGAGTCAAGCGTTGACCCCGCTGACTGCTGACCGCAACGCTGCATTTGCCGTGTAGCCGCACCCTTGACGGGTGCGTCCGTGTCGAACGCAGGCGTAAAGCCTGCGGCTACAGGTCCTGCGATGTAACCGCGCACCGTTGTTTCGCTCGGAGCGGAGCGTCTCGCGGACTCGGCTTACGGGTGCGTCTGTAGTCGTCGTAGCCGCACCCTTGACGGGTGCGGCCGCAAACGCGGGCATAAAGGTTTACCCGCCTACGGCGGCGCCAGAGGCGACCAGGGTTTCCCCCGAAAGCTTTCGGGGCAAGTCTCACGGCCTTCCTTACCACCAAGCCTGAAAGAACGCCAAAACGATTGAGGTATGTTGGTTGGAGAAATCGATACGATATATCGCTTAGCGATATATCATGCCCTTTGCGCACAACCAGAAGCAGCAAGCGGACGGCTCTCCTCCTTCGTCCCGCAGATGCGGGACTTCGGCGGACGAGAGCGAGCCGTCCCTACCTTTATGACTTGGCATCTTGGTGCCTTCGTGGTGAAAGAACGCCTGCTGCCTATTTGCCGGCCATGGCGTTGCCGGCGAGCCAGCCCGTGGTCCAGGCGGCCTGGAAATTGAATCCGCCGGTTATCCCGTCTATGTCGAGCAATTCACCTGCAAAAAATAGTCCCGGGCAGATCCGGCTTTGCATGGTCCTGAAATTCACCTCGCTCAATCGCACGCCGCCGCAGGTGACAAACTCCTCTTTGTTCATGCTCTTCCCGGTCACCTGCAATTCCGTGCGGATCAATTGCTGGAGGAGCCTGTGTTGATCCGAGCGCGTCATCACGGCCCAACGGGTGTCCGCTTTCACTCCTGCGGCGAGGACCAACTGTTCCCACAGCCGGGCCGGCAATGGCGGGATCGGCGTGTTCACCACGAGCCGGGCCGGTTGCTGGCTGCGTCGCCACTGAAGTTCCGTTGCTATCTCTTCCTGATCGAGTTTCGGTAGCCAGTACAGGTGCAACGGAAACCGGTAGCCGCGATCATGCAACACACGCGCTCCCCACGCGGAGAGACGAAGAATCACGGGGCCGCTCAAACCCGTGTGTGTCACCAGTAGAGCGCCCTGCTCCCGCAACTCCGTGTCCGGCACTGAAGCTTCCACTGATTCGACCGTGACCCCAGCCAGCTCCCGCAACCATGGCGTCTCCAAGCCGAATGTGAACAACGACGGCACTGGCGGCTCCAGCGTGTGTCCAAGCGAGACCGCCAACTGGCCGGCCTCCGCCGTGCGACACCCACCGGTGGCCAGCAACAGCCGGTCGCAGGACAGCGTTTCGCCATTGGATAACGATAGATCGAAGCCGTTCGCGTTTTGTAGCGGCGCTCTATGAGCGCCGTCCGCTGCGATGTCATTATGACTTCGGCGGTCACAGACCGCCGCTACAGTTGTCACCTTCTCCACCCCGCACTTTGTCCGCAGCTTTACGCCAGCTGCCTTGGCCGCGTTAACAAGACAATCAATAATCGTTTGGGACGAGTTGTTGAGTGGGAACATCCGTCCATCACACTCGGCGTTGAGTCTTACGCCCCGTTTCTTGAACCAAGCGACGGTATCGGTTGCTCCGAACCGTTGAAATGGCCCGATCAACTCGCGTTCGCCACGCGGAAATCTGGTCGCAAACTCCTTTGGATCAAAGCAGGCATGCGTGACGTTGCACCGTCCGCCGCCCGACACTTTGACTTTGGCAAGGAATTCCGGTCCTTCCTCAAGGATTGTCACTTCGGCGTCAGGCATCAGCTCGGCGCAGGTTATGGCCGCAAAGAATCCCGCCGCGCCTCCGCCGACCACAATGACCTTTCGTGAACTCATGTGATCTTCCTCTGCACCCGGCCGGCGCGTAATGCAGCTTCGAGTTGTTGCAAGTCTTTGGGCAGCGCTGCGGTCCACGTCATTCGTGCCCCGGGTCTGTCAGGATGTTCCAGAGTGAGAACCTCGGCGTGCAACGCCTGACGCGTAAACTCGATCGGCACGACAGCGCGGTCGCGTTTGGCCGCGTGATAGAGCGGATGATACGTGCGGTCGCCGATCAACGGCAGGCCTTCGTGCGCCGCTTGGACGCGAATCTGGTGTGTGCGACCCGTCTCCAGATTGAATCTCAGTTTTGTAATGACGCGGCCCGTGCCGCGTATCGTGAACTCCTCGATCACTTCGTAATGCGTCACCGATTCCAGTGCATCGTCACCGGCTTCTCTGGCCGCGCGTTCGGACAACACGTGCTGGCGCAGATTGTCGTCGTCGAATCGCAGCCAGTGCCGCCACGTGCCGCGCGGCGTTTTTGGACGGCCATCTACAAAGGCCACGTACTGACGCGACGCGCGATGCGTTTGAAATTGCTCGATGAGCCGCGCCCGCGCCGTTGGGTTCATCGCCAGACACATCACGCCCGTCGTAAACTGATCGAGCCGGTGGACGGGTTGGGGTGTGAGATGCAAGAACGACGGCGGCAACCGACGACGCGCTGTCGCGCCGCCGATCGCCCGCAACCGACCCGCGAGGAAATCACCGAGAACGCTCAGCGCCGACAAATCACTGTACGGCGCGGGCACCGAGAGCAGTCCCGCGCCTTTGTTGACGACGGCCAGCGAGGCGTCGATGTAGAGCAACCCGAGCCGGGCATGAATCCGCCATTCCCGTTCTAGCGTCACCGAGGTGGAACGACGGCCCTGCATTCCCAATGCGTCCTGCGGATCGGGCATTGTTTGATTAGGTCGGCGGACGATCACGCCATTCACGCTGATCCGTCCCGCCGCTATCCATTGCTTGGCGCGTTTCTTCGGCGTGTCCGGATACTTCTCCAGCAACCACTCCAGCAATGGTCGGGTCGTCTTGTCGGTGGAATCTGCCATGGTCATGTATCAGCGCCAGAATGCGGCCAGAAGAGGCTAAGGTCAAACGGAATGGCTATAGGCAGGCGCAGGTTTACCTGCCTCTGACAGCGCTGAAGGCGACCAGGGCTTTATGCCTGCGGGTAACAGCCGGCGAACGCACCCTAAAGGATGTGGCTACTCCTGAAGCTGGTTTCAGGACGTTATGCAATGGATTTCACTGAAATGAGTTATTGCTATTCTGGCGGGATGGGCTATTGTTGCCGTGCTCGCAGGTAGAAGTAAGTTGCAGTGAGATTGGTAGATTGTCAGTCAGGCCTAGCAGCTCGGTGACAGTCCGAAACCCGAATCCCTCGGGAACAGTCACTGAGACCTCCTAACCGCAGCAGAAAGTATAACATATAATGGCTACCAAGCTATTCGTAGGAAACCTGTCGTTCAATACCACTGAAGGCGACATTCTGGATCTGTTCAAACAGTCCGGCACTGTCAGCACTTGCGACCTCATCATGGACAAGTTCACGAACAAGTCCCGTGGGTTCGCCTTCGTGCAAATGGGTACGCAGGAAGAGGCCACCAAGGCCATTGCCGATCTTAACGGCAAGGAATTGGATGGTCGGGCGTTGACCGTCAACGAAGCCAAGCCCCGTGAAGAGCGCCCTCGTGGCAGCTTCGGCGGCGGCGGCGGCCGTGGCGGCGAACGTCAGTTTGCCGGCAACAGCCGGTACTAATTCTTTTTAAGAATTGGTTGTTCTAACAGAAAGGCGTCCCGTGCAAGCGGGGCGCCTTTTTTCCAATTTCCACCTTGCCGGGGGCAACTCCTGCCGGTAGCGTGCACAACCTGCCATGTTGACGATTTCAGAAATTACGAAGGCGTTTGGAGCGCGCGTGCTGTTTGAGCGCGCGTCGCTACAGGTAAACCGCGGCGACCGGATCGGGTTGGTCGGACCGAACGGCGCGGGCAAATCCACGTTGTTCTCGCTCGTGCTGGGTCACGACTCACCGGACGCAGGAGAGATGAGCATCGAACGGAACACGACGATCGGGCACCTGCCACAGGAAACGGCGCCCGTCGGTGAGGAGACGGTGTTGGAACTGGCCACGGCGATCACGCCGGAGGTCGCGGAACTGCAGCGACGGTTGAAGGCGTTCGACGCCGGACACGACACCGAGTCACACGACTTTCACGAAGTGCAGGCGCGGTTCAACGAACTCGGTGGTTATCAACTCGAACCGAGGGCAAAGAACATTCTGCACGGACTGGCGTTTCGAGAACGGGATTTCGATCGTCAATTGAAGGCTATGAGCGGTGGATGGGTGATGCGGGCGTATTTGGCCCGGTTGCTCGTGCAGGAACCGGACTTGTTGTTGCTCGACGAGCCTACCAACCATCTCGACCTCGAAGCCTTGCGGTGGTTTCAGGAATATTTAAAAGCGTATCCCGGCGCCATTGTGCTCATCTCGCACGACCGCGAGTTTTTGAACCAGCTCGTCGGCAGCATTGTGGACATCCGTCAGAGCCGGTTGCTGCGGTATCGCGGCAACTATGACGAATATCTTGTACAACGGGCGGCGCAGGCGGAACAGCATCTGGCCGCCTACAAGAACCAGCAGCGCGACATTCAGCGGCTGCAGGCATTCGCCGACCGGTTCCGAGCCAAGGCCAGCAAATCATCGCAGGCGCAGGCGAAACTCAAACAGATCGAACGCATGGACAAGATCGAAGCGCCGGTGAACGAAGCGCGAACGATCAAATTCCGATTCCCGCAACCAGCGCGCAGCGGACAACGCGTCATCACGCTCAAAGATATTCATCACGCGTACGGCGAGACCGTTGTATATCACGGCATGAACTTCGAGGCTGAGCGCGGCCAGCGCATCGTGCTGGTCGGCCCGAACGGCGCGGGCAAGACCACGCTATTGAAAATCCTGGCCGGTGTGTTGCCAGTCCAATCCGGGTTGCGCGAACTGGGGTTGAACGCGAGGGTTGGCTACTACGCGCAGCATCGCGTCGAGATGCTGAAGGCCGAGCGCACCGTGTTGCAGGAAGCGCTCGATACGCCGGAGCGGTTATCGGAACAATTCGCACGCACCGTACTCGGCTCGTTTTTGTTTCGCGGCGATGATGTGTTCAAAGAGGTGGGAGTGCTCAGCGGCGGCGAGAAGAGCCGGCTGGCGCTTGTCAAACTACTGCTCGATCCGCCGAACCTGCTGTTGATGGACGAGCCGACGACGCACCTGGACATGGCGAGCATCGACGCGCTGGTTCATGCGCTGGAACATTACGAAGGCACGCTGATCTTCATCAGCCATGACGTCTATTTCATCCGCAAACTGGCCCGGCATGTCCTGCACGTGAACGCGGGCAAGCTCACGCCTTACCACGGTGACTATCAATATTACCTCGACAAGTCTGCCGCCACGTCTGCGCAAGCCGCGCTTACCGCCGGCGCGAGCGAAGCATCCACACCGGCCGGCGCTGTCGAAAGTCAGCGGACGAACCGGCGCGAGCAAAAGCGCATCGAGGCCGAAGCGCGCCAGACGCGTTCGCGCGAACGACAGACCTTGCAGCATACGGTTCGCGAACTCGAAAAGGAAATCGCCCGGCTCGAACAATTGCAGAAGAACTTTACTGCCGAGCTGGAGAATCCCGAGACATACCAGAAACCCGGCCGCGCCATGGCGGTGAATCGGGAGTTGAGCGCGGTCGTGGAAGACCTCTCGCGCGTCGTCGCTGATTGGGAGCAAGCCTCCGAGCATTTGAGCGAACAGATTGAAGCCTCCGAAAAATCAGGCGTTGTGAAAGACCCAGCGCTTCGCACAGGTTAATGCCGCCACGCGTCAGCGCTTGGCCGAGAGTGTGACCAATGTGATTTCGGGTCGGGCGCCCACGCGCATCGGTGGTCCCCAAGTGCCGGTCCCGCGACTGACATAAACGGTTGTGTCGCCGGACGTAAATAGGCCATACGGCATCTTGTAAATCAGTTTGACGATGTAGTTGAACGGCCAGAGTTGGCCTTTGTGTGTGTGACCACTCAGTTGCAGTTGGATGCCGTTGGACTGTAGTTCCTCGAACGTCGTCACGGGAGTGTGGTAAAGCAGGATGGTGGGCTTGGAACGGTCGGTCCCGCGCATGATTTCTTCCAATGACGGGATTTTCTCACCAACTGCCCAAGCGCCAGCAGGGTCGTCCCGGCCAACGAGTTGCAGTCCGCCGGCGACTGTCACCCATTGATTGCGCAACATGGTTACCCCAGCCTCTTCCATGAATGCTTGGGATTGGTCGATCCCGGCAAAGTATTCGTGGTTGCCGGGTACCGCAAAGACGCCGTACTTGCTTTTCAGACGGTGAAGCGGGTGAACCATGTCTTCCATGTGCAACGCCTCAGCGTCAACGAGATCGCCGGTAATAACGATGAGATCGGGATTCAGGTCGTTAACCATGGTAACGATTCGTTCGAGCCGGGAACCGCGAACGATCCGTCCCATGTGGACATCGGAAATCTGTGCGATGCGCAGGCCTTCCAGTTGGCTGGGCAGATTTGGCATCCGGACTTGAAGATGTGTGATGCCAATCCAGCGGGCCTCGACCAAGCCATAAATCGTGATCGCCACTACAATGGTCGTGATAACAGCCGACACGGCTCGGCCATCGAAGACCCCACGAAAGATAATCAGGCGAAAAAGGTCGCTGGCCACCGTGACCAGGACGAAATAGACGACCATGCCCATCCAGACTGAACTCACCATTGTGGCGGCGGTAACCGCAAAACCGTTCTGATGTCGGAAGACAACGTGGATAAGCGGAAAGGATATGAATAAGAGAAAGAACAATCCCTGAAGAAGCCGGTTCGCCACACCGGTGAGTTGCAGAGGATTTACGAGCCGCGCCCAGATGTACAGGTGCGCTCCGCCGTAAATCAGCGTGAAAATGATGATAAACATGACTGATGCCTTTCCAAATCCTTTCATCAATTACCTCGGACAGCCATACTATTCATTCCCCCACCCCGGAAAGCAAATATTCTCACTAGGGTTCGGCGTGCGCGCATCGGGCTTGATGGTGGTTGGGCTTTGTGGTAGCGTCCACCCCGCATCACGATGAAGAAAAAGCGCACTCCCGGCCACGTCAGCGAAGTGGCGAACATTGAAACCGGACAGGTTGGCCCGAGTTTCGAGAAAGCCATCCAGCGGCTCGAACAGATCGTGGCCGATATGGAGCGGGCCGAGCTGCCATTGGAAGACGTGTTGAAGAAATACGAGGAAGGCACGCGGCTTGTGCGGTTCTGTAGCCAGAAACTCGAGGAAGCTGAGAAGAAGATTGAACTGTTGACGAAAAAGGCCGACGGTTCAGCGACCTTGAAACCGTTTACAGACGAGGAAGATACAGGGGACGACCGCAGACGGGACACCCGCGCCACTACGGATGAAAACGGTGCCAAGCTGCTGTAAACACCTCTACCGGTTCTAACGATTTCTAACAAGGAAACCAGAATGGGCCGCTATTTGGACATGATCAATTCGCCTGCGGACGTGAAGCTGCTGACGATCGAGCAGTTGCAGACGCTGGCGCAGGAAATCCGCGACGAGATCATCACAGTGCTGAGCAAGAACGGCGGGCACGTTGGCCCGAACCTCGGTGTGGTGGAGTTGACCATCGCTTTGCACCGCGTGTTCGATTGCCCGAAAGACAAGTTTGTCTGGGATGTCAGCCATCAGGTCTACGTCCATAAACTGCTCACAGGCCGCCGTGAAGGGTTTAAAAAGGTGCGCCAAACGGGCGGCGTGATGGGGTTCGCCTGTCGCGCGGAAAGCCCCTATGACGCTTTTGGCGCTGGGCACGCTGGCACGGCGTTATCCGCGGCGTTGGGCATTGCGGCGGGACGCGACAAGGCTGGCACGGGGGAGCACGTGATAGCCGTTGTTGGCGATGCGGCGCTGACGAATGGCATCACCTACGAAGCCCTGAACAACATCGGCCACACCACGAAACGGCTCATCGTGGTGCTAAACGACAACGAGTGGGGCATCGCCAAGAACGTCGGCGCGATCGCCAGCTACCTGAACCGCGTTGTCACCCACCCGCGCTACCAGGCCGCACACAAGAAGCTCGCCGGCATGATGCAACGGCTTGGTCCAGACATCGCCAAGGTCGAGCACAAAGTCGAGGAGGCCGTCAAAAGCATTCTCGTGCCGAGCGTAATGTTCGAGGAATTCGGCCTGCGTTATCTCGGACCGGTTGACGGGCACAACATCAAGCTGCTGATGGAATCGCTCCAATGGTGCAAACAACAGGATTGTCCCGTACTGCTGCACGTCCTCACGACGAAGGGCAAAGGCTACGACGTGGCGATTCAGTATCCTGAGAAATTTCACGGTTGCGGGCCGTTCGACGTTGCCACGGGCGATTCACCAAAGACGCCCGGCGCCCCGCCGAACTATCAGGATGTGTTCGGGGACGCGATGCTGCAGTTCAGCGAGCTCAACAGCAAACTGGTAGGCATCACCGCCGCGATGCCCAGCGGCACAAGTCTCGGTAAGCTTCACAAGGCCAAGCCCGACCGTTTTTTTGACGTTGGGATTGCCGAGGAGCACGCGGTCGTTTTCGCGGCAGGCATGGCGACCATGGGGTATCGTCCGGTCTGCGCCATTTACTCGACGTTTCTACAGCGGGCCTACGATTGCATCATCCACGACGTGGCATTGCAGAATCTCGACGTGATTTTCTGTATGGACCGAGCGGGATTGTCGGTCACCGACGGCGCGACGCATCACGGATTATTCGACATCGCTTATGGACGCAGTATTCCGAACGCCACGCTGATGGCGCCTAAAGACGAGGACGAACTGGTGGACATGCTCTGGACGGCGTTGCAGCATCACGGTCCGATCTTGATCCGTTATCCGCGTGGCGCCGGCACGGGCGTACCAATCAAGAAGCGCCCTGCGATCCTGCCAATTGGTAAGGCGGACGTGATCAAACATGGCACCGACGTGGCAGTGATCTTCTACGGCACGGTAGGCGACATCGCCCGCGGAACGGCAGCAGCGCTCGAGGCCCAGGGGCTTTCGGTGGCGCTAGTCAACGCGCGGTTTTGCAAACCGCTCGACCACGCGATGCTGGAGAAGTATGGCCGCGAGGTCAGAGTGATTTGCACCATTGAAAACCATGTGTTGCCGGGCGGCTTCGGTAGCGCGGTGATGGAAGCGCTGGGCGATCTGCGGATCGAGACGCCAGTGGCCCGCATCGGCTGGCCCGACCAGTTTATTGAACACGCCTCGACAAACAAGGAACTGGAAGACAAATACGGCCTGAACGCCGCGACTGCGGTCGCGAAGGTCAACGATCTGTTGGCCGAAGGGAAGGCCAAGACGGCCGCTTCGACCAGGAGATCCCAGGTGTCCGGAGCCGTGGATGCGCGTTCGTCTTGATACACAACTCGTTGCGCACGGGCTTGCTCCCAGCCGCGAGAAAGCCAAACGCCTGATCTTAGCGGGCGCGGTCCGGGTGAATGGGCAGGTAGCGGCGAAACCCAGCGACATTGTTGAGGAAACCGCGCGGTTTGAGGTTGCAGCGGCGGAAAAGTATGTCAGTCGTGGCGGGTACAAGCTTGAAGCCGCGCTGGATTCTTTCGGGGTTTCCTGCCAGAATACCGTGTGTATTGACATCGGCGCATCCACGGGCGGATTTACCGATTGCCTGTTGCAGCGTGGCGCCTGCCGTGTCCACGCAGTGGATGTTGGCAAAGGCCAGTTGTACTGGCGGGTACGACAGGACTCGCGCGTGACAGTGCACGATGAGTTGAACGCGCGGAACCTGAGATTTGCGGATATTGGCGAGATGGCCGATATTATCACGGTTGATGTATCGTTCATCTCGCTGACGAAAGTGTTGCCCGCGGCGGTGGACCTGTTGAAATCGGGTGGTACGTTGATTGCCTTGATCAAACCGCAGTTTGAGGCGGGACGAAAGTTCGTGAAGAAAGGCGGAGTGGTGCGGGATTCTGCCGTGCGGGAACAGGTGAAAACGAAGGTGACAGAATTCGCGACAACTGAACTCGGGCTTCGATTGCTCGGCGTGGTGGACTCTCCCCTGCTCGGCCCCGCAGGAAACAAGGAATTCCTAATCGGTCTGGTCAAACCATGAAAGCGCGCGCCCCAAAAGTCGTTGGCATCGCCGCGAACTCCGAGATACCCAAGGCCCGCGCGTGTCTCGTGCGGTTGTTGCGGTTGCTACGAAACAGGAAAGTTACTGCACTCCTTGATCGTCAGGCTGCCGCGACCGTCCATCAACCCAAATTGGGCCGCGCCGTGCGTGAGATCGGACGTAAGGCTGACCTGCTTATTGTCCTTGGCGGCGACGGCACAATGCTGCGGGTCGCGCGCGAACTTGACGGCGCCCCCACGCCCATTTTTGGAATCAATCTTGGCCGCCTTGGTTTCCTTACAAGCGTCCGCAGCAGCGCCCTGGAGGAAGCGGTTAGCGCGGTATTACGCGGCGAGTATGGCGTTACCAAACGGGAGGTATTGCGCACCACATTGCTGCGCCGCGGCAAGCGTCTGGAAACTTGCGACGCGCTCAACGACGCGGTGATATCGCGCAGTGCGTTTTCACGGATCGTGCGGCTGCGGCTCGCTATTGACGGAGAATTATTGACAGAATACATGTGCGACGGCATGATTTTTGCCACGGCCACGGGTTCAACAGCGTATTCAATGAGCGCGGGCGGGCCGATCCTGCTGCCTCACACGCGCGGGTTTGTTATTTCGCCGATTTGCCCGCACGCGTTTAGCAATCGGTCGGTGATAGCCAGTGCGGACTCGGTGGCGCGATGTCGCGTGATGAGCGCCGCGGGCGAACTGCTGTTGACCGTGGATGGCCACGTGCAGTCGCGCATGCAGGTCGGCGATGAGGTGGAAGTGCGCCGAAGCCCGCACACGGTGTGTTTGGCCATGCCAAAGGGGCGATCATATTTTGAACTGTTGCGCCAGAAACTGAAATGGAGCGGGGCGAATGTCTGAGCCAACGCGAGTCTCTCCGTCCAAGCTGGCATCTCTGCTGAATCCGGAGATGATCAATCTGGACCTGCGCGCCACGGAAAAAACAGCGGCGCTACGGGAAGTCGCGCAATCGTTGGCGCAACACAAAAGCATCCACAACTTCGAGCTGTTTTTCCAGGAAATCCTCGATCGCGAACGCGTCAGCAACACCGCGCTCGGACACGATATCGCCATACCACACGCTCGTACGGATCAGTGCACCGAGATTCTTATCGCTGTCGGCCGCAGCACCAAAGGCGTTGACTTTGAAACGAAGGATGGCCAGGTTGTCCGCCTCATTTTCCTCATCGGTACGCCGAAACAGATGGTGACCGACTACCTGCGCGTTGTCGGCAATCTTGCGCGTCTGTTGAGGCAGGATGATGTCCGCCAGCACCTGCTCGACGCGCCTGATGCCGCGTCATTCATCAAAGTCATTGATGCCGCAGAAGCGTGACCGCCACGGTCACGTGAGTTGCGCGAGATAACGTTCAGCGTCGATGGCGGCGGCGCAGCCGGTCCCGGCAGCGGTAACGGCTTGGCGGTAAATGCGGTCCACGCAGTCGCCCGCGGCAAACACGCCGGACACGTTGGTATAGGTTCCCCGTTTGCAGATGACGTAGCCGTCGGCATCCATCTCGATCTGGCCTTTGAACAGACCGGTGCTCGGCACGTGGCCGATGGCGACAAATACGCCCGCACAAGCAAGATCAGAAATCGCATCCGTCTTGACGTTCCGAATTTTCACGCCGACGACCTTGTCCTGCTTCACATCCAGGATGTCGGCCACCACCGAATCCCAAACCGGCTGAATCTTTGTGTTGCCCAGAACGCGCCCGGCCATGATCTTTGAAGCGCGGAGCTGGTCGCGACGATGAATGAGATAAACCTTTGAGCCAAAATGCGTCAGATAAAGAGCCTCTTCACAGGCGGAATCGCCGCCGCCAACAACGACCAGCGGCTGGTTGCGAAACATCGGCAGTGCGCCGTCGCAGGTTGCGCAGTACGTCACGCCTTTCCGCTCCAGCAGTTCCTCGCTCTTCAACCCGATGTGCCGATGCGACGCGCCCACGGCGATGATGACCGCCCGCGCTTCGATCAGTTCGTCATCAGCCCAAAGTCTGAACGGGCGCGCGGAGAAGTCCACCCGTGTGATATTCACGCCGTACTGCGTCCGGGCGCCGAACCGTTCAGCTTGTTTCTGCATTCGCATCATCAAATCGGTGCCGTCGATTCCATCGGGGAACCCGGAATAATTCTCCACGACGCTCGTAGTAGTCAGTAGTCCGCCGGGCTGCACGCCCGTCAGCAACACCGGATTCAGATTGGCCCGTGCGGCATACAAGGCGGCGGTCCAGCCGGCGCAACCCGATCCGATAATGACCACGTTTTCCATGCGTTCCCCTATTCCATTCTCTGTCGTTGGTCTCGCGCAACACTATCGGCAAGCTTGCCCGCGCGGTCAAGGCCGAACGCAGCGTTCACATTACAAAAGGCGTGATTTCCTGAATCGTTTCGCCGATAATCCTTTTTATGTCGGTTGCAGATGAAAACGTTCTCGTGTTTCCTCGTTTGATTCTCGAGCGGCTTGGCGTGTTTCAAGGTTGTAGCGCTGATGTGGGTCGCTATTTGCCAATGATCCTTGACCGCAAGAACAACAGCTTCCTATCCCGTTCCAAGGCGGAGAGCGATCCGAACTACAAACAAATCATCCCGTACGTGGTGATCACTGACGGGAAAAGCATTCTTTACTACGTTCGCGGCAAGAAGGTTGGCGAACAGCGTTTGGTTGCGAAAGGGTCAATTGGGATTGGCGGCCACATCAATGATGAAGACCACACGCTTTTTGTAACTGACCTGCAAGCGTTTCAAGATGCTGTTGAGCGAGAGGTGCGCGAGGAACTTACCGTTCAAGGCGCATTTGACGCAAAACCCGTTGGTCTAATCAACGACGATTCCACCGATGTCGGGCGGGTTCACTTTGGCATTGTGCACGTGCTATTTCGCAGGCCGGAGCAGGTAAAGAAGAACGAGCAGGTCATCACACAGGTTGAGTTTCTTTCCATTGAGGAACTTAATGCAAGACGCGAACAGATGGAATCCTGGTCGCAGCTTTGCCTAGATAATCTCGGCGCGTTACTAAAGTGAATTTACGTCCGCGTCTCAACAAACAAACAGGGCCGACTGAATTCAGTCGGCCCTGCGCGTTAATGTCTAGAAGTATTGCAGCTACTTCTTCTCGTCGGACTTCTTCGCCTCGCCCTTCTTCTTGCCTTTAGCCTTCTTCTCTTCCTTCTTGGGCTCGGCAGGCTCGGCCTGCTTTTCCGGTGTAGCCTTGGCTGCTAGTTTCTTTTCCTTTTTCGCTTCCGGAGCCGGCGCGGCGGCGGTTGTGATACCCGTCCACTCAAGAATGGCCATCTCCGCGGCGTCGCCACGGCGCTGGCCGAGCCGGATGATGCGGGTGTAGCCGCCGGCCCGGTCGGCATGCGCCTTGCCGGTCTCTGTAAACAGTTTCTTTACCGCGGGTTTCTGCCGCAGAAAGGCAATCGCCTGCCGCCGATGATGCAACGTACCTTTTTTGGCAAGCGTGACCATCTGATCGGCCCAACGCCGCGCTTCCTTGGCATTGGTGATCGTGGTGGTGATGCGGTTGAATGTGATGAGACTGCACACCATATTCGCCAACATCGAACGCCGGTGCTGCGATTTCATGCCCAACTTGGCAGTATCTTTGCGATGTCGCATGGGAGTTCCTCGTGCGCTGACAGTTGACTATTTACTCTCCGCGGCGTCGGCGGGGGTTTGCGTCAGAACCGCTTCGACCGTGGCTTCTTCTACACCGGCCTCGAGCAACGCCGGGTCGAACTTCATGCCCAGCGTCAGGCTGAGCGCGTCGAGTTTCTCCTTGATCTCGTTAAGCGACTTTTTGCCGAAGTTGCGGTACTTGAGCATCTCGCCCTCGGTCTTCATTGCCAACTGACCGACAGTCGTAATATTGGCGTTGTTGAGGCAGTTGGCCGCGCGAACGCTCAACTCGATCTCGTTGACGCTCATATTAAGGATCTTGCGCAGCTTGGTCTGCTCGACACTGACCTGTTCGGCGCCCTTCTCGAACTCGATAACGATGCTCTCATCATAGTTGCAGAATACGTCAAGGTGATGACGGAAGATGTTGGAGGCCTGTACCAACGCGTCCTCGGGCTTGATGCGCCCGTCGGTCCAAACTTCAAGGATCAACTTGTCGTAATCCATCCGCTGGCCGACGCGCGTGCTCTCGACCGTGTACCGCACGCGGCGGACAGGCGAGAACAACGAGTCAATCGCAATCACGCCAATGGGTTGATCGACCTTCTTGTTTTCGTCAGCGGGACAGAATCCGCGGCCGACCTTGACTTCCATCTCAGCTTCGAACCGCATCTTCTTGTCGAGCGTGCAGATATGCTGGTCGGGGTTAAGAACCTCGACAACCTGGTCGCTCTTGATGTCGCCGGCGGTCACCGGGCCTTCCTTGTTGACCGACAGATAAACGACGTGCGGCTCGCGGCTGTGCGACTTCAGCAGCACTTTTTTTAAGTTCAAGACGATATCGGTTACATCCTCAACAACGCCCGGTACCGCCATGAATTCATGCGACGCACCCTCAATCTTGATCGAACTGATAGCCGCCCCTTCAAGCGAACTCAGCAGTAGACGGCGCAATGAGTTGCCGATGGTGTGGCCGTAGCCCGCTTCGAGCGGCTCGGCAATGAACTTGGCGTACGTTGACGTGGCAGTCGCGTCCTCGCGGAGCAACCGCTTTGGCATTTCGAAACGACCCATACGAACTGGCATGTGAATAACCTCCTGAGTTGGGTTCCCCACGCTCCAGGAACGCGGACCTACAACTCGTTAGACTTTTGTTACCTGGAATAGAATTCGACTACCATCTGCTCGTTGGCCATCGGCTGGATGTCCTGCCGAGTCGGCATACGCATGACCTGCGCACGCATGGTGTCCCGGCTGAAGCTGATCCACTCCGGCACGGGCCGTATCTGCGCGGACTCCAAGCTCTGGCTTACAATCGTCTGGCTGGCCACAACGGCCTTGACCTCGATAACGTCGCCGGGTTTCACGTTGTAGGACGCGATGTTTACCTTGCGTCCATTGACGCGGACGTGTCCGTGGTTGACCAACTGGCGCGCGAAAGGCCGGGTTGTGGCAAATCCGATGCGGAACACCACGTTGTCCAGTCGCATTTCGAGCAACTGCAGCAATGTTTCGCCTGTGTTACCGCGCCGTTTGGCAGCGATCTCGAACATGCGCCGGAACTGCCGTTCCAACAATCCGTACTGGTAACGCAATTTCTGTTTCTCAATCAGGTGAGCGCCGTACTCACTCACCTTGCGTCGCCGGGCAGACTTCGGGCCGTGGACGCCGGGCGGATAACCGCGGCGTTCCAGATACTTCGACGCGCCGAAAATCGGCAGGCCGAAACGTCGGCTGATGCGAACTCGTGGTCCTTTATATCGTGCCATTCTCTTAACTCCTGCTATTGCTCGTAATCGTACTCGTAACTATACGCGGCGCCGTTTCGGCGGCCGACAACCGTTATGGGGAACGGGCGTCACGTCCCTGATGACGGTAATATCCAACCCGATGGCCTGCAATGCGCGGATTGCCGCCTCGCGGCCGCTGCCTGGGCCTTTCACCCACACTTCGATCTCCCTCAACCCGTGCGCCATGCCCTGACGCGCGGCGTCCTGCGCCACCAGCTGCGCCGCATAAGCCGTGCTTTTGCGCGAGCCTTTAAATCCAACGCGTCCCGCGCTTGACCACCCGACAACACGGCCTTTCAAGTCGGTAATCGAAACAACGGTATTATTGAACGTCGCCATCACGTGGGCGATCCCCTGCACGACATTCTTGCTATGCTTGGCTTTGACGACCTTCTTGACTGCATCGCCTTCTGCCAATATTTCCACCGCACTCGCGGTCGGCGTGGCCGCTCCCGGCGACGCGGCTGCCGCAGCCGTCTTGTCCGCCGTGGCGACCGGCTTCTCTGGCGCGCCCTTCTCCGCCGTGGGCTTTGCAGTCGCGGGTTTCTCGGCAACCTTTGCCGGAGCTGCCTCGGCTTTTGGCGCGGCAGACTCGGCGGGCGCTGCAGCCTTTTTCTTACTTGTCTTCGGTTTCTTTGCTTCGTCAGCCATGATATTTTCTTATCCCAGTTAAACTCTCGGCGTCTTCGTTTCCTTGCTGCGGACCACGCCAACGGTCTTGCGCGGGCCTTTGCGCGTGCGCGCGTTGGTCGAGGTACGTTGACCGCGAACGGGCAACCCCTTCTTGTGACGGATGCCGCGGTAACAGTTAATCGTCATCAGACGCTTGATGTTGGTCTGCACCTCGCGGCGCAGATCACCCTCGGTCCGGTACCCTTGCAGCGCGGTCGCCAAATGCGCGAGCTGTTCGTCCTTGAGATCTTTCGCACGGATGTTCGGGTCCACGTTGGCCTTCTCGCACACTTCGAGGGCCGTCGCCGTACCAATCCCATAAATATATCGAAGCGCGATCCCGATCTTTTTCTGGTCGGGCACTTCCACGCCAATCAAACGCGCCATAAGTACACTCCTATCCTTGCCTTTGCTTGTGTCGCGGGTTGGTGCAGATCACTCGAACCACACCTTTCCGCCGCACCACTTTGCAGCGCTCGCACAACCGTTTTACTGATGGTTTGACCTTCATAATCCTTAATGCCGGAACGTTATCCGGCCCTTGCTCAAATCGTACGGTGACATTTCAACTGTCACCTTGTCACCGGGCATCAAGCGGATGAAATGCAGCCGCATCTTACCCGATATGTGCGCCAACACGCGATGTTTGTTGGGCAACTCCACCCGAAACATCGTGTTCGGCAACACTTCAACTACCGTGCCTTCGACTCGTATGGCGTCGTCTCGAGCCACGTCAATATCTCTGCGTCTCCCTCGGTCACCAGGACCGTATGTTCAAAATGCGCACTCGGCGATCTGTCCGCCGTTACCACTGTCCAGCCGTCGCTGAGTATCTGCACCGCATGCGTGCCGAGGTTGATCATCGGCTCTATGGCCAACGTCATGCCCGGCTTCAACTTCGGCCCAGTGCCGCCGCTGCCGAAATTCGGGATCTGCGGCTCTTCATGCATCTTTCGCCCGACCCCGTGCCCGACGAAATCGCGCACAACCGAAAACCCATGCGCTTCGACGGTCATTTGCACGGCATGGGAGATGTCCCCCACCCGATTGCCCGGTCGCGCCGCGCCAATCCCCGCGTGCAATGCATCCTGCGTCACCTCGAGCAACTCCTGCACGCGCGCCGGCACCACTCCCGCCGCGACAGTTGTGGCATTATCGCCAACAAACCCGTCCAACACAATCCCAACATCCAGACTCACAATGTCGCCGTATTGCACGCGCCGCTTGCTCGGAATCCCGTGCACCACTTCTTCATTCACCGACACGCAAATATTGCCCGGATACCCTTTGTATCCGAGAAACGGGCTTTTGCCGCCACGTTCACGGATCAATGCCGCTGCGGCCTCGTCCAACTCCTTCGTCGTCCGCCCCGGCTGAACCAGCGCCGCCACCGCGCGAATGACTTCCGCGGCCGCGCGACACGCCACGCGCATCTGCTCGATCTCGGACCGTGATTTGATCGGAATCACAACGGCCTCACTCTTGTTGTCCCCGCAGCAGCAACGACAACATGGGGCGCTCCGCGCCCTCTGTCAATGAACCCGGCGAAAACCTCAGCGCCGCCCACGCAATTTGCCCTTGCGCAAAAATCCGTCATAGTGACGCATCAGCAAATGCGATTCGACCTGCCGCATTGTGTCCAGTAGCACACCCACCACGATCAACATGCTGGTGCCTCCGAAAAAACTCGCTGTCAGATACGACAGATTCATGTGGTGGCGGAGAATATACGGAATCACCGCGATCACCGTCAGAAACACAGCACCCGCCAGCGTAATCCTCGTCATCACGTGATCAAGATGTTCAGCCGTTGGACGCCCCGGCCGAATCCCAGGCACGTACCCGCCGTACTTCTTCAGGTCATCGGCGACCTGAAGCGGGTTAAACTGCGTCAACACCCAGAAATAGGAAAAGAACAGTATCATCAACCCGTAAATCACCAGGTACACCACCTCGCCCTCCATCAGCGCCCGTGATATCGCCTGAAAGACCGCGAGTTTTGACATCGAAAACAAGAACTGCGGGAACTGCAAAATCGCCGAGGCGAAAATGATCGGCATTACGCCAGAATAGTTGACGCGCAGCGGCATGAACGTTGAGCCGCCACCCATCATCTTCTGGCCGACAACGCGCTTCGCGTACTGCACCGGAATCTTGCGTTGTGCCTGCGTCACCGCGATGATCCCTGCGGTTACCAACACCATCATTGTTAGCATCAGTAATAGCATCAGCGGCCCCGGCAAGGCCGCGTTGCTTGTATCGCCCTGAAATAACAATCGCCCAGCTTGAATTATCGCCGTAGGCAACCGATCCACAATGCCAACCGTAATAATGATCGAGGCGCCGTTGCCGATGCCGCGTTCAGTGATCTGTTCGCCTAGCCACATCACCAGGAGCGAACCGCTCGTGATGGTAATCACTGTCATGACCACAAACGGAATACCAGGCGTCCGAACAATCGTTCCTTGAAACCCCGAGAACATCTTGGCCAAGCCGCCCGGACTCTGAATCGTCATCGCAAGCGCTGCGCTCTGGAACACGCAGATCATAACCGTCATGTAGCGCGAGTACTGCACCAGCTTCGCGCGGCCCGTCTCGCCTTCCTGCTTCAAACGTTCCAAGGACGGCACCACTGCCGTCAACATCTGCATAATGATCGACGACGTGATGTATGGCATGATCCCCAGTGCGAACACGGCGCAGTTAAGCAATGCGCCACCCGTGAAAAGATCCGCCAATCCCATGACGCCGCCCGTGCTACCCGCCTTGGCCTGCGCGTCCTGGATGAACTTCACCAATTCTGTCGGGTCAACGCCCGGGCACGGGATTGCCGCGCCAACGCGGACAATCGCCACTATGCCAAGCGTGAACAGAACCCGCTTCCGCAGTTCGGGAATCTTCCAGCTATTGAGAAATGCGGCAAACATGGCCTGTCAAAGAACAGTCCCTACTTCTTTGCCTCTTTTGCCGCGGCGGGCTGCTTCGCGGGTTTTTCCTTGTGATGAATACCAGCCAGCGGCAATTCCTCGCACGTTCCGCCTGCCTTGATAATCTTCTCGCGAGCCGAACCGCTGAACCGCTGCGCTTTCACCGTCAACTTCTTCTTCAATTCGCCGTCGCCCAACACCTTCACCCCATCCAACGGTTTGCGTAGAATCCCGAGCTCGATGAGGTTCTCCGGTGTCACCGTCGCTCCATCTTCAAACGCACCGAGTTGCTCCACGTTGACCGTGGCGAATTCGGTGCCGAACGCCTTGTTGTTGAACCCGCGCTTCGGCATACGCCGATACAGCGGCATCTGACCGCCTTCAAATCCAAGGCGGATCGTGCCACCGGAACGCGCCGTCTGGCCTTTGCCACCGCGTCCGCTCGTCTTGCCGTGTCCAGAACTCTCGCCGCAGCCCAATCGTTTCACGCGATGCTTGGAGCCGGGTCGAGGTCGCAGGTTGTTTAATCGCAGCGTCATCTTAGTTCACTCCCGCCGGTGCCACCGTTGGCCGGGTTATCCCGCGCGTCCGGAAAATCTCTTCTCGCGTCCGCAGTTTCAGCAGCGCATCGAGCGTTGCCTTGACCACATTGACCGCGTTGCTCGAGCCGAGCGACTTCGACAGAATGTCCCGTATGCCGGCCGCTTCGAGCACGGCGCGGACGCTGCCGCCCGCGATGACACCAGTGCCGGGCGATGCCGGCTTCAACAACACGCGACCGCCGCCGAACTCGCCGATGATTTCGTGCGGGATGGTGCTGCCCTTCAAATTAACACGAACCATCGCGTTCTTCGCCTGCTCGGTACCTTTGCGGATCGCATCGGCCACTTCGTTAGCTTTGCCAAAACCGTATCCGACTCGTCCCTGATGATCGCCGACAACGACCAACGCGCTGAAGTGGAAGCGCCGCCCGCCCTTGACGACCTTGGCCGAGCGGTTAATAAACACCACTTTCTCGGTCAGTTCGCCTTTCCTCTCCAGCTCGATGCCGAGTTCCTCGGCCGCGGCCACAGGTGAGGCGTCCTTCGCTTTCGGTGCGATCGGCTTCGCGATCTTTGGTTTCTTATCGAATGGCATGTTAGAATTTCAATCCTGCTTCGCGCGCGGCATCGGCCAGCGCCTTGACGCGTCCGTGATAACGGAACCCGCCGCGGTCGAATACCACCGCCACAATGTTCTTCTCTTTGGCCTTCTGCGCAGCGAGCGTGCCAACCTTTTTAGCACCTGCCAGGTTCGGTTTGGTGCCCTTGGCCTCGGGCGCCAGCGTGCTCATCGCTGCCAGCGTCTTGCTCGCAGCATCGTCAACGAATTGCACATAAATGTGTTTGCTCGTGAAACAAACGCTCAATCGCGGCCGGGCCGCTGTGCCGATGACCTTGTGCCGCAGCCGCCAGTGCCGACGTGTTCGCGCTTCAACTTTTGTCTTTGGACGCATATTGTTTAACCGGCTGTCGTAACCGTCTTGCCTGCCTTGCGATGGACTTGCTCATCCGAATAGCGGATGCCTTTTCCCTTGTATGGCTCTGGCGGATGGAGCCGACGAATCTGCGCGGCGGTCTCGCCTACCAATTGCTTGTCAATTCCTTCAATCGTGATCTGTGGCTTCTTGTCTTGCGTATCCACCACGGTGATCTTGATGCCCTTCGGAATCGAGAAAATCGCGGGATGCGAAAACCCAAGCGCCATCTGCAGGTTCTGTCCCTGTACCGCCGCGCGGAACCCGACGCCTTCGACGAGCAGCTTCTTGGAGTAACCCTCGTTGACGCCCTTGACCATGTTGGCCAACAAACTGCGCGTCAAACCCCAGCGCGATTTGCCCATGCGATCCACCTGGGCGGTCGTTGCGACGATCTTGCCGTCCTTGACCTCGACCTTGATCGGCGCAGGCACCGTCCACTCGAGTTTGCCTTTCGGTCCCTCTATGGCGACAGCCTGGCCTTTGACCTCCACCTTGGTCTTGGCCGGAATGACAATAGGTTGTTTTCCAATTCGTGACATACCCTCACCACACGTACGCCAAAAGTTCCCCGCCCACATTGGTCTTTTTCGCCTCGTGGCCGGTCATTACACCGCGCGACGTCGTAAGAATCGAGATCCCCATTCCGCCGAGCACGCGCGGTACGTCCGCTGCCTTCACGTAGCGGCGCAGGCCCGGCTTGCTCATGCGGCGGATTCCAACGATCGCCCGCTCTTTGCCGACAATCTTCAACTGAATCTTCAACACTCGCTTATCGCCTTCAAGTTTCTCCGCGTAGAAATCCGCGATATACCCTTCGCGTTTCAGCACCTGCGCGATCTCCGCTTTTAGGCGCGAATACGGCACCAGCACTTCGGGTTTCAACGCCCGATTTGCGTTCCGAATCCGCGTCAACATATCGCCAATTGAATCAGTCACGTTCATGCAATCACCAACTCGCCTTGGTCACCCCGGGGAGTTTCCCCTGGCTGGCCAGTTCGCGGAAGCAGATCCGGCAAAGCTGAAACCGCCGGATATACGCTCGCCGCCGTCCGCAATTCTTGCAGCGGTGATACTTCCGCGAAGGAAATTTCGCGGGCCGCTCGCACTTGATCATTAAACAGAGTTTCGCCATCGCTTCTCGTTCCTTAGCTGCTGAACGGCATGCCGAGCAGCTTCAGCAATTCCTTTGCATCGGCGTCGGTACTCGCCGACGTCACGATTGTCACGTCCATGCCGAGGTTATGCTTGATCTTGTCCAGATCAACCTCTGGGAAGATCGTCTGGTCGCGCACGCCCACGGTGTAACTGCCGCGCCCGTCGAACCCGCGCGGCGACATGCCGCGGAAGTCGCGGATACGCGGCAACGCCGCATTGAAAAACCGTTCCATAAACTCGTACATCCGCAGTCCGCGCAACGTCACCTTCACACCGACCGGCATTCCCTGGCGGACCTTGAAATTCGAAATGCTCGTCTTCGCATTTGTGACGATCGGTCGCTGTCCCGAGATCGTCGCCAACTCCTGTTGCGCTTCCGCCAGCACTTCCTTGTCGAAGTTGGAGTTGATGCCCATGTTGAGCACGATCTTCTCCACCTTCGGCACCTGCATGCGGTTGGTGTACTTGCCGCTCTTCAGGAGCTGCTCGACAACTTCCTTCTTATAATAATCGAAAAGCTGAGCCATAAAAATCCATTACACTGCCGGCACCACTGCGCCCGGCCGCTTCTTACGCCGCGCCTCAAATTTCTCCAGCAACATCACTTTCGACGCGGCGATCGGCGCTTCCTTGGTAGAAATGCCGCCTTTCGGGTTGTCCTGACTCTTGCGCATCGCCTTGTGCACCACGTTAATGCCTTCAACCAGAACACGGCCCTTGCCGGGAATCGCTGCGAGCACCTTGCCCTGCCGGCCTTTGAACTCGCCCGCCAGCACCACTACCATATCGTTCTTTTTAACGTGCAGTCCCATATCACAGCACCTCTGGAGCCAGCGAAATGATCTTGGCAAAATTCTTATCGCGCAACTCGCGCGCCACAGGCCCGAAAATGCGCGTGCCAATCGGGTTCATCTGCTGGTCGATAATCACCACTGCGTTGTTGTCGAACCGGAGGTACGACCCGTCTGTCCGTCGTAACGGCGACTTCGTGCGCACCACTACCGCAGTGACCACTTCGCCCTTCTTCACCGTGCCGTCGGGCGCCGCTTCCTTGATATGCGCCTTGATCACGTCGCCGACCCGGGCATAACGCTTCTGGTGGCCAAGCACGCCAATGGCCCACGCCACCCGCGCACCGGTGTTATCAGCCACCTCCAAATGTGTGCGAAGCTGAATCATACCTCGACCTTCTCAATCGCGAGCGCCTTTTGCACAACGGCTTCCAGCGTCCAGCGCTTCAACTTGCTCAACGGGCGCGACTCCACGAGGCTCACTGTGTCGCCCATGGCCGCCTCGCCTTTCTCGTCGTGCGCGTAGAATTTCTTGTACTTCGTCATGACCTTCTGATACCGCGGGTGACGGACCCGGCGCGCCACCTCAACGATGATGGTCTTGTCCATCTTATCGCTGACGACAACGCCCACGAGTTTCTTCTTCTGAGGCTCGGTTTTAGCTGGTTCCGTCATGTTAATCCGTTACTTCGTCGCTGCGGGTGCAGTTTTCACCACGCTCGTGGCGTGATTCAACTGCCGTTCCCGCAAAATGGTTTCCGCCCGCGCGATGTCCCGACGAACGTCGCGTATCCGGCTCGGCCGTTCCAGGCGTGCGCCCTGCTGTTGCAGTCGCAGGTTAAACAACTCCTGCCGCAGGTCGCGCAATTTCGCCTGCGCCTCTGCATCTGTCAATTCGCGAATCTCTTTCGTCTTCATGTTTCTCTTGGCCCGCCTCACCGCCGCGCCACAAACCGCGTGCTGATCGGCAACTTCGCCGCCGCCAGACGGAACGATTCCCGCGCCAGCACCTCCGTCACACCGCCCACCTCAAACAAAACCGTCCCCGGCCGCACCACGGCGACCCAGAACTCCGGATTGCCTTTGCCCTTGCCCATGCGCGTCTCGGGCGGCCGTTTCGACACGGGCAGATCCGGGAAAACCCGTACCCACAATTTGCCGCGGCGCTTCATATGCCGCGTCAATGCCACGCGGCACGCTTCGATCTGCCGTGCTGTAACCCATGCCCGACCCAATGCCTGCAAGCCGAACTCGCCAAACGACACGCGATTCCCGCGCTGGGCCATACCAGTGCGACTGCCGCGTTGGGCCTTCCGATACTTTACTCTTTTCGGCATTAACAGGGACATAGTTGCGAAATCCTTCTCTTAACTTCAAAATCTACGGAGCCGCCTCAGGCGTTGGACCGACAGTGTGCGCCGCAGGCTTCTCCTTCAGCGACCTCTCACCTTTGCCCAGCCATACCTTGACGCCAATCTTGCCGTACACGGTATGCGCCTCGGCGAACCCGTAATCGATATCTGCGCGTAACGTGTGCAACGGTATCTTGCCTTGCCGGTACTTCTCGCGCCGGGCCAATTCGCCGCCGCCAAGCCGGCCGCCGCAGGCGATCTTGATGCCCTCCGCGCCGAAATCCATCGCCGTCTGTACGGCCTTCTTCATCGCGCGACGGAAGCCGATGCGCCGCTCGAGTTGCAGCGCGACGTTCTCCGCGACCAACTGCGCGTCAACCTCCGGCGTCTTGATCTCTACGATGTCCACGTAGATCTCCTTGCCGGTCATCTGCGCTAGTTCCTGCTTCAACTTGTCGATTTCTGTGCCCTTGCGGCCGATAACGATGCCGGGCCGCGCGGTGAAAATACTGATGCGCGCCCGGTTCGCGTACCGTTCGATGGTAATCTTCGACACTGCGGCGCTCTCGAGCTTCTTCTTCAGGAAATCGCGGATCTTGATGTCCTCCAGCAACAGCGGCGCGTAATCCTTCTTGTCGGCATACCACTTCGACAGCCAGTCTTTTGTGACTGTCACCCGGAATCCTATTGGATTAACTTTTTGGCCCATGCGTTATTGTCCGTCCGTTAACACGATATGAATTTGGGATGTCCGTTTCAGGATCGGGAACGCCGACCCGCGCGCCCGCGGCATCCACCGTTTTAAACGCGGTCCCTCGTTCGCCACGGCCATCTTGACCTTCAACGTATCCGGCGCGAGTTTCGCGTTGTTCGTCGCATTGGCGATGGCCGACTTCAGCGTCTTCTCGACCAGCCTCGCAGATTTGCGCGGAATAAACCGCAACGTATCCAGTGCCTGGGACGCAGTTTTCCCCTGAATCAAACGCGTGACCTCGCCCACTTTCTGAGGGCTCATCCTCGCGTATCTTGTAATCGCTTGCACGTCCATAAATTGTTTCAACTCTTTGTCACGCGCGCGGCATCACCCGCCGTCAGCATGACATCTTTATCCACGTTCTCAATCAACGCGCCGCAAATCCGCCGGCGCACTTCAACCACCTTCAACTCCGCCACCACCCGGTCTCCGCGGAATACCACAAACGGCATTCCAACGCGCACCCCGTGCAACAATCCAACGTTCAGCACCACCAACCGCAGGTTCGGATTCACCTCCAACACCCGCGCAGACTCCAACGTCGGCTCCGGCCCCGTGACAGTCGTATTCGTTGTCGAACCGTCGCCCGTTGCCGGGCGGATCGCCGTCAGCAGGCTCTTCGCGCGCGCGATTTCCGCCGTCACATCCGCGCCGCTTTCCAGGCCGGCCAGCAACCGTTTCAGTTGGTCCACGAGTCGTTGCCGTTCCAACTCTGCGAGGTGCAACGCACGCACACCGTCAATCAGTTCGTGCTGCAACGCCGAATCATCGTTGTCGCCGAACTTCACGCCGAGCGACTGCGCTCGCAACTGGGCATCAGCCCATTTCTTCTGGAACAGCTCGCTCTCCGTTCGCGCGATGGCCAGCTCTTCCGTCAGCTTCCGAATCACTGCTTCGCGCTGCACCAATTCCTGCTGCAACGCCATAACCTCCGCCGACGGTGGATTCGTCTGCGCGCTCAACGACCGAACCAACAATCCAAAGAACAAAACGACAACCAAAATCAACCGACTTGTGCCTGTGCTCGGCACGTTGGTCCCCAACTACTTCGCCACGGCCTTATCCGTGTGCGCTCCGTGCGCCTTGAACGTACGCGTTGCCGAAAACTCGCCGAGCCGATGCCCAACCATATTTTCGGTGATGAACACCGGCAGGTGCTGCTTCCCGTTGTGCACCAGAAACGTGTGGCCGATGAACTCGGGTATAATCATCGAGCGCCGCGACCACGTCTTGATCGGCTTCTTGTCGGACGGGTTCATCTTCTGCACCTTTATCATCAGGTGCTCGTCCACAAACGGGCCTTTTTTCAGCGAACGTCCCATTTATTTCTTCCTTCTTTCGAGAATCAAATCGTTCGAGTACTTGTTGCGTTTGCGCGTCTTGCCGCCCTTCGCCAGTTTACCCCACGGCGAACACGGGTGATGCCAGCCGCCACCGCTCTTGCTCTTGCCGGCGCCGCCACCCATCGGGTGGTCAACCGGGTTGCGCGCAACGGCGCGCGATATGCCGCGGATTCCAAGCCAGCGCGATCGCCCGGCTTTGCCGAGCATTATATTAATGTGGTCGATGTTGCCGACCTGGCCAACGGTCGCGTAGCAGTCGCCGTGAATCAGCCGAATTTCGCCCGACGGCAGTTTCACGGTTATATACTCGCCTTCGCTCGCCATTACCTGTGCGCTCATTCCGGCGCTACGGCAAATCTGACCACCGCGGCCCTTGTGCAATTCAATATTGTGAATCGGCAGACTTGTGCCGACGCCCGCAATCTTCTTCAATGGCAGCGCGTTACCAACCGTCAACTCGGCATCTGGACCGCTCATCACGGTCATCCCAACTTCCAGGCCGACTGGCGCGACAATGTACCGCTTCTCGCCATCCTGATACTTCAACAACGCAATGCGTGAAGAACGGTTCGGATCGTACTCGATCGCCTCCACCTTAGCCGGCACGCCAATCTTGTCGCGCTTGAAATCAATAAGGCGGTACCGTTGTTTATGACCGCCACCGATGCCGCGCGCCGTCATTCGCCCGTGGCAGTTGCGACCGCCCGTCTTCCGCTTTGCCACCGTCAGCCGTTTCTCGGGCTTGTGCTTGGTAAGCTCCGCAAAATCCGACAGCACTGTCCCCCGCAGGGACGGCGTCAATGGTCTGAATGTCTTTAGGCCCATGACTGTTTACACAATCTCAATTTTGTCGCCCTGTTTCAGGGTGACGATGGCTTTCTTCCAACTTGGCGTCTGGCCGTACTGCCACGTCCGTTGCCGGCGTGCTTTGCCTCGCACGCGCATCGTATTGACTCGGAGTACCTTCACTTTGAACAGCTTCTCCACGGCATATTTGACTTCCAACTTGTTGGCGTGCTTGTCCACAACAACCTGATACTGGTTGAGCTTTTCGCTTTGCGCGGTCCCCTTCTCCGTCACGCGAATGGTCTTGACGACTGTGAGAGGTTCTTTCATGCCTTGCTCATCCGTGCCTGCAGTTTCTCCAAGGCCGACCTCGTCACCACAATCTTGTCGAACCGCAACAATTGGTACACGTTGACCGAATCCGCCCGATCGACCTCTACCGACGGCAGATTCCGTGCGGCCAGTTTCAAATTATCATCCACCGGGTCGGCAACAACCAATATCGTCTTCGCCGACGCCAATTGTTTCAGCGCAGCTGCGAACGGCTTTGTCTTATGGTTCTCCAGCTTCAAATCGTCCACCACCAGCACGTCGCCCGCAAGCAATCGCTCGCTCAGTGCCTTGCGAAACGCCAGCGTCTTCATCTTCTTCGGCACTTTCAGCGAGTAATCGCGTGGCCGCGGCCCGAACACCACCGCGCCGCCACGCCACAACGGCGACTGGAACGAACCCGCGCGCGCCCGGCCTGTGCCCTTTTGCTTCCACGGTTTCTTGCCCGTGCCCGCGACTTCGCCCATCTGTTTCGTCTTCGCCGTGCCGAGTCGTTGGTTGGCCAGATATGCTACCACCGCATCGTGCACCGCCTGCGTGCCTTTGGCGTTCTTAATCAGCAGTTCATCGGCGATTTCCATCTCGCCTGCTGACCCGCCCGCTAAATTTACAATTGCAAGTTTCATGTTACGCCACGGCCGCTGCCGGTCTCGCCTTCTTCTTTGCGTGCCGAATCACCACCAACGCACCATTCGCGCCGGGCACCGCGCCTTCCACCAATAAAACGTTGTCCTCTTGCCGCACCTGGATGACGCGCAGGTTCTGCACCGTCACGCGCTCGTCGCCCATGTGCCCCGCCATACGCGTGCCGAGGAACACGCGACCCGGTGTCGACCGGTTGCCGCTCGCGCCGCGCCGGCGATGCCAGCCCTTCGCGCCGTGCGTCATGGGACCACCGTGGAGGTGATGCCGTTTCATGGCGCCGGCAAACCCCTTGCCCTTACTTGTGGCAATCACATCTACAAACTGTCCCGGCTGAAACTCTTTCACCGTGATCTTATCGCCCACGTTGAACTGTGTGCTGCCGGCGTCGTTCCGGAATTCGCGGATGAACCGCGCGGGCACCGCACCGGCCTTCTTGCAATGGCCGGCCAACGCCTTCGTCGCGTGCTTCGGCTTTCGCTCGCCAAACCCGATCTGGCATCCTTCGTAGCCGTCGGTGGCGCCGGTCTTCTTCTGCAACACCGTGCATGGACCCGTCTCGATGACGGTCACGCCGACGAAGTTGCCCTTCGCGTCGAAGACCTGCGTCATGCCGATTTTCTTGCCTAACAGTTCCACGCCCATGTCCGTATTCCGCTAAATCTTGATTGTGATATCCACGCCCGCCGGGAGGTTGAGCTTCTTCAACTCGTCCACCGTCTTGGCCGTCGGGTCGATAATGTCCAACAACCGCTTATGCGTCCGCATTTCAAACTGTTCCATGGACTTCTTGTCCGCGTGCGGCGAACGGTTCACCGTGTGCCGCCAAATATCGGTCGGCAACGGAATCGGCCCGGCGACCTTTGCGCCCGTGCGTTTGGCCGTCTCGACGATGTCGTGAGCCGACTGGTCGAGCAGGCGATGGTCGTAGCCCTTCAACCGGATTCTGATCCGTTGATTGTTCATTTTCTGTGCGCCCGTCCCGTCTTCGCGGTGGTTTTCGTGTCTAGAATCTCTGCCAGAATGTTTTCCGGAACCCTCTCAAAATTCTTCGGCTCCATCGAGTAGCTTGCGCGTCCCTTGGTCAATGAACGCAACGCTGTCGAATAGCCAAACATCTTTGCCAACGGCACGCGGCAGTGCACAATGACCGAAGTGGCTCGGTGTTCGATGTTGTCCACATGGCCGCGCCGACTGTTCAAATCGCCAATTACTTCGCCCATGTGCTCTTCGGGCGTGATCACTTCCACGTCCATAACCGGTTCAAGCAGGATCTCGCCCGCTGCCCTGGCCGCTTCCTTGAAGGCGAAGCTGCCCGCCAACTTGAACGCGATTTCCGAGCTGTCAACTTCGTGGTACGAGCCGTCCAGAATCGTGCATTTGACGTCCACCATCGGGTAGCCGCCAAGAACGCCCGTCTCCGCCGCTTCAATAATGCCTTGCTCGACAGGCTTAATGTATTCCTTCGGAATATTGCCGCCCACGACTTTGTTCTCAACGACGATCCCAGAGCCTTTCTCGCCCGGTTCGATTCGGATGACCGCGTGGCCATACTGACCGCGCCCACCCGATTGCCGGATGAACTTGCCCTCGGCTTCCGACATTTTCGTAATTGTCTCGCGGTAGGCGACCTGCGGTTTGCCCGCAACTGCCTGCACGTTAAACTCGCGGAACATACGGTCCTTGATAATGTCCAGATGCAACTCGCCCATGCCTGAAATGATTGTCTGACCGGTTTCTTGGTTCGTCATCATGCGGAACGTTGGGTCTTCCTCGGCGAGCCGCTGTAGCGCCGTCGACATCTTGTCGCGGTCGGCCTTGCTGTTCGGCTCGATCGCCATCGAGATAACCGGCTCGGGGAACGTGATTGACTCAAGCAGGACGGGATGTTCTTCGTCGCAAATCGTGTCGCCAGTCGTGATGTTCTTCGGGCCGGCCAACGCGCCGATGTCGCCGGAGTAACAAACGTCGATTTCTTCCCGGTGATTGGCGTGCATTTCCAGTAGGCGACCGATGCGCTCGCGCTTGTTGTTGCGCGGGTTGTAGACTGACGCGCCCTTCGTTATCTGACCGGAATAGACTCGAAAGAAAACCAATTTACCAACGTACGGATCGGTCCAAATCTTGAATGCCAGCGCGCAAAACGGCCCGCTGTCGTCGGCCCTGCGTTTCGCAGCGCCTTTCGTGTCTGGATTCACACCCACAATGTCCGGCACATCCAGCGGTGAAGGCAGATAATCCACCACGGCGTCGAGCAGCGGTTGCACGCCCTTATTTTTGAACGCCGCGCCACAGATGACCGGCACCAACTTGTTCTTCAAGACAAGACGGCGAATACCGGCCCGCAGTTGCTCGGTATTGATGGTCTTGCCTTCAAGGAACATATGCATCAATTCCTCGTCCTTTTCCGCCACCGCCTCGACAAGTTTCGCGTGCGCCGTCTTTGCGGCCTCAGCCATATCGGCTGGAATCTCGACCACGTCGAACGTCGCGCCGAGTTCTTCGCCGGTCCAAACAATGGCCTGCATACCAACGAGGTCCACCACGCCCTTGAACGCTGCTTCCCTGCCGATGGGTAGTTGGATCGGCCACGCATTTGCCGCGAGGCACTCGCGCATCTGGGCAACTGCCGCCGGGAAATCCGCGCCGGTGCGATCCATCTTGTTAACGAAAGCGATGCGCGGCACCTTGTATTTATCGGCCTGCCGCCAGACTGTCTCCGACTGCGGCTCGACGCCGCCGACTGCGCAGAACACGGCGACCGCGCCATCCAAAACGCGCAGGCTTCGCTCAACCTCGACGGTGAAATCCACGTGGCCGGGCGTGTCGATAATATTGATCCGATGCTCATGCCAGAAACAGGTTGTCGCGGCGCTGGTGATCGTGATGCCGCGCTCGCGTTCCTGCTCCATGAAATCCATCGTCGCGGTGCCTTCGTGCACCTCGCCGATCTTGTACGTCTTGCCGGAGTAAAACAAAATGCGCTCGGTAGTGGTCGTCTTGCCCGCGTCAATGTGCGCGCAGATGCCGATGTTGCGCGTGCGCTCCAACGGCACAACCCGTGCCGCGAGCGCGGAAGCGCTTCGAGGCGACCGCCCCTTCGACTGTTGTTTTCGTTCCTCTGTCACAGCTTGTGTCATGCGTCCTTGATGCTCAAATCCATAAAATGAGATGGTTCATTGTTCCGTCGTGATTGCACTGCAGCACTACCAACGGTAATGGGCAAACGCGCGGTTTGCTTGCGCCATCTTATGCGTGTCTTCGCGTTTCTTTACGGCCGCGCCTGTGTTGTTAAAGGCATCGAGTATCTCGGCGGCCAACGCCTCCATCATGGCTGTCCCCTTGCGGGATGAGGCATACTGCACAATCCAGCGCAACGCCAGCGATGCCTGCCGCTCGGACGACACATCCAGAGGCACTTGATAATTGGCGCCGCCGACTCGTCGCGACTTGGTCTCGAGTTTCGGCTTCACATTCTCAATCGCCTGTTCAAGTACTTCCAATGGAGTTCTCTCTTTGACCTTCTCACCAATCTTGTCAATGGCCCCGTACACAATCCGCTCGGCCACCGATTTCTTGCCGCACTTCAAAATGGTGTTCACCAAACGAGTCACCAGCACGCTGTTGTAGCGCGCATCTGGCACTCGTGGCCGTTTCTCTGCTCGTCGTCTCCGCATATTAAAAATCTCTTAAGCTGCTGCTGCCGGTTCCGCTGGCGCTGCTGGCGCGGCGGCTTTCTTGGCGCCGTCCTTGGGTCGTTTGACGCCGTACTTGCTGCGGCTGCGGCGTCGCTTGTCCACGCCAAGCGCGTCAAGCGTTCCACGCACAATGTGGTAGCGCACGCCGGGCAAATCTTTCACGCGGCCACCGCGCACGAGCACGATCGAGTGCTCCTGCAGATTGTGTCCTTCGTCGGGAATGTACGCGATGACTTCCACGCCATTTGTCAGCCGGACTTTGGCCACCTTGCGGAGGGCCGAGTTCGGTTTCTTCGGCGTACGCGTCATCACCTGCAAACACACGCCACGGCGTTGTGGACAGTTCGCCAGAGCCGGGGCCTTTGACTTCGACCGCAGCCTCTGTCGTCCAATTCGAATCAGTTGATTGATCGTCGGCATTTACATTTTCCGTTGAAATCTTCCAGGCCCTTCGGGGGCGGGGAGCGCGGAACTTATCACGCACCCTGTCGCTACGCAAGCCCTTTTCCGCGTCCGGTTATTCGACCTCGGGTTCCTCCTGTTCGACCTTTTCAACCATCGGGACAAGGACCGGCTCCACGGGTTCACCCAGCGGCACCAGCTTCACACCGCGGTGCTTCGAGAACCCTGTCCCAGCCGGGATCAGATGGCCCATGATCACGTTCTCCTTGAAACCCCGAAGATGATCCACACGACCCAATGTGGACGCCTCGGTCAGCACGCGCGTGGTGTCCTGGAACGACGCGGCGCTAATAAATGATTCTGTGCTGAGCGACGCCTTGGTGATGCCGAGCAACACCGGTTGCGCCTCGGCCGGCTTGCCGCCAGCCTCGACCACCCGCCGGTTTTCCGTTTCGAACGTCACCTTGTCGATCTGGTCGTCCCAAAGGAACTTCGTGTCGCCCGGATCCGTGATGCGCACCTTGCGCAACATCTGGCGCACTATGATCTCGATGTGCTTGTCGTTGATCTCGACACCCTGCAACCGGTACACTTCCTGGACTTCGTTGACGAGGTACTCCTGCAAATCCTGCGGACCGCACACCTCAAGCACTTCCTGCGGCACGACCGGGCCTTCCGTCAACTGCTGGCCTTTCTTAACCGCATCGCCGCGGAACACGATGATGTGCTTCGAGTGGGGAATCAGATGCTCTTCTTCCGAGTTTGTCTTCGGGTCCTTAACCAGAATCCGCCTACGACCACGCACGGTGCCGGCGAAATCCACAATGCCGTCAACTTTTGCGATTTCAGCGGCGTCCTTCGGGCGGCGCGCCTCGAACAACTCCGCGACGCGGGGCAGACCGCCCGTAATATCGCGCGTCTTGAACACCTTGCGGGGCGTCTTCGCCAATAGAGCGCCTGCCTGAATCTTGTCGCCTTCCTCCATCACGATGTGCGCGCCGGCAGGAATGGAATAGAACGCCAGCCCCTCGCCTGCCGCGTTGACAATATTGATCTGCGGATGCAGGTCTTCCTTGTGTTCGATGACGACCGTGCCCATCAAGCCGGTGGCCTCGTCGAGCTCCTTCTTAATCGTAATGCCTTCGATCAGGTCGTGGAAATGGACGATGCCGGTCATCTCCGACAACACCGGCACGTTGTACGGATCCCATTGCACGAATACGTCGCCCTTCTTGACTTGCTCGCCGTCGGCCACGGCAATCTCCGCGCCGATGACCACAGAGTAACGCTCGAGTTCGCGTCCCTCAGCCGTGCTAACCAATATCTGGCCGGTCTTATTGAGCACGACCCAGTTACCGCCGCTGCGCTTGACTGCGCGGACATCCTGATAATGCACCATGCCGTCATTTTTCGCCTTGATCTGCGGCTGTTTGAACACCTGGCTCGCCGTACCGCCGATATGGAATGTCCGCATGGTCAATTGCGTGCCCGGCTCGCCGATGGACTGGGCCGCGATGATGCCGACCGCTTCGCCCAACTTGGCCAGCTTGCTCGTGGCAAGGTTGCGTCCGTAACACATCACGCACACGCCGCGCCGCGACTCACAGGTCAGTACCGACCGGATCTTTACGGGCTCGATACCGAGCTTGACCATCGCGTCGGCAGTTACCTCGTCAATCTCAGTGTTTGCCTTAACCAGCTTCTTCTTGCTGATCGGGTCAAGAATATCTTCGGCGGCGATGCGTCCGACGATGCGCTCGTTCAGCTTGACTATTTCGTCCTCGCCTTCGTAGATCGGCTTCACCCAAATACCGTTTACAGTACCGCAATCCTCTTCGAGGATGATGACGTCCTGCGCCACATCCACGAGTTTGCGCGTCATGTAGCCCGAGTCGGCAGTCTTGAGCGCCGTATCGGCCAATCCTTTGCGGGCGCCGTGCGTCGAGATGAAGTATTCCAGCACGCTCAGGCCTTCACGGAAGTTCGATAGAATGGGTCGCTCGATAATCTCACCCGATGGCTTGGCCATCAAACCGCGCATACCCGCCAACTGACGGATCTGCTGCCGCGAACCACGGGCCTTGCTGTCCACCATCATGAACACGGAGTTCAGCTCCACCCGGCCCAGATTGTGGTCCATCGCGCTATACATCGCGTTCGAAATCTTGTCCGTCGCGTGTGTCCAGATGTCGATGATCTTGTTGTACCGCTCGCCATCGGTGATCACACCGCGCCGGTATTGTTTCTCGACTTCGGCCACTTCCTTCAACGAGTCCTCAATGACCTGCGTTTTCTCCTTTGGCACGATCATGTCTTCGATGCCGATGGAAATACCTGCTAACGTCGCGTGCTCGAATCCGAGCGTCTTGAGCTTGTCGAGCACTTCCACCGTCCGGTCATGGCCGACAGTGCGGTAACATTGCCAGATCGCGTCGCCCAACTTGCTCTTGTCGAGCGCGCGGTTAAAGAACCCGAGCTCGCTCGGCCAGATCTCGTTAAACATCACGCGCCCAACGGTCGTCTCGATCACCTTCGCCGCCGGATCGCCAAAGACCGTCTTCCGACCGTAATCAGGATTGCGGAGCCGGATGTGCTCGTGAACCGCGAGATCCCCTTCGTCATACCCGAAAAAGACTTCCTGCACGTCCCCGAACAGTTTGAGCCGCGGGGCGTCACCCTTGGTCGGGCGACCACCATGCGTGAGATAGTACACGCCCAACGCAATGTCCTGTGTCGGCGTGGTGATTGGCTTGCCGCTGGACGGCGAGAAGATGTTGTTCGTGGCCAGCATCAGCAACCGCGCTTCCATCTGCGCCTCGATTGACAACGGCACGTGCACCGCCATTTGGTCGCCGTCGAAGTCGGCGTTGTACGCTGTACAAACAAGAGGATGAATCCGAATTGCCTCGCCCTCGATCAGGATCGGCTCGAACGCCTGGACCGACAATCGGTGCAGTGTCGGCGCACGGTTTAGCATCACTGGATGACCGCGCGTCACCTCTTCCAGAATGTCCCACAACTCGGGCGCCTGCCGCTCGATCATCTTCTTGGCCGAGCGGACTGTGTGCACCAGACCCATCTCGCGGAGCCGGCGAATAATGAATGGCTCAAACAACACGAGCGCCATCTTCTTCGGCAGACCGCACTGGTTCAGCTTCAACTCCGGTCCGATGACAATTACCGACCGGCCCGAATAATCCACGCGCTTGCCGAGCAGGTTCTGACGGAACCGGCCCTGCTTGCCCTTAAGCATGTCGGCCAGCGATTTCAATGACCGTCCGCCTGCGCCCGTGACGGGCCGCCCGTGCCGACCGTTGTCGAGCAACGCGTCCACGGACTCTTGCAGCATCCGTTTTTCGTTGCGGATGATAACGTCCGGCGTGCGCAACTGGAGCAGATTCTTCAACCGATTATTGCGGTTGATAACGCGCCGGTACAAATCGTTCAGGTCGCTCGTGGCGAATCGTCCGCCTTCCAACGGCACCAGCGGGCGCAAGTCCGGCGGAATCACCGGCAATACCTCCAGGGTCATCCACTCAGGCCGCATCTTGGCCTCGATAAAACCGCGCACCAGCTTCTGGCGTTTCGCGATCTTCTTGCGCAACTGTTTGCTCTTCGTTGTATCGAGTTGGCGTTCGAGTTCGTGCCCAAGCTTGTGGAGATCGATCTTCTCAAGCAATTGTTTAACGGCTTCCGCGCCCATCTTGGCCAGGAAACCGTCGCCGTACTGCTCGCGCGCCTCGCGGTACTCCATCTCAGTGAGCAACTGCTTCGGCTTGAGCGGTGTCTTTCCTTCGTCGATGACGATGTAATCCTCGTAGTACAGGACCCGTTCCAATTCGCGGGCCGTCATATCGAGCATCAGACCAAGGCGCGACGGCATGGCCTTGAAAAACCAGATGTGACTGACCGGCACGGCCAGTCCGATGTGTCCCATGCGTTCACGACGCACGCGCGCCAGCGTTACTTCGACGCCGCACCGGTCGCAGATGACGCCCCGGTGTTTGATTCGCTTGTACTTGCCGCAATTGCACTCCCAGTCGCGCACCGGACCGAAGATGCGCTCGCAGAACAAGCCACCCTTCTCGGGCTTGAACGTCCGGTAGTTGATCGTCTCGGGGTTCTTCACCTCGCCGTGTGACCACGAACGAATCGTGTCGGGCGACGCAAGCCCGATGCTGACGCGATCGAACGTGTCCGCTTTCTCCAGACCCAGCGCGGCGCGCGCCACCGCGGTTGCGGCAGCGACTTCGGATGTTGTGACGGCAGTCTTGCTGGCTGTGCTCATAAATTACTTCTGGCCTCCATCGCGCCCGACGCGGATGTCGAGACAGAGACTTTGCATTTCCTTCATCAACACGTTGAACGATTCCGGCGTGCCGGCTTCGAGCGTGTTGTCGCCTTTGACAATAGACTCGTAAATGCGCGTGCGACCCTGCACGTCGTCGCTCTTGACGGTAAGCATTTCCTGCAGACAGTATGCGGCGCCATACGCTTCGAGCGCCCATACTTCCATTTCGCCGAACCGTTGGCCGCCGTACTGCGCCTTGCCACCGAGCGGCTGTTGCGTGACCAGTGAGTACGGACCGACGGCGCGCGCGTGAATCTTATCGGCGACCAAGTGACCGAGCTTCATGATGTATATGGAGCCAATCACGACTTCCTGGTCAAACGGGCGCCCAGTGCGGCCATCGTACAGAGTCGACTTGCCGTTCTGCTTCAGCCACTCATAGCCATCCTGCTTGCGCGCTTCCTTAATCATCCCTTGAATCTCTTCCTCGGTCACGCCATTGAACACCGGGGACGCGATCTTCAACCCCAACGCCTTGGCTGCAATGCCGAGATGCGTCTCAAGTACCTGGCCGACGTTCATACGGCTCGGCACACCGAGCGGGTTCAGCACGATATCCACCGGCGACCCGTCCGGCAGGAATGGCATGTCTTCCTCTGGCATGATCTTTGCGATCACGCCCTTGTTGCCGTGGCGGCCGGCCATCTTGTCGCCAACGCTGAGCTTGCGTTTGCTGGCGACGTACACCTTGACCTGTTTGATGATCCCCGGCTCGACTTCCTCGCCGCTCTCAACCAGGTCCAGACGACGATCGCGTTCCATCTCCAACTCGCTGAACCGGTGCCGGAACTCGCCGATGATCTCACCGATCTTGTTGCGGATCGGCGAAGGATCGATCTCGATATGGCCGTACACCGCTGCCATCTTCCGCAGCAGCGTCTTGGTGATCTTGCGGTTGGCCGGGATGATGATCTCTCCCGTCTCGGCATTGACCACGTCGAGCGGAATCTTCTCGCCAAGCAGGATGTTGCTCAGTTTCTCGGTCAACTCATCCCGCAAGTTCGAAGACTTCTCCTTGTATTCCTCTTCGAATTGCTTCTTGGAACGCCGAATCTCCGGCGCGGTCAGTTTGGGTCGGCTCGGCTCTTTGCGCGCCGAAACCTTCACGTCCATCACGATGCCATATGTGCCGCTCGGCACCGTCAATGACGTATCCTTCACGTCCGCGGCTTTCTCGCCGAAGATCGCGCGGAGCAACCGCTCCTCGGGCGCCAACTCCGTCTCGCTCTTCGGCGTGATCTTGCCGACGAGAATGTCGCCCGGCTTCACTTCTGCGCCAATGCGAATGACACCGTCATGACCAAGGTTCTTCAGCGCCTCTTCGCCAACATTCGGGATATCCCGCGTGATTTCCTCAGGACCAAGCTTTGTGTCGCGCGCGCCGGCCTCAAACTCATCGATGTGGATCGAGGTGTAAATGTCTTCCTTGACCAACTTCTCGTTGACCAGGATCGCGTCTTCGAAGTTGTAGCCGCCCCATGGCATGAACGCCACGATCACGTTGCGGCCGAGCGCCAGTTCGCCGTGGTCACAGCACGGGCCGTCCGCCAGCACCTGGCCCTTCTTCACGCGACTGCCTTTCTTGACGATCGGCGTCTGGTTGAAACAGGTCCCAGCATTCGAGCGCATGAACTTGCGCAGTTCGTACACGTAAATGTGGTTCTCAGGCTCGGTGACAAACTTCCGTTTGCCATCGGGTAACTCGCCGTCTTTGGTCACGACGATCCTTTGTGCCGTCACCGATGCGACCACGCCGCCTTCCTCCGCGATGACGCAAACTTTGGAGTCGAGGGCGGCGCGATCTTCCAAGCCCGTCCCGACCAGTGGCGCTTCGTTCTGCAACAACGGCACCGCCTGCCGCTGCATATTCGAGCCCATCAACGCGCGGTTCGCATCGTCGTGTTCCAAGAACGGGATCAGACCCGCAGCCACCGACACGAGTTGTTTCGGTGAGACGTCCATGTAGTGGACGCGTTCCGGCTCGACTTCGACGAAATCACTCTTGTATCGGCATGACACCTTCGGCGCCGTGAAATGCCCACGACTGTCCAACGGCGCGCTCGCCTGTGCCACGACGTAATTCTCTTCCTGGTCGGCCGTAAGGAAATCCACCTGCTCGGTCGCGCGACCGTCCTTGACCTTCCGATATGGCGTCTCAATAAACCCGAACTCATTAATCCGGCAGTAAAGGCTCATCGCACTGATCAGACCGATGTTCGGTCCTTCAGGCGTCTCGATCGGGCAGATGCGGCCGTAATGCGACGGATGCACGTCACGGACTTCGAAGCCCGCGCGTTCGCGTGACAACCCTCCGGGACCCAGCGCCGACAAACGGCGTTTGTGCGTCAGTTCACTCAGCGGATTGGTCTGATCCATGAACTGGCTAAGCTGGCTTCGCCCAAAGAAATCGCGAATCACTGCCGACAACGCCTTCGGATTGACCAACTGCTGCGGCGTCATCGTGTCGGTGGTGACATCAAACAACGTCATGCGTTCCTTGACCACGCGTTCGGTCCGCGCCAGGCCGATACGGCACTGGTTCGCCAGCAACTCGCCCACGGTACGCAGACGGCGACTGCCCAAATGATCGATGTCGTCCACCGAACCTTCGCCCTTGTGGAGGTTCAGCAAATACTTGATTGCCTCGATCAGGTCTTCCTTCTCCATGACCCGGCTCTCGAGGTCGGCATTGCGGCTCAGTTTCTGATTAATCTTGTAACGGCCCACGCGTCCGAGATCGTATCGGCGCGGATCGAAGAACAACCGTTTCAACAACGCGCTGGCATTCGCCACAGTAGGCGGATCGCCGGGCCGCAACCGACGGTAAATCTCTTTCAGCGCTTCTTCCTCGTTCTTGCACGGATCCTTCTTCAACGTCCGCACGATGCATCCTTCGTCCACGGACGTATCGACGATCTTGACCTTATCGATGCCGAGTTCCAGAAGCTGCCGCGCCGCGGCCTTCGTCAACGGCTCGAACGCCCGCGCCACAACCAGTTGTTTTTCCTTGTCCATCGCGTCGGCCACAAGCACCTTGTCCGTGGTCTCCGCGCTGCCAATGAAGTCTTTCAGCTTCAGTTCCTCGATCTGATAGAACAACTTGAGGATTGCCTCGTCGGAACCATGACCGAGAGCGCGCAGAAACGTCGTTACGAAGAATTTCCGGCGACGACGACGACGATCGAGATAAACGTTCAGCAAATCGCCAGAGTCGAACTGGACTTCCAGCCATGAACCGCGGTCGGGAATGATCCGGAACCCAAACAACAACTTACCGCTGCTGTGCACTGTCGACTCGAAACAGATGCCCGGCGAACGATGCAGCTGGCTGACAATTACACGCTCGGCGCCGTTGACGACGAAACTGGCCGAGGGCGTCATCAGCGGCACTTCGCCCATGTACACCTGTTCTTCCTTGGTGCCGCGACTGTCTTTCAGGCGAAAAGTCACATGGAGCGGCGCGCCGTACGTGATACCCTCGCACAGGCATTCCAACCAGGTGTTCTTCGGTTTGCTGATGGTGTATTCCACGAAATCGAGAGTGACCTGGCCGTCATAGCTCTCGATCGGGAACACTTCCTTGAATACAGCTTGTAGTCCGGCGTTCTTCCGCCGGTTCGAAGGCACATAGGCCTGCAGAAATTCCTCGTAGGATTCAATCTGCGCCTCGATCAACGGCGGAGGCTCGATTACATCAGTCAATTTGCCGAAATATTTTCGCTCAGCCATACTGGGTTCCGTTCCGCGCTATTCATGGGCAGACGAGGCCACCGTCAAAGATTGCTTCGACGGCGGTCCCGCACGCGAATCGCCCGTTTACTTGAGTTCGACTTTTGCGCCAGCTGCTTCCAGCTTCTTCTTGATCTCCTCGGCTTCCTGCTTTGTCACGCCTTCCTTGACGGTCTTAGGCGCGCCTTCCACGAGATCCTTCGCTTCCTTCAATCCCAACGTGGTCACAGCACGCACTTCCTTGATCACGCCGATCTTATTGGCACCCACTTCCTTCAGCACGACGTCAAACGTCGTCTTAACTTCCGCTGCCGGAGCCGCTGCGCTTGCTGCCGGAGCCGCTGCTGCAACCGGTGCCGCAGCGCTAACGCCCCATTTCTCTTCAAGTTTCTTTGACAGTTGCGCGGCTTCCAACACCGTTAACTGGCTCAATTGTTCTGCTAATGCATCTAGATCCACTGCCATGGTCGTATCCTTTCAATCGGTATCGTCGTGCCCCGAAGCCCCGGGACGATTCTTGGCTGCAGCCGCAGCCTCGACGAGGAACCGTGGGTTTCTGTTTTACACCGGCGCTCCGGCCACTACCGGAGCGTCTTGCTTCTTCTCAGCGTGCGCCTTGAGCACACGCGCAATCTGACTGGCCGGCGCGCTTAACACGACTGCGATACGCGTCCCCGGCGTCTGCAATAAACCAATAAACTGCGCCCGCAGCATGTCCAAACCGGGCAGGTCGGCAATCGCTTCCACCTCGGCCGGCTGCAACACCTGCTGGTTCATCACGCCCAGCTTGAACTTGGGCTTCCCAAACTCTTTCTTGAAATTCTTCAGAACCTTGGCCGCCGCGCTGATGTCCGACTTGTTTTTGCCAATTACCATCGCGGTCATGCCCGCCAACGCGCTGTCGGCGCTCGGTAAACCAACTTCCTTGAGCACGAGTCGCATGACGGAGTTCTTGATCACGTGGCACTCGCCTTGCGCCGCGCGCAGCCGCTTCCGCAACTCGCCGAACTGACCAACGGTCAGGCCCGTGTAATCCGTCAGCAACACATAGGTCGAACCGGCGACCTGGTCCCGCACTTCCTTGATCAAAAATTGTTTCTCAGCTCTCATGAATCACCGTTCCGCCTGTCAATTGCCGCCAAATTCACCGGTGTCGATCCGCAACGCCGGACTCATCGTGCTTGAAAGCGTGCAGCTCTCGATAAACCGCCCTTTGGCTGTCGCCGGTTTAGCATGCGCCACTGCGGATATAACCGCCCGCGCGTTCGCGGCTATCGCCTTCGGCTCGAACGACAGTTTCCCAAACGCGACCTGCACGTTTGCCGCCTTGTCCATCTTGAACTCAACACGGCCGGCCTTGACCTCCTTGACGGCCTTGGCCGTGTCATCGGTCACCGTGCCGGTCTTCGGGTTCGGCATCAGGCCTTTCGGGCCGAGCACCTTGCCGAGCTTGCGAACTTCCTGCATCGCCTCGGGCGTGGCCACCGCGACATCGAAATCCGTCCACCCTTCCTGGCACTTCTTTACCAGATCGTCGAATCCGACAAAATCCGCGCCGGCATCTTTCGCCGACTGCGCTGCAGCGCCTTTGGCGAACACGAGCACGCGCACCTTGTTGCCGCTACCGTGCGGCAACACGATGGTGCCGCGCACCATCTGGTCGCTCTGCTTCGGGTCCACGCCGAGTTTGAACGCCAGTTCGACCGACTCATCGAACTTGGCTTTCGGCAGTTTCTTCAAAACCTCCACCGCCTGATCGAGTTTGTATTCGATCTTCGGGTCCACCTGCTTGGCAGCCTCGTTATAACGTTTACCGTGTGTCGCCATGAGAGTCCGTTCCGTCCGAATTAGTCCACCACGTCTATGCCCATGCTGCGCGCCGTGCCCATGATGATGCGGCCGGCTGCTTCCTCGTCCTTGGCGTTCAGGTCCGCCATCTTCGTCTTCGCAATCTCTTGCACCTGTTTGCGCGTGACCTTGCCGACCTTGTTCCGGTTCGGCTCGCCGCTCGCGGTCGCAATGCCAGCCGCCTTCTTCAATAACACGCTGGCTGGCGGCGACTTGGTGATAAACGTGAACGTCTTGTCTTTGTACACCGTGATGATGACCGGCACGATCGTGCCCGCCATCTTCTGCGTCGCAGCATTGAACTGCTTGCAGAACTCCATGATGTTCACGCCCTGCTGGCCCAACGCCGGGCCGACGGGCGGCGCCGGATTCGCCTGCCCCGCGGGAATCTGGAGCTTAATCACACCAACAATGGGTTTACCTGCCATATCGCCTCGTTCTTATCCTCGTTCAACCTGCCAGTACTCGAGTTCCACGGGCGTCGAACGCCCGAAAATCGAGACCGAAATCTTCAATTTGCCGCGACCGGGATCCACTTCCTCGATCAGGCCGGTGAAATTCTGGAACGGCCCGTCGGTAACCTTCACCGACTCGCCCTTCTCGAACGCCACCTTCGGCGCGACCTTTTCCTGCCGTTCCTGAATCTGCGTCAGGATGCTTTCCACCTCGTCGCTCTTCAACGGCACCGGGCGATCTCCGCCGATGAACCCGATCACACCCGGCGTATCGCGCACAAAGTACCAGGTCCGATCCATCAACTGGTTCTTCTCGCCCAGCAACTTCATGTTGACCAGAATGTAGCCCGGATAAAGTTTTCGCGTGGTCGTGGTCCTCTTCCCTTTCTTGACCTCGGCCACCTTCTCCGTCGGAACAAGCACTTCCTTGATCAAGTCGCCCATCTCCTCGACCTTGATCCGGCGTTCCATGCTGTCCTTGGCCTTTTGCTCCTGGCCAGACAGCGTGTGGATAACGAACCACTGAAAATCGGTTATCGCCTCTACCATTCGCCACGCTCCGGTATCTATCTGGTCTCCAGCAAGGATCTGATGATCCTCACAAATATGTAATCCGCCGTTGCCACAAACATGCCCAAAACCACAAAGCTGACCAGCACCACGATCGTCGAGTCCACCAACTCCTTGCGGGTCGGCCACGAAGACTTCTTCAGCTCCGTGAAGACCTCGACAAGAAAACCCTGCACTTTAATAAACGGATTCGTCATGCTCGCTATTGCTCTTATGACTTGCCCGCCACTGACTCTGTGGCGAACTGGCACGCCAGGAGGGACTTGAACCCCCAACCTACGGTTTTGGAGACCGTCGCTCTGCCAATTGAGCTACTGGCGTGTCCCAGACATGGTCTCGCACACGCCGGCCTCACTTCGTCTCACGATGGTCGACGTGCTTGCCGCACTTTGGACAAAACTTTTTGATCGCCAACCGCTCAGACCCTTGTTTCTTGTTGCGGGTCGAGGCGTAGTTTCGGCTTTTGCAGCCGGTACACGCCAAAGTAATCAATTCTCTCGGCATAGTCGTGTCATCCAGACAGCATCACCAGCCCCTGCAAACAACGAGGACTGGTGATCGCCGGTTTCTTACTCCAGTATCTCCGTCACACGACCCGCGCCAACCGTTCGACCGCCTTCGCGAATGGCGAACCGCATAGCCTTCTCCATCGCGATCGGCGTGATCAGCTCAATTTCAATGTTCACGTTGTCGCCCGGCATCACCATTTCCACGCCCTGCGGCAACGTTACAATACCGGTCACGTCCGTCGTGCGGAAATAGAACTGCGGCCGATAACCCTTGAAGAACGGCGTGTGCCGGCCACCCTCTTCCTTGCTCAGCACGTACACTTCCGCCTTGAACTTCTTGTGCGGCGTGATCGAACCGGGCTTGGCCAATACCTGGCCGCGCTCAACCGCGTCCTTCTCAATACCGCGCAGCAGACAGCCGACATTGTCGCCCGCCTGTCCCTGATCGAGCAGCTTCCGGAACATCTCAACGCCTGTAACCACCGTCTTCTGCGTGTCGCGCAACCCGACGATTTCAACTTCGCCGCCGACCTTGACGATGCCACGCTCGATACGGCCCGTGGCAACCGTGCCGCGGCCAGTGATCGAGAACACGTCTTCAACCGGCATCAGGAATGGCTTGTCAATTTCGCGAACGGGATCCGGAATGAATTCGTCCACGGCCTTGATCAGATCCAACACCTGCTTCTCCGCCTCGGGATCGCCCTTCAGCGCCTTCGTCGCGCTGACGCGCACCACAGGCGTCTTGTCGCCGGGGAACTGGTATTGCGTCAACAGGTCGCGAACTTCCATTTCGACCAGGTCTAGCAATTCGGGATCGTCAACAAGGTCAACCTTGTTCAGGCAGACCACAATGGCGGGAACCGCAACTTGTCGCGCCAGCAACACGTGCTCGCGCGTCTGCGGCATCGGACCATCCGCCGCGCTCACCACGAGGATCGCGCCATCCATCTGCGCCGCACCCGTGATCATGTTCTTCACATAATCCGCGTGACCGGGGCAATCAATGTGCGCGTAATGGCGTTTGTCACTCTCGTATTCGACGTGCGCCACCGCAATCGTCACGGTCTTGGTTTCATCGCGCACCGTGCCGCCCTTGGCAATGTCCGCGTAACTCTTGACCTCCGCCTTACCCTGCTTGGATAACACCTGCAGGATGGCGGCGACGAGGGTCGTCTTGCCATGATCGATGTGACCGATGGTGCCGACGTTGACGTGCGGCTTTGTCCGTTCAAATTTCTCCTTGGCCATGTCGTCCTCCTGTTCCTTTCGCTCGTTCCACGTGTCTCAACTGACCACTTTTCTTACATCCACATCTGGAGCCCACGATCGGGATTGAACCGATGACCTCGTCCTTACCAAGGACGCGCTCTACCAGCTGAGCTACATGGGCAAAACATCCCTGCCCGTAACTTCATAATACGATGACCCGACCGCTTCGTACCACAATTTGCCTAATGGCGCAAAAGGGCAAAAAATCCACTTCCCGTTTTCCGACTTGTTTCAATCGAAAACGGACAGCGGATACTTCCCTTCGCACGCTATATTATCTAACGACTTCTAACTGAGCGCGAACTATACCAAAAAATCCAAACCTGTCAACAGCCAATTCAAAGATTTTTCTGTCCAGGACAAGGGTCGCACCGAGCGCCTCTGGGTTTCCAAGAACTCGCTTATACCCACAACTGGCGATCCAGCGAGCGATATTGGATGGCTTCCGAGATGTGCTGGGATTGGATGCGTTCGCTATGGTCAAGATCGGCAATCGTGCGGCTCACTTTCAAAATGCGATCATAAGCCCGGGCGCTCAGGTTCAGCTCGGTCATCGCCATCTTCAACAACTCCTGACTCTCTTCGTCGAGTCGACAATGTTCTTTGATATCTTTCGGTATCATCCGTGCATTGCAAGAGACAGACTCCCGGCCAGCAAACCGCCGGCGTTGGATCGCCCGCGCATCCTCGACCCGGGACCGAATCTTCTCCGACGTTTCGCCAGTCGTCTCGCCCGCCATCTCTTTGTATTTCACTGCAGGCACTTCGATGTGAATATCAATCCGGTCCAGCAACGGCCCGGAAATCTTGTTCCGGTACCGTTGAATCATTGCCGGCGAACACCGGCACTCGCGTTTCGAATCGCCGTAGAACCCGCACGGACATGGATTCATTGCCGCGATCAGCATGAAACTCGATGGGAAGGTCATCGTACCGGAAGCCCGTGAGATCACCACTCTCCCCTCCTCCAACGGTTCGCGCAACGCTTCAAGCACGTCACGATGAAACTCCGGCAACTCGTCGAGGAACAACACGCCATGATGCGCCAGGCTGATTTCGCCGGGTGTCAGGTTGGCCGTACCGCCTAGCAATCCCGCGTTACTCGTCGTGTGATGAGGCGACCGGAACGGGCGCGTGGCCACAAGCGCCTGACCTTTTGGAAGCAAACCGCAAATGCTGTGGATCTTTGTTGTCTCCAACGCTTCTTCGAGCGTGGCATCGGGCAAAACCGTCGGCACGCGCCGCGCGAGCAATGTCTTGCCGCTGCCCGGCGGTCCGATCATCAGAACGTTGTGTCCGCCTGCCGACGCCACTTCGAGGGCGCGCTTCGCGGTCTCCTGCCCTTTCACATCGGCAAAGTCCACGTCGTATTGGCGTTGTTGCTGGAAAATCTTGGTCGGGTCTTCACGCAACGGCGCTATCTCGCGTTTGCCGGCGACGAACTCCGCGACCTGACGCAGATTTTTCGCCGGATAAACGTCAAGCCCTTGGACGACTGCCGCTTCAGCGGCATTGTCGGCCGGCACCACCAGCCCGCGTTTGCCTTCAGCGCGGGCGCACAATGCCAGCGGCAGAACGCCGTTGACCGTTCGCACCTCGCCGCTAAGCGCAAGTTCGCCGACGATGGTAAGTTGATCGAGTTTTTCCGCCACAATCTGTTCGTTGACGGCAAGAATGCCGATTGCGATGGGCAAATCGAAACTCGGTCCCTCTTTCTTTACGTCGGCGGGCGCGAGATTGATTGTCGTCCGTCCCATGACATACTTGAACCCGCTGTTCTCGATGGCGGTCTTGACGCGGTCGCGCGATTCCTTGACCGCCGCGTCGGGCAACCCGACGATGATCACCATCGGTTGACCCCAACCCGCGTTGACTTCGATTTCGATGGGATACGAGTTGATGCCTAGAACCGCAGCCGAATGAACTTTAGCGAGCATGCTGCCTCTTCTAACCGAAACATCGCGGCAAGTCGAATGTTTTGCCGGTCGTGGAACAATATGAGGTGGTTTCTGGAGGTCGCGGCTTGCCCGCCTTCGGCGCGGACGCAGAACCGGCTTTCCACGCGCGCCATATAAGATATACTGTGTGGCGACAGGAGGAACACACGCGTGCAGCATTTGGTGGATGCGTTCTTGGATTACTTGACCGTCGAGCGCGGTCTCGCGGAGAACACGCGTGTGGCTTATTGCACGGACCTCGCGCAGTTCATCGAGTTTATCCAGCGCCGCGGCATTGGCCAGATGAATCGTGTCCAGCACCAGCATATCACCGCTTTTATGATGGACCGGCGCAAACATGATGTCAGCGCCCGCAGCCTTGCTCGTCAACTCTCAGCGCTCCGCATGTTCTGCCGGTTCCTCGTTCGAGAAAAACTGTTGGCCGACGATCCGACGCAATCTGTTGATTCGCCCCGGCTATGGCGAACGCTCCCACACGCGTTGACGTACGACGAAGTTGACATGTTGCTGGCTGCGCCCGCAACACGCACCAAGCTCGGTCTGCGCGATAAGGCGATCCTCGAGTTCATGTATGCTACCGGGTTGCGCGTGAGCGAGGTCGCCAAGATTACCCTGAACGATGTCAATTTCGACGCGGGTTTCCTGCGGATTATCGGCAAAGGCAGCAAGGAGCGCATCGTGCCGGTCGGCAAACAAGCTGCGGCCTGTATCCAGCGTTATCTGAAAGACGCCCGGCCTTCGCTTGCGCGACGGGGACAGCGCGGCGAGATTTTCCTTTCGACGCGTGGCGGCCCGCTCAACCGCAAAACGATCTGGCATCTCATTAAGAAATACGCCCGGACCGCCGGCATCACCAAATGCATCACGCCGCATACGTTACGGCATAGTTTCGCCACGCACCTTCTCGACAACGGCGCCGACCTGCGAGTCATCCAGGAGATGCTGGGCCATGTCGATATCTCCACCACGCAGGTTTACACGCATGTTGACCAGAAACGGCTCAAAGAAACGCATTTCCGGTTCCATCCACGCTCCGGCCGACGCGCTGCATCGTGATTTTCGTCTCGCTTTTGGCGTGAAGACTGGTAAGTTATTTCTAACAGATGGACGTTCGCGCAAGATCCGCTCGTTGTGGCGAATCGGGTTTTGCGCCAGCCTCGAATAGACATTCGAGGCCAGCTTCCTCCTGCGGAAATGTTACTAGAGCCATGCATCTTCAGAAACTGCAAGCCGCCATCGGTTACACGTTCAAGGACCCCGAACTTCTCCATGAAGCGTTGACCCATCCGTCGCTTGCCCACGAGAACGGTGCGGAGGGCAACAGACACAACCAGCGATTGGAGTTTCTTGGCGACGCCGTGCTGCAACTGATGTTGACCGACCAGATTTACAAACTCTACCCGTCGCAGCCCGAGGGTGTGCTGACACCATTGCGCGCCCATCTTGCGAATCGCCACACGCTGTGTCGGCGGGCGCGGGCGATCGACCTCGGCAGATACCTACTTCTCGGCAAAGGCGAGGAATCCAGCGGCGGCCGCGACCGCCTCTCCAATCTTGCTGACGCATATGAAGCGTTGGTGGGCGCTGTTTACCTCGACGGCGGGGTCCGCGCCGTGCGGAAGCTGATTCTCGCGCAGTTCAAGGATGACTTTGCCGAACTCGACGTGACTAGCCCGCGCGAAAACCCGAAAGGGCGACTCCAGGAACTGCTCCAAATGCGTTCCCCGGCCAATCCGGTTTACCGCGTCGTCCACGAATCAGGCCCAGACCACAAGAAGGATTTCGAGATCGTGGTGGAATGGCAGGGAAAAGAAATCGGGCGCGGCCAAGGTTCCAGCAAGAAACAGGCGGAAGCGGCTGCAGCCGCCTCGGCGCTCGCAGCCATCGAACAGCAGTCGACCTAGGACGGTAAACGGCGAGCGGTTTTAGAAAAGGGAAAAAAAGGGAAAAGGGGTCAAACCATAAAAAGCATACAGTGTAGCTGACCCCCAGCCACTGCATCGTTGTGCTCAGATTGGCCAGAGGCGTTTCCACCAGCAAATGGTAGTGATTCTCCATCAGTACGTATGCATGCACACGTAAACCGAATCGTTCAACCCCATCCGCCAGCAATCTTTGGGGTCAAACCTTGACTATTGACAGTTTCCGTAGTTCCTCCAGCTTTCTCCAGATTGACTTTTCGTTCAGCGCTCTGGCTTCCAGCCGTTTGACAACTTGTGTGATCCCGCTCCCGTCACGGTAGCCGTACTCGCGCGCCACCTCAATCCCGCGTTCCTCCCCTAGGCGAACCCGCGCCCAGATCTTGATTCGATCTTCCGTCTCCGACTCCACCAGTTTCTTCACCCGCTTGCGCACACGTGCCATTTCCTCTGTCTGCGTCCAGCGCGCCTCTTCCAATCTGCCTTTCTTCTCCATCAACGCCTGCGCCTTCTGATACAATTCTTCCCCACCCAACACCAAACCGCGCCGCAGCCGCTGCCACGGGTCGCTCGCCGGCCGCCCAAATGCCTGGTGAACCGCTTTCCGATATTCCACCTGCGCCTGCCGACGGCTTCGCCCCCAGTGTGCCAGCCAGTCCAAGCATAACCACTCCGTCGACTTCTTGCGCAACCCCGCGTAATCCCGATGACTGCTCCACCGATGACGATCCAGTTCCCCGGCGCGCTGGGGCGCAAGCGGCTCGCCCTTCTTGCGTGGACGCACCGGATTTAAATGTACGTACTCCACCAACCATCGCGCGTATTCGTCAGCATCCACGAGCTGCGCTTTGAACCGCCCTTGGAACAAATGTCCGCTCCGCCGATGCCGGACATTGAAGCGCGTCGTGTAGCTCGTCTGCAACCAAGCCATGGCACGGCTGAGATTCCCTCGTGGTGTGCCCAACACTAGGTGGTAATGGTTGGACATCAGACAATACGCATGCAGCCGCAACCCAAACTGCTGTACCGCCTCGGCCAACGTCTCCAAGAACCGGCGCCGATCCTGATCGTCGCGGAAGATCTCGCGCCGCTCATTGCCACGCGCCATCACATGATAGACCGCGCCGGCAAACTCCACGCGAATGGGTCGAGCCATGCCGCCAAGACTAGCTCATCAACCCCATCCTGTCAATAGTCAAGGTTTGACCCCTTTACCCCCTTTACCCCCCTTTACCCCTTTAAAGGTTTGACCCCTTTAATTAGTCAACACCCCTTCACCCGTGGAGGAATAGCACTGTCAACCTCACTTCGCCGGCTGCTTTTGCTTGGCCATGTAGCAATTGTAGGCATCCATGTCACGGAAGAGAAGAGCGGGATCAGGTTCCAAATTGCGCGAGCCGGAGGGGTTGAGCCAGACTATGACTCGGAACCAGTCATTTCCGGTTTCCATCTGGATATCCATACAACCGTAAATCGGACCTGCTTTGATATAGTATGAACCTCCCTCACCCCAAGCCCATGTAGGAGACTTGGGCGTCTTTGAATCAATCACCATGCTGGGTGCGTAGCCAATCGCTGGGGCTTCGTAAGCAAACTCTTCGGTCGCCGGCGTCAATTTGCCGCCCAACATTGTTATTCGCGCTTCCCATCGGGATTTATAATTGAGAACTTCGTTGGCCAACAACTCAAACTGCATTTTGGTTTGCGGATCAATTTGCACTGTCGCGGGTGTGCCAATCGCAATCTTGATTTCCTTTTCCCAACGAACCATCGGCGCCGCTTCTCCTTTTTTCCTCAGATGGAAAAGAACAGGATTGTTAGGATCAGCTTCGTAATACTGCTCATCCCAGAAGGCAGCGTAATCAAAACCATACCGATTCTTGGAACGGACAATGTCGTAACCTTTCTTTTCAGCCGAAGCCCCCAAGTTTTTTCCCCGCACTCCATGCAAAGCAAATAAACCAGTGGCATCACTCTTGGTTTCCCGCTTCGACGATCCTTCGGGAGATAAATCTGTCCAAGTGAACTTCACAGTGGCGTCAGCCACCGGCTGACTCTTTTCATCCACGACTTTTCCGTAAAACTCAATTGGCATTTTCCCTTCCGAAAAAGGATCACGCTTTTGCCTTTCACGTCTGATCTTCCAACGGGGATCATCCAAACTCGTTGATCGGCCACCACGCCACGGCGGATAAACACTTGGATTGATTGAGCTTAAAGCTTGAGAAATAATTGTCGGCTCGGAGGTTCGTTTTGTCTCTTTTTCCAGAGGAGATGTTTTGGTTGTCACTTCTGGCGGCTGCTCCCTTTGAACAGGAGGAACCGAACGCCTCGTGGCAAACCATATACTGAACCCAACCGCTAGAATAACGACGACAACAATGAATGTGGTTCGTTTGCTCATTTTACAATATTCCCCAACTTTTGATAAAAACCTTGCAACTGCTGGATGTCCCGTGTGAACTCGCCGCTATGATCGGGACGTTCACGGCCCAAATTAGTCGGCGAACCTTCACCAACGTCTTTGGGGTCAAACCTTGACTATTGACAGTTTCCGTAGTTCCTCCAGCTTTCTCCAGATTGACTTTTCGTTCAGGGAATACGGGGTCACATCTCATTATTCATCAATTTAACTTTGGCTTGTTCAAGAAATCGACCGAGTTTCTTGTCGTGCGCTGCCTGCCTGTTAGCAACATAATGGGGTCACATCCCTTCAATCTCCATTTCGGAGTTTAATGGGGCAAACCATGATTTGGATTCACGTGAACAACCCCGAATGCGCAAGAAATAGAGTTTGTTTCATTTCTCTTTTCTTTAGCGACTCGCTTGGTCCGGGAAACGGCGAGATTGCGGCAGGCCGGCTATGGCTTTCAGGAGTCAGGCAAACTGGCGCATTTCTCCAGCGCCATGGAAAGGTCGTTCAAGCTGAACGGTTTTTCGAGAAACACGGCTGCCCCTGCCTTGATGAGTTCCTCTTTGGTCATCCCGTGGGAGCGGTATTCGCCGGACATCAGAAGCACGCTAACCGCTATCTTCTCGGCCAGAATCGTGCGCATCGCTTCAATCCCATTGGCTCGTGGCATGACCACGTCCATGATTACAACATCAGGCCGCAGTTGCCGCGCCTGTTCCACAGCCTCGATCCCATCGCCGGCCCTGCCAATCACATCGTGGCCGGCAAATTGCACCATGTCCCCGACGACGTCGCGCACTGCCAGTTGATCATCTACAACTAATACCCGCAGTCGTTTCGCTGCTCCCATTCTTCCCCTCTCATTCCCCTATCTACTCGCCCCAGCCGGAAATTGTATTCAGACGGTACACAGAATGCAAGCCATCGTTTTCCTGATCTTCGTTCCAATCCATCTGCGCCGTGGTCATGCCGCCGGCGGCGCCAGCAGGCGATCGTATATTGCCCGAATACGCTGTGCGAGGAGCCGATAATTGCCGAGGAACTCATCGGTGGTGGCGAAGCCCATGCGTTTGGCCAGAAAGTGTTGCTCGCGTTCGTCGTCGGGAATCCGTGACACACTGGTGTTGTCCACGCGGCGCAACACCAACTCGATGCGCCGGAGAAACTGATAGCCGCGCCGCAACTGATGACTGGCCTGCTCGTCGACGACGCCAATTGCCGCCAGACGATTCAATGCCGCCAGCGTGTGCGCGGTCCGCAACTGTGGCTGGGCGTGACCGTGGCGCAGTTGCAGCGCTTGCACCACAAACTCCACGTCCATCAGCCCGCCCGGCCCCGTCTTGAATTCCAACTCGACATGTTTCTGGTCGCCGCGTTCCGTCTCCACCCGCCGGCGCATCTGCCGAATCTCCTGCAGTTCCGCCTTCGTCAACGCATCTCCATACGCAATCTCCTGCGTCATCTGAATAAATTGTTGACCCAATGCCGTGTCGCCGGCCACCCAGCGCGCCTTGATCAGCGCCTGTCGCTCCCAAAGTTGGGCGCGCGTCCTGTAATACTCGCTATGCGCCGCCAGTGGACTGGCCAGCGTCCCTTTCTCGCCGTCGGGCCGCAACCGCGCGTCCACGGCAAACAACGTGCCTGCACCGGTTGGCAGCGTCATGAACTCCATCACCTTTGCGGCCAGCTTGTTCGCCCGCGCGTAGCCGGTATCTTCCATGCCGCCGACAAACAACACATCGAGATCGGCTCCGTATCCGAGTTCCAGTCCGCCAAACTTACCCATCCCGATGACCGTGAACGGGAAATCCTCCAACTTCAGTTGACGCCGCGCTTCTTCGACGGCCAGTCGGAGACATGCCTCCGCCAACGCTGTCATCTCCTGCTGCAGTTGTTCCATGTCCACAAACCCCATCACGTCTTCGATGCCGATCCGCAGCAACTCGGCCCGTTTCCACACTCTGGCGCGTTCTGCCATGTCCCCGGCGCGCGTCGCCGTCAACTCGCGCCACATCCGCTCGAAACTCTTCGGCTCGACCAACAATCCGCCCTCGCTGATCTCGTCGAACAACTCCGGTTGATTGACCATTACGTCGGACAAGAACGGACTCGCATCGCCGAGCCGCACCAGCATCTCGACGAGCTTGGGATGGTTCACCAAGGTTTCGTAAAGCAGTCCACGGGTGCCGTACGCGTTCACGAAACGCGTGAACCGGAGCAATGCACCGTCCGGGTCCGCCACCGTTGTCGCCGTGGCCAACAGTTTGGGAAATAGCACGCCAAACAAATCCTTGGTCCGTTCCGATACGTGTCCGAACCCCGGCCCGTGAAGCAAACCCTCGATGCTCTTGACCGCCTCGGGCACGGACGCGAACCCCGAAGCGGTCAGCATGGCGGGCAGTTGCTCCGGCGTGAGTTGCCAGTTGGCCGCAGCCGGATTCTCCGCGTCGGCTGCAGCCAACACGCCCTCGTAAATTCGCCTGACTGCGGCAGTTTGGGCATCACGCGCCGCGAAGAACTTCTTTACCGATGCGAATCCCATACTTCGCGACAGCCGGACCAGCGCGCGCTCTTCATCGGGAATCGTGTGGGTCTGCAAATCCATTTCCATCTGGAGCCGGTGTTCGACGTTGCGCAGAAACCGGTACGCCTCGGCCAGGGCCGCCGCTTCCGGTTCGGTCAACAATTTCTGCCGCGCAAGTAGCGTCAATGCCGGCAACGTGCTCCGCTCTCGCAGCGCCGTCACCCATGCCCCGCGCAACACCTGGAACGATTGCACGATGAACTCGATCTCGCGGATGCCGCCGATGCCGAGCTTGACGTGCCGGGTGAGCTGGTCGTCTCCAACAATCTCATTTTCGATCCGCTGTTTCAGCACGGCCATTTGTTGGACCACGTTCTCGCTCGCGTACCGCGCGTACACGAACGGTTGCACCATCTTGATGAAACGGTCGCCCAATGCGGCGTCGCCCGCCACCGGCCGCGCCTTGACCAGCGCCATCCGCTCCCATGTCTCGCCCCACTGCGCGTAGTAATCCTCGTAACTCTCCAACGACCGCGCCAACGGCCCAGACCGCCCTTCCGGCCGCAGCCGCAAATCAATCCGAAAGATCGTTCCCTCCGCGCCTGTCCCGCCGACCACGCGGATGAATTCCTCAGCCAATTTCGTAAAGAACTCGGCGCGGCTGATTGTTGGAGTCAGATCGCCTTCGTGTTCGTAAACGAACATCACGTCCACGTCGCTGGAGTAATTCAATTCCTGTCCGCCGAGTTTGCCCATGCCGATGACGGCAAACCGGCCCGATTCCTCTGCGGTCTCTCCAGACAGCTTGAAGCGCGCTTGCAATCCCGCCAATGCCGTCTCGAATACCGCTTGAAGGCAAACGTCCGCAAGGTTCGACAGCTCCAGCGTCGTTTCCTCGACCGTCGCCATGCCCAGCAAATCGCGCGCGCCGATCCGCAGCGTTTCGCGCCGGCGAAACCGGCGAATCACGTCGTACTTCTGTTCGGGCAGCCGCACCACCAGCAGCAACCGCCGCAGGTCGGCGTCCAACCACGGTTTCACGCGCGGTTTTGCCAATGTTTCCGGAGCGATAAGGAAATGGAAGTGATCGGCATTACGCACCAACGTCTCGGTTAGCGCCTGCGAATGCGCGAAGATCGTCACAAGCATCTCCAATCGGTCGGGCGCGGCCTGCAGGTAGTGATAAAACATGCCTGGATTGGGCAGTGCTGCCGCCAGTCGCTCGAAACCCAGCAGTGCGCGGTCGGGGTCCGCCGACTTCGCGCAGGCTTGCATCAGATGCGGAAAGATTTTTGACAACGCCTGCCGCTGGAGATCGTCTGTAAAGAGCCGGCCGATGGCGATACGGACACTGGCCGGTTCCAGGAATCCGTGTTCTCGCAGCAACGCCTCTGCCGTGGCTGGCCGCGGTGCGCGCGGACTCAATAGCGCCATCAGCCCGGCAGGCGACGCGGACTTGGAACGCGGACGCGTTGTGCGGTTCGTCATCCCTTCTTCCCAATCAGTTCCCGGGCCGACTCCAGGATCTGTCGCTCTCGTCGTGTCAGGCTCTGCATCCCTTCACGCGCAATCTTATCCAGAATCGGATTCACCACGTCGCGCATGTACTCATCTGGCGAAAGATCGCTCGGACGCGGTTTCCGACGCGGTATAATTGCCGCGCCCACCTGTTGAATCATCAGGAGCCAGCGTGGCGTTGTTCCGTAACCGAGTTGCTTGATGTAAAGATAGCCGACCAACATTCCGCCGAGATGCGCCAGGTGCGCCACGCCGACGTCCGCGCCAGCTAGCAGCGGGACGACGTCAAATGCGATGGCGACCAGCGCCATGTATTTCGCCTTGAGCGTGACCGGTAAAATGAAGAACACCAGTAAAGTGATCTCGCGGTTCGGAAACAATGTCGCGAACGCGATCACGCATGCTAACACAGCCGCCGATGCGCCAAGGATCGGCACGCTGGAGTGCCAGTTGAATGCCAGATGCAACGCCGCGCCAGCCAATCCGCCGAACAGATACAACCGCGTGAACGGACGCGCCCCGATGAAATACTCCACCTCTCGCCCGAAGAACCAGAGGACAAACATATTCACAATGATATGGAAGATGTTGTTGGGATCATGCAGAAACATGTACGTGAACAACTGCCAGATGAACCCGTGCCGCACCTGCGCTGCATTCAACGCGAACAGGTTTTCAATGACGGAGTAGTGGAATAATCTCGCGGCCAATTGCAGGATGAACACCGCCACGTTCAGCCAGATTAGCAGTCCCGTTACCGATTCGAACCGTCCTGCCCACTCTCGAAATGGATTCGCAAGTTTCCCCAGCGGCCCGTCGGCGCGTCGTTGGCTCCAGACACCACTCATCGCGTCGCAAAATAGAACATTATTGCTTCACTGACAAACGTAAATCGGCGCTGCAGTAGTGGTAATCGGTCAATTTGGAATTGGTGAGACGGCTGGGATTCGAACCCAGGACCCACGGCTTAAAAGGCCGTTGCTCTACCAGCTGAGCTACCGTCTCACGCTCGATGGAGCCGCCACTTTACCGCCTCGCCTTCCTGCCGTCAATCTCGGCAAGTATCGGAACGGTAAGAAAGACTTGAAGGCACTGGCAGAGCTGGTACGTTGTTGGTCAATGAGACTGAATCGTCCGGATGATTCGCGGGACGTAAGGTCATATGGGAAATGTTGGCCAACAAAAGGATGACAACAATGGCAAAATGTAAAATCCTGACCATAGATGACGAACCGACCTTCACGTACGTGGTGCGTTTGACGTTGGAGAGCACGGGCCTATATGAGGTAAGGGAGGAGAACAAACCGCTGCAGGCGTTATCCGTGGCCCACGAGTTTAAACCCGACCTTATACTTCTAGACGTCCTCATGCCTGGCATGGACGGTAGCGATGTCGCGGCGAAGCTAAAGGCCGATCCTGAACTTTGCAACATCCCGGTCATCTTTCTCACTGCCACGCTGCCCAGGCATGAAACAAACAGCGCTGGCGGTATCGTCCGCGGAGGTTCCCTGTTCCTAGGCAAGCCGATAAGCCTAAGCGAACTGTCCAAGTGCATTGAGGACAATCTGAAGCCGGCCAAACCGAAATGAACATCGGTCAGCGGTCTCGCACCCGCATGGCCGGCAACAGCACCAGCGGCGCAGCAACGCTTTCGCGTTCCCCGATATCAGAGTCGGGGTAAACTTCGGGGCAGGCAGGGCGCGTATGGGAGATATCAGACCAACAGAAGCCGCACACGCGGGCGATGCGCCGCAGAGACGGTCGTTGCCGGAGGTGCACGGTTCGGTGGCGATACCGGCTCATGCGTCGTTGTGGAAAAAGATTCTGGCGTATTCAGGTCCGGCCTATCTGGTGAGCGTCGGGTACATGGATCCGGGCAACTGGGCGACGGACATCGAAGGCGGTGCGCGGTTCGGTTACCAACTTCTCTGGGTGCTGCTGGTGTCGAACCTGATGGCGGTATTGCTCCAGACGTTGGCGGCACGGCTTGGCATTGTGACGGGACGCGACCTTGCGCAGGCGTGCCGGGATTATTATCCGAAACGCGTGTCGCTGACGTTGTGGGTGCTCTGCGAGATAGCGATTGCGGCGTGCGACATGGCCGAGGTGCTCGGCGGCGCGGTCGGTTTGAATCTGCTTACGAAACTTCCTCTGCTGGCTTGTGTGTGCGTGATGGCAGCGGACGTGTTTCTCATCCTGTTCCTGCAGCATCGCGGGATGCGCTGGCTTGAAGCGGTTGTGGTGACGTTGGTGGCGACAATCGGTCTCTGTTACGTGTTCGAAATCTTCCTTGCCCATCCGGATTGGAGTGGCGTGCTGCACGGGTTGGTGACGCCGCAATTGACAGGCCGGAGCGGCCAATCGGGCGGGCCGACGGACCTATACGTGGCGATGGCTATCATCGGCGCAACGGTTATGCCGCATAATTTATACCTGCATTCGGCACTGGTACAAACTCGGCGGATCGAGCGGACGCCGGAATGCATCCGGACGGCGAACCGGTTCAATCTCTTCGATTGCACGGTCGCGTTGAATCTTGCCTTCTTTGTGAACGTGGCGATTTTGGTAATGGCGGCTGCGGTGTTTTATCGGCACGGGATCGTGGTCACGGAATTGAAGCAGGCGTACCAAACGTTAAGCCCGCTTGTCGGGCACGCCACGGCGAGCGTGGTGTTTGCAGTGGCATTAATCTGTTCGGGGCAGAGTTCGACGCTGACCGGCACGTTGGCCGGGCAGATTGTGATGGAAGGTTTTCTGCAGATACGGTTGCAACCGTGGCTGCGGCGGCTGGTGACGCGGCTGGTGGCGATCGTGCCGGCGGTGATCGTTATCGCCATCCAAGGCGAAGCCGGCAGCTATAAGCTGTTAATTCTGAGTCAGGTGATTCTCAGCATGCAATTGCCGTTTGCCGTCGTGCCGCTGGTGCAGTTCACTTGCAGCCGCAGCAAGATGGGCGAGTTTGTCAACCCGCCGGTGGTAAAGGCGCTGGCGTGGACGGTAGCGGCGGTAGTTATCGGCTTGAACATCTGGTTGTTGGCGCAGACGATTACTAACTGGTTGGGGAACCCATGAAAAAATCATTTTATCAGACAATCCTGGTGCCGGTGGAAAGCAGTGAGTACGACAATGTAATCCTCGATCACATCGTGCCAATGGCACAGCAGAACGGATCTAAGCTGCTACTGCTTCATGTGGCTGACGGTTGGGCGGCCCGGTACTACGGCGAAGAGGCGGATTCACCCGAAGTACGCGCCGACCGCCGGTACCTTCAGGAATTGGCCGAGAAGTTGCGCAAGAAAGGGCTGGAGG
>Ga0182017_10000084_pt1 | contig 68504 bp, 48 predicted proteins | sample 712E3DmetaG_FD_120492 | JGI IMG/M metagenome (GOLD analysis project Ga0182017, IMG submission 120492) | Permafrost microbial communities from Stordalen Mire, Sweden - 712E3D metaG | ecosystem: Environmental > Terrestrial > Soil > Wetlands > Permafrost | place: Sweden: Stordalen | collected... | reverse complement strand
TACCCGCGCGAACGCCATGCAGGCGACCCGGTCTTGACCTTGGGATCAACATCGGTCGTCATGATGGAAATGGGATTGTCGCTGTTGCGGAGGATCTCGAAGGTGCGGAACTGCTGGGGAAAATCCCGCAACGAGGGGACTTCGACCTCCCAGAAGCCATTTTCCGGATGGGCCGGGTCAGGCGACGGTTGCGGTGTCACCGTGTTTAAGTGGCGATGCCCCGCCATCAACAGGATTAGATTCGGATAGTTATGAAGTGTGGCGATCAAGTTTGTCTCGGTGTGATCGGAATAGGGGGAGATTTGCGGGGCGCTGTTCGTATCGAAGAGGCCCACTTGCGGACTGATGGGGATATGGGCCGCGATGATCATGAGCTGGCCCGCGTCCTGCCCCATCTGGAGTTCGTTGGTGAGCCAGGCGTAGCGTTCCGTGTCCACCCAGCCGGCGCCATAAAAATACACATTACCGGAAGGGCTGATTGATTTACAGATGTCGTCGAGCACGATCACCTTGATCGGCATATCCGTTATCGGCTCGAACGTATAGCAGCCCGAATTGCTCTCAATGTTGGCCTGCGTGAATCCGTGTCCAACTGGGGACGATGCGGTATTGAAGAACTCGCTCATATAATTCACGCGCGAAAGGACGTTCGTAGAGAAATCCGTCGCGACAGAGAGGCGGTTCTTGTCGGCGACGACGGTCGGAGGCGTCGTAAAGAGATTCGTCGGTCCACCTTTGATCACGCTGCCGTAGCGTGTGGTTCCATCTACAACACCCACATACAGGCCGGCCCCCTCTGAGGCATTCGGGGTCAGGGCGTTGGTACCCATGTTGAGGACTTCGGTGCCGACCTCGGCATTCCGGACTTTGTCAGTCACGTGTTCTGTGCCCATAAACAACTGATCGTGGTTGCCGATGACCTCATACCAGGGGATTGAACGGTCAAGCCCGGCGGCCTGATAGGGTTTCTGATAGTCAATCTTGGTGGAGCCGAGGTGAGCGCCGGAACTGGGCGTAATATACTGTCCGTCCATGACATCAATAAACCATCGGAGTTCGTTGAACTGGGAGTTGTTGGCCACGTCACCGAGACAAATACCGAAATCGAAAGGCGTTTTACGGTGCAGGGCGTTGATGGTCCTGACGGCGGCATCGAGGACATGCGTCGTGGAGAACATGATCGGCGAGTAGGCCGATATAAAAAGCCCCCCTGCACCAAATGGCGCGCTCCAACCGGTATAGGGTAACTCGGCCGGGGATTCTTTGTCGGTGATATGGATGTCGCTCATTGAGAAGTAAGACAAAAGCCGCGCCGCATTGGTTGCACTCGTGGACTCGGCTGGCGTCAGGAACAACCGGCCCTCGTCCTCGCCGCGCCCCGTCTTCCATGCGCTATAGCCATAGCGCTTGTATAGTGAGACATTTTTCGGCAAAATCTGTACAGTGTTCGTTGATATGGCGCGAGGGCTGACCGTCTGCTGGCGTGTCGTTGGAACGGCGCAGCTTCCGGAAACCGGAAGCAATAACAGAATCGACATGCTGATGATTTGGATTGTATCTAGCTTCATATGTTTCATATTTTGCTCCATGAGGTTGGTAGAAGAAGCATAATTTAAGCCAGGATCCGCTATGGCGCTATGGGGTGTTCACCTTATATGAGATTTCATGAGAAAAAACTAATTTTTCACACATTGTTTGGGGAAAATATGAAGAAACTGCTTTCTCTGCTTTTTATTGGATTTGCGGTTTTCGCCCGCGCTGATGGGCAAACCAATGCCGTGCCTGCGGCCGGGGTTCCCAAGTCAGATGTGGAAACCCTTGTCTGCTTCCGGCATGGAGAAAAACCACGGGGCGGACTGGGTCAATTGACCTGTCGCGGCCTTAATCGCGCACTGGCCTTGCCCAACGTGTTGCTGTCAAGATATGGCAAGCCACAGTTTGTCTTTGCGCCCAATCCCGCCGAAAAGGTGGATAGCAAAGACGGCTATTATTACGTTCGCCCGCTCGCGACCATTGAGCTGACAGCCATCCGCTGTGGCCTGCCGGTCAACACAGAATTCGGCTTCCGTGAAATCAAAGGTCTCGAAACGGAACTGCAGAAACCGGCGTACCAGAACGCCACGGTGTTTATCGCATGGGAACACGGTCTGCTCGACGAATTTGCCAAGGAACTGGTCAAGCACCACGGCGGCGATCTGGCGCAGGTTCCTTACTGGCCGGAAAAGGATTACGACACCATTTTTGTGTTCAAGATTACCAGGGATGCGGGACGGGAATCATTTGCTTTCACCGTGGACCACGAAGGACTGGATAACCTGAGCGACACCTGCCCATAAATCACCCACGCAGGGGTAAGAAACGGCGGCGACGAAGGACGAAGAGCTTGCCCCGAATGTATTCGGGGCGAAAAGTGAAGAGTGAAACGACAGCAAAGCAGAAAACTATTTGTCGCGTGCTGACTAGAAGTGGTCTCGTAAATGTCGATGGGCCTAGCGGTGCGGAATGATGTCAGCGAAAGCAAACCCATTCCGCTCAACAATTTCACCGACTGCGACCGGGACGGTTTTTGAAAACATCGGACCACCCACGACGACCGTGTGCATTTCCCCATTCTCTCCGCACGGGTCGCAATCCCGTGGGAGTTCCGCAAGCAACTCCCTTGACCATTTCCTTCCGGCAAAACTCGACGGCAGTTTCTTGAGGTCGACACAACTGACATATGCATCAAGCCCTGCGGACAGCATTTGCTCCGCCAGTTCTCTCGTGGGGATTTCCCACAACGGGAAAACGGGTTCGATCCCAGTTCCTTTCAGTTGTTTCTCCCGATACTCGCGGATATTCTGAAGAAATAAATCTCCAAACGCCATACATTCAATCCCCTTGGCAGCGGTCTCCGTCACGAATTGCTGCATGATCGCGGCGTACTGCTCGTTTGTGCATGGATCGGGGAGACTGATCGTCTGGAGCGGCAACCCTACAGCGTCGGTCTGCCGCTTGAGCATTTCCAATCGCGTGGCATGCATGGTCACGCGGTTGTATTTCTGGTTCATGGCAGTAAACAGACCAATCAGCTCAATCCCCGGGTTGTCTTGAAGGACGTGAAGCGCCCACGCGCTGTCCTTACCGCTACTCCAACTCAGCAATGTCTTCTTCCTCATTCCTATCCGTAGAACTGCGTCCCCTGCCCGCCTTAAAGACGTTGGCGGGTAAATCTTCTTTTCCTACTTCTTCTGTCGCTGGGCGATGATGAGGTCTTTGATGTGCAGCGGGTGCGGCAGACCGGGCATGATTTCCGCCGGGTCAACTGTTGCCGCCGTCGAAATGGTCAGATCACCAAACCCGCACAACCGGCCGAGCAGACCTTGATCAACGTCAACCGAGCGGATGTCGTTGATGAAAAGTTCCCGGTATTCCTTGCTGAGCAGACCGCGCTCCAGCTTCACGCGGTCATGATAAACGCGCAGAACCAGCGAGTTACGTTTCCAGAGCGCGATCAGCAACGGAACGATCAACCAAAAGAACACGAGATACCAAAAAAAGTTCCACCACGACGGACGTGCTTCCAGTAACAGCTCGACACCGCGTGTCGTGTTAGCGGCGTCGGCGAGTCGCTCCGCGACCGGGTACCCGCACTGCGGACAAGCAGTCGCTTCGCGTGACACTTCCCGTCCACATTCAGGACAATTAATCAGCGCCATAATCAATTCCTTCCCACCGCAGGGTTTGTTGCGAACGACTTGTTAGCCACTCGCCCTTGCTCGACGCGCCAAAACACAATCTGACGCTCATCGATGAGATTAGCACAAACGGCGTAGCCCAGAGTCGTCTGAAACTTCTGAGTGAACTCCTTCAACCACTCGATGTCCCCACGACACTTGCCTTCGTCGTTCGTCTTCCACTCGAAAATCACCGACGGAACATTCAAAGACCCGTCGTGCCCCCACACGGTCATCTCTGCTTCGGGCCAAAGGACAAGGTCTTTGCAGACGAGCCGCTTGCGGTTCGCTGCCTCGACCTGGGGAACAGCCACCTCAATTCCAATCTGAGTGGGAGAGCTAAGTGGTGATCCCTCAGCGCACATGGGCAAGAGGAAGCGATGCGCGAACAGGTTCACAACCTCATGCTCCCGTCCAAACCATTGCGACACGCGCAAATAGGAATCCAGCGATGCGAGTGCTTGCTCCGCAATTGATTTCCACATCATGGTTAACGACCATCGTAGCCGGATCTGCTGGGCCTGTCACGCCGTTTCCGCCCACGAAACCGGCAATCGGATAGTTTCCTAAAAGCTGGAACGATTCAGTTGAATGTGTCGTTGGTAGGGGCGACCCACCGGGTCGCCCGCGCCGTTGGCAGGCTGCGGACGAGCCGGCGGCTCGTCCCTACCGGGGCTGATCCTTGGCTCGTGTCTTCTGCCCCGCCATTGCGGGGTAAATCTCCTGTCTCCTGACTCCTGTCTTCTGTATTCTTCCCTTGCCATGTCCATCAAAATTGATTTGGTGAAGAAGAAGATTTCGCTCGGCGTTGGCGATCTTTTGGCCGAACCACTGCGGGTTGGACGCGTCGCGGGTTTGAGTGTCCGGACACGGATGGCGCTCGGACGCGAGGCGCACGTCGGACATCAACGCGCACAGGCAGATCGTCATGCCGGCTACGCGCGAGAGATCGTCGTCCGTTACAAGACTACGGTGGACGGTTTCACCGTGACGATTTCAGGTCGGATTGACGGGGTGTATCAGCCCAGCAACGGCAAGCCATGGGTGATTGAAGAGATTAAGTCTGTCGTGCTGCCGCCATTGATGTTCGGCGCGATTGACGCGAATACGTATCCGCATTACGTCGAGCAATTGCGGTTGTATTGTTTTTTTGTGGAGAACGACAGCGATGCAGGCGCCCGTTCGACAGGCTCAGGGCAGCGACTTTCGGCTTCCAAACGCCCCAAAGTCACTGGTCGGATGGTGTTCGTCAATGTTGCCGACGGTTCTTCCAAGGAAATCAAGGTACGCAAACCGTTTGACGATTGCGAGCAACTCATTGCCGAACGCGTGCGGTTGCTGATTGATCAAGCACAGGCTGAAGAACGGCATCGCAACGGACGACGGACGCTCGCCGATGAAATTGTGTTCCCCCACCCCCGGCCACGGAAACATCAGGACGAAATGATTACCGCAGTCGAGCGAGCATTGGCAAAAGGGCGGCATTTGCTGGTATCGGCGCCGTCAGGGATCGGCAAGACAGCGGGAGTGTTGTATCCGGTCCTGAAATACGCGTTCGCACACGACAAGCGTGTGTTTTTCGTGACAGCGAAGAACACGCAGCAGCAGATTGCGCTGGAAACATTGCGACGTCTGGAAACGCCAACGGCCGTACTGTTCCGCGCACGCGAGAAGATGTGCATCAACTCGGTGTACGCGTGCCGCGAGGAGTTTTGTCCGTACCTGCATGACTTGGCCGCGAAGGTCGAGCGGACGGGCGTGCTCGACCGGTTGCTGGCGGAACGATTGATCACGCCCGAAATGATGATGGATGCGGGTCATGCCGCAAAAGTATGCCCGTTTGAACTCGCGTTGATGGAGTCGGAGCGGACGGACGTGATCGTCTGCGATTACAATTACGTATTTGATCCGCAGGTGTATTTCCGTCGGTTCTTCCTCGACGCCGATTACTCGGACGCGGTGCTTGTGATTGACGAGGCGCACAATCTCGTGCAGCGGGCGATGGATTACTATTCGCCGACGCTGCAACGCCGGCAGATCGAGGAACTGGCTGCGAACCTGCGGCACGTCGAGCCGTCGTTGGCTAAGGATTTCTGTAAATTTCTGGGGTCGCTATGTGAGTTTTTCGATTCGCTGGACGCGCGGCACGGCGGGGACGAAGACAGCCAGGTCGAAGGCGCGCCGACAGATGACGGCGGGAAGTTTCTCATCGAGCCGCCGCATGCATTCTTCGAGGACGCAAAACCTGCGGCAGACAAGCTTGCGGTCCGTTACATGCTGGACAAGATAACGCGTGGCCGGGCGATCCCTGACGATCCCGTGGAACAGTTTCTATCAGATTTCGGCCAGTTCTGCAGCGTGCTGGCCATGATTCCGCCAAGTGATAAGCTCGCGGGCGAAGAGTTCGCGTGCCTCTTTGACCGGGCAGACGGTCAATCGTTGAATATCCTCTGCAAAGATCCATCACAACAACTCGCGCCGCGGTTGGACGGGTTTCACAGCGTTATCGCGATGTCGGCAACGCTCGCGCCGATGGAGTTTTATCGAGGGATGCTGGGGTTCAGTTCCGACCGCACCGACGAGGCGGAGTTATCGTCGCCGTTCCCCCGTGAGAACCGGAAAATCGCGGTTGTGACGGGCGTGTTGACGACATTCCGCCAGCGCGCGGCGCATTACGGGAAGATTGCGGAAGTCATCGCCACTACAGCCGCGGCGCGTCGTGGCAATTATATGGCGTTGTTTCCAAGCTACGAGTTTTTGCGAGCGGTGGCAGAGCGATTGCCGGACGGCGATTGGGAATTGAAAACACAAGAACCGAACATGACGGAGATGCAGCGGAACGCGTTGCTTGAGTCGTTCAAGCAGACCGAGCCGCCGAAACTTGTATTGGCGGTGCAAGGCGGATTGTTCGCTGAAGGTGTGGATTATCCGGGCGAGTTGTTGTCGGGTGTCATAGTGGTCAGCCCTGCCCTGCCGCAGGTGAGTTTCGAGCGGGAGTTGATGCGCCGATACTACGACCAGCGGCACGGGAAAGGATTTGAGTTCGCTTATCTGTACCCCGGTATGAACCGCGTCATACAATCGGTCGGACGCCTGATCCGAATGGAGACCGACCGCGGTGTAGCGGTATTGGTGTGTCGTCGGTTTACGCAGCCGCAATACTCAACGCTTTTCCCGTCTGACTGGTCTGAAACTGCCGATGGCGTCGTGGTTTGCGCCGATCGTGACGACTTGGCGGCCGCGTTGCGCGCGTTTTGGGACTGCGGAGGATAAGCGGAGAAGGCCTGGGGTTTACTGTAGCGGCGCTCTGCGAGCGCCGAAATCATCTGCGTCGGCGGTCATAGACCGCCGCTACAACCTGCAAACTGACTCACCACCATGGCCTGAATCGCCTTTACAAGGTGCCCGGAATGGTTATACTATTGGCCGAATTTAGGAGGTAGAAGGTTTCTTAATCATATGATCCAAACAAAGCAAGATTCTGCCTTGCAGGATGTTGGGCGTTTGGAATCGGCCATCGGAGCGGCACAAGATTGGTTGCTGGATCGGCAGGCTCCCGATGGGCATTGGTGCGCCGAGCTTGAGGGGGATACCATCCTTGAGTCGGAATACCTCATCTATCTTCATTTCATCGACAGACTTGACGCTGTAAGCCTCAGCAAAGCAGCGAATTACATCCGCTCAAAGGTCTTGCCGGAAGGCGGTTTGGCCATCTACGAAGGCGGGCCGATGGAAATCAGCGCCTCGGTCAAAGCGTACTTGGCGCTGAAGATGGCGGGCGATTCCGTGGATGCGCCGCACATGGTCAAGTCGCGGGAAGCGATTCTCGCGGCGGGCGGCATGACCCACTGCAACACGTTTACGAAGATTTATCTGGCGATGATCGGGTTGTATCCTTGGGATGGCTGTCCGGCGATTCCGCCCGAGATCGTTTTGCTTCCAAAATGGTTCAGCTTCAGCATGTACAACATGTCGGCATGGTCGCGGGCGATGTTGGTGCCGTTGTCGATCATCCGTGTTCATCGGCCCGTCAAGCCGTTGCCGGCCAAATGGCAGATCGACGAACTCTGGCTGGGTGGCCGTGAAAAGGCCAACATCCGGCTCCGGCGCGATCCGCGGACGTTCACATGGCGGAATTTCTTCCTCACCGTGGACACGTTTCTCAAGTTCTACGACAAACAAGGGATCCGGTTCATCCGCAAACGGGCCGTGCGGCGGGCGGAGCGATGGGTCATCGAGCACGGGCGCATGGGTGGCGGTCTCGGCGCGATCTTCCCCGCCATGGCCAACTATGTAATGTCGTTGCGGGTGCTCAATTACTCCAATGACAGTTATCTTGTCGCGCACGGCATCCGCGAGATGGATCTGCTAAGGATCGAGGATAGCGATACGTTGCGACTGCAACCGTGCTTTTCGCCGGTATGGGACACGGCGATCACGGTCAATGCGCTGCACGAGTCGGGTCTTGCGCCCCACCATTTTTCACTGCAAGTGGCGACACGCTGGTTGCTGGACAAGGAAGTCCGACGGCCCGGCGGCTGGCGCGTCAAACACGCCGATAGCTACCGTTACACGGAACCGAACAAGCCGATTGGCGGCTGGTTCTTCGAGTATTACAACGAGTTTTATCCCGACGTGGACGACACCATCATGGTGATGATGGCATTGAACCGGACGCAAAGTCCGTTCGACCGCGAGAAATCCGCGGCGCTCCGCCGCGCGATCCGCTGGGTGCTTGGCATGCAATGCCGCGATGGCGGTTGGGCGGCATTCGACCGCGACAACGACAAGTGGCTGTTTACGCAGGTGCCGTTTGCCGATCACAACGCGATGATCGATCCGGCAACGTCAGATATCACCGGCCGCGTGCTGGAATGTCTCAGCCATTTTGGTTTTACGACCGAAGACAAGTGCGTGCTGCGGGCCATCGAGTTCCTGCGGGATGACCAACGCGCCGACGGTTCATGGTACGGACGCTGGGGCAGCAACTACGTTTACGGGACATGGCAGGTATTGCGCGGCTTGCGCTGCATCGGTGAAGACATGCGCCTTCCATACATCCGCCGCGCTGTCGCGTGGCTGAAGAACATTCAGAACGCGGACGGCGGCTGGGGCGAGTCGCTCCACAGTTATGACGACCCGCATTACAAAGGTCTCGGATTGAGCACGGCGTCACAAACAGCGTGGGCATTGATGGGTCTGATCTCTGCTGGTGAGCTAGATTCACCTGAAACAGCTCGCGGCATCCATTATCTGCTGAACAATCAAGAAGCAGATGGCACGTGGGATGAGCAATGGTGGACCGGCACAGGTTTCCCGCGCGTGTTCTATCTCCGGTATCACTATTACTGCCATTGTTTCCCGTTGCTGGCGCTAGGTATGTATGCGCGTCGTAAACTGGGCGGACAGTCGCCCGTGCCACGCGAATCCGGGAAATCACGGGCACTGCAAGCGTTTTTCAAGCAGCCGCGGATCCTGCGCAAAGTGGCGCGCTGGCGGGCGCTGGCGCAGTGGACGTCCGAAATCTAAGCGCCGGGCGCGCACTGTCACGGGAAGAAGAGGTAATAAACCGCATGAGATTTCCGTTCGCATTCTCGGCGAAAATCGCACGACACATCATCAGCAAAAGGCTTCAGGGCGTGAAATGGTTTGCGCTCGTGCTGCAACTTGAGCCGCTTCACACCTGTAACCTCAGTTGCACGGGCTGCGGTCGCATCCGCGAATATTCCACGTCGCTGAAAGACATGATGACGTTGGATGACTGCCTGAAGTCCGCGGCGGAATGCGACGCGCCGATGGTCTCCATCTGCGGCGGCGAACCGACGATCTATCCGCAACTGGAGGAACTCGTGGACGGGCTGCGCAAGCAGGGCCGGATAGTTTACATCTGCACCAACAGCGCGTTCATGCGAAAGAAAATGCGCGAGCATCTCGCCCGCACATACACCGGGCAGACCGAGCCGAAGCTGGCGGAGTTGCTTGCGAAAGGCCTGCTCACCGAGCAGGAAGCCGGGGAGATCCGCAAAGGCATGAACGACGGACGTCCCGGCATCGCGCCGAGTCGGTGGCTATACTGGAGCGTGCACCTGGACGGCTTGGAGCGCACGCACGACCTCATAGTCGAGCGCGAAGGCGTGTTCCGCGAGTGCATTGCCGCAATCAAGATGGGCAAGGCCCTCGGTTATCAGGTCGCCACGAACACGACGGTTTACAAAGAAACCGACATGAATGAGATCGAGCATCTGTTCGATTTCCTGTCCAATCTCGGTGTGGACGGTTTGACCATCAGTCCCGGTTACGATTTCGACAACGCCAAGCAGGACATGATCAAACAGGGCAAGGCGCGCCCCGAGGATTTCTTCCTGACCCGCGCGCTGACCCGGCAGAAGTTTGCCAATATCGCGGATTGGGGAAATCGTTATCCACTCGTGGGCACGCCGGCGTACCAGGAATTCCTCGCGGGCAAGCGCGACCTGCACTGCACCGCGTGGGCAATACCGACCCGCAACATACGCGGTTGGAAAGCGCCCTGCTACCTGATGACGGACGACCATTACGCCAGTTATCGGGAAATGTTGGACAAAGTGGACTGGGACAAGTACGGGGTGTTCGACGGCGAGATCCGCGACGCGCGCTGCGAGAACTGCATGATGCATTGCGGATACGAGCCGACGACGTCGCTTGGCATTGACACCAGGCCCGGCGACATGTGGAAGACCATCAAATACAACTTCGGCCCGCGCCCGGCGCCCGTAGCCGACGCATCACACGTGGACGCGTTCAATGGTGTTAGCACGGGCCGCGGACACCTGACCGGCGCGAAACAGGCCTCGAAACCGCAGCCAATGATGACCGCTACGAGGTGATGCGATGATTGCGATACTGGTTGCTGTGCCTCAGGAGTTGCGTCCGATCCTACGGCGCGCAGAAACGGACCACATCGTACGACAAGCGCACCTTGATTTTCACGAAGGCACGCTTGCCGGTCAGCCGGTCGTGTTGCTCGCGCTCGGCGTCGGCAAGGAATGCGCCCGCATTGCCGCCGAGATGACCATACGTTGTTACCGTCCTGACCTTATCATCAGCGCCGGCTTTGGCGGCGGACTGCAACCAGCGGTGCGCGACGGCGACATCGTCATCGGCACGGAGGTTCTCGATCTGCGGGAGGATAACGGTTACCAGGTCCGCTGGCGCTCGGAACATCCGCTGCCGCCGCACGAGGAATTACGCGCCATTGATGTCGGTTCCATTATCCATTTTGGCAAGATTCTCACTGCCGACGAGATGGTATTGCGGTCGGACACGAAAGTGCGTTTCGGCAAGGTGACGGATGCGCTCGCGGTGGACATGGAAACCAGCGCCGTGGCCGACGTGACCACAGCTCACGACACCAATATGCTGGCCGTGCGGTGCATCACCGACAACGATCACGAAGATTTGCCCGACGAGTTCAACGATTTCTTCGTGCTAGGTCAATTGCAACGCTCACGCGTGCTCTCCGCCTGCGCCCACAGTCCGCGCACGATTATGGATCTGGCCCGACTGGGCCATCGTGCGAGGCATGCTGGGCGAAACCTTGCGCGGTTCCTCGAAGCAGCCGTCGGACAGTTACACCTTCCAGCCGTTGCGGCGCGAGATCTCTAGGAGCGCAGGCAGCAGGACGAGCGAGGCGACCAGGCAGGCGATGATGCCGATGGTCATCACCAAGCCGAGGCTGCAGAGGCCGCGGTACGCGCCGATCAACAGGCTACCAAACGCAATCACAGCCGTCAGAGCCGACAACATTACCGCGCGTCCTGTGCTCTTGCCGTAGAATGTCGCCTCGCCATCCTCGCGATACCGTTGGACGACGTAAATTCCGTAGGCAACACCGATGCCAACCATCAACGGCAGCGTCAGGATATTGGCGGGATTAAACCGTATGCCGAACACCGCCATTGTACCTATCATCCAAATCATGCCGACCACCAGCGGCACCAACGTCAGCGCCGTCGCCAGCGCCCCGCGCAAATCGATGAACACCATGATCGTAATGATCAAGAATGCCCACAGCGCCGCCTTGATATAACCGAGCTGGAGAATCGTGATGAATTCATACAACCCAAGCGGCGTGCCCGTTGCCTTGGGGGCAACCGACTGCACATCCCTGACGAACCGCACCAGTGGTTCGCGTTCCCAAATATCTTCTTTCGGGAAGGCGCGCACCAGGAACTTGCCGGTCTTGCCAACGAGTACGTTGCGCAGGGCCGGCGTCACATCCGCCACCGTCATGGGCCGGTCCGCCTGCTCCGCCAGCAACGCGAGTTGGTCCTGCAGATCATCGTAGAACCGCTTCTCATAAGCGCCCAACTGCAACGCAAGTTTGTCCGGCTCCGTTGCCTGCAACCGGGCGCGTGTGTTCTTCGCCGCTTCCGCCAGCGGTGCCAGCGCTTTCTCCGCGTTCTGGTCGCCGCGCGCGACCGCGTCGCGCGCCAGAGCGCTTGCCCGCATGCGCAACGACCCCAGCGCGTTCAATGTCGCTTCGGCATCGCCGGGCTGGAATGGCGGCACGGTGAACGCTACCTTGCCAACGCGTTGGCGGACCTCGCGAATCAGCGGCACTTTCGCTTCCTGCTCTTCGGGGATCAACTCGGCAATGCTGTGCACAACGGACACCGTCGGCAACGCAGACAGGCGTTGCTGAAGGACCCGTGTCTGCGCGAGATCATCACAAACCACGGCAGCGAAGATCGATGACTCAGAACCGGCTTTCGTCAGGCGCAGTTCGGTCTCCACCGACTCGAGGCCGCGCGACTGGAGCTTGAGCACGTTGGAATCGAACTTGTTGCGAAAACCAACGGCCACTGACACGACTGTGATCACGGCGCAGACTCCCACCGTCAACCATGGTCGGCGAAGGAGAGTTCGCTCCAGCCCCGACACCTTCACCTGCACGGGTATATGCGCCTTTTCATTGCGACGGCGGATACTCAGCAGCAGCGCCGGTAGCAACACGGTCATCCCCATCGTCGCCAAAAGCATCCCGCCGCCGGCGATAATGCCCAGTTCAGTCACACCGCGAAACCCGCTGAGCGCCATCGCGAAGAACGCGGCGGCATTGGTCACGCCAGCGATGATGATGCTTGGGCCTGTGGACCGTAACGCGCCGCGCACGGCATCGAACCGGTTGCCGCACCGGCACAACTCCTCCTCATAACGGGAGATGAACTGCACGCCGAGGTCTTCGCCAAGACCAAGGATCATCACCGCAAACGTGATGGTGATGATGTTCAGGTGCCCGACAACCAGCGTGGTGTAGCCCATGGTGATGGTGATGACCAGAATCAGAGTACAAATCGACAGCAGCATCCGAAGCCAGTCACGGAAGCCGAACACGACGACGACCGCGATCAGGAGGAGGGTCAATACCGATGACTTCTTCGCGTCGTTTTGTGAGACGTACATCTCGTCGTAGTCAAGGACTGGTTCACCGGTGAGGCTCAGTTTCACATCGGGGAAGTTGGGGCGCACTTCGTTTAGGATGCGGCGAATCTTCGGCACCGTCGCCGCATGATGGTCGGGACCGCTGATCGCGCCCGTCAATCGCGGGTGCAGCAATATCACATACATCCGCCCGTCGCGGAAAACGTGGTAACCCTGCCATTTCATCTGTTGCTCTGCTTCGCTGAGCATCTCTTCGCTGAAGAAAGCGCTGGCCCATGGCGAGAGCAGTCGCCATTTTTCGGCGCTGCCGTCCTGGTCACCCATTTGTTTGATGATTGCCGTAATCGTCGGCAGGAACGCTTCCATACGCTGACGTTGGTCCGTGGGCGAGATGGCCATCTGCTCCAGCATCTGGTTCATCGCGTCGAAGAACGTCGCCAACCGCGGGTTCTGCTGGAGCAGACCGACAAGCTGGTTGAAATCTTTCAGCGAATCGCCAATCTGGCTCAACTCGCCGGTAGACAAGTAGTAGAGAAACCATTTCTCCATCGGCTCGAAGTCCGCGCGGTAGAACACGTCCCTTGGAACGAACTGCTGCGCGTTGATGGAATCGCCGGGAAACGGGTTGTTGGCGGGCGCCTGAAGCTGTTTGACGAGCGCGTCGATGACGGCGCGGTTGCGGTCGGGATGGTCGCTCTCGACGACGAGCAGGTAATCTTCCTCTGCGTGGAACTCCTCAGCGTACTGGCTGTACAAGCGCCAGTATTCGCTGTCGCGGCCGATGAGATCATTGCGGCTGGTCTTGAACTGCAGGGAAGATATTGCGTAGATTGCCGATATCACTGCCAGGATGATCGCGCACAGTGGGAAGACCCACGGCCAGCGGCAAATCACATCTGCAAGTTTGCCTAGGAATCCTCGTTGCATAGCTCATTTCTTCCCGCCGATGCGATCCCGCGACTGCGGGGATCGCGACCGGTCGCCCCGACACGAGTGTCGGGGCTCCTACGGATTACCTGCCTACCGCGCCGGCTCCGGCGTGGCGGCGTTCTCGCCCCGATTGCGCAACGCCGCTTTCACGAGGTTCGCGCCCATGTCCCACATCGGCCCGGGCAGCTTATGACACTCGGTAAGCACGTCGTCGAGCGATTTGACAAAATACTGGATGTCTTCATCGGTAATGATGAACGGCGGTAGGATTCGGATGATATCGCCGTGGCTACCGCTAACCTGGGTCAGGATGTGATGTTTGTCGAGCAGCGGCATCACCACCATCTGCGCGAACAACCCGTCATGGGCCGCGTGAACCATCTTCCACGCCATCTTCAGCTTGAGACTCTTCGGTTCTTGAAACTCGATGCCGATCATGCAGCCCTTGCCGCGCACCTCCATCAGCACTTCGTGCTTCGATTTGAGCGTGTTGATGGCATCCATCAACTTCTGTCCCTGCACCGCGCTGCGTTCAATGAGGTTCTCCTGCTCCAAAATGTGCAACGTCGCCAATCCGCACGCTACGCCGAGGTTGTTGCGCCCGAACGTCGTCGAATGTACCCAGCACCGATCCATCCGGTTGAACAGCTTCTGGTATATCCACCGACGCGTCAGCATAGCGCCGACTGGCACATAGCCGCCACTGAGCGCTTTGCTGGTCGAAACGATATCAGGTTCGAGTCCCCAGTGTTGGAACGCGAACATCTTGCCCGAGCGGCCGAATCCGGTCTGCACTTCATCGCAGAAAAACAATGTCCCGTATTTGCGGCAGAGTTCCTGCGCCGCCTTGAAATATCCGTCGGACGGCATCCACACGCCTTTGCCCTGTATGCATTCCACCGCGAAACAGGCGCAATCCTTCTTCGATAACACCCGCTCCAACGCGGCTAGATCGTTGTACGGCACGCGTTCGCCTTCCAGCAACGTCCCGAATCCCTCGCGAAACTCGTCGTTGCCCATGATGGATAGCGCTCCGAGCGTCAACCCGTGCCAGCCGTGATTGAGATAAGCGAGTTTGTTTCGGCCCGTGGCGGCGCGGGCGAATTTCAGCGACGCTTCGACCGCTTCCGTGCCAGAGTTGCACAAGAAAACGGCGTCGAGATGTGACGGGGAAATCTGGACAAGTTTCTCGGCGAGCAGACCCGCGAGAAACGCGCAATCCATCTGCACCATGTTCGGCAGATCGAGATCGAGTACGTCGCGGATCACCTGCGCGACGACGGGATGATTGCGACCGATCGAGAACACGCCAAACCCGCTGAGCATATCGAGATAACGATTACCCTGTTTGTCCCAAAGGTATTGGTCTTTGGCCTTGGCGTACACGCGGTCGAACCCGATGGTGCGGAACACCTTCACCAGCGTCGGGCTGATGTATTTCTCGTGCAGTTCGTAATTCTCACCCAGCCGTTCGGCCACGATTTTTTTGATATCAAATGACGACATGATTCTCCTAAAAACGTCTGTTAGCTGTGGAACTTATCGCAACGCGCGCGCCCGTGGCAAGCCGCAATCACAACATTAAAACTGTCGGCAAAAGCGAAGGTCAGAACAGAAGACTGCCGTAGTTGAAGCCACTGCCACCGCCACTCTTGGGCGATGTGAGTCCGGTATAGTCGTCCACCACCTTCGCGTCGCAAGGCGTATTGAGCAGCGTATCGCCATCGCCCGGCACACCAATGGTCCCGTGGACAAAAACAACGGCGCCGGTAGCATCGACCTCGATGACTTGCTGGTTAAACTGATCGCTGATGAGCGTATTGCCTTTTTTCATGCGCACGGCGCGGTTCGGGTGCGGTTGCTCGACGCTGCCGGAACGGCCGGCGGTAACGTACGTGAAAACGTTGTTGTCATCGTTATCGAGCTCGACAATGCGATTGTTCAACGAATCGGTAATCAACGTGTGACTGTGCGACAGGCGGCAGGCGTACGTCGGGCCGTTGAGAATGTTGGTGCTGGCCGGGGCCGGGTCGCCATATTGCCAGAGAATCTGCTGTTTCTTGTTGACCTCGATGATGCGATTGTTGCCGGTGTCGGCGATCAAATAATGACCGTTACCAAGGTGTTGGACGCTGGACGGACTGCTAAGTTGGTTGGAGCCGACGCCACTGACGCCCGTGGTACCGTATTGCCATGTGATCTCGCCTTTGCGGGACACGACCATGACTCGATGATTCCCTTGGTCAGTGATCAGCACTTTTTTGTGGGGCAACATCATCGCCGCAACGGGATCGTTCAACTCGTTGGCGCCAGTGCCGGTGACGCCCTGCTGGCCGTACTGCCAGGTGATCTTGCCTTTGCGACTGACCTGAATGACGCGATTGTCTGGACAACCGTCGGGACAATTGGTGGAAACACCCGCCGGCAGACCGCCACAGACGATCAACGTCGAATTCTTCACGCGCTCGGCGTCGCGCGGCCCGATGATCGCATTCGTTACAGAATGCTTTGCCACGCTCTCTTTGTATTCCCAAACAATGGTCTGCGTGTTCGTGTCCAGTTCGATGACCCGGTTGTTGTACTGGTCAACGATGAGCAGGTTGCCCTTTTGGTTGAACCGTGGGTGACCGCCCGCTTGCGCCCCCGTCGCCCACGCCACAAGACCGCCGATCAGTAACAAGAAAACCAACAAACCGCGGCGCCCAACGATGCGTTGTCGAACAGGCGACCCGTTCATTACTTCGAGGTGTGTCATGACAATCCCTTCTGGTTCGCCGGTCACGGAATAGTGCCGCGGGTCAGCTTGTTTAGGTTCTTCCACATTGACTCAGGCGTGTCGCAGTCAAGCAACGCATTGCGGGCATCGGCGGTGCTGAGCGCGCCCACCAGTCCGGCCAGCAACCGCAGATAAAACGCGCTGGCCGCCGTGGGAATCACAATGAGAAAAATAATCTTGGTCAGATGCTCGTCGGTAGAGCCGAAGTCTAGACCGCTCTTTTTTAAGCCGAGCGCAAACGTCAGGCTGCCGCCCTCGATATTGCGCACGTGTGGAAATGCGAGGCCGTGTTCGACTCCGGTGCTGACCATCGCCTCGCGACGCAGCGCCAACTCGACAAGCGAAGTCGGTTCCTCGACGAATTTCTCCGTAGCCAGCAGTCCCGCCAGTTCGGCAATCGCTTCATCGCGCGTTTTCGCCGCCAGTTTCGGCGCCATCAACTCGACCGCTGAGAATCGCGCAATACCAGCGACTTCCGGCGCGCCTTTCCCATTCGTCGGCTTCTGCAACCGTCGCGGCGCCGATTCCAAATGGTACAGGAACCGCCCGCAATGCGGACACGACTGGATTCCCCTGCCCGCCTTGGCGTCGTTGACCAGCGCGAGCGGCACCACGAGGGCGCAGCCCGAACAAGCGTTGCGTATGACCGGAATAACAGCGAGTGGAAAACGTTTCTGCAACCGCTGATAGCGATCAGCTATTCCTTCGGGCAGTTTCTGCGCGAGCTGGACGATGGCTTCTTCCAGTTGCTTCAGGCGAGCGTTGGGGTTGGACGCTTTCTGTTCTGCGAGTGCAAAATTCAATTCCTGCAATTGTATCAACTGATTCAGAATATTCTTCATGGTCTCATCTTCAGCATACGAATCTGGCGGACAAGTCCACCCTATAGGACTGGTCGCCGTTACGCAAGGGACAAACGATCATCATGTCGCGTCGGCCCGCTCTTGCAGACGCTCCCGCAACCGCGTAAATCGGGCGGCGGTCTTGTTGTTGTGGATGGCGATGGCCAGCGCCTTCTTGGAACCGATGAGGATGACCAGCTTCTTGCCGCGTGTAATGGCGGTATACAGCAGGTTGCGCTGCAGCAACACGAAATGCTGCGTCAGCAATGGCACGATGACGCATGGATATTCGTTCCCCTGCGATTTGTGTACGCTGATGGCGTACGCCGGCAACAACTCGTCGAGGTCATCAAACTCGTAAGCCACTTCGCGGCTCGAATTCTTCGGGCCAACTTCGTCAATCTCCACCATGACCTGCTGATCAACGAGATCAATTCGTTTCACACGGCCGAGATCGCCGTTGAACACGTCTTTGTCATAGTTGTTGCGGATTTGCATGACCCGGTCGTTGACTCGGTACGTGCGGCCAAACCGCTGGACGGCCGGCCCGCGTGGATTCAGCGCCGCCTGCAACTCGCGGTTGAGGTTCTCCGAGCCGCACACGCCTTTGTGCATCGGCGTCAACACCTGCACATCGCGCATCGGATCGAATCCGAACTTCGCGGGCACGCGTTCCGCGCACAATTTCTTGATCGTCGCCAGCACCTGTTCCGGATCTTCCTCGTGAATAAAGAAAAAGTCGGAGTCTTTGGTGGCGCAGGCGTCCCTGCCTGCGGTTGTTGACACAGGCACGGCGGCCTGTGCCACCGGGTCGAACTCCGGCATCTGGCCTTCATTTACCCGGTGGGCGTTTGTGATGATAGAACTGTCCTTTGCCTGTCGGAAAATCTCAGTCAACCGGACCACGGGCGCCACTCCGGAATCTATCAGGTCGCGCAGGAAATTGCCGGGACCGACCGACGGCAACTGATCCACGTCGCCGACGAACACCACCGACGCGCCTAGCGGGATCGCTTTCAGCAAGTGATAGGCGAGCATGATGTCGAGCATCGAGACTTCGTCTATGATAATCATGTCGCCCTTGAGCGGGCGGCGTTCGTTGTGTGTGAACCCGCCTTCGTGCGGGTCGTACTTCAACAGCCGGTGGATCGTCTGGGCCGGCGCACCGGTCGTTTCGCTCATCCGTTTAGCGGCGCGGCCCGTCGGCGCGGCAAGCAACACCTGACAATTCTTGGCCCGCAATATCTTCACGATGTCGTTGACGATGGTCGTCTTGCCGACACCGGGTCCGCCAGTAATGACGCACATCTTCGACGTGAGCGCCGTCCGAATGGCAGTCTGCTGCGCGGCTGCGAGTCCGACGCCCGTCTTCTGTTCCACCCAAACCAGCGCTTTATCAATGTCCAGCGACGGCAGCTCCAGACCGGCGGCTATCAGGTCCCGCACTTTCGTCGCCACGCCGCGCTCGGCCCGGTATAAACTCGCGAGATAAACGAAGTCGTCTTCGATGACGATATCGCCGCCCACGGCGAGCAGGTTTATCGCGTTCTCGATGGGCGCCAGTTCGGTTTCAAGCAATTCCGCCGCAGCCTGCGCAAGTGTTTCGCGCGGCAGACAGACATGGCCATCGTCGGTCGCGCGTTCCAACGTGTAGATGACTCCAGCCTTGAGACGGTGAATGGAATCCTTCGCGACACCAAGTTTCGACGCAATGCCGTCGGCCGTCCTAAACCCGATCCCGTGAATATCCTTGGCGAGCCGGTACGGGTTCTCACGCACCTGCTGGATGGCCTGTTCGCCGTACTGCTTGTAGATCTTCGACGCATGGGCGCTGCCGATGCCGTACCCTTGCAGGAAGATCATGATGTCACGTATGCTTTTTTGTGTTCCCCACGCTTCCTTGATGCGGCGGGCGCGTTCGGGACCGATCCCATCCACCTCCCGCAACCGGGCGGAATACTGGTCAATGATTTCCAGCGTCTGTTCGCCAAACTTGTCCACGATACGGTCGGCAAACGTCTCGCCGATGCCTTTGACCAAACCGCTGCCGAGATATTTCTTGATGCCGACCACGGAGCGCGGCAGGACCGACTCGAATTTCTCGACCACAAATTGCCGGCCGAACTGTTTGTGGGTTACCCAGCGTCCCTGCGCGCGGACGAATTCACCGCTGTTGAGCGCGGCAAGATTGCCAACGATGGTGACCGGCTCGACACGACCCCGGCCTTCAGGAACGAGATGCGCGACCGTGTAATGGTTCTCCTCATTGACATACACGATCCGCTCGATAACGCCTTCGAGGTTTTCCAAGACCGCTGTTGGTGCATTCGGCATGATTCGCAACGGTCAGTATAGCCCGAATCACGAGCTAGCAGCAAGAAAGTGGTGCGCGCGGCAATCAGAGAAGCGATTCTTGATCCGCCGCTTTGTGGCGCAACCTGGCAAAATTCAAAATGTCTTCCAACGATGCGCCCTTGCTGTCGAATCCGTAAAACAAATCCTCGCCAATCAACGCGTAGCTCCACGACCTTCCGGAGCGTTGGTCTTCCGGCAGTTCGTTTATTCGCTCGCACCACGCGATTGCGGCTTTCCGCTTACGTTCCACATCCGGTAACGAAAGCATTGTCTGGCCTTTGGTTTCAGCCAAGAAGATCGTGGTCGCGGTTCGCACCAGAAAATCGGGATGATAAGTGCCGGGTAACCCGTTCTCTTTCACGTAGCGCAAGTTCAGAAACGTGTGTTTCTCCTCGTTGATCTTGCAGAACGCCTCCACCGATCCGTCGGTTGACGCTTTCTCGATGAATACCTTTTCAAACTCTCCATTGCGTGAGGGATACGGCAAGCGCTCATAGATGCACTTGCCGACGACTAGCGAGTATGGCTCGCGCATTCTGAGTGTGTCCACTTCGGAGAGTTGACGATGCCCGATTTCAGGCGGTGCATTCGTTTGCACTTCGGTCAACTCCGGCAGCTTACGCCCAAACTCGCGGATGATGTGGCTGGCTACCGGGTCGAGTTTGAGAAGTCGCCAGTTCTCGTCTTCGTGCGGGTTGAACTCTCCGCCAAACAACCGTCGCCGTATGAAGTCGTCAACCCAGCCCGTCAGTTGTGGCAGGTTCACTTGAAGGAACGGGAACGCGGCGATGTTCGCAAACACCTTCGAGCTATTTGTCACTGGCGCGCTCAGGCTTTCCGAGATTCGCCGCGCCATGCGGCTGAGGAAATCGTTGTAGCCCGTCGCGGTCATCACGCCGCCGTCCACGCGGTAGTCACCAAACTGCGTTCGGGTTTGTACGTCCTCCGAGCGGAACACATCGCCTTTGCCAATGACTATCTTCAACTGCGCCAGCGGCAACGGGCATTCCGGTAACGTCATCACATCCAAGTCACGCTGCACGATTTCCTCGTTGCGCTCCCGCAACACAAACGGAATCGCGAAGTCGAAAGCCTCATAACCCTCGCACAGCCCGACCGAAATCAAATCGCCGGTGCTTTTCTTACCGGCGTCCGTCGGGGACGCTTCGGCGAATTCGTACCCGTCTTTGCGCAACTGTTCATAAAACTCCGCAAACTTCGGATGTTCGACTATGCTCAGCACGTCAATCAGGCTCTTCGGCTCTTGCCCCGTCTTGATCAGTTGCCGGTTCTCGTGTTTCTGGTCTTCGTATTCATTCCCGCGCCACATCAACCGCAAACCGCGCCCGACGGTCTGCTCCAACAGAATCTTAGCGCCCGTCGTGCGCAACGGCACAATGACGCAAATGTTGTTCACGTCGAAACCCTCTCGCAGCATTAAGACACTGACCACCACGCGCGGCTGCGGATGCGCGTCCATGTCGAACAACTGCTCGCGCAGTGTCACCCATTCGTCTTTTGGCACGTCGCCCTTACGGTCGGAATCGACGCGCAGAACCTCTGTGTCATTCAGCCCGGATTCTTTGAGGAAATCCACAACCAATGGCGTTACGCTCGTGTCCTCACAAACTATCAGCATCTTCGGATGCCGGGTCGGATCAATCGTGGCAAACTCCTTCTCCAGCTTTTGCAGCTTTGCGATTCCCGCGCGCACCATGATGCGCTGACCTTCCGAAAGCACCGGGTTGCCGTGTTCGTCCCGGTCGGCCTTGAACTGAAGTTCCGCATTCGATAGCGCGCCGAGTTCACGGCGCTTGTCGACCACTAACGATTTTACTAACCCAGCCTTCATCGCCTCCCGCAAATCGTAGTCGGCAATGATGTGCGGGAAATAGACCGCCTTCGCTTTCTGCCCAGAACCGACTTGGTTGTACGGCGTGGCCGAGAAATCCACTTGGACGAACCGTTTACCTTTGTTCTCCGCGATCTTCCTCAAACTCTTCTGCCACTCAACCTCTGTAATCTCGCCCTCTGACCGGACCTCGTGGATATGGTGCGCCTCGTCGTTGAACACCATCAGGCTCGGCAACTCGCTTAGGTAGCGCAGCACGCCGCCCCGCTCAAAACGCCGATTCAACATCTCCAACGCATTGCCGGCGCTTGTCCCCGGTGACAACGGCAAGACCGACGCGGCTACGCCTTTCGGATCGGGCAGTATACCCGGCGCGTCCACGCTGGTTTCATCGTCCGCAATCTCTTCTTCCTCGTGTTGAATCGCCTGCCAGTTCGTGATGCCAATCAATCCACCGGCAGTGACTTTCGTTCCGAGTTCTTCACGAGGGCAGACGTTGCCTTGCACGAAGCGGAACACTTCTTCCCGGTAACGATCCGGTACAAACAAATCTTTGTTCTTCGCGAGGTCTGACGTTTCCCAATCCGGTTTCCCCTCGCGCGTCTTGCCGCGAAACGCGTCCAACAATCGCTGATAGACAATCAGCCCCGGCGCAACGACCAGGAAATTGCGCGTAAAGCGCGGGTCTTCGGGCGACCGGGCCGCGTTGAGCAACTGCCAATACGCCAGCGCCTGCAATACCCATGTCTTGCCCGTGCCTGTCGCCATTTTTAGGCAGTACTTCGGGTGATTGCTCCGCAGCACTTCTTCGTAGCGCCGCGCCGTCAACAAATCCTCGGCAGCAATCTTCTGGTACAAGTCCACCAACGTTTCCGGTTGCACGACTTCATGCACGTAGATCGTGTGCAGAATCGCCTGCCGCTGGCCCTCGTGAAAGTTCACCGCCCGCCCGTCAATGCAATCCTGCTGAAACCACCAGCGCAGCAAATCGGCGGTGACCGGGGTGACCTTTTCCAGAATCGGCGCGGCCCCGGCTTCTAATCCCGCGCACTCCGCTTGCAACAGCGGTAGCAGCTTCCTGACGAGTGGTAGCGGCAGCATCATGGCGTATTCTTCCGGGGTTTCTTCGGCGGCAGCCTTTTGACGGCTTCGTCGAAAGCGTGCCCATCCTCGGCTTTGAGGCGACGCGCGTGAAACTTGTCGTACTCGTCGAGCGCAAGTTGGTCGGCGACGGCTTTCTCCACGCGCCCGGCATCGGTGAGAACATCGCGTTCATTGAACTGGAGAAAGGCATTCAGCTTTTCCCGCCAGTCGCGCATGTAGAGCACCTTGCGGCGCTTCGCCTGATCCTCGGCAAAGTCCAGATACATGCTGACGATCCGATTCAGTTCGCCAATTTCATTCTCGCGCAGGTAGTTCTTGGCAATCGTCACGTCGGTCTTGCGGATCTTCGGACCTTTCCACGAAGTCAGTCCCATGTTCGGCTTGCTATGATCAGCGCGACCGGCGATGAGTTCCGCCGCCGTCTGCCCGGTCACCGCCCAATGTAGCTTGTTCTGGATAATCTGGAAAAACTGCTGCGTCTCCGCTGCCGTAGGGTCGTAATCCGCCGCCAGTTTGAAAATGTCGCGGACGCGCAGGTACAGGCGCTTCTCGCTGGAACGAATGTCGCGGATGCGTTCCAGGATCTCGTCAAAGTAATCCGGCACACCGGGGCCAGGCGGATTTTTCAGCCGCTCGTCGTCCAGCGTGAAGCCCTTGACCAGATATTCCTTGAGCCGGGCCGTCGCCCATTGGCGGAAGGCTGTCCCGCGCTCCGAGCGGATCCGGTAGCCGACCGCGAGGATGGCTTCGAGGTTATAGTGCTCGATTTCCCGGTTCACCTCGCGCGCGCCCTCCTGTCGAACTATTCGGAATTTCCGAATAGTTGCCGGCGCTTGAAGTTCGCCCTCCGCATAAATGCCCTTCAAGTGCTCGTTCACCGTGGGCACAGTCACTTGAAATAATTCGGCGATTAGCGCCTGCGACAACCAAAGATTCTCATCCTCAAACCGACACTCAATCCGCGTCTTCCCGTCCTCCGCTTGATAGAGGACAATCTCGCCGCCCGGCTTGCCTGATTCGTGTTCCTTCGCGCTCATTCGCGGCTAAACCTCCTTCACCACTTCCGCTTCGTACCCGAACACGTCCACCGCCCGCACGCACACCCGGCGCTTGCCGTCCTTCACCGGCAACCCCGACAACACCGCCTTCCGCACCACGTGCAACGGATCGTCGTCGTTCTCCGTGTTGCCCCGGTAATCCTGCCAGACCGACCTGAAAATCTCGCCGTCGTAATCCGGGTCCACGCTCCAATACTCGATCAACGCCAGCGGATCGTTGTTGATGTATTGTTGCAACCGCTCCTTGTCCTTCGCCTCCAGATTCAGCGCGTCGGGCGACAGCAACACGTAGTTGTCCAACTCGATCGTCACCGCCTCGCCGCTCGCCAACGTCTTCCGCTCGATTGGTTTCACCGTCAGATATTGCAGCGTCGAGAACCGCACTTCCTCCGGCTTCAGCTTGTCGCCCTTCTTCTTCAACCGATCCAGCAGGTCCGGCGGGATCACCAATACCTCCAGCTTCGGGTCGTTCAATCCCGCAATCGCGTGCCCGATGTCCGCCGTAAAATTCCAGCCCAACACCACCACCTTGTCCCACCCGCCCAGCAGGGAAGAACGCAACTCCTGCGCCCGCTTCAACGTCGCCAGCCCCGTCATCTTCTGCGGCGAATCCACAAAAACGAGAATCCGTTTTGTTGTAGTGGCCGCCGTCCCGGCGGCAATCCGCGCCCCAGCCGCCGGGACGGCGGCCTCTACACCGGCCGCTCGCTCGCCCGGCACATACCCCAAATTCCGCCCCGGATTATCCTCCGCCGGCAACGGCAACGCGCCGTACAACCCGAGAACGATCTGCGCCAGATCGCCGACGCGGAACTTGCGGCCCAAGGTCGAACGCGCCGCCTCCACCTGATAATCGCCGATGGCCTGAAACAGAAACGGCCGCGCGTCCTGATCAATCAACCGCTTCCGCATGATCATGCACGCCGGCTTGCCCAAATCGCAGATAATCCAACGCCGCCCCAGCTTCTCCGCCACCGCCGCCGTCGTGCCGGAACCGGCGAAGATGTCAGCGACGAGTGAGCCTTCGATCGACGAGGCTTTAACGATGCGTTCGAGAAGGGCTTCCGGCTTCTGTGTCGCGTAGCTAATTGACTCGATCGCAGCTGGGTTTACCGGAAAGATGTCCTCCCAAATTGACTGAATTGCCGTCCCTTTTGTTTCATCGAGGTACTGCTTTGTATTCGGCTGGCCTGTCTTCGTAAAAACAATCTTCCCGGTGTGCAAACCCTCATCAATGTTTTCCTGTGACCAAGCCCAGTGACGGCCCGGCGGTGGCTGAAGGGTCTTGTCTCCGAACTGCCGTGCCGGACCTGGGCCCGCCGCCGATAGCGTAACAAGACGAAACTTTCTTCCATCGGGGTCTGTCTGTCCGTAATGCGACTCGATGTAATCTTCAGAATGTGGTCTGAACTGCCGGTTAAAAATCCGGTCTTCGCTTTTGCCGTAGAGAAGCAAAATATCGTGGACGATGCCAAAGCGGTCCGCGTCGCTGTGAGAGTAAATCCGCTTCCAAATGATTTCGTTAAGAAACCTGTCTCTTCCAAAGATTTCGTCCATCGCGACCTTCACGTAATGCCCGACGTGCCAGTCGAGATGGACGTAGATTGAGCCGTGGTCGGAGAGCAGTTCGCGCATGATGCAGAGGCGCGGGACAATCATTTCAAGGTAACTGGCCGTACCGTCGGCCCACGTGTCGGAGTAGGCGAACTGCTCAATGACGGTCGGTTTCTGCTCCACGTCGCCACCCGGCAACGTGATCTTCGTCCGGTAATCCGCCTTCGAATCGAAGGGCGGGTCAATGTAGAACAGATCAATCTTGCCGCGCAACGAAGGGCAAGACTCATCACCCGCCAACAGCGCGGCCATCGCCAGCAGATTGTCGCCGTAAATCAGCCGGTTGAACCACGGTCGCCCGGTTTTTCCCGCGAGTTCACCCTGCCCGATCAGATCGTTGACCAGAGGCATCTCCCCGGCAACTGTCGCGCCCGGTTTCCCCGCCATCTTGACCGCCGCGAACTCCTTCCAGTTGGAATCCCGCGCCGGCGTCACCAGTTCGCGCGTCTGCAATCCGACCCGCGTCTTGCCTTCCAGCGATTCGAGAATCTGTTCCGCCCGCCGTTTCCCGTTCCGCACAATCTCCGGCAACTGCTCCAAAAGGGTTTTGTTCATGGGGTGCGTACAGAATAGCCGTAAAGAATGCTCGGCGACAATCGCATTTTTAGTTAAGCTTGCCACATGGTTCATTCAAATTATCAAATTGCGTCGCAGTTGGCGAGGCGGTTAACTCCCGAGGATGTCAGGAGGGGTCAAACCATAGTTTGACACACTTCTTCCTTCTGAAAAGCGATTTCTTGTCGGTCATCCAGGGAGAACGATATAAACGAGCGGAAAGCAAAGTTGTACGGGTGGTCGGTGGTGTTTGCATCGTGGTTGGCTGTCTTCTGCCTATTCGGTTATCGCGCCACATTCGCCATCTTGAAGGGGCCCATGGGCATCAGCCTTGGATGGACCACGGCCCAAGTGACCCTCGGTTATTCCCTGATGATGGTCTGCTACGCCGTGACCGCCTATTTCAGCGGAATGATTCTCGATAAATGGGGGACCAAGCCCGTGTATGGCATCGCTGCCATCTTGGGCGCCTTGGGTTTCCTGTTGACGGCCAAGATCAGCACTCAGATGGCCTATCTCTTCACCTTCGGGTTTTTGGGCGGCGTGGCCACGGGCATGCTCTGGGTCACCTCCACTGTCTCCGTCCGCAAGTGGTACGTGGGTCGCACCTACGGGACGATGTGGGGCATTGCCTTTGCCGGCGCTCCCATGGCCCAGTTCGTCCTGGCACAGGTGGTCAAGCCGACCCTGAGCGCCACCCAGGGCAGGCTGGACATGGCCCTCCAGTCCCTCATTCCAAATGCTTCGACCCTGGCCGGCAGGGAGATGGCCATGGCCATGGCCGCCAAACTGAAGGAGCCCGCGACCCTTCTCAATCCAGCGGTCAAGGAAGCCATCCAGTCACTGGATCATGCTTGGCGGTCCCAGATGATCATCTTGGGCATCATCGTCTTCATCGCCCTTGTCGTGGCCGTCTTGGTGGCCAAACAATCTCCTGAACATTACGGTCTCAAACCCTTCGGGGCACTTCCCGGCTCCGGCGGCGTAGCTACAGCGGAATATGATTGGTCTATCAGAGAGGCCTTTTCCAAGTGGGCCATCTGGGCCGCCATTCTTACCTTTCTCACCAGCATGATGGCGGAGTACCTCATCTGGACACAGGTGGTGAGCTACTGGACATCCGATATCGGGTTCACTCTCAAGAAGGCCACAAACGCCTACGCCATCATCGGCCTTATCGGCATCGTCTCAATGCCTCTCATGGGCAAGGTGGCCGACAAGGTCGTCCAAGCCACCGGCGATGAGGTGAAGGGACGCAAGATCATGCTCATAGTAGGCCCCCTGACGGGTGTCATCGCATGCATGTTCCTGTTGGCCACCGGCCGGGGCGATATTTTCGCCTACATGGCATGCTTTGTTTTTGCCGTCTATTGGGCCATCGTGCCTGGCGGCGTGGTGGGTTACACCGGTGCCATTTATGGTCGTAAGACCCTCGGCAAGATCTGGGGTCTGGCAACCATGATCGTGATGGGCATCGGACCGTTCCTGGGTTCCTTCATCGGGGGATGGATGAAGGATATCTCAGGGAAGTTCACCTACTCCATCTACTTCGCGATCTGCTCATTCATTGTTTCCATCCTGCTGGCCACTTCCTTGCCCCTCAAAGCCGAGCCCAAGCAGCACCAGGGCCAATGTCTTTAACCTGCTTATTGCACCAGTGCGAGCGTGCTGGTGCAATAAGCACCTCAAGACAAATGGAGTGGGAACTCCAATTGTCAGAGGCCGACAACGCAGAGTGCGTTGTCGGGGTGCACCCCGACAATTGGGTCGAGATCCCAATTGTCGGCCCTGCGGGCGCATGTTGCGCGAAGGCTCGTGCAACATGCGGGTTAACTCTTTGATAACTCACCTGAGAGGGACCAGTCAGATAACTCCGTGTGCAAATGCCGGAGTATCGAGTGAAACCTTTTATCGTGCCGGCAAAACTATTCGCCGAGGTACCGGCGTCTGATGGTTTGCCACGCACCACCCGATGTTTCGTCGATGAGCGCGATGTCGACGGATCGCAGCAAAGGGCTGTTCAGCGGCACCGCGATGCCGTAGTTCTGCCGCTCCAGAATGACCGGCAGAACCTGGACTTGTCCGTCCATCGTGGCAGCGAGGTGCTTGAGAATCGGTTCGTCGAATACAAACGCATCAATTTGGCCGCTCGCGAGGGCGCGCAGGCAATCAGGCGCGGTTGGATAGAGCCGCGGTTCGATGTGGCGGGCGTGGAGGTACGCTTCGCTGGTAGTGCCGGGCACGGTGCCGATGTGGAACTTCGACAGGTCCTCCGGGCCGCGGATCATCGATTCTAAATGGCTCACAGTTAGCAACGAGGCAATCATCGCAGTGAGACTGGAGATGATCACGATACCGGCGAGCATGCAGATCAACGCGACGGTGCGACCGCCCATCGTGCGCGGCACCTTGTCGCCGTAGCCGACGCCCGTCACCGTTACCGCGGCCCACCAAAGTCCTGAGCCAAGTCCTTTCGCAGGGCCGCCGCCAAACTCGCCCGGGTTGCGCCGGCGCTCGAACAGCCAGACGATAATCCCAGCCACCAACAACACGCCGACAAGAGCGAGCACGGCGTGCAGAAAACCGGTAGTGGAGAATGCTTCCAGCAAAGATTGATAATGACGGCGCGAGAGGTTCTTGCTGCCGACGGCGATGGCAAGCCCCGAAGCGTAAAACGCGTGTGTGAAGTCGAACACGCGTTCGCGTTCGCCGGTGATCGTGATGCCGCCGACGGCGACGTCCACGTTGCTGGTGGTCACGGCTTGCATCAATGAGCCAAAATCCATTTCACGAATCTCGTATTGGAGGCCCAGTTTGGCAGCGATGTCGCGCCACAAGTCGATCTCAAGACCCTCCCACGTGCCGTCGTCCTTCTTCATGGAAAACGGCGGGCTTGCGGTCGTGCCGACAACGAGCACGTGTGTGCGATCTGCATTTTGCGCAGGCGCCGAGCCGACCAGCAGGGTCAACGCGGTCGTCACGACACAGACGAAGGCCCGGTAGCGTGGCGCGCGAAAAGCGAACATGGCACATTCTATATTCCAGTTGCCTGAGCGAGGCAACTTGTTTTGTTATAATGACAGACGCGCGAGGACGCGTCACGAAAAGGGGAAAAGGAAAAGGGGAAAAGGGGTCAAACCATAGTTTGACACACTCCCTCCTTCTAATCAGGACAACGGCGCAGGCCGGTTCTATTCGCCAACCACTCAGACGTGTGGTACTGCTCTCAGTGTAAAACAACGATGACCGTACAACAACAGAAATTGCTGAACTTCATTCGCGATTATATCCGCAGCAAAGGTCATCCCCCAACCTTCCGCGAGATTGGCCATGCATTTGGTTTCCGCTCGACGGGAACGGTACGCGATCATCTGCGGGCGCTGGAACGGAAAGGTCACTTGCGCACGCTGCACGGCAAGTCGCGCGGGTTGGTGCCGCGGGATGCCTTCCAAGGATTGCCGATTCTCGGGCGTGTGCCGGCGGGCGAGCGTTCAAGGTGGTCGAGCATGCTCACGCGCCGGTCGTTGTAGCTGGCTTGGTAGATGCGGTTTGTTGACATTGCCTATATTTCCCTCTCTCCCTCTAGCGCTGCATTTGAACTGCTCGCGTCAGATGGCTACTGCGCGAGGGCTGTTGAGCACAGTCGCCGCCATGATCGCCCCATGCTCGGTGAAGACGTAGGGCGTGAACCGCACGTTACGTTTAGATGCGGTCACAATTTGTGACCGGTTCGAACCGGTGCCAATTTGGCACGGCAAGCGGAGCGCTTGCCCTACAACTTCCCGCCGTAGGCGGGTGAACTTCGTGGTGAACCTTTGCGGCTCTGCGCCTTCGTGTTCTTCGTATCCCCCGACCTCAGAGTCGGGGTAAACTTCGTGGTGAAACCCGTCTGGTGTCTTTGTGTCTTGGTGGTGAAACCCGTCTGGCCACCTTCGGCGTTTTTTCCGCTCGAATTCGCCGCGATAATACGTTACAGAATGTTTCATATGACCCAGCAGCCCGCAGCAAAAACAACGACAGCCGCCGATGCTATTACGACGCGCGCACAGGATTACGCCCAGTGGTATCTCGACGTGATCAAGCGTGCCGATCTCGCCGAGCATTCGCCCGTGCGAGGTTGCATGGTCATCAAACCTCATGGCTATGCTATCTGGGAAAAAATGCAGCGCGAACTCGATGACCGTTTCAAGGCTACCGGCCACGTTAACGCCTATTTCCCGTTGTTCATCCCGCTCTCGCTCATGACCAAGGAAGAACAACACGCCGCCGGGTTTGCCAAGGAATGCGCCGTCGTCACGCATCACCGGCTCAAATCCGTGAACGGCGAGGTGGTTGTTGATCCCGAATCCAAACTGGATGAACCGCTCGTCGTCCGTCCCACCAGCGAGACCATCATTTGGGCGCAGTACAAGAACTGGATCCAGAGCTACCGCGACCTGCCAATACTCATCAACCAATGGGCCAATGTCGTGCGCTGGGAACTGCGGACCCGCCTTTTCCTCCGCACCACCGAGTTCCTCTGGCAGGAAGGTCATACCGCTCACGCCACCGAACAGGAAGCGATTGATGAAACTTCTCGTATGCTCGAAGTCTATGCTGATTTCGCTGAGAACGTCGCCGCTGTCCCCGTCATCAAAGGCCGCAAAACGCCCGGTGAACGGTTCGCCGGCGCGCTCGACTCCCTCTGCATCGAAGGCATGATGCAGGACGGCAAAGCTCTCCAGATGGGTACCAGCCATTATCTCGGCCAGAACTTCGCCAAAAGCGCCGATGTCACTTTCCTCACCAAGGACGGCAAACGCGAATACGTTTATGCCACCAGTTGGGGCGTTTCCACGCGCCTTGTCGGCGCGCTTATCATGACTCATTCCGACGACACTGGTCTCGTGTTGCCCCCGAAACTCGCTCCCATCCATGTCGTTGTCATTCCCATCTTCAAGAACGATGCCGATAAAACGCGCGTCCTCGAAGAAGCCGCCAAGGTCGCCGCCGAACTCAAGGCGCAAGGTCTTGCCGTCAAACTCGACGACCGTGACGGCATCATGCCCGGCGCCAAATACTACGAATGGGAAGCCAAAGGCGTCCCGATCCGGATTGAGATTGGTCCGAAAGACCTTGAGAAAGGCAGTCTCTGCATCGTCCGGCGGTTCCTGCTGGAGAAAGAAGGCGAAACCGAACAGGACCTCCGCAAACGCCGCAAGACGTTCCTTCCCCGTGCCGAGGCGCTCGCGTCAATCAAACCTACGCTCGACTCGATGCAGCATGAGCTGCTCGAACGCGCCCGCGTATTCCGCGCCAAACGCACCCGCGTAATCAACACGCTGGAGGAATTCGAACAGTTCTTCGCCAAAGACGGCAACGGTTTCGCCTGGGTCCACTGGGCGGGTGATCACGCCAAGGAAGACGAGATGGCGAAACGGTTCGAGACCTCAGTGCGCTGCGTCCCGTTTGCGGATCAGATTCCAGATGAAGCGAAGGGCACAGGCAAGTGCATCCTTACCGGCGCGCCATCCGCCCAGCGCGTCGTCATGGCCCGGGCGTATTGAGTAGGGCACGCTATTGCGTGCCGTTTTGTGGTTCTGCCGCCTCTGGTGCGCAATAGCGCACCCTGCCATCAAGACAAGCCCGTCATTCGTGATCATTCGTGTGGATTCGTGGCTCTACTTCAATTCTGCCCGCACCAGCTCTCGATACGCGGCCTGTAAACGCCCGGTCACGTCGCCGCGGCGGCTCCATGTCACAACTGGCGCAATCTCCACCAAACTGTTCGTGGCGAATACTTCGTCGGCGGTATCGAGAAATCCCGGGACGAAACTCTTGTCCTTAACCCGGATCCCCTGCTCTACTGCCAACGTCAGCACGGCATGACGCGTGACACCCGGTAATGGGCCGTCGGAAAGCGGCGGCGTAAACAACGCGCCGTCTTTGACCACAAACAAATTGCTGGCGCTAAACTCCACAACCTTTCCGTCGGCATTCAGCAATACCGCGTCATCCACACCGGCGCGTTCCGCCTCGTGTTGAGTCAGGATGTACGGCAACCGGTTGGCTGTCTTGAACCGGGACAGTTGCGGGTCAATCTGCACGCCAGATACAATCGCGCGCAACTCGCGAGGCGCGAACTCGCGCGTTTTCACCGTGGCCACGATGGAATCACGCGTAAGGTATACACGCGCCACGCCGTCGGCCACGTTGTTGTAACGGGTCAGCACGCGGCAAACGGCCCGTAGTTCCTCGGGCGAGAACGGCGACTCGATTCCCAAGGCCTGCAATCCTTCGAATAGCCGGTGGAAATGTTCCAGCACGCGAAACACGCGGCCACCGTACACCCGCATTGTCTCGAAGACCCCGTCTCCGTAAAGGAAGCCGCGGTCAGAGATGGAAACGGCGGCCCGGTCTTCGGGGACGAACCGACCGTTAACGTAGGCGTAATTGATTGAGGCCACGGATTATTCCCTCTGCTTTATCAAGCGTCTCGGCGTACTCAGCCTCCGGCTCGCTGTCGGCAACGATGCCGCCGCCGGCGTGGAATGTCAATCGTCCGCCGGCCGGTAGGACAGGCGTCCCGCCTGTCCAGTTTTCCCCGGTAGACAGGCGAGACGCCTGTCCCACGTACACCGCAGTGCGGATAGCGATGTTGAAATGCGATACACCGTTGGACCCGAAAAACCCGATTGCGCCCGTATAAACGCCGCGGGCATGCGGTTCCAGTTCGTCAATAATCTCCATTGCCCGGATTTTCGGCGCGCCTGTGATTGACCCGCCGGGGAAACAGGCCCGCACACAATCTAGATGACTCACGTCAGGCCGCAACACGCCTTTGACGGTGGAAACAAGATGATGAACCGTCGCGTAGGTTTCCACGCGCACCAGTTCGGACACAGACACGCTGCCGAACTCGCATACCTTGCCGAGATCGTTTCGCTCTAGGTCGGTGATCATCACCAACTCGGCGTTGTCCTTTGGCGACGCCAACAACTCGCGCATCTGGCGCTCGTCTTCAACGGCCGTCGCGCCGCGCGGCCGCGTGCCTTTGATGGGCCGCGTGATGACATTGCGTCCGTCCATCTTCAAAAAGCATTCCGGCGAGGTCGAAAGAATCTGCGCTTCTCCAATGTCCAAATAGGCGCAGTACGGGGCTGGATTGGCCGCGCGCAACGCGCTGTAAAGTTCCGTTGGCGGCGTGTCCACCTCGCATTGGAACCGCTGCGAGAGGTTCACTTGATAAATGTCGCCCGCGGCGATGTATTCCTTGGCGCGAAGCACGGTGCGGCAGTAGGAGTCGCGTGTGAAGTTGGAGCGAAGGGTGGAGCGTAGAGCGTCGGAGCGTGGGGCGTAGAGCGTCGGAGCGTGGAGTGACGGAACAGCTTGACCTAAACCCTGCCCAACCTCGAACACCTGCAGGTCGTCGTAGAAACCGAACCAGCAGTCGGGCAATCCCAGATCGTTCGACGCTTTGGCCGGCAACCGCTCAATGCAGTTCTTCAGATCGTAACCGAAATACCCGATCGCCGCGCCGCGCGTGGAGTTCGTGCGATGACGGGCGATCTGTTCCGCGAGAGCGGTAAACGGGTCAGCTTCAAACTGTTCTTTGCCCTGTGCCGACAGGAGTTCAATCCGTCGTCCTTTGGCGCGAAAGATTGTTCGAGGTCTGGCGGCAAGAATGGATATACCACCCTGCCCTGCCGTGGCGGTATCGAGCCACACGCAGTGCGGTTGTTGGGCGTACTGACGGAATTGTTCCTCAGGTTTCGCTGCGCGTGGCAGTACGCCGGCTGAAGTCCTGCTCACGATGCCGTGGGTCTCCCTACGCGAACCGCAACTGGCGAGCTATCGTTTGCTCGTCACCGGACGGAGTAATCACGGATGCGTTGAGCCGGCTATCGCGAAACACGTCAGCAGCGACCTGCTGCAACGCGTCCGCGCCGACTGCCTCCACGCGGCGCTCCACTTCCTCGGGCGTCTCGATGAATCCGTACGCGAGCAAATGTTCGCCGAGCCACATCATCTGGTTGGTGGTGCTCTCCAAGCTCAATCGCATCTGGCCGATTGCGTAATCCTTTGACTGCCGCAGTTCGCGCGCCGTCGGCGCTCGTTCCGCCGCGCGGCCCAGTTCACGCAGAATCAGCCGCAACGCTTTCGGCAATCGCTTGCTGTCAAGCCCCGCTGAAACCACGAATGCGCCTGTGTCGGCCAAACAACTCGTGGACGACTGAATCGAGTAGGCCAGCCCGTGCTGCTCGCGAATCACTTGGAACAGTCGCGAACTCATGTTCTCGCCGAGAAGCACGCTCAGGAGTTTCAGCGCGTACCGTCGCTCGTCGTGCCGCGAATATCCGCGGACCGCGAGCGCGAGATGCGTTTGTTCGACGCTCTTTTGGCAGAACCGCAGTCGCGGCGCACGCTGGTTGCTGGACGCAGGTTGGAACCGCGGGGCATGCTGGCTGCCCTGCTTCACAAGCGGGGTCAGAACGTTCTGGACCCGGCGCGCGATATCGTCGTGGCGACAGTGTCCCGAGACGGCCACGACCGTGTTGGCTGCAACGTATTTGTGCTGTTTGTAATCCAGCAAGGCGCTGCGGTCGATCCGGTCGAGCGAGCGCGAAGAACCTGTCAGGCAGCGGCCGAGCGGATGATTCGGCCAGAGCGTTTCGGTGAGCAATTCCTGAACGTAATGGTCGGGCTGGTCCCGGTACATCCGCAATTCTTCCTTGATGATGTCGCGTTCCTTGACAATGTCGGCGGCGGCGAACCGCGGCTGCAGATACATGTCGGCGAGCACGTCCAACAGCGTGTCGAGATATCGGTGACTAGCCCGCGCGTAATAGCACGTAGTCTCTTCTCCCGTGAACGCATTGAGGTAACCGCCGATGCCTTCGACGGTCTGGCTGATTTCCTTGGCCGAACGCCGGCGGGTGCCTTTGAACAGCATATGCTCGATGAAATGCGACACGCCGGATACCCGTTCTGTCTCGTAGCGACCGCCGACGCCGATCCACAGGCCGACGGCGACGCTGTCCATGTGCGGCATCTCAGCAGTCACCACGCGCAGGCCGCTTGGAAGTTGGCTGACTTGGTACACGATGATCTCAGTGCAACGGCGGCGGCGGATGAGCTGGCCGGTGTTTCTTGATGAATTCGACAGCCTCACGCGGTTCGTCGGTCACATGCAACAGATCCAGATCGCCGGGGCTGATCAGTCCCCGCGGACCCAGTCGCTCGGCCATCCAATCTATCAAGCCGCGCCAGTGTTCGCGTCCCATTGCCACCACTGGAAACCGCGCGATGCGGTCCGTTTGAATCAACGTGATGGACTCGAACAGTTCATCCAGCGTGCCGTACCCGCCGGGGAACAACACAAACCCGGAGGCATATTTCACAAAACAGACTTTGCGGATAAAGAAGTACCGGAAATGTTGCGGACAGTTTATGTATGGATTGGCCTTCTGCTCGCGTGGCAACTCGATGTTCAGTCCTACCGACACACCGCCCGCTTCGGCCGCACCTTTGTTTGCCGCCTCCATTATACCCGATCCACCACCCGTGATCGTGGCGTAACCATGTTTCGCCAGCAACGCCCCTGTCTCGACGGCCTTCTGGTACCACGGATCCGACGGCAGCGTGCGCGCGCTGCCGAACACGGTCACCGCGGGGCCAACCCTTCTCATCGTTTCGAAGCCGTCCACAAACTCCGCCATGATACGGAAAACCCGCCACGGCTCCTCCGTCATGGAATCCATCACATGCCGTTCGTTCATGTATTCATCATTAGCCCCGACTTTGGCCGCTGTCAACACACCTGCCGCCAGCGCTACTGAAAAACAGCAACGACCACGCACTCACGTAGCCATCTCGCAAACTAAAGGTTCACCTCGAATGCCACCGACAGCGTCAGGGTAGACTTCGGGGCTGCAGCTCTCCAACACTCCATCACTCAAATACTCCAGTTTCAGCGTTTACCGCTGCACTCGCGCGTTGCCTTTCCAGATGCTCCAAATCTGATCTTCGTCCGCGGGCTGCGCATAGTCGGTCAGAAACGTCGTCGCCAGCACGCCGCTTGCCCATCCGAACTGGACCCACTTCTTGGGTTCCCATCTCTTGAGGATCGCGTAGAGCATGCCGCCGACGAACCCGTCACCGCCGCCGATGCGGTCCAAGACCGTGATGTCGCGCGGCTCGACGATGTACCAGTCGTTGCCCGCCACCATGATCGCGCCCCACAGATGATGGTTTGAATCGACGACTTCGCGAAGCGTCGTGGCGAACGTCGAAGCGTTTGGATACGCTTTCTTTACGCGTTGGATCATCCTCTTGAAGCCGTCAACCTTCGACTTGAGACCTTTGCCGCCCGCTTCGGGGCCTTTGATGCCGAGGCAAAGCTGGAAGTCTTCCTCGTTGCCGACCAGAATGTCCGATTCGCTCGCTATCTCGCCGAAGATGGCGGAGAGTTCCTTTTCGCGGTTCTCCCAGAACGACGCGCGGTGATTTAGGTCGAACGAGATCTTTGTCTTGTATTTCTTCGCCGCCCGCGCGAGTTCCAGGCAAAAGGTTCCCGTTTCGGGCGACAGCGCGGCGATCAGGCCAGACATGTGGAGAATCTGAACGCCTTCCTTGCCGAAGATCCGGTCCAGATCGAAATCCTTCACGTTCAGCGTCCGGCCCACTTCGCCCGCGCGATCGTTCCACACACGTGGTCCTCGCGACCGGCAACCGCTGTCGGCGATATTGAACTGATGCCTATGGCCCCATGGGCCGCCCTGCGAAACTTCGACGCCTTCGTAGTCCATGTGCCGGCTCTTGAGGTCGTCCTTGATGAACTGCGCGATTGGACTACCCTTGACGAACGTCGTCAGGACCTTGACTGGCAGACCCAGATACGACGCCACGCTAGCCACGTTGGTCTCCGCGCTGGTGGCCTGCATGATCATTGAGCCGGCGCAATGAACCGGTTGCCCGTTGGGGGGCGCAATCCGAATCCCCATGCTCGAAGGCACGACCAACGCATACCGGCAATTCTTTCTCAGCTCAATCTTCATCTGATGCTCCTTTCGCCAGATTGTCGCAGCTCGTCGTCAGGCCACGTATGTTTGCGATGTGGTCGTTCCGCCGTGACCGGTCCAGTTGGTGTGAAAGGCCTGGCCACGCGGTTTATCGACTCGCTCGTAGGTGTGGGCACCGAAGTAATCGCGTTGCGCCTGCAACAGATTGGCGGGTAACCGGTCGGACCTGTAACCGTCGAAATATGCCAGCGCGCTACTGAGACACGGCGTCGGGATACCCAGTTGCGCGGACTTGACCACGACCCGCCGCCAAGCGGTTTGGCGGCTGCCAACGGCTTTCTTGAAAAACTTGTCGAGCAGGAGGTTCACCAAATCGGGATTACGCTTGAACGCTTTCTTGATGTCAGCGAGGAACATGGAACGTATGATGCAGCCGCCCCGCCACACCAACGCGATCCCGCCGTAGTTCAGGTTCCATTTGTACGTCTTTGCGGCAGCCCGCATGAGTTGGTAGCCTTGGGCGTAACTGACGATCTTCGAAGCATAGAGCGCGGCCCGGAGATCCTTGATGAACTTCTGCTTGTCGCCGCTGAACGTCTTGACCTTCGGTTTGATTTCTTGTGCCGCTGCGACGCGTTCCTCTTTCACCGCCGATAGACAGCGCGCGAACACTGCTTCGCCGATCAACGTCAACGGCATCCCTTCATCGAGCGCCGCGACGACCGTCCATTTGCCTGTGCCTTTCTGGCCGGCAGCGTCGAGAATCAGGTCCACCACTTCTTTGCCTTCCTCGTCCTTGTAAGCGAGGATGTCGCGCGTGATCTCGATGAGATAACTATTGAGTTCGCCTTCATTCCATTCGGCGAAGACCTTGTGCATCTCCGGATTGGTCAGGCCGAGACCGCGTTTCATCAAGTCGTACACTTCGCAGATCAACTGCATGTCGCCATACTCGATGCCGTTATGGACCATCTTGACGAAGTGACCGGCGCCGTTCTCGCCCATCCAGTCGCAGCACGGTTCGCCATCGGGCGTCTTGGCGCAGATCGCTTGAAAGATGTTCTTCACGTGCGGCCATGCCGCCGGGCTGCCGCCGGGCATCAAAGACGGCCCTTTCAACGCGCCTTCCTCGCCGCCCGACACGCCCGTGCCGATGTAGAGCAATCCTTTGCTTTCGACGTATTGCGCCCGGCGAATCGTGTCGGGGAAATGACTATTACCGCCGTCAATCAGGATGTCGCCTTGTTCGAGAAGCGGCAGCAATTGCTCGATCAATTCGTCCACGGCGGTGCCGGCCTTGACGAGCATGAAGATTTTGCGCGGTTTCTTGAGCGACGCGACGAATTCTTGCAGCGAATGCGCGCCAAAGAGCTTTTTCCCCTTGCCGCGACCATTCATGAAATTGTCAACCTTCGAGACCGTGCGGTTGAACACGGAGATTGGGAACCCTTTGCTTTCAATGTTAAGGGCGACGTTCTCGCCCATCACAGCTAGGCCGATCAGGCCGATTTCAGATTGTGGTGTAGTCATTGGTTGTTACCTTGGTTGAATATCGTATTTAGCCACGAATCCACACGAATGAACACTAATCTGCCGCGGCGCACCCTAAACTCCACTGAAGGCACTAAATCCGCCGTCCACCGCAATAACCTGTCCGGTGACGAAACCGCTGGCTTCGTCGCTGAGCAACCACAAGAGCGGCCCGATCAAATCTTCCGGTTTTCCAAAATGACCTTGCGGTGTGTGTGCGACGACAGCGTTGCCGCGCGCCGTCAACGAACCATCGGGCTGTGTCAGCAGTGCGCGGTTTTGGTCCGTGAGAAAGAAGCCGGGGGCGATGGCGTTGACACGCACGCCGACCTTCGAGAAATGCACCGCCAACCACTGTGTGAAATTGCTGACGCCCGCCTTGGCGGCGCTGTAAGCCGGGATCTTGGTCAACGGCTTGAAAGCGTTCATCGAGGAGATATTGATGATGTTGCCGTGTTTCTTGAGCACCATGTCCTTGCTGAACACCTGAGTCGGCAGGAACGTGCCAAGAAAGTTAAAATTGAACACAAACTGGATGCCCTCGGCCGTCAGATCGTAGAACGTCGTCACACCATCCTTCTTCTGCGTAATATCTTCGATGTCGAGGAATTCCTTCGAGGTTGTGCCTTTGGGATGATTGCCGCCGGCGCCATTGATTAAGATATCAACTGGCCCGAATGCCGCCTTGATCTGCTCGTGCGCCTGCTCGAGGCTCGGTTTCTCCAGCACATCGCAGGCGAACGCCCGCGCCACGCCCCCGGCCTTGGTGATTTCATCGACAACCTTCTGCGCCACAGCAGGTTTCAGGTCGAGTATGGCGACCTTTGCGCCGCACTCGGCCAACGCCTTTGCCATCACGCTGCACAGGATGCCGCCGCCGCCGGTAATGACTGCCACTTGGTTCTTCAAACTCAGATGGAATGGTGGTGGCACAAGATGCAATCCTTTCAGTTTGCAGAAACCGCAGCAAGAAATGTTTATTGAATCCACCCCCAAAAAGCAACAGCAATTCCCTCCGTGTAGGGACGTGGGTTTGCTGTAGCGGCGCTCTGTGAGCGCCGAATCTGTGGGCATCGGCGGTCATAGACCGCCGCTACAACTGTTTTGCAGACGCCGCAGAATCGGATTGCCACACACTGGTCTGTCCCGCAGAATAACGGACATTATGAAAGCGCGTCTGGTACTTACAGCGATTGGTCCCGACCGGCCGGGGATCGTAAACGATGTCTCCGAGTTTCTTCTCAAGAACGGTTGCAACGTCGAAGACAGCCGGATGGCAACTCTCGGCGGCGAATTTGTGCTCATGCTTCTTGTTTCCGGGCCGGCTGATAAGATCAGCTTGGTCAAGATAGAGTTTTCGCCGTTTGCCGGCAGTCTTGGCCTTGCTGCCACGGTCAAAGAAACGCCTTCATCGCCCGCGCGTCCTGACGAGGGATTCGTGCCTTTTCAAGTGCGCGTAGTCGGTCTCGATCACGAAGGTATCGTTCACCGGTTCGCCCATACGTTATATCAGCTCGGCGCAAATATTGAATCGCTCGAAACTCAGGCCGTGAGCGCGCCGGTCACAGGCGCTCCAATGTTCGCGTTGACGATGCGCGTGGCGATTCCACCGCATGTGTCGCTGTCGGAACTCGGGTCGAAGTTGCAGACAGCGGGCGACGAAGTCAATGTGGACGTGACGGTGCAACCGGTGTAGCGGCGCGTAACCCGTCCCGCGCCTGGGTTTTTCTTAGCCGTGCAAGCATCCAATTCTCCATCTTCAAGTGAGCGGTCGCGACAGGCCTATCAAAGCCAGCCGCCGCGCATTGCCATGGTTCCTGTAGACGGGGCCGCGCAAGCCCGTCGCGTGGTGACAACGAAACTCGACTGGCGCCGCACCTTTACCGCGCTTCGTCACCGCAACTATCGCCTGTTTTTCACGGGACAATTGATCTCGCTTATCGGGACGTGGATGCAAACGGTCGCGCAAGGCTGGTTGGTGTACGACCTCACCCATTCGCCATTCCTGCTCGGTCTTATTACATTCCTGAGTGGCCTGCCGATGACCTTGCTTACGATGCCGGCTGGCGTGCTGGCTGACCGGGTGCCCAAACGCGCCGTTCTTATAGCGACACAGACGGCGGCCATGCTGCTGGCGTTTGCGCTCGCAGCCCTGACCTATTGGAAGGTCGTGACCGTCTGGCACGTCGCGATCATCGGTTTCCTGCTCGGCGTGACTAATGCGTTCGATATGCCCACCCGCCAGAGTTTTGTCGTGGACATGGTCGGCAAGGACGACCTGATGAACGCCATCGCGCTGAACTCGTCCATGTTCCACGCCGCACGTGTGATCGGCCCGGCCATCGCTGGTGTGCTTATCATGACGACCGGCGAGGCTGGTTGTTTCTTTCTAAATGGCTTGTCGTTCCTGGCTGTTATTGCGGCCTACGTGGCAATGCGGTTGCCGCCGATGATTTCTCAATCAGTCACCCGCTCGCTGAAACGGGAAACACTCGAAGCCGTCCATTACGTGTGGGGCAACCCAGTCATACGCGACACCGTGCTGCTGATGGCGGTGGTCAGCCTGTTCGCCTTGCCTTACATCATACTGATGCCAGTTTTTGCCCGCGACATTCTCAAAGCTGGCCCGAAGGGTTTGGGTTACCTGCTCGCAGCCAACGGCGTCGGCGCGTTTTTCGGCGCGCTTACGCTGGCCGCAATTGGCGACACGCCGCACTATCGTCGGCTGTTCTTTAGCGGCTTGTTCGGATTCACAGTAATGACGTTCGCGTTTTCGTTTTCCAGGACACTCTGGCTGTCGGCAATACTGCTGCTCGGCGCGGGCTGGGCCATGACCATTTCCTTTGCGATCGCCAATACCGTTGTTCAACTGCGCACGCCCGACGAACTGCGTGGCCGCGTCATGGGCATCTACGTGCTGGCGTTTATCGGTCTCGGCCCGTTTGGCAGCCTGCTTGCGGGAGCAATCGCTCACGCCATCAGCACGCCGTTCGCCGTGGCGTTTGGAGCGGTCGTATGCACTGTTGCCGCGTTAATCGTGGTGCGGCTGTTGCCGCGGGAACCTGCGAGCGCGGCTTGACTTCCCGGCGCTAGGCGGGTTTTATAGTTGTTAAACCACTGATGAAAAAACCGGAAGGCATCGTTGGCGTTGTCGGACTGGGTTACGTCGGTCTCCCATTGGCATGCGCGTTCGCGCGTCATTTGCGCGTCATCGGTTTTGATGTCAATGCCGAGCGGGTCGCCGAACTACAACGCGGCATTGACGGCAACAACCAAACGCCGGCAGACGATATTCAAAATCCAAATCTCACCGTCACAACCGACCCGAAACAGTTGCGTGAGTGCCGGTACATCATTGTCGCCGTGCCAACACCGGTCGATGAGCATAACGTGCCCGACCTGTCCCTGCTTACCAACGCTTCGCAGGTTGTCGGCGAGAACCTGAGCCGTGGCACGCTGGTGGTCTTCGAGAGCACGGTGTACCCCGGGGTTACCGAAGATACTTGCCTGCCAATTTTGGAGAAACATTCGGGTCTGAGGCTCGGTGATTTCAAACTCGGTTACTCGCCGGAACGCGTCAATCCGGGCGACAACGAGCACACCATCAATAAGATTGCGAAGATCGTCAGCGGCCACGACGCCGCGACGCTGGCAGAAGTCGGCGCGCTTTACGCGCTCATTGCAAAGAGCATTTATCGCGCGCCGAATATAATGACTGCCGAAGCGGCGAAGGTCATCGAAAATATTCAGCGCGACCTGAACATCGCTTTGATGAACGAATTATCGCTCATCTTTGAACGGCTCGGATTGCGGACCGACGAAGTGCTCGCTGCCGCGGCGACAAAATGGAACTTTCACACGTACCATCCGGGACTGGTCGGCGGCCACTGTATCGGCGTGGATCCATACTACCTTACACACCGCGCTGAACAACTGGGTTATCATCCACAAGTCATTCTTGCGGGGCGACGACTCAATGACTGGATGGCCGCTCACGTCGGCGAGATGGTCCTCGACGCGCTTGGCCACGCCAAGAAAGCCGTCAAAGGCGCCACCGTGCTCATCTTGGGTCTGACCTTCAAAGAGAACGTGCCGGATATCCGTAACAGCAAGGTGCGCGACACGATCCGGTTCTTGCAGGAACACGGCGCGAGCGTTATCGGGTGCGACCCACTACTGGATGACAAGACCGTGCGTCAACATTTCGGCGTCGAGAATAAGGCGTTCGACAGGGTCGGAACGGTGGACTGCGTATTGGTCGTCAACAAGCACGATGTCTTCTGCGAGATCACCCTCGACCAGTTGCGTACGAAGATGAATCCGCCCGTTCTGGTGGATCTGAAGAATCTTTTCCCGCGCAAAGCGGCCGAAGACGCCGGGTTTTATTACCGCAGCCTGTAATCTGCGCAACGCTCAGTCGTGCATCTGGTACCGCGATTTACGCAACTGAATGTTCTTCGGTGACTGGGGCACTTGATGCCCGTCCGCCAACTGCCGAAGGAACTCGATCCGCTCCTCCGTCTGCCTTAGATGCCTGGCATTGGTCAATCGTCCCTTAACATTCAGCAACACGTCCAACCCGCGTTGCGAGCTGTTCAACTGATGCTGATACAAGTCAGCCAACCGATGGGCGACCAACACCACCACGTCTTCCTGCACCGCCTTCGCCTGCGCGGCAAGCAGCTCTGTCTCCGCCAGCTTGAAGTCGTGCAAGTGCTCGGTCGACAGTTCCGCAATGCGGACGTGGGCATACACGTCTCCCGGAAACTTCTCAATCACCTTGTGGTATTCGGCAACCGCTTCCGTGTACTTCCCTTCTTTGGCTCGCGCCTCAGCCACGCTGTATTCGGGCACAACAGGGATGTTCTCATCACTGGGCTCGTACAACCGCGATGCCCAGTGCCCTGCCTGCTGGAGAAACGATATGCCGAAAAGCAGAAACAGAACCGCAGCGTAGGCTACCCCCATGAGCAGCAACATGACAGGTGCGCCCTCCGCGAAACGCAGCAACAAGACGCCCAGCACAACTGCGATGAGCAGACGGACAGCCAGATTGACCCACTTAGCCATCGTCAATCTCCCATGTTCCCGAATCGAAACAACCGTTCTGCATTCTCGGTCGTCGCACTGGCGACGTCGTCAACAGAACCGTTTTTTATCTGCGCCAGCGCCTGCGCGATAAGTGGAATGTAAGAGGGCTCGTTCCGTTTCCCGCGATGCGGCACGGGCGCGAGATAAGGACAATCTGTTTCCAACAGAACGTGATCCAGCGAAACCTTCTGCGCCACGTCGTGCAGCGTGGCCGCGTTCTTGAAGGTGATGATACCCGTGAAACTGATGAACAAGCCGATGTCGATGCAGTCCAACGCGAACTTCGCGTCGCCCGCGAAACAATGCATCACGCCCCACGGTCGCCAATCTTTTGGCAGGCCATCGGCATGAGCGCGCAGGATTTGCAGCGTATCCGCATCGGCGTCGCGATTGTGAATCACAACTGGCAAATGACGTTCCACTGCCAACTTCAAGTGCGCGGTGAACAGATCCTTCTGTTGCTGGCGTAACCCTGCATTGTTCTTGGCGTCACGATGATAATCCAAGCCCGTCTCGCCGATTGCCACCACTTTTGGATTGTCGGCCAGCCCCGCCAAGTCTCGGAAAAGTTGCAGTGACGCCGATGATGCGTCAGTCGGATGTAACCCCAAGGCCACGAACACGTTCGGGTAGCGTTCGGCAACCGCCAGCGTTTTCTGTGCGGACGCCGGATCGGTCGTAACGCTCACAATGCGGTGTACGTCCGCGGCGTGCGCTCGCTCGATAACCTGCGGCAGATCGTCGTCGAATTCAGGGAAACTCAAATGGGCGTGTGTGTCGATGAACATAACGTTTCCGGCGCCTCAGTGAGTTGTTTACCATACTCCCACGATTGGAAACAGGGAAAATGACCCCGGCTCTCAACCACAGAGTGTTTTGCTCACATCCCGGCTTGCAATCGGCGAGCGGGTCGTTTAGGAAATCAGCCTGCTGAAAACTGAGAGGAGCGGGAACCAAATGGAATCTGAGCTGTTGTTGTCGAATTTTTATGTGTTTCTGCTGGCGACGTTTCTGGGGCTGGAGGTGATCCGCCGCGTGTCGCCTCTGTTGCACACGCCGCTGATGTCGTTGACCAACGCGATCTCGGCGATCACCGTTGTCGGCTCGATCGTCATTGCCGGTGAACAGAAGACCACCCTCAGCACGGTGCTCGGCACGGTGGCGGTCACAGCCTCGATGATCAATATCGTCGGCGGCTACATGATTACCTACCGGATGCTGAGCATGTTCAAGAAGCGGGAGCCGAAGCAATCATGAACGATCAAGTTATCCATGTCATTTACATGGCCTCGGCTGCCTGTTTCATACTGGCGCTGAAATGGCTTAGCGCCGTGCCGACGGCGAAACGCGGCGTCATTACCGGTATCGTCGGAATGTTGTTGGCGGTTTGCGGCACATTGTTGAAGCCGGAACTCCTGCACAATGGCATCGCCAGTTATCAATGGATTCTAGTGGCCATTGTGGTCGGCTCGGCCATCGGTATCCCCATGGCTTTGATGCCAATGACGGCCGTCCCGCAACGAACGGCGTTGTCGCACGCGTTCGGGGCGCTCGCAGCGGCGCTGGTGGGCACCGCGGAGTACTATCTGCGGTCGGGCAACCTCGACCATTTCACCATGACGGCCCTCGGGTTGGAGGTTCTCCTGGGCTACCTGACGTTCACGGCCAGCTTGATGGCGTTCGGCAAATTGCAAGAGATACTTCCCACCCGGCCCATTACGTATCGTGGACAGAATTTCGTGAACTTGACGCTCCTTGCGGCAGCGGTGGTCATTACGGTCGTGCTCATCATTGACCCCACCAAGACGTATCTCTTTCCCATTCTGATGGTTCTGGCACTGGCGTTCGGCGTGTCGTTTATCATCCCGATTGGCGGCGCGGACATGCCCACCGTCATCTCGCTGCTGAACTCCTACGCTGGTCTTTCCGCAGCGGCGATGGGGTTCGTGTTGAACAACAAACTGCTTATCATCGCGGGCGCGCTCGATGGTTCCTCAGGCTTGATTCTTTCGATCATCATGTGCAAGGCGATGAATCGGTCGTTCGCCAATGTGTTGTTCGGCGCATTCGGCCAGGTCCAGGTCGCCGCCGCCGCGCAGGAGCAAAGAACAGCGCGCAGTGCCACACCGGAAGATGCCGCGGCACTGCTCGAAGACGCCAATACGGTGATGATCGTGCCCGGCTACGGCATGGCTGTCGCCCAAGCCCAGCATGCCGTGCACGACTTGTTCGACGCGCTTACCAAGAAAGGCGTGGATGTAAAGTTTGCGATTCATCCGGTCGCCGGCCGCATGCCCGGGCACATGAACGTCCTCCTTGCCGAAGCCAATATTCCATACGACAAACTGCTGGAGTTGGACGATGCCAACGCCGAGCTGCCGCAAACGGATGTTGCGCTGGTCATCGGCGCGAATGATGTCACCAATCCAGCCGCTCGCACCGACAAGTCCAGCCCGATCTACGGCATGCCGATCCTGGACGTTGACAAGGCGCGCACGGTAATGGTCATCAAGCGCAGCCTCAACCCCGGTTTTGCCGGTATTGATAACGAGTTGTACTACCTCGACAAGACGCTGATGATCTTCGGCGACGCCAAAGCCGTCACCACGCAACTGGTGAAACAGTTGAACGAGAGCGGCAGCGGACGCTAATCAACCACTGTGCGCATCAGGCGCGAAGGTTCTTGCCGTCGTGGGTGACGCAGGCGCCTTTGATGATTTCGTCGTTGAAGTCGAGGTTGAGTTTGCCGTCTTTGACGAGCAGCTTGAGTAATTCCACCACATTACGGGCGTAAAGCTGGCTGGCGTGCACCGGCACCGTGCTGGGCAGATTGGTCGGGCCGATGATGGTCACCCCGTTCTTGACGACTTTCTTATCCGGTTGGGTCAACTCACAATTACCGCCGGTCTCGGCTGCGAGATCGACGATCACTGAGCCCGGTTTCATGCCGGCGACGGTCTCCTTGGTAATGAGACGCGGCGCTGGTCTGCCGGGTATCAACGCCGTGGTGATAACCACGTCGAACTCCTTGGTCTTCTCGGCGAGCATCTGCTGTTGCTTGCGTTTTGCCTCGTCGGAAAGCTCCTTCGCGTAACCGCCTTTGTCCTGCGCGTCTTGCACGCCGAGATCGAATTCAAGAAACTTTGCACCAACACTTTCGACCTGTTCCTTGACCACGGGTCGCACATCGTAACCCCAAACGACAGCACCGAGCCGGCGCGCCGTGGCGATTGCCTGCAACCCTGCCACGCCCGCGCCAAGTACCAACACCTTTGCCGGCCGGATCGTGCCGGCCGCGGTGGTCATCATCGGCAGAAACTTCGGTATTGCCTCCGCCGCGATGATGACCGCTTTGTAACCGGCGACATTCGCCTGCGACGACAACGCGTCCATGCTCTGCGCGCGGGTGATTCGCGGGATGAGATCCATGCTGAAGCTGGTGATCCGGCGTTCTACCAGTCGTTTGACCATATCCGCGTTGGTCGCCGGATAGAGAAACGCTATCAGCGCTGCGCCTTCGCGCAATGCCTCCAGTTCGTGTTTGCCGAGTCGCGGATTATCGAGCGGCTTGTGAAACTTGACGACGATGTCCGTCTCGCTGAAAACCACAGCCGTTGTAACGGTTTTCGCACCTGCGCGCTGGTAATCGGCATCGGCGAAGAACGCTCCCTCGCCCGCCCCAGCCTCGACCAGCACTTCATTGCCGGCCTTTACCAGTGCCGTGACCGCGTCGGGCGTCAACGCCGCGCGACGTTCATCGGGTACGACCTCCTTGGGAATACCGATTTTCATTGGATTCTTGTACCCAACTCAGGCCGGAACCACTGGTTCAGGTAGCCTTCTCGCCAAGTTTAGCCTGTGGCCATCCCACTGATAAGGGCGACCAAGGGCAAGAACAAAGCGACAACGATCGTGCCGACGACCACTGCCAAAAAGATAATCATAATCGGTTCCAGCAGGGAAGTCATGGCCCCGACCGCATTATCCACTTCGTCATCATAGATGTCGGCCACCTTCATCAACATATCGGGCAACGCGCCGGTTTCCTCACCAACATCGATCATGCTTACGACCATCCCCGGGAACACGCCGGAGGCCTCCATCGGCGTGACGATACGCTCGCCTTCCTTGACTGAGTCGTGGATTTGATTGACGGCGTTGGCGATGACGGCATTGCCCGCCGTGTCGCGGACGATGTTCAGCGCCTGTAAGATCGGTACACCGCTGGCGACCAACGTGCCCAGTGTGCGTGCAAACCGCGCGATCCCAACCTTGCGAATCAACGACCCGAACACCGGGGCATTCAATTTGATGTTGTCCATAACGTATCCGCCCTTTTTGGTCTTGCCTAAGAACTTTATCGCGATGACCAAGGCCACAATTCCCACAATAACATAGATGACCTGCCTGCTGGCCAGGACATCGCTGATTCCCATGACAAACCGCGTAATCCCAGGGAGCGGCTTGCCTTCGAGCAGATCCATGAACGTGGCTTTAAACGTCGGGACTATCTTAATCATGAGAAACATGAGAATACTTCCAGCGGCAAGCATGGTTACAACCGGGTACACCATCGCCGAAATGACCTTGTTCTTGATCTTCTGGGCTTTTTCCGCAAAATCGGCGAGCCGGTTCAATGTCACATCGAGCGCACCTGCGGCCTCGCCGGCGCGCACCATATTGACGTAAAGCCGAGTAAACACCTTTGGATGCTGCGCCATGGCCTCGCTGAATGTGCTGCCCCCTTCGACGGATTCAGCGAGCTGTCGCAACACGCGCTTCAACACGGGATTTCTCTCCTGCCGCTGCAACACGTTCAAACCCCGAAGCAACGGCAAGCCCGCGTCAATCAACGTGGCCAACTGCCGCGTGAACGCCGTCAGTACCTTGGATTTGACCTTGTCGGCGCCGAGGCTAATATTGAATCCACGGCCCCTCTTTTTCTTCTCGGTCTTGGCTCCGGCGGACGCGGCGGCAGACGTGGGTGCGGCAGCTTTCTTAAGCTTAGGGGATGCGGCGCCACTTTCGGTGATGTTGGTGGCAAAGTATCCCATTTCACGGATACGCGCCGCCGCCGTGGTGGCGCTGTCGCTTTCCACGATGCCATTGATTTCCTTGCCCTTGGCGTCCAAGGCCACGTAGTTAAACTTTGCCATAGCAATTCCTTACTTCTGCCGTTTCATCCTGCTATTCTTGCACCCCGACATTAGATATTGGGGTTAGGTGTACTTCAATACTTCCTCCACCGTCGTCTCGCCGTCGAGGATGCCGCGAATCCCGTCTTCGCGCAGGGTACGCATGCCCAATTCCAGCGCGCGGCCGCGAATGACTCCCGATGGCGCGCGCAGTTCGATCAGCTCCAGAATCGGTTCCGAGATCAGTAACAACTCGAACAAACCTTTGCGTCCGTGGTAACCAGTGTCGTTGCAGGTTGGGCAGCCTTTGCCGTAATAAAGCGGCCGACCCTGCAGCACCTCTCGGTTCAACCCCAGCGACGCCAGTACGGCATCGGTTGGCTCATAGGCGACGCGACATTTCTTGCAGATGACGCGCAAGAGACGTTGGGCGAGGACCGCTTGCAGTGTTGAGGTAATAAGGAACGGTTCCACGCCCATGTCGATCATGCGCGTGACGGCGCCGGGCGCGTCATTGGTGTGCAACGACGTAAACACTAAGTGACCCGTCAACGACGCTTGAATGGCAATTTGCGCCGTCTCCAAATCGCGCATTTCGCCCACCATGATAATGTCGGGGTCTTGCCGCAGAAAGCTCCTCAGCGCCCGCGCAAACGTCAGCCCCACCACCTCGTTGATCGGCACCTGCATGATGCCTTCCAGATCGTATTCCACCGGGTCTTCGGCGGTCAGGATCTTCACGTCGATCTTGTTGACCCGCTTTAGACACGAGTACAGCGTGGTCGTCTTGCCGCAACCTGTCGGACCTGTGGCAATGACGATGCCGTTGGGTAAAGAGATCAACTCCTTGAGTTTTGTGAAAATGTCCGGCGGGAATCCAAGATTATCCAAGTCGAGTTCAACCACTGATCGGTCGAGCACGCGCAGCACGACCGACTCACCATACTGCGTTGGCAGCGTTGACACGCGCAAGTCCACGGGGCGACCCGCAATCTGCATCTGAATGCGCCCGTCCTGCGGCAACCGCCGTTCAGCGATGTTGAGGTTGGACATGACTTTGATGCGCGAGATAACCGGCAGCGCAAGATGCTTTGGCGGCGGCGCCATCTCGTAGAGCGCACCGTCAACGCGGTAACGGATCTTAAACTCGTCCTCAAACGGCTCAAAATGGATGTCACTGGCTCGATCCTGAACCGCCTGAAAGAGAACCAGGTTAACAAAACGCACGATCGGCGCGTGGCTGGCCATTTCTTCCAGTCGCGCCGCGGCTACATCCGACGACAGCACCACCTGCGTGGCGGCCATTTCGTCCGTGGCCATTTGCGTTTCCACGTCTTGCAGCACTTCCTTCATGGATTCGCTTTCCGCACCGTAGTAGCGGGAAATCGCGGTTTCAACCTGTTTGCCAGACGCCACAGCCAGCTGTATGTCCTTGCCCAGTACGAAACCCAGTTCCTCACTCAACAGCGGATTGTACGGATCAGCGACGGCCACGGTAACCAGATTGCCCGTCAGCGCAACCGGCACAGCCTGGTAAAGGCGCGCCGCTTCCGCTGGTATCAACCGCGCCACCTGTTGTGGAATGTCGAGACCCTCCAAATCGATATAATCCAAGCCCACATGGCCTGCGACCGCTCGCAGGAGTTGCTCCTCGCTCAGCAAGCCGAAGTCCACAATGATCTGGGACAATTGCTTGCCGGTTCGCTCGTGTTCTTCCTGGATTTCCTTGAACTGCTCCGCAGTGAGCAGTTCCTGCTCGCGAACCATATCCGACAACACCGCTGTTTCGTTCTCAAACATGGATCAATGTCTCCGCCCTTCGTCTCCACCCTGCAGTTTCTGTATGATCGACTGCGGGTCTTGCGCTTTGGTGACGAGGTCGCTGTAGCCGATCAACCCACGCTCATACAGGCTCATCAAGTTGGAATCCAGCGTCACCATCCCATGCTTGGCCCCGGTTTGGATGTCTGAAGTGATACGGAACGTCTTGTTGTCACGAATCAGCGCCTGGATGGAAGGCGTCGAAATCATGATCTCAAAACACGCGATGCGCCCTTTGGCGTCCGTTCGAACCAGCAACTCTTGTGAGATTACCGCCAGAATGGACGATGCCAACTGCGTACGGACCTGCTCCTGTTGATTTGTAGGAAAGGCATCCACGATGCGGTCCACCGTGCGCGCAGCGCCGGTCGTGTGTAATGTGGCAAACACCAAGTGGCCGGTTTCCGCCGCGGTGATCGCCGCCTCCATCGTCTCCAAGTCGCGCATTTCGCCAACCAGCATCACGTCAGGGTCCTGGCGCAAACCGCGCCGCAGCGCCTCGGCAAAATCTGACACGTCCACGCCAATCTCGCGCTGCGTGACGATGCTCTTCTTGTGCGGGTGGTAATACTCGATTGGGTCTTCAATCGTGATAATGTGGCAGTCGCGTTCCGTATTGATGATATCAAGCATCGAGGCCAGCGTCGTCGTCTTGCCTGAACCTGTCGGCCCGGTCACGAGAATCAGTCCGCGCGGCCGGTAGAGCAGGTCTTTGATCGAGGGCGGCAACCCAATCTGCTCCAGCGTCATCAGCTTGTTCGGAATCTGGCGCAGCGCCAACCCGTAGTTGCCTTTCTCCTTGAAGATGCTGACGCGGAACCGCGCCTGATCACCAAACGCAAACCCAAAATCCGTGCCGCCCTGCTCCCGCACCCGCTGGATGTGGTTCTCCGACGTGATGGCTTTCATCAGGGTTTCCGTGTCGTCCGCCGTCAGCATCGGCAAATCCATGTGGACAAGGCCGCCATGCAACCGAATGACCGGTGGCACACCCACCTCCAGGTGTAGATCCGATGCGCCTTCGTCCACCACCACCTGCAATAGATCATCCATTTGTGCGGCCATAAATCGTCTCCGTTCCCTCCGTCTCTCGCCGGGCAACGCTCCGTCAATCCGTGTCGCCTTGTGTAATAGAAATTACTTCCTCAGGGGTTGTAATGCCTGCCATGATCTTACGGACACCGTCCTCGCGCAACGTACGCATCCCCAGCTCGCGCGCCCGTGACCGAATGACGTTGGACGCCACCTTCTCGTAAATAAGCTGGCGCACGTCTTCATCCAACTCGAAAATCTCGTAAATACCCATCCGTCCATGGTAGCCAGTCCGCCCACACTCGCCACACCCGCGTCCGCGAAAGATGGTTGCCTTCTCAAGCTCCGCCGCATTCAACTTGAGCAGGTCCATCTCATACTGCGTCGGATGATACGGTTCTTTGCAGCGCTGGCACACTTTACGGATAAGCCGCTGCGCCATGATCGCGCGGATGGAGGAAGCCACGAGGAACGGTTTCACGCCGATATCGATCAATCGCGTGACTGCCGACGGCGCATCGTTCGTGTGCAGCGTAGAGAATACCAAGTGACCAGTCAGTGACGCCTGCACGGCGATGTTCGCCGTGTCCAAGTCGCGGATTTCACCAATCATGACGATGTTGGGCGCCTGACGCAGGATGGAACGCAACGCCGCAGCAAACGTCAGGTTGATGTCCACGTTGACCTGGACCTGGTTGATACCGGCCAACTGATACTCGACCGGGTCTTCGACAGTGATGATTTTGCGATCCGGCTTGTTGATGGTATTCAAGCACGCATACAACGTCGTCGTCTTGCCGGAACCGGTTGGCCCTGTCACAAGGAAGATGCCGTCGGGCAATGAAATCAACTTCGCCATCGTCGCCTGGTCATCGCTGAAAAATCCCAAATCCCCCAACCCCAGGAGCAAGCTCGTTTTGTCCAGAATACGCATGACGACGCTCTCACCGTGATTGCACGGCAATATGGAGACACGAAGATCCAGCACGCGCCCCATCACGGGAATCTGGATACGGCCATCCTGCGGCACCCGTTTCTCCGCAATGCTCATGTTGGACATGATCTTGAGACGGCTGATGATTGCGGCCTGCAACCGTTTCGGCGGGCTTTCCACTTCGCGCAGCAGACCGTCAATACGGAAACGCACCCTGAGTTTCTTCTCCAGCGGCTCGATATGAATGTCGCTCGCCCGGTTCCGGAACGCTTCGAGAATCATCAGACTCACCAGCTTGATGATGGGCGCGTCGGAATCTGTTTGCGACCCGTCGTCAATCTTGGTTTCGAGCGTCTTATTGGCGCCTTCTGTGAACTCCACATCACCTTCGGTGATTTCCTGGAGCATGTTCTCTACCGTGTCGTCGGTCGTGCCGTAGTAACGCGTCAGCGAATTTTCGATATCGTCCGGCGACGCGACGACAGCCTCAACGTTCATCTTGAGCACGTACCGGAGACTGTCCACTGTATCCACATCCATCGGATCACCGATGGCTATGGTCAGCGTGTTCTCGTGCTTGGAAACGGGGATTATCTTATAGCGGCGGGCGACGGGTCTGGGGACCAGGGCGATGATGTCTTCTGGGACCCGGTATTCGGACAGGTCGATGGTGTCCATTCCGAACTGGCTGGCCAACGCCTTGGACACATCCATCTGGGTGACCCGCCCCATCTGGATCAGGGATTTAACGACTCCCGTGTTGTTGGTCGCGGCCATCTCTTTGGCCTGATCCAGGTCTTCGTGCGAGATCAACCCCACGTCCCGCAGGATTTCCACTACATATTCGTCTTGAACTGGCATGGTTCTTCTTCCGACACTTTTTCTACATTACCTGTTAGATTCGACCGCGTCAAGACAGCACATGGAAGTTTCATCGGCCGCGTGACGCTGGACAACTCTCACGAGCCTTGCAACTTACGGAGCAGGATCTCACCGACCAACTGCGGGTTGGCCTTCCCCCGGCTCAGCTTCATGACCTGGCCTTTCAGGAAGTTGATCGCAGCCTGGTTTCCCGCTTTGAAATCAGCCACCGACTTCGGGTTCTTGGCAATCGCGTCGTCCGCAAATGCTTCGATGGTCGCGGTGTCACTAACCTGTACCAAACCCTTCTCTTGCACAATCACGGACGGATTCTTGCCGCTAGCAAACATCTCCGCAAAGACCTCCTTGCCGATCTTGCCGCTGATCTTGCCGTCGCCAATAAGCGCAACCAACTCCGCCAATTGCGACGGCGCAACCGGGCACTCAGTAATCGTCCGTTTCGCTTCAGCCAGTTTGCCGAGCAGTTCCGTCGTCACCCAATTCGCTGTCGCCTTCGGGTTATTGGATTGTCCCATCGCCTGCTCGTAGTACGCCGCCAACGCAGCGTCTGCCACCAGCACCCCGACGTCATACTCAGGCAAACCATATTGTTGCATGAACCGCTGCCGCTTCGCCTCGGGCAACTCCGGCAACCGTTTCCGAATCTCCGCCAGCATCGCGTCTGTCACCACCACCGGCACCAGGTCGGGCTCGGGAAAATAACGGTAATCATGCGCGTACTCCTTGGTCCGCATCACCGAGGTCATTCCCGTCGCGTCTTCCCAACGCCGGGTTTCCTGTGAAATCTTCTCGCCCTTCCCCAACGCGGCGATTTGGCGCGGAATCTCGTAGGCCAGCGCGCGCCGCACGCCTGAGATCGTGTTCATGTTCTTGATCTCGATTTTGGCGCCAAACTCTTTCTGGCCGACTGGCCGAACCGACACGTTGCAGTCGCATCGCAACTGCCCCTTCTCCATGTCGCAGTCGCTCACGCCGCCGCTGACCAGAATCTCTTTCAACGCCGTCAGATACGCGAACGCTTCATCGGGCGAGCTGATCTCCGGTTCGCTCACGGCTTCCATCAGCGGCAATCCTGCGCGGTTGAAATCGATGCCGCTGGAGGTCTCAAAATGGGAGTTCTTCGCCACGTCCTCCTCCAAATGAATCCGCGTCAGCTTGATCCGCTTCGTCTTGCCGTCTTCCAACTTGATGTCCACTCCGCCCCCCAGGCACAACGGTAAATCGTACTGCGAAATCTGATAGTTCTTCGGCATGTCCGGATAGAAATAGTTTTTCCGATCCCATTTTGACAATCGCGCGATATCGCATCCGAGCATCATGCCCGACAGAATCGTCTTCCGCACCGCCTCTTCATTCATCACCGGCATCGAACCGGGATATCCAAGGCACACAGGACAAACCTGCGTGTTCGGCGGCGCGCCGAACTCCGTCGCGCACCCGCAAAACATCTTCGAGCGCGTCTTCAGTTCGACGTGTACCTCGAGTCCTATGACAGCTTCGTATTGCATCTGCTTATAGATTTGGCCGTTTCATGTGCCAGTCGGTCGCCTGTTCATAGGCGTGCGCCACGCGAAGAATAGTTTCTTCGCCGAACGGTTTGCCCAAAATTTGCAGTCCAATCGGCAGCTTCGGTTTTGTCGTGAACCCGCATGGGATGCTCACGCCGCAAATACCCGCCAGGTTCCCGCTGATTGTGAAAATATCGCTCAGGTACATCTGCAACGGATTATCCATTTTCTCTCCGACTTTGAACGCCGCTGTCGGCGACGTCGGCGTGACGATCACGTCGCATTTCTCAAATGCCTTATCGAAATCGCGTCGTATTAACGTCCGCACCTTTTGCGCCCGCAGATAATAGGCATCGTAGTACCCAGCGCTCAGCGCATACGTGCCGAGTATGATCCGCCGTTTCACTTCCGGGCCAAACCCCGCGCCGCGTGTGCGTCGGTACATCTCGATGGGGTCATCCCCGGCCACGCGCAAACCGTACCGGACACCATCGAACCGGGCCAGATTCGCGCTCGCCTCTGCCGTGGCGATCAAGTAGTACACCGCCACCGCGTAGTCCGTATGCGGCAACGATAGCTCGACCACTTCCGCGCCGAGCGACTGCAGCTTCTGAATCGCACCGCGCACTGCCGCTTCCACTTCGCGATCCGTTCCCGCGATGAAATATTCCTTGGGCATCCCGATGCGCAACCCTTTCACGCCTTTGCCAAGCGCTTTCGCGTAGTCTGGCGCCGCCTGCGCCACGCTCGTCGAATCTTTCGCGTCGTGTCCCGCCAATACGCCCAGCAATACCGCGCAGTCCTCGACATCCTTTGTGAGCGGGCCGATCTGATCCAGTGACGACGCGAATGCCACCAGCCCGTATCGCGAGACGCGCCCATACGTCGGCTTCAATCCCACGCAGCCGCACAACGCCGCCGGTTGTCGAATTGATCCGCCCGTGTCGCTCCCGAGCGCCGCAATCGCCTCGTCCGCCGCAACCGCCGCTGCGCTCCCGCCGCTCGAGCCACCGGGGATACGGTCCAAATCCCACGGATTCCGCGTCACGCCCCATGACGAATTCTCGGTCGAACTGCCCATCGCGAACTCGTCCATGTTGGTGCGTCCGAGCAATACTGCGCCCGCCATGCGCAATTGATGGATGACAAACGCGTCGTATGGCGCGATGTAACCCTGCAAAATCTTCGACGCGCACGTGCACGGCTGGCCTTTGACGTTGATCAAATCCTTGATTGCAATCGGCACGCCCGCGAGTGGATTCCCGTTTGGTGGCACAGGCGTCCCTGCCTGTGACCGGGCGATTCCGTCGCGGTCAATCGTGTCCGCCTGAGCCAGCGCGTCGTCGGAGTTGAGCCAGTTGTACGCTTTGACCTTGGAATCCACCGCCGCAATCCGGTCCAATACCGCCTGCGTCACCTCGCGCGCGGACACTTCGCCACGTCGCAATCTGGCCCGAAGCTCATGAATCGTCTGGGCGTGCAACGTCATGCCTGCTCCATAATCTTCGGGACGATAAACAACGAACGCGACTGTTGCGGCGCGTTGCGCAATACGTCGGCGGATTCGATGGATGGTTGTACCTCGTCTTTGCGCAACACGTTCGTCATGGGCACGGCGTGCGCTGTTGGCTCGACGTTTGTCACGTCCAACTCGTTAAGCTTCTCGACGGACTTCAGGATGTCCTTGAGTTGCGCGGAGAATTGCGCGGCCTCGGCCTCCGTCAACTGGAGCCGCGCAAGGTACGCCACATAACTGATGTCAATGCCGCTGGTTTTATCTGGCATAAAACATACATTCTAGGAGGTGCTCAATGCGCGCTCAAGAGAAAAGGCCGATATGGCTACTCTACAGTTTGACCTGCTTACAGATTTTGGCGGAATTTTCCAGCGTTGACTGGAAAAATGGATTGATATTTCGCGCCGGTTCTTATAACTGAAATGCGCGCGTTGCGTCGCGAAGAAACAAAGAAGGACATCAAATCCATGACAACCCCACACGTTAAACTGCATATTCCGGGCCCCATCGAGGTCAGCGAAGACACGTTCCGCGCCATGATGCAGCCAATGATCGGCCATCGCGGTGCAGGGTTCCAGGAGCTTTACACTTCAATCCAGCCCAAGCTCCAGCAAGTGCTTTGCACGAAAAACCCCGTGTTCCTGTCAACGTCCTCCGCGTGGGGCGTGATGGAAGCCGCAGTGCGCAACCTCGTCAGCAAAAAGGTTCTCAACTGCTGCTGCGGCGCATTCTCCGACAAATGGTTTGATGTCTCCAAACGATGCGGCAAAGACGCCGAGGCGCTCAAGGTCGAGTGGGGCCAGCCGATCCTGCCCGAGTCGGTCGACGCGAAATTGAAGACGGGCCAGTTTGACGCTCTCACACTCGTCCACAACGAGACTTCCACGGGCCTGATGAACCCGCTGGCCGACATCGCCGCAGTGATGCGGAAGTATCCCGACGTCACGTTCATCGTGGACAGCGTCAGTTCAATGACGGGCGTGAAGATCGAGACCGATGCGCTCGGCATTGACGTGTTGCTGGCCAGCGTTCAGAAGGCGTGGGCGTTGCCGCCCGGCTTTGCCATATTCACTGTCAGCGACCGCGCCCTGAAAAAGGCCGCGACGATTCCGGGCCGCGGTTATTACTTTGATTTTGTCGAGTTCAAGGCCAACCACGACAAGAACATGACGCCTTCGACACCGAGCATCCCGCACATCTACGGGTTGAAACATCAACTGGATAAATTCTTCGCCGAAGGATTGGAGAACCGTTACGCCCGTCATCTGAAGATGGCGCAGATGACCCGCGCGTGGGCGAAGTCAAATGGGTTCGAGTTGTTCCCGAAAGCCGGTTACGAGTCCATCACGCTCTCTTGTGTGAAGAACAACAAGAACATCGACGTTGCGAAGCTCCAAAAGACGCTCAAAGACAAGTACAAGGTGCTCATTGACGGCGGTTACGGCCAGATCAAGGGCAAATCGTTCCGCATCGCCCACATGGGCGACGAAACGCCTGAGACAATCAAACAGTTGCTCGGTCAACTCGACGATTGCCTGAAATCGCTGTAACTTATCTCATAAATCTCCGGTGGCACAGGCGTCCCTGCCTGTGCAGGCGAATTTGGACAGGCACAGAGGCCTGTCCCACCATTTGTAAGAGGAGTTCTATAAAGTGTTTCACCACGAAACCTTCATGGAGTATCCAGACTGAATCCACGCGCTTGACATCGCGTGCCGCTTACCACACATTTGAGTGGTATGACGCCGCGGAACCAGCGAATCCTGCACGTTGACGGTGATGCGTTCTTCGCTTCCTGCGAGATTGCGCTCGATCCATCGTTGCGGAATCGGCCTGTGTTCGTCGGTGGCGGACGACGTGGCGATGGTATCGTCATTGCGGCCAATTACATCGCCAAGAAATACGGCATCATCACCGGCATGGCCTGTTTCGAGGCCAGACGCAAATGTCCCGGCGGCGTGCTGGTCAAACCGCATTACGACGAGTATCGGCGGTTGTCGCTGGAAATGTTTAAGCGCATCAGGAATTACACTCCCCTCCTCGTTCCCACGTCCATCGACGAAGGATTTCTCGATTTCACCGATTCGCCAAGCGTCTTCCGTTGTCACACGGCAGCGGAATTGGTCGCGCGCATGAAACTCGAGATCGCCGGGGAAGTCGGCATCCCTGTTTCAGTCGGACTAGGCTCGTCGCGCTGGCTGGCGAAACTTGCCACCGAACATTGCAAGCCCGACGGCTTTTACGAAGTGACCAATGACAACGAACGCGAGTTCCTGCGCGATATCCCAATCCAAAGACTGGCGGGGATCGCCAATCGGCGCGCCCGCGCATTGCGTGCGCTGGGCGTGTGGATGCTCGGTGACGTGGCGTTGCTACCGTTGGAAGTGTTGCGGAAACGATTCGGCTTCTTCGGCGAGGAACTCTGGTTGCTGGCTCGCGGCGAACTGCGCGAAACATTGCCGCTGGCCGATCCCGCAGGCGCGGTACGCACCTGCATCGGTAGCGCCACCACATTGCCCTACGACGAACCCGACTACGAAACGGCGCTGCTGTTCCTGGTCGATCAGACCGAACGAACCCTCACCACGTTGATCCGCGAAAATCTCAAGGCGCGCGAGATGGGCGTGTACATCCGTTTCAAAGACCTCTCGGGCGCGGGACAAAGCGTGAAATTTCCGGCACCACAATTTGAGCCGCGGACGATCAACTCCCAAGTCGAAGAGATGTTTTGGAGTTTGACCGCTGGCCAGACACAACCGATCCGTCAGGTCTGCATCAATTTCTGGAATCTCGAGCCGCTGGACTTCGAGCCTGACCTATTCGGGTACAACAAGGATTTCACCCATCGCGAACTCCACCACGCGCTGGAGGTAATCGAGGCGCGCTACGGCCGCCGTAGCGTCAAGACCGGCACCCGTCTGTTGCTGGAACAAACCGCCGCCCATCTCCTCGGTGACAAACCAAAATGCCCGTTCATCCCGCAACGCGAGATGAAACTCAAGGTGGACAAGGTGCCGCAGCCGATGATCGATTTCGTTTACGAAGACGAATGGCAACCGCTGGAAATCTCACGTCCACCCGCGCCGCTTCCCCTTCCCCGCACCTGGGGCCGCTCAACTTCCCGCGCCCAGAAGTTTTTGTAGCCACGAAACTCGCTGTCACCATGACGTGCGATGGTAGGGCGCGGTGGCGCCTACTCCGCCGAAGTGGCTACGAAGGCTGGACCACCGCGCCGCCACCGTTCCCATCGTTCCCCTGCGGCGGGCTGGGGCCAGCCCGCCCTACCGGGGCTGATCCTTGATTCGACGGTGGTATCAAGATGCCGCCCCTTTTCCAATTTCCAGCCTTGTGGCGCGATAAATCATCTCGTACAATCACACACAGAAAGGAACGTTATGAGGAAATTTCAAACACTTGTCTTGTCGGTATTTATTATTGGTTCAGCAATTGGTTTCGCGCAGGAACCCAAGCCAATCCAGTTGCCGCCTCCGCAAACGGAAATCGGCAAACCGCTGATGCAGGCACTGAAACTGCGCCAGACATCCAGAAGCTTTAGTTCCAAGCCGTTGCCATTGCAGGAACTGTCCAACCTTCTATGGGCGGCAAATGGCATCAATCGAACGGACTCCGGCAAACGGACTGCGCCAACAGCGAGGAACTGGCAGGAGGTTGACGTCTACGTTGCGCTGCCTGAAGCACTTTATCTATACGAAGCAAAGGGACATAGCCTGACGCTTGTGGTAGCGAAAGACCTTCGTGAAGCGACGGGAGCACAGCCCTTTGTCAAGGACGCGCCTCTGGAGCTTGTTTACGTGGTTGACGGTGCAAGAATGCAGAATGCGTCCGAGCAGGACAAAAAGAACGGTATCGACGTTGGCTTCGTCTCCCAAAACGTTTATTTGTATTGCGCATCGCAAGGTCTGGCAACGGTCGTTCGAGGCTCGGTTGACCGCCCATCGCTCTCCAAAGCGATGAACCTGCGTCCTGAGCAGAACATCATCCTCGCCCAAACCGTGGGATATCCCAAGTAAGGGACGATCTTCTAACCACCGGTGGAACGCTCCCGCCGTCCGCCGACTTGTCCGCCGACTTGTCCGCCGTAGCTTCAGCGAAGGCGGAAGTCCCGCGACTTGCAGGACGAAGGAGGCTTGTTGAAGGGTCTCAGTCGTTGCTATACTGTTGCCCGTTAGGCAAGGTGCTTTATGGCACGAGGCGAGACGGAGAAGCAGAACGGCGGAGCCAGTCAGTATTATCGAGAACGATTGTGAGAACTGACCTTTTCGAAATCGATCCAGCAGCAGCTAAAGCACATGTCAGCGCATAATAGAGCCACGTCGAAGGGTATCAGATCGTGGCCGGAGGATGAACGGCCGCGGGAGCGCCTGCTGTCTCGCGGGGCGCATGAACTGACCGAGGCTGAACTCCTCGCGATTCTCTTGCGGGTCGGAGTCCAAGGGAAAAGCGCTGTCGAATTGGGCAGGCAAATCATCGAGCGGTTCGGGTCGCTTCAGGCGATGATGAGCGCACCCTTGGATGCCTGGACTGGAATCAAGGGACTCGGCAGAGCAAAGATCGCCCAGTTGCAGGCGGCATTGGAATTGGGGCGGCGGGCGGCGTTGCCGGGAAAACGCGAGGAGACGTACATCAAGAAGACTACGCAGGCGGCGGACTACTTCACGGCGCGTTTGCGGGGATTGGCGGAGGAACATTTTCGTGTGGCCTATTTGAACCGGCAGGGTCGCCTGTTGGACGATTGCTTGGTGGCGGAGGGGACTGTGGACAAGGTCCGACCACAAATCCGCACCATCATCGGGCGGGCCATGCAGACAAACGCATCGGCGCTCATCGCCGCGCATAATCACCCCTCGGGTGCGGCTGAGCCGAGCGAGTCGGACCGGCTTTTGACCCGCGACCTGATTGCAGCCTGTCAGCCAATCGGGATCAAGGTGCTTGACCATTTGATAGTGACTGAACAGGAGTATTTCAGCTTCGCGGATTCAGGATTGCTCGACGAACTAAAGCTGGAGGTGATTGGCTAGGACTATGGAAGACGAACTCAAGCAAAGAGTGATCGAAAAACTCCAGCACGGCGAGGACTTGCCGGTGGAGTGGGCACGATTCTTATTTCCGCCGGAGAAACGCGAGTACGAACTGGTCTATCACGGCAAGGAACGCGAGGAGGACATTCTCGCGAACACGCTGGCCGTACCGCTGCAAGCCGTCCGCACCTTTGGCAAGAATGGCGGCAACGGCTGGCAGAACATGCTCATATTCGGCGACAACCTGCAGGTGATGAAGTCGCTGCTGGAACTGAAGAAGGCGGGTAAGCTCTGCAACGCCGACGGGACACCGGGAGTGAGGCTCGTGTATATCGACCCGCCCTTTGGTACAGGAGACGAGTACGATGCGAAAGGTGCACCTGCCTACAGCGCGAGGATTCAGGGTACGAGGTACATCGAATTCATACGCAAGCGCGCAGTGATGATTCGCGAGTTAATGACGGACGACAGTATCATTTACGTACGGATTGATTATCACTTCATTCACCCGGTGAAGGTAGTACTAGATGATGTTTTTGATCCTAGCCACTTCGTTAATGAACTCATCATCAACCGGCGAAAAAAGAGCGCTCAGGAGACGAAGAAATACAACGTCGCCACGGATTCAATCTTGGTCTATTCGAAGGGCAAAGGTGTCAATCTCAAGAAACCAATGCGGAAACGCCTTTGCAGCTTCTGCAATCAACCGATTGATCCCGGCTGGCACGACATGATTTCGTCGGAAATCCGAAGGCCACCAGAGAGAGTTTTATTTGGAAGGACTAAACTCCCGCCACGCAATATGCACTTCACGTACACGCAAGATCGCATTGATCAGATGGTGAGGGACAAGCGTGTGCGAATCGACGAGTTAAGAACCTATGTTGACCTTAACGGCAATCGTGAAAAGGGGATGCCACAGTATCTACAATCGAAGGAAACGCCGGTAGATTCTAACTGGATTGATTTGAAGGGATACACCGCCACGTGGAACTATCCGACCGAGAATGCGGAGGAACTACTCGCCAGAGTGGTTGAATCTTCCTCTTTACCCGGCGATCTAGTGCTCGATGCCTTTGCCGGTTCCGGCACGACATGCGCAGTTGCAGAAAAGCTCGGCCGGCGTTGGATCGGAATCGACTGCGGGAAGTTGGCGATCTATACCATGCAGAAGCGGATGCTCAACCTCCGCAAGGAAGTCGGCAACAAAGGCACAAAGATCGAACCAAAGCCGTTCACGCTCTGCAATGCGGGCCTTTATGATTTCTCTACACTGAAGGAACTGCCATGGGAGTCGTGGCGATTTTTCGCGCTGCAACTATTCCAGTGCCGCGACGAGCCGCACAAGATCGGCGGCGTTCAACTCGATGGTTATTTGAAGGGCGCGAGCGTGCTGGTGTTCAACCACCTGAAAAATCCCGGCGCGCGGTTCACGGAAGAAACGCTGGATGAAATGCACGAGGCACTCGGTTCGCGGATTGGGAGCAAGATGTTCATCATCGCCCCGGCGCTGACGTTCGGTTTCCAGCAGGACTACATCGACAAGAGCGGCGTACGCTACTACGCGCTGCGCATTCCGTATTCAATCATCAACGAACTGCACCAACGGGAGTTCAAAGCGCTCAAGCAGCCGTCAGACGAAATGGCGGTCAACGACACGGTGGAGGCGGTCGGTTTTGATTTCATTCGCACGCCTGAACTCAGATTTGACTACGGCACGGGCAAAAGGAAGGGTGAGTTGATTCAGGAAGGGTTCATCCGCATCAAGACGTTCAAGAGCGAAGCGGTGGTGCGCGAGCCGTTGCGAAAGAAAGGCAACTTGGAAACGCTCTCGATAGTGATGGTGGATTACGATTTCGATGAGAAATCGCAGGTTTTTGACTTGGACGAGGTTTTCTACGCGAATGCATTACATAAAGAAGACTGGACGGTTCGTTTCCCGCTGGAGAACTTGGGTGAGAAGATGATGGCGGTGTTCATCGACGTCTACGGCAACGAGGCGCGGGTCGTGATTGACGCGAAGGAGTTTGGCGGTAAGACGGCTCGGAAGAAAAAGGCGAAGCAATGACGACCAAGGGCGACAAGCGAACGTTTCGGAATGAAGACTTGGTTCTGAAGGTCACGACGAACATTGACCCGAAGGTCTGGGACGAGACGAAGTACGAGGCGTTCCTTGACGAGTTATGCGGGATGCGGGAGTACCAGAAAGAGGCGATCCGCACGGCGCTGCGCTACCTGTTGGGCGGGAAGTACAACAATCTGCGGGAACTGGCACAGGAGAGCTTCGAGGCCAACGACGAGTTGCAGCAGCGGTACGGCTCGTGGGTCAGCATGGAGAAACACCTGCAACTGCCGTCCCAGCTTTCGTGTTCGCTTGACCTCGCCACCGCCACCGGCAAAAGCTGGGTGCTCTACGGGATTGCGGCAATTTTACTCGCAGAAGGCGCAATAGACCGGGTGTTGGTGCTGTGTCCGTCCACCACCATTGAAGCGGGCCTGATGGAAAAGTTTCGCGGCTTCGCCGGCAGCGCCGACTTGCGCGACCTCTTGCCGCCCGATGCCAAGGTGAGCACGCCGAAGATTATCAACGCCTCGGAAAGCATCGTGAGCGGCTCGATCTGTGTGGAGAACTACCACGCGATTCTGGCGCACGTGAAGTCGGCCATCCGCGACAGCCTCAAGGGTCACGGCGAGCGCGTACTGGTCTTGAACGACGAGACGCACCACGTCTCAAATGAGTCACAAGCCACCGCGAAGAAGTGGAAGGAGTTTCTGCTGAATCCCGATTACGGCTTCCGGATGGTTGTCGGCGTGTCCGGCACCTGCTACGTCGGCGATGATTATTTTGCGGATGTCGTGTATCGGTATCCGTTGCGGCAGGCCATGGAGGAGCGGTACGTCAAGGTGGTCGAGTACGTGGATGAGATGCCGCCCGAAGTTGAGAACCCCGAAGACAAATGGCAGTTGATCTACAAGCGGCACGAGGATTGGAAACGGAAGCTGAAAAAGCGTGGTATCCGTCCGCTGACGATTGTGGTCACGCGTGACATTCGCGGTTGCGAGCAGGCAGCCGAGGAGCTGATGGATTTCCTCAAGGACTGGGAAAAACTCTCGGCGGACAACGCGGCGAAGAAAGTCCTGCCGGTCACTTCCTCCCCCAAGCACCAGCCGAATGTTGCGCGGCTACGACTGGTGGATAGTCCGTCGAGCAAGGTTGAGTGGATCATTTCTGTGGCGATGCTCAACGAAGGCTGGGACGTGAAGAACGTCTTTCAGATCGTTCCGCATGAAGAACGCGCGTTCAACAGTAAGCTCTTGATCGCTCAAGTACTAGGGCGCGGGCTGCGTCGGCCTGTGGGTTGGACTGGTGAAGATCCGGTCGTCACTGTCTTCAACCATGACGCGTGGTCTGGTCGCATCAAGCATCTGGTGAACGAAGTCTTGGAGGTTGAACGTCGTCTGTTGTCGTCAGTGATCCCTAGTTCGACGTATCACTTCGATTTGCACACTCTGGATTACAATCGCGATCAAGACGTCACTGAGTACGTGAAGAAAGGCGAGTACGAGTTTTTGAAGCAAGGCCTCGTTGAGCTTCCGTCTCAAGTGGAGGCCGAGGATGTCACAGTCATTTTCGTGCGCGCGGTCACTGGCGAGCACACCAAGTTTACTGCGCGCCTTCATCACAAGACTTATGCTGCGGAAGAGGTTGCCGAGCAGATGTACCAGCGCCTCAAGTCCATTGACGAGGAATCCAGGGACGCCGACGATCCGAAAGATCGGACCGCCTACGCGAAGAAGTTTTCGCTGGAGAAGTGCGAGGAGATCGTCGAGGCGTCATTGAAGCGCGCGAAAATCAAGACCGGCAACGTTACCGAGGAGAATCGTCAGAAGCTGCTCGCGGCGTTGGGAACATTAATGCGCAAAACAGCCAAACGTGTCGTATACAAACTGAAGGCAAAGTCGCTAGTCACGCGCAACACGAAGGAGCGGCAGGCCGAGAGTTGCAGCGCTGCCGAACTGCGCCGCAAGGATAAGGCCGTGTTCTTCGGCCCCGGTTGTGAACAGACGTTGGTTGACGAGCAAGTTGAGTTCTTCCAGGAAGTGCAAGACGAGGATGGTGACTTCAGCGGTGCGGCTGTACCGGTGAGCAATTCCTATGATTTTAAGACGCCGCTCAATCTGGCCATCGCCGATGCCGGCAACGAGAAGAAGTTTCTGCGCCAACTATGCGACACGCAGAACGCGAAAGTGATTGATGCGTGGCTGAAGAACGCGCCACAGAAGTTCTACTCAATCGAGTACGCGTGGAAAAAGGCCGCGCACACCAAGCTCGGCGAATTCAACCCTGACTTCTTTATCAAACAAGGCGACATGGTGTTTGTCGTCGAGATCAAGGGTGACGAGGAGTTGAAAGACCCGGCGCCTGAGAACCAAAAGAAATACGAGTATGCCAAAGCGCACTTCGACCGGCTCAATAAGTGGCTGCAAAAGGAAGATCTATCAGCCCGGTATCAGTTCAATTTTCTGAGTCCAAAGAGCTTTGGCGTATTCTTTGAGAAGCTACGAAAGAACGATCTCGCCGGTTTCCGCTCAGACTTAGACATCGTGCTCGCCAAGCCGAAATGAAAGCCTTGGTGCTGACGACGACAATCACGATGATGCTGATGACGACGGTGGTGGTGGCGCTGGTGACGGTGGCGGTACGTTAGCAGATTGCCAATGGAGAGCATGTAGAGAGCACACAAGGCGCATATAACGACGCAGCAGAGGCGTTCAATCGAACAACCAGCCATAGTGATGATGGACATGTCTGCGTTCGAAGGCGGATAAGCGTGCGGGTCAGGAGAGATTATAGTAGAAGATTGGCCATGATTCCCGAAGAAGGACAAGCGGTCGAATGCAAGGAGTCGCTGAGCCAGTGGCGCGACATTGTCGAGACGTGTGCCGCATTCGCGTCGGCGCAGGGCGGCAAGGTTTATGTCGGGGTACGCGACGATCGCCGGGTTGTGGGCGTGCAGATTGGCAAAGGGACGCTGGAAGACTTGGCAAACAAGATCGTCCAGAACACGAGTCCGAGGATCGTACCGGCCATCACGACCCAGCAGGAGCAGGGCGTGACTGTGGTCGTGGTGGATGTACCGGAGCACGCGACCAAGCCGGTCACGGCGTTTGGCCGCCCCTTGCGGCGTTCGGGACGAACTAATCAGGTGTTGTCGGCAAGCGAAGTGGCGGAAGTGTATCTGGCTTCGCGGGGCATGACCTGGGACGAGACCGTGCGGGCCGACGCGACGCTAGACGATATTGATCAAGAGAAGGTGCGAAAGCTTTTAAGTCGTGCCCGGACCGAGCGGCAGTGGGAGATTGACCCGCAGACGCCCGTGGAGCAGGCCCTGAACCAATTGAACCTGATGCGGAACGGTCAGTTGACCATCGCCGCGCTGCTGTTGTTTGGGAAGAATCCGCAACGGTTTCTGCTTCAGGCGATCTTGCGGTGTGCCCGTTTCAAGGGCGAGACCGAGGTGGAGTTCCTCGATATGAAGCCATTCGAGGGAGACATCATCGGACAGGTGGAAGAGGCGATGGCTTTTGTTCGGCGGAACACCAGCATGGCAGCAAAGATGGAAGGTGAGTTGGAGCGAAAGGAGCGTTGGGAATACCCGCTGGATGCGGTTCGTGAAGGTATCATCAACGCAGTGTGCCACCGAGACTATGCCGACAGCGGGAATGTGGTGGTGAAGATTTTCGACGATCGCCTGGAGATTTGGAATCCCGGCGGCCTGCCGGCGGGATTGACTGTGGAAGATTTGAAGAAAGCCCACGAATCGAAGCCGCGCAACAAACTGATCGCCCGAGCATTTTTCCTTATCAAATACATTGAACAGTTCGGCACTGGCACGCGACGAATGACAGAGGAGTGCCGGAAGGCCGGTATTCCCGAGCCACTGTTTGAGGGCCGGGCGGACAGTTTCCGAATTGTCTTCCAGAAGCCGGTTTCGTTGGACGCACGGCTGGCCGGACTCAACTTGACCCACCGCCAGATGGAAGGTGTGCGGCACGTTCAAGAGCACGGAAGAATCACTCGCAAGGAATACGAAACCGTGGCTGAAGTGCCAACAGCCACAGCTAAACGCGATCTGAGCGAGTTGGTTAAGGGCAAGGTCTTGGTGCAGCAAGGAAAAGGGCGCAGCATCAGTTACGTGCTTTCGGCTCAAATCGTGAGCCGAAACGTGAGCCGAAACGTGAGCCGAAAAACTGGCGAAAAATAAGGGGAAACCGCGCGAGTGAGCCGAAAGATGAGCCGGAGAAAAGGGGTCAAACCATAGTTTTGACGTATTGAGGGTTGTTCAGGTAGTCATGCCGCGCTCCAATCGGCGAGCTAGAGCTTGCCCTTTGTGCTCGGGACGCCACGCACACGCGGGTCGCGCTGACAGGCAAGATCGAGAGATTTCACCAGCGCCTTAAAGACCGCTTCGACGATGTGATGCGGCTCGTCGCCGCGCAACACGTCCACATGCAGATTGCAGCGCGCTTCGTTGGCAAAGTCAGTGGGGATCAGTGGGGTCAACTCTCGACTCTTGACAGCGCATCCAGCGAATCCCGCCCCGACCCCGAAAGGGAGCCGGGGTAAACTTCATGCCCGCCGCTCCTGATACCTAGTACTACTAGGCATTGCCCTTTCAGTCCCCACCCTCGACGCTGATACCTAGTACTACTAGGTATTGCCTATTTATCTAAACCATTCACCCCTTCGAGGCAAAAAAAGGGGCAACCCTTTCGGATCACCCCATCGC
>Ga0182017_10000083_pt1 | contig 68736 bp, 58 predicted proteins | sample 712E3DmetaG_FD_120492 | JGI IMG/M metagenome (GOLD analysis project Ga0182017, IMG submission 120492) | Permafrost microbial communities from Stordalen Mire, Sweden - 712E3D metaG | ecosystem: Environmental > Terrestrial > Soil > Wetlands > Permafrost | place: Sweden: Stordalen | collected... | reverse complement strand
CGGAATTTAGCCTAAAACACGAAATAACGGCAACCGACAAGGTCCTCGCCGTGCACCCCGGATCATATTCGCCCCGCGTCCGGTGGATGCCCCGGAATTTCGGCGGGCTTATCGACAGGGCCCGCGAAGCGGGACTTAAGGTCGTGGTATTGGGCGGCAAGGGCGATGAAAGGGTCATTGAAGAAGTGATGCAGGCGACTTCCTTCAAACCGATCGTTGCAATCAGCGAGCTGGATTTTGAAGGGCTTGTCAGTTTTTTCAGGCACGTGCTGGTGTTTGTGGGGAATTCCACGGGCCCCATGCACATCGCCGCGAGCGTCGGCGCGTGGACAATCGCGGTTTTCGGCAACAGATATCCCATGGACCGCTGGGAGCTCTGGAAACCGTGGGGACCAAAGGGTATCGTGGTGGCGTCAAAGAAATACCAATGCTTCGATTGCACCCCGTGGACGTGCGCGCACATGGAGTGTTTGTCAAGTATTACGGTCGAGGACGTCTGGAATGAGGTGTCGAGGATTTTAAATAACCATTAAGCAGAAAAGGTGATACCATGGCGTTTTACGATTTTTATTCCCAGAGAAAAGTAACAAAACTTAGCAGAAAATGGAACGAAGGTTTTGCAAAAAGAAATTCCGATAAAATAAGGGGCTTGATAAAACCGGGCGATTATGTTTTAGAAATAGGGACTGGTGAAGGGCCCATCGCGAGGAACCTTCACCATGAATACAAGTATACCGGTTATGAACCCAATCCGGTTTTGGCTGCTCGTATGAATAACGATGGCATTTTAGTCCATGCAACAGCAGTTCCGCCGCTGTTGGAGAAAGACGAAAGCCAGAACGTTGTAATCGCCATCCATGTATTAGAACACATGACGGATGTGAAAGAAGCACAGAAATTATTGAATGAAATCAGGCGGGTCCTGGCCATAAACGGGCGTCTTTTCTTAATTTGTCCGGACTTCCTTGATTTTGGACCCACTTTTTTTGATGCCGATTATTCACATAGTTTTATTACGACCCGTAACCGGCTTTCGCAAATGCTCGTTGATTCAGGGTTTATATTGGAGGAGTTTCATTTTATTTATGGCCCGTTTAATTATTTCCCGGGAATATTCTGTAACCTGGCTGTCAAATTATTTTTTCTTTTAATTCATCCGATTAGAAAACTTTTGGCAATTGAAAATGTCTACACCGCAAAATTGCAATACACGTTTGCCAGATCGGTTTATTTTATTTGCAAGAAGAAAGCGGATGCTTGATTTGAATGCTATTCTGTTTGATGCGATTGCGGCTGATTTCTTTGGGGGTTTGGTTTTTGCAATAAATTAAATAAAACCGGGACGCCACCGACCAATTTAAGCAATATCGACAATAAGCCGAGAACTATATAAACGCCTAATTGTTCATTGGAAAGGCCGATCTGCTGGAACATTAATTTTGTCAACGCTTCACGAATTCCCAGGCCGCTCGGCGTTAATGGTATGGACAAGCTCAGTATTTCAATAAGGGGAACATAGGCCAAGCATTCGAAAGGAAACCATTTTCCTGAAATTCCCGCCAGCACGAGGCACGTACTTCCTACAAGCAATAATTGGATGAACATCGTGGCCAGAAAAACAAAAAAAAGAGTTTTCTTTTTACCTCTATAAATATACACGCCCTGACGAACATCCTCGATAATCGTTAAAGCTTTTAAAGGCATGAGTTTTGATAGTACCGGTCTTGTTCTGCTTGTAATTTTTTTTGAAAATGAAAGAAAGAATAATACTATAAGAGCGACAAAAACAATAACGAGCGTTAAGAAAAAACTTTTGGGTAGAAAATGCCTGTCAATCAGAAAAAGACCGTATATCGACAATATAGCCAATGTCAATAATCCAAGAATCCTTGACACCCAGGTAGAACCCCAGCTTATCCCGTAGTCGTTTTCCTTAGAAATTAAAACGGACCGAACAATGTCTTGCGCGGCGCTTGTAGGCAGTATTATCGAATAAAATATTGCTGAAAAATGGTGGTTCAATACGCGAGAAAAGCGTATGGCGGGGATGAATGCTTTCAAAAGCATCCACCATCGCACTCCCTGCAGGAACATTGAAAGGATAATAACCGCGATTAAAAAGGGTATAGTCCACCATGCAATTTTACCGAACACATGAAACATTTCCAGAAAGTCGATTTTACTGAAAATCCAAATAATCGGGACCAAGGCCAGAAGATATTTTGCCCATAAGGGTATTCTATTCGGGAATGAAAGGCGTTTTTTCAAAATCGCGGAGGTTGTTTTTAAGTTCGTATTGCTTATGGTCATGCTAATGCTTCAGCGCTGCAACAGTTATGACAAATCGGTAGAAGTGTCGGACTTTTTGCGATGATTTTTCTGAGCGTGATCATTGTTTCATTGTTCCAGATTTCGGCAATAGTTTGTTCCTTGATATTACCGACTTTTTTATGGATAAACGGGCAAACATACACATCGCCGTTTACGCCGATAATTAATTTACTAAAGCATTTGCAAACAAGCCGTTTGGTGTATTTTCCCGTAAAAAATTGATCGGGGATTTTATAGGCAATTTTGGGGTAAATTACGGCAAAAATCAGGTATTTTCGGCGTAATGCGTAAATGGATTGAATAGCGTTTTTCATTTTGTCGGGATATGAAGCATCCAGGGGCGTATTTTTAATCTCCATGAAAACATCTTCGCCGTCTTGCATACTTAAAGCTTTTTTGCTGAAATCAATCTCGTTTTGTGAGACGAACATTTCGGGCATGAATTGCAAACGGTCCGCTTTTAGATCCCGTGATAGCTTAAACATGTCTTCGAGGTATTGACTATTGTCCGGCATAAGAACAAACGATATGTTTTTTAAAAATGCCGTTTTCCCCAAGTCCTTGAAGGCCTTGACGGCTTTTTGAAAGGCAAGGCGATTTCCGCGTATTTCATTATGTACCTGTTCGGGACCGTCAATTGAAAATACAAGACTTTCAAGAAAATGTAATTTTATCAGTTCCGTCATATGCTCGGGAGTAATTAAAGTACCATTATTATTGAGCTTTGTATAAATCTTTTTTTCGTCGATATATTTGAGAATGTCAATAATGTCCTTGCGGATAAACAATTCTCCGCCGGTTAATTCGATGAGATCGATGGCGTGTTTTTTCGCTTGATCGGTAATGGATTTGATTTCATCGAGGGTAAGTTCCGTTTGCTTGATTCTTCGAAGGTCTTTCTGGTGACACATACGGCAATTTAAGTTGCACCGCATTGTCGCTTCAAGCCACATTGATGACGGATGCGGAATTATGCCGGTTTTTGCGATGCCGTCCCAATAGGCGGTCTTCTTGCCGCTCCAATATAAATCGAGGAAAAAATCGGTAAGATTCCACGCAATGGCGATTTTAACTAAAGGATTTTTTAAAATGAAACGGACGAGTTTTTGGTTCATTTGACGGGCAATTTTTATTAAGATAAAGTATATTAGGTTCTGTAGGCGAATTATATACGCGTTTAGCGTAGATAATTATCCGTACAGAACCTTATCCACTTTGTGGGTTACTATTTCAAAAAATAACTTGTGGAGGCTTTGATATTCCAATTCTTTCCCGTAAGGTTTTTTAAGAACCATGATTGCTGCAAAAAATCCGGAAATTTCCAAATCGTTTTACGATCAAGTGTATTATGCAAATGCAAAAGCTATGGATAAGGCATTAAAGGGGCGATTGCATTTTTATAAACTTAAAAAGGTTTTTAAATTGTATTCGCCCGGCAAGAACGAGCGTGTGGTTGATCTGGGCAGCGCTTGGGGAGCATTTAGTTTTGAGCTGGCGCCTTATTGCAAACAAACGATCGGCGTTGATTTCAGTGAAACTGCTGCAAAATATTGCATGAAGCGGCTGCGGTCCGAAAAGCTTGCCAATCTTTCATTCGTTTGCGCCGACGCGCAAAATACCGGACTTAAACCGGATTCAATCGATTCAATTTTTTGCTCCGACCTGGTTGAACATCTTTATCCAAATCAATTTTTAAACATGCTTGACGAGTGCAAAAGGATTTTAAAACCCAAAGGAAAACTCGTTATTTGGACGCCGCATAGAGGACATATCCTTGAGAAAATGAAAAATAACGATATAATTTTAAAACGTGATCCTGCGCACGTCGATTACAAATCGATGTCTCTTATTGTTGCTGAGCTAAAATCGAGAGGTTTTGCGATAGAAAAAAATTATTACACCGAATCGCATCTTCCCGTTTGGAAATATATAGAAAAGGTCGGCCTGCCTTTTATTCCCTTGCTCCGAAGACGGATCGCCATTCTGGCAGAGAAGCAGAAATAATATCAACATTTCCATGCTGAACGGATCATAAAAAAGGGATTGTTCCTCAGCAAAACCATATCATCAATTAAATCAAGTAAATCATGGTCTGAAATAGATTCCTTTGCCTGAAGGTTGTGAAAAAGGCCTCCCCTGAGCATTAAATATTTCATCATGGTTGTGGGATGGGTTATTATTTGCATTGTTAATCCTTAGAAACCTCGATTTTTTCTTAATTGTTGATACATAATCGTTTTGTGCCGGTCTTTGTATTCCGGTCATGCCTTTGAAAGAGCCGTTGCCCAGCGAATCAGTGGCCCAGCGAATCCTAATACCGTTAAAGTTGACTTGTTTGCAATCCGGTGAATAAAATACGGAGTCGCCTTTAGTAAAAGAGACCACCTGCAATTTCATGTTTGAGGCTTGGTGAGAAGCTGGAAGAAAGTACAAAATAGCATTATAATTTGAAAATGGCGAATCTTTGAAGCATTGTATTCCACCTTGAGGGATGAAATCATGACTGAAAAGCATTTTCCCGTTGATCTGGGACAGTTTTTTCGAAGTATCCGTTTTGATAAAAAGTGAATCGGTAGAGTATGTTGCGGTTGGGATATTTGTAGCAAATGACCAAATTGTATCCGGATTGCCGGTAGTTCTACTATATCTTCCCTCTCCGATACGGAAAAGCGAATCGGTCAAAAGAATACCGCGATATTTTGAAGTATTCATCCCAGAGCTATTTTTGTACGCGATTTTTCCTTCCGGACTTTGAAATCCGATTGCATGGCAATATTCATTATTTTCCATGTCCCCATATGATAAAAATACACAAGAAAACAAAATTACTCCATTGGAGAAAGTAATGGTATCATTTTCTGAAGATAAAAGAACTTCTTCGGAAGAGTAGGGGGCATCAGTTGAGACGGTGATTTTATGGGCCCAAAGTGACGTTGCTGCTAAAATTAATAGAAATTGAGCATATTTTGTAAACATAGAACACCTCCGGTTTAAGTGAATGCGTTTTTAGCTTCCTATAGTAAGTATAAGTAAATTAAAGATCGACGGCAATAGGCAATAAAAAATACCGCTTCCTTGCAGAAAACACCTGCCGGAGAATATTTAATCGATTTGGAGTTTGAAAACATAACAAATTGTAAAAAAGAGGGGCCGGATAAAATCAATTTATCCGGCCCTTAAAAGCGGTTTAAAAATACTTATTTTCAGGGTCTTCTGGTTCCCAGGACAGTCACAGAAACAACTGCCGAAGCCGTAGCAGCGCCCGAATTATCAGTCGCAACGGCGTGAAGCTTATACACTCCCGTTGCCGGGTTTACTTTTAGGTAAACATAGGGTGTTACGGTGTCGCTGACCAATAGCGTCGAATCACGGTAAAACTTGACCGACCTTACAAATCCGTCGGGATCGGAAGCTGTGGCCAACACCTTTAATGTGTCTCCTAAATAAAGCGTGGAATTGTTCGCCGGGGAAGTAATGGAGACAACCGGCGGTTTGTTGGTCGGCGCGGTCCCTTTAACCGTAATAGTGACAATCGACGACATTCCTGTCGCAAATTTATCGTCGAAGGCAATAGCTTGCAGTCGATGCGTTCCTGCGGCAAGTCCGTAAATTATGGTCTGGAACGGAGCAACGGAATCAATTTCAGCATAACTTGAATCCACTAAAAACTCAACCTGCCGCACAACGCCGTCGCTGTCCTTTGCGGTGGCTTTAATAATAACGGAATCACCTGCATTGAAAGACGCGCCGTTTGCAGGAGAAGTTATTGAAACTGTCGGGGGCAAGTTTGGAACAACTTTTTGGACAATTACAGTAACTGAATTCGATATTGCCGTGTCCGGAATGGAGTCAATGGCTTTTGCCCAAAAACGGTAGGTTCCCGCGGTAGCTTTGGATATTTTCCATACGTATGGAGGTTTTGTTACTTTCCCAAGCAAAGTAGTAGAGTCCCGATAAAATGAAACGGATTTAATTGTCGAAATACTGTCAAATGCCGCAGTGCTAATAATGATGGAATCACCGATATTAAAAATCTGGCCGTCATACGGTGAGGTCAAATAAATTGAGAGCGGCATAGGCCCAGGGCCGATTGAATCATCAATATACCCTGAAATATGCGCGTCACCTGTTCCATAATAGGTGCTAAGCCGTATGGTTACATACGTTTCCTGGCCGCCATACACGCTTGTGGAGTTTGATCCATAATAACGAATTGTTTTGGCGGAATCATACACGAATATTTCGAACCTTCTGTTGTCTCCGGTCGGAATTTTGCTTACTGTTCCGCTTATTGAAGAATCCGTTATGGTCAGCGGTTGTCGAATAGTGTCCATGTCTTGGGCGGTGATTTGGGCCATCGCGCTTTTAGCGATAGTCCTAAAGGGTGATCCCTGTTTGGCGACCAAAGAAACGGTCAACGCGCCATGGTCGGTTGCCGATTGTGACAGGATGGAGGGGTTTTTATCGCACCCGATAAAGTAAAGGGATGCGGCCAACACGAGCGGAAAAATGCGAAAGCTTTTTTGCTTTGGCATAGGTACTTTCTCCTTTCCAAGAGAAATTGGGGAAAAGCTATTGATACATTTTTTATAAATACAATTACTCTATTGCATCACACAAATATTGCCCCTGCCGCTTCAGGTTTTCCCTTCTCCTTTACAAGGAGAGGGGAATCAGGGGTGAGGTCGAGCTTATATATTGTCCCTGCGCCTCGCTTCCTTTTTTTATTGCCTTGAAATGAACCGAATTTTCAATGAATCTAATATAAACTGCCTTAGTGAATCTGTAAATGAACAATATATGGTTTTTATACCGGGAATGCTCCAGGAAAAATTTAAAGTATCGGAGTAATTAATAAATGTTTCTTGAAGAGTCGTTGATTTAAGAATTGAATCCGGATTTTTCACAGCCCACTGTATTTGAATGATGGGATTTTGTGCATTATGGATATCTGAGGCAAACCGGTACGTTGAATCAACGTAGCACGTTGAATCGAAAAAACCTGAATTTTGGACTATATTGATATTGAAAATCGGTAAGCTGTCTAATATTGGATTTTGGAAAAGAACGATATCTATAATTGAGGTAGATGTATCGCCCCATGAGTCTGTTGCTTTGCATGCTAATGAATACCAGATTGTATAATTTTCCCGGTTGTTAACTATCACGGAATCAATGGCCAAAGACGTTGCCTTGGGATATTCGTTTTTTTGCAAAAGCGTGTCTTTATATAAACTGTCTGTATTACTCATCTCGCTGAGTATCCTCCATTCCACATTTCTTATTGGTCCACGGGGACTGATTATTCGCGCTTTTACCTTCAATGAACCGCTAAAGGAAACGGTATCAGGTTTTGTGATTATGTGGACGGAAAGTGCGCCTGGCGAATAAACCGTTATGTCGGCAAATTTATAGAAAGCCCCCATGGATATTGAATTGTCAAGTATAGCGACCCGATATTTATAATGGTAGGAACCGGAATCCAAATTTCGAATTGATGAATCTATAAAAAATGTGTTCATCGTTCCACCGATCAAGGTCCCCGGGGATTGAATAAGATCAAATGGCGCACGGTAAACAACAAAGGCGGAAAGGTTTGAATAATTTACAGTGTCCCATTGAATTCGAACGGTTCCATTGCTGGAATCAAATACTGCTTTAATTCCGGTTACGACGGGAATTCCCGTGTAATCTAAGGTGACTGTATCTAAAAGCGTATCGGGCTTGGAGAAATGAATTCCAACGGAAATAAATTTTGGAGTATATGAATCTAAAGAGGTTGAAAATTTAACTTGATATTCACCTTTGGCAAGTTTTGGGAAAGTAAACCGTCCTTTTGTGTCGACATTTGCATACAAATCCGTTCCAAGAGCTTGCACAATTACGGTAGTAACATTATGATTAGGCTGTATTTTTACAATCCCGTTTAATGATGCCGGACTATGAAGCGTATCATTAGATGATTGCAAAAGGTCCGTTGCAATAAAAATCGAATCATGGAACATGACTAAAGAATCTTGCGTTGCCGAGACATTGTAACAACCGTCGACAAGCCCCTTAACCGAAAAATGTCCCAAATTATCGGTTTGCGTCCCAAGATATGAAAGCTTTGTCGCCGAGGTCTTGCCTAATCCTAAAGTAGATGACGGCACATAGTTTGCGGGAAGGATCAAAACGGACGCATTTTTAGCGGGTTGTCCATTCGGGAGATATATCGTTGCCACGAATCTCTCATTAGTAACTTCGGAACCGGCAATGTTCTTTGTGCAATCAAGCATGAAGAGCACAATCGCTAAAACCATAAACACGGATAGGCATCTAATTGATCTCATAGCGCTCCTTTTGCGTCATATTCTTTCCCTTCTCCTTTCTAAGGAGATGGGAGACAAGGGTGAGGTGTTCCTTTTAATCCAGGTCTGTTAACGGAAATAATTGAATATTGCACTGAAAAACGTTGTTTCTGTTTTTGTCTTGCTCGGAAATGGCAAGAAGTTTTTTCCGTAATTCCGCGATCTCCTCGCTTGCCCGGTCCTGACCTTCCTTCGAAAGACAAACAGTGACCGCTGAAATGTCCCGCGATTCCTTTTTATAACGGTCAAGCGCTTGTATGCCGAGTTCCATGTTCGCGCGCATGAAATTCGCCCAATGCAAGGACTTAAATTGGGGATCTTTTTTAATAATCGGATCGCATGGCTTGAGATGCCCGTTCCGGTTTAATTTTATGAATCCGAGCGACTTGAGGATTTCTGTGGCTTTTTTTGCCTGCTGTTGCGATATAGACGGGCACAATTTCTTCGCGAGGGCCTTGTAATCATCTTTGAAGTCGAAGCAAAAAAGTAATTCGCGGATCGCCGGGACATACCAGGTGCTGTAAAATGCAAATTGGTCCTTGTTTACAATTGATGCGTTTAATTCTTTAAAGGACATCATTTTTTCCATGAAAGCGTTTTTCTCGTCCAAAGATCCTGCCTGGTCGTATCCGACCAGCACTTCAAAGTAGTTCTTCTCCCGTGCGGTCAATTTAAAAAGCTTTGCAAGCTTGAGCAGATACATTCCGGTCAAATTTATCCTGCCCCCAACCAAATCCGAAAACCACCCTGCAGATGATGACCCAATTTTATAGGCAATTAACCGATGAGAAAATTTCCTGTCTTGTTTCTTGAGAAAATGGTAGTAATCATTTAAAAAGATCCGGTAGTCGGCGTAATTGAAAATATTAGGTTTAATAGCGGTCATTTTATTGCCTGCACTATTAAGATACCAGTATTCAAGTCTATTGGCAATGCCTGCGCAACAAAAAACGCTCTAATTTTTAGAGCGTTTTATATGATAGATTTACGGATTCAACCCGTTACCGAATCAACATTATTCTCTTTGCGATTGTTTGATCATGTATCCTGCAAACCGCGATATAATTTCCAACAGGCATTATTTTGCCCGTTTTATCGGTTCCATTCCAAATAACCGTATGGTTTCCTCGTGTTGCATTTCCCTCGCCAAGTAATACGATACAGCGTCCCGAAAGAGAATATATAGATAATGAAATTGCACCCGGATTGTTCATTAAATACGTTATCGCAATTCCTTGACGGATTTTGCTAAAGGATATTAGGCCTGATTGTAAATTTGTTCCGATCAAGTCAGGATTAACACCGGTGACCTTTTTTGTCCAGAAGGTATCAATCGATGAGTATCTAAGCGAATTTATTTCCACGCCTATTCTCCAGAATATTCTACCTATTGGGAGGTTGATAATCGGAGAGTAGGACGTATCAGTCAATGGCAAAATTGTAAATGGATTGAAGAAATTCCCTGTTGTATCGATTTGAATTATGTAGGTAGAGGCGCCGGCGGCATGATGCCACTTGAATTGAGGCTTGAGGTTATACTGTGTATCAGGGACCATTGGAATCAGCATTGGAATTGAATCGTTCAGGATAGTGAATGTATCCGGGACGGAATAATGGTTATTCAAGTTGGAACTCACATGCCAGTAAATCGGTCCGACCGGTAGATTGGCCTGAGGGGAATAGAATGTGTCGGAAAGAGTATTTGAAATGAAGAGGAAGGAAAAAGTAGGAACGGTGCTGATCTGGATATTGTATGAAACTACGCTATTTACATGATGCCATGTCAGAACGGGCTTACGATTAATGGTTGGGTCGGGAGAATAAGGTATAAGAATAGGAACAAGGGAATCTTGGATGGTTAATGACGAGATTGTTGACCAATTTGAATTGTCGCTGTAGTCGCCCACACGCCAATAATAGGTATTAAAGGGAAGGTCGACTAACGGGGAAAAGAAGGTGTCTGCCGTGGGGATTGAAATAATCGGTGATGAGAAAAACTGGTTTGTGTCGACTTGAATCTTATAAACAGAAACTGAAGAATCCACATGCCAGCGTAGAACAGGGCGCTGGTTATATGTCGGATTGGGAAGATACGGAATAAGGGAAATAGGCATAGGAGCAAACCGATCAATCGATGAAATACGGACTTCATCGATTTTACCATTAAAATTTGCGGTTGGCACCAACCTTACGCCTCCGATCAGGATGGGTGAATTATCATAGCTAATTAGTGAATTCCGCGCTCCGGAAGCAATCAGAGAACCATCAACATAAGTTTTTAAAAAGCCCTGGCTTGAAACACCGGCCACGTAATGCCATGTTTGATTTTGGAGCGGTTGAGACGATGAAAGTTCATACCCCCAATTACTATTGGTCACGAATGAAATTCCGCCGGTATTTCGAAAGTTCTGCAGTCGATAGCTTGCCATGCTTCCATATTCTTTTGTAAGGTAAACTCCGAAATTGTTTGCGGCGAAGTTATCTGAATATATCCATGCTTCCACCGTAACTGTTTGGAGATGCTGAGATGGATTATCGAGGATTTTAACGCTGTCGGTGCCGTCGAATTGCAACGCCGAGCCAAAAACGCCTTGGACCCATTGGGCCCCATAAAGCTTTCCGGAATTCCCATGTCCGCTTGCATCATAGGCACTATCGCCCATATTCTCATCGAAATGCCATAGCGCCACGGTATACGGGTCAACGGCAAAGGGTTTATTAGGCGAAGCGGCATACAAGTTCAACATGAAAAAAACGACGGCAAATAAGGATAAATATTTCATTTCTTCCTCCATTAAAGAAGTTTTTTTTGGATTAACGAATATCCAGTATAATTTCCCGCAATGAACCTGTCTGTGACGACCGTCACAAAACCCAAAAATCCCCCTGCGGGGGATGTTATCAGGGGGCGTAAGAATTCCCTGACCGTGTATTGATTATAATATACCAACGGGAAACAATGATTGGTATAAACAAATTTATTAAGTGTTTCCTTGCAGCGAACACCGGCAGTCAAAAGAAAAAGCCCCGTGTGCTTGGTACTTAAGCAACGCGGGGCTTTTCGTGTCCGATCTTTTGTTGTTTTCCTTAATAAAATCCCCTGGGGGATTTTAAGGAACGGCTTTGTGTATCATTACCGGCCTCAATGTTTCTTTCTCCGGCTTGGTCACGCGCTTGGGCCCTTTGGGTTTAGCTCCGGGCTTGCCGGCAGGCGCCGGTTGTACGCCGGCCGCGTCTTTCTTGACTTCAGGCACATCCTTCAAGGAATTCGAAGTCTGGCCCATGCTGGTGAAATTGTATTCGTAGGCAAGAAAAATGGCCCTGGTATTGTCGGGTGTTTTCGTCCAATACTGGTTAGCGGGGGTTTTCTTCTTACCCATGACCACGGTCTTCGTCTCGCCGTTCTGAAGGGTCGCCGACACCACGAGCTCCGGTTTCGAGAACCCCATGCTGTCCGCTGAAATGGCCGTGTCGGTTTCAAAATCGGCGGCAACTAACTTCGACATGGCGTTAAGTATATCTTCCACCTTGTCTTTTTTTACCTTCACTTTTTCCTGGCCCACGATTTGCCACCCCTCTTTGATCGAGGTGTCGGTGGGCGACGGCGTGGTCCTCACCAGTTCCACCGTGCCGCTGTCCTTTTTTGCTATTTGCAGCTTCTTTACAAAAGCTTTGTCGAATTTGACGATGGTCTTGTCTTTCCACCGTTTTCTGTCTCCGAAGAAAGCAGTGCGGACGCTTCCGCCGGCAAGATAAACGTCGTTGGAACCTTTTTCACGCACAAAGTTCTGGTCCCAGTTGGCGCCATTTTTGCCGATATACAACGCTCCGACTGATGCGCCTTTGTCATTCTTGATTTCCACGAAAACGCCTTTTGCGCTGTCTACTTCCAGCTCGGTCTGTTTTTGAGGGTTCTGGGAAATAAGGTCGTCTTTTTTCAGGCTTTTCAATTTTTCAATCGCCGTTTGGATCGCCGCGCTGTCCACCGGGTAATCATCGTTTTTAGTGATCTCCGGTTGCGCCATTGCGCCGATCTTCGCAACCGACGAAGCAACCGGTGAAGCTACGGGCGATGAGGCGCTTGCTTTGGCGGCCACAACGACCCAGTTGGCCCCTTTTCGCGCCAGTTTGACCGAGTCTTTCCCTTCAACCACGAAAATTTCCGAGGTCGTGGCCTCCGAAAAATCCGGAAGAAACGCGATGGATTTTTCAGAAGGTTTCCTGTTTTGGAGCTGGTTCGAAATGACGATGATCGCGACTAAAACAATAAGAATTATTGCAAGAAGGGACAAATTCTTCATTTTCATGATTTCTTCTCCTCTGTTTTTTCCGCTACTGTCGGCGCACCGGCAGTTTCCCTGCGTCTGAAGAAAATTAAGAGCCCGGCGGCGATTACGCATAGCGGCATCAGTAAAAGATTGGTGAAACGGATGAGATTAGTTGACGATGAGCCTTCCTTGAGCTCGTCTTTGCGGATTGAACGGTCCGCCATGGTGCGGGAACGGATATCGATGAGGTTATCGTCGGAGGAAAGCCAATCGGCGACGTTTTGTATCCAGGCGATATTACCGGGCATTCCGAACTTCGATGTGAGAAATTCAACATTGGCGGTCACCACGAGGTGCCTTCCCTTGTTTCCGGTCGCGATCTCCCGGTTGTTGTCGGCTGTTTTGCTGAGTGAATCTTTCTTCGCGGTATCGGCGGCGTTTACGGGAGGGACCGGCTTGCCGGCAAAATAGCTTTTAAAATTCCCGGTCAGATAGACCATGAGATTGCTCTGTTTGAACCCTTCGGCGGGCGCGGCCCATTTCTGCTGCGGGTTCAAATCGAAATTACCCGCAATGGTCCAGCTTTTTTTGGAGGACTTGACGATCGCCGTCCCGGTCACCCCCGACGAGTCCTTCTTTTTCGCGCCGTTCCTTGCGAGCGAGTCGCGATCGGGGACCAGGAGGGTGATGGTGCTTGTCCAGGGGAGGATCATTTCCGACAGGGAAGATACCGCCGGAATGTTCTTGTTCAGGCCTTCGGGTATGATCTTGACAAAATAAGGGTAATTCTGCGCGACGTTCATCTGGAAGGGGCCGACCTGCTGCGGGATCTGCACCTGGCCGCAGGACGCGTCGAGCACCATGTTGTGTTCGACTTTCGCGCCGTAAAATTCAAGAAGCCGCATGATGCCGGGGTCCTGCGGCGTGGCGAACGCGCCGTACTGGCTGATGTTTGTTTTTTCGGCCTCGACCAGCGCGATGAGGTTCCCGCCTTTCATGAAATACTGGTCGATTTCAAAAAGGCTCCTGTTTGAAAAATCGTTGCCGCCGGGAATTATGAGGGTTTTAATGTCGGGATTGATCGGCTGGCCTTTGGCCACTTCCACCGTTTGGACGTCATAATTCTTCTGAAGGTTCTCGAAGATCGGCTTGAACTTCGTTTGAAAATCCTCGGGACTGTTCGGCTGCTTGTACTGGGGAGGTATCGCCGGGAGCGTGTCGGTTTTTAGGACGCCGACGATCGGCGCCGTTTTCCGGTGGACTTTCATGATCGCCTGGGTAAGGTCGTATTCCAGGTTCGTCAGGTTCTGGACAACCGGCATTACTTCCTTCTTGTCGGCATATTGCACGATGATGCCCATGAACCCGTTGATGACCTGCGCCTTGTCCTTTTCATACGTCTGCATCTGGATTTCGGGCACGCCGAGTTCGGTGATTTTCCGTTTTTCCGCCTCGCTTGACGAGGGGTCTTCCCACGTAATGCGCAGGTTCCCGCCGGCATACGCCTTGTATTCCGAAAGCATGTCCTTGACGTCGGCCTGGAGGGTCTTGACGTTCGGCGGAAGGTTTTTCGAGAAACAGACCCTGACGCTCACGATGTCGTCGAGTTTTTTCAGGGTCTTCTTCGTGGCGTTCGAAACGCTGTAGACTTTCTTTTCGGTCAAGTCGAGCCGCGTGAAGAAAAACGTCATCAGGTAGTTGAAGACGGCCACGAAGCCGAAAATGATGAGTATGTAAATAATGAGCTGAGAACGGTTTTTGATTTTATTGGATTCCATAAATAATCACTCCCACTTCCTGCTGCTGATGGAGCAGACGTTCAAGAAAAGAAAGAACCCTATGACCGATAGATAATAAATGATGTCTCTGCTGTCGATGACCCCGCGGCCGATGCTGTCGAAGTGGCCGCTGAGGCCCAGATACGTAAAGAGCGGCACCAGCGCGGAAGGAAGCACCATGGTGACGAACGGGTGGCCCATGATGAAAAGCACGAAGGTGAACACCACGCCGAGAATGAAGGCCACGATCTGGTTTTCGGTTAGCGAGGAGACCCACAGCCCGATTGCCAGATAGGCGGCGCCCATGAGGACCGCGCCGATGTATTGGCCCACGATCTGTCCCGCGTCGGGGTGGCCGATGATGGCGATGGAAACCGGAATGGTAAGCGACAGAAGCAGAACGACGATTAAAAGCCCCAGGCTTGCCAGGAATTTGCCGATGACGACTTCGAAGTCCTTGACGGGCCACGTGAGCAGGAGCTCAAGGGTCTTCATCTTTTTTTCCTCCGCCCAGCTGCGCATGGTGATGGCCGGCACGAAAAAAAGGAATATCCAGGGCAGGAGGCCGAAATAAGCCCGCATGTCCGCCTGGTTTACGATAAAGAAACCCTGGAAAAACAGGAACGTGGTGACGATCAGAAAAACGGTGATAAAAATGTAGGCGATGGGGGAAAGGAAATACGCCTTGAATTCCTTTTTAAAAATTGATAGGATGTTTTGCATTATTGGCCCCTTGTAAGTTGTGTGAAGACGTCTTCCAGGCTTGCGGACTCGCGTTTTAATTCAGCGAGGCTCCAGCCGTTCTCAAACACGCATTTATATATTTTTTCGCCGATGTCCTGGTTGTCTTGCGCGACGACGACAGCGTCGGTCCATTCGGCCGATTGGGTCACCTGCACGCGGGCCACCCCTTCAAGCGCCTTGAGCTTCGATTCGACCGCGGACTTGTCGGCTTTGAGCCGCAGCACGTACCGGTTCTCTTTATTCATTTTGGCGGTAAGTTCATCGGCGGTCCCCGAAGCGACGATCGATCCCTGGTTGATGATGATTATATGATTGCACGTTGCCGAAACTTCGGACAGGATATGGGAACAATAAATGACTGTTTTTTCTTTTCCCATGTTCTTGATGAGCTGGCGGATTTCTATGATCTGGTTCGGGTCAAGTCCCGAAGTAGGTTCGTCGAGGATCAAAAGCTGCGGGTCGTTGAGCATTGCCTGGGCCAAACCGACGCGCTGGCGAAACCCTTTTGACAGGTTCCCGATGGGCCGTGTTGCCATCTTCGTCAGGCCGCATACATGAAACATTTCGTCGATACGGGAAGAAAGCGCGCGTCCCCGCATTCCGCGGATCTCGCCGACGAACTGAAGATAATCCTTGACGAGCATATCATTATAGAGCGGCGTGCTTTCCGGCAGATACCCGATCTTTTTACGGACTTCCAGATCGTTTTCAACCGTGTCCATTCCGCTTACCTTGATCGTTCCGCTGGATGCGGGAATGTAACAGGTAATGATGCGCATCGTCGTGGTTTTTCCCGCGCCGTTGGGGCCCAGGAAACCGAGGATTTCCCCTTTTTTCACCTCGAAACTCAGGTTCTTGACTGCATGGACCTCCCCGAATTTTTTATTGAGGTCCTTTACTTCCAACATGACCGTACTGTTTGTAGGACTCATAATTGTACCACCATGGAAAAGTGCGTTAATTAAAATATTCAGTTATAATTTTAAAATTTAGAGCCAATAAAATGGTTTTTTGAAAGGCCCGAAGTCAATGAGCTTTGTTATTTAAATATTTTTAAACGATTATTACGATTGAACACTAAGGATATTGTTGAAAAAAAAGAAATAAAAAAAAGGAAGTAACCTTACCTCATCCCCAGTCCTTCTCCATACTAAGGAGACCACGACTATGACCGCATATTCTCTACTGGAGTAGCGGCGAAGCCAACGGTGCTCGAAGAGCGGGTTGAGGTTTCCCCCGCGGGGGATTTTGAGGGGCGAAGTAATCGGACAGGAATTTACTCCGGCTTCTTTTTTGTCTCCTGGATCTGGATGCGGATTTCCTGGCAGCACTTTTTAATGTTTTGCAGGCATTTACGCGCCCTGGTGCCGGCGGACTTGTTGCCACGCTCAAATTTTTCGATTTCCACCTTTAGAATGTCGATTTCGTCCAGTAATTTTTGGAGGTTCATGACGGGCTCCTTATGAGAAAGGTTTATTATTTTCTGATTAATCAATTTTAGTAACCTGCTGACCAGACTGACTGCCGAAACGGAAACACAAACTGGTCAGCAGGTAAGTTACTGTACGCAGGACTTATCCCGTAGGGATAAGTCAGCTACAGTAACTAATATGTAATCTGCAACTGTGTAATGCACGATATTTTTAAAATTTATTAGTTGCGTCAATGCGACTTAGGAACCTCACCCCTGCCGCTTCCCGCCTGCGCTGTCGCTTCGGCAGGCAGGCGCGCTTTCCCCTCTCCTTGCCAAGGAGAGGGGATAAAGGGGGAAAACCTCAACCTGCCTTCGGCACCCTTCTCCTTGCTAAGGAGAAGGGACGGGGATGAGGTGCATTTATCGCACCGACATATCGAACAGAAAGTAGGGCCCCACCGATGGGGCGGCCGAGGACGCAATGGCCGAGGCCCTTTTTAAAAGCGGGAATTTGTTGAAAAGTTCATCGTACAGCATTCTTTTTAAAAACGATTCGGGTTTTTTCTTTTCAATGACCCCGGTTTTGTCCGGAAGTCCCAGGTATTCCTTTAAATAAGAAAGGGCGTCTTCGTAACTTCCAAGCGTGTCCACCAATCCAGCCAGCAAGGCCTGCCTGCCCGTAAATATTCTTCCATCGGCAATGGGACGCAAAGAGTCGATATCGATTGACCGCGCGCGGCTTACGTCTTCTATGAACTGGTTATGAATGTCGTTGAGCATGGTCTGAAGATATGCTTTTTCCCTGGGAGTTGATTCACGGTGCGGGCTGCCCACGTCCTTGAGTTCTCCCGCCTTGATCACTTCGACGTCGACACCGATTTTATTGAGCAATTTATAATAGTGAGGGAAGCTCATTATCGCTCCGATGCTGCCGGTGACCGAACCCGGATTGGCGAAGATTTTGAAAGCGGGGGAGGAGATGTAATAACCGCCCGATGCGGCGAGGTTTCCCATGCTTACCACGAGCGGCTTTTTGATATCGCGGAATTTCATGACTTCTTCAAATACTTCCTGAGATGGGGCCACGGCGCCGCCGGGGGAGTCCACCCGGAGAATGACGCCGGCCACCGCGTCATCTTCACGCAGGTCCCGTAATTGTTTGACATAATCTTCGGAAGAATAAATAACGTCGCTTACCTGGACCAGTCCGACTTTATGTGAGGAAAACGATGAAAATTTTGAGGCGCCGGGACCGGAATTTACGGACATAAGAACGATACCGAGAACGATGGGCGCCGCAAGGACCGCCCCGATGGCGATTTTCTGGCGTTTTGTCACAGTTCCTCCGACATCGGCACCCTGAGCACCTCGCCGGGCAGGAGAGTGGAGTCGGGTTGAAGATTGTTGATGAGGCTGAGTTCTTTGACCGCCACTTTAAACGATTGCGCGATGTTCCAAAGGTTGTCCCCTTTGCGCACCTTATAAAAAACCAAGTGCTTCCCCGACGTCGTGTCTATTATCTGGCTTATCGCGGGTGCGGCCAGTTTGATGGGCCGGACAGGGCTTATGGCCGGAGCAGGTACGCTAACGGAAGTTTCGGCCGGTTTGTAAATAGTCACGATTTCTCCCGACCGCAGGCTTTTAATACCTGAAATATGGTTCCATTTGCATAAATCGTTTCTGTCGACCCTGAAAAGCTGCGAGAGGCCCCATACACAGTCTCCCGCCCTGACTTTATACTTAATGACTCTCATTCCGGAGACAGCCATTTCCGTATAATGGTGGCGGGAATTAAACGTACTTGCCCTGATCATGGGCCCATGTGAAGCGCTGGGGTTGAGCGGTATCGGCACGGAAATTTGCTGGCCGGCCGCTATGCGCTGACGCTTGGAAAAATTATTCAGGGCGAAAAGCGCTTCGGAGGGAACATTAAAGCGGCGTGCTATGCCTTTAAGCGTCTCTCCTGATTTCACCTGATAAGTCGACCAGGAGACCGTAAAGTCGGCGGGAGAGCGGTTGTACGAAGCAAGGAACTTGTCTTTTGCGCCTTTGGGAAGATAGAGCGTTACATGTTGCTTATTCGGATGTGTGCACCAGTGAAGGATGTGGGGATTGAGGTTTCGCAACTCCTCCGGGGACATGTTCAAACTGTCGGCCACGGCGTACAAACTTATGCAATCGTTGATATCGACGGTGTCGAGATCGAAGGTGTCCGTCACGTTGTTCGAGAATCCATAGCATTGGGGGTTTTTAGCGATGATGAGCGCGGCGATGAATTCAGGCACATAATTCTTGGTTTCCCTGGGGACCCTAAGCTGCCAGAAGTTTTTCGCAAAGGCCCTGTTGACGGCGTTAGTCATGCCGTTTTCCCCGCAATTATAAGCGGCAAGGGCGATCTGCCAGTCGCTGAATTGGTTGAATAATTTTTTCAAATAGCTTACCGCGCCGCGGGTAGACTTTAAAAAGTCCCTGCGTTCGTCGATCCATCCGTCCTTGCGCATGCCGTAGAGCGAACCGGTTGAGGCAATGAACTGCCACATTCCCGCCGCATGCGCGCGGGAGTAGGCTAAAGGGTTGAAACCGCTTTCGATGAGAGGCAGATACGACAGATCGGTGGGCAGCCCGCTGTCGGCGAACATTTTTTTGATCCCCGGCAGGTAATAGGAGGCCCGCGAAATCCATTTTTCAAGCGGCCCCTTCCGGCCATGTCCTAGAAAGTAAAGCGCCTTGTACACCCGTTCGTTCCACACAATGGGGAAGTTGAAGGTCGTTTTTTCCTGGCTGATGATTTTATGCATGAGCATGCTGTCGGAGGCCGGGACCTTGATCGAATCCAGGGACCGTGCCAGTTGTTTCTGGAACGCGACAACGGAAATTTCTTCGGGAATGCTGTCGGAATAGACGGGCGGCATGAGTTCGGTATATATCCGCGCGATGTTTTTATAATAATTTCCATAGTAATCCTCGGGTTCCGTCCATCCGCTGTCGTTCGATTGTATGATTTTAATGTCGGTGAGCGCCTCCCGTAAAAGCATGTGCGCGGCTTCGAAGTCTTTATTCCGGCAGGCGAACTCCGCACCGTCAATAAGGGAGTCGATATCGGAATCGTCGATTATAGAGGTCGTTTGCATGCTGTCGCATCCCGGAACGGGACCGCGGGCCGTTTGCGTGCCGCCGGTGACGATCACGGCGATCGCGGGACTTTTTGTCAATTTGGCATGTGAAGCGGCGCATCCGCAGAGGAAAATACCGCTCGCGGCTCCGGCGTAAAGTAAGATAAGGGATAGTTTACTTTTCATCATTATTTTTAATCAAAATAATTGGTCAACGCGGGAGGATGGATAAAAAAAAACATAACCCGTAAAAAAATCAATAAAATACACCTCTCCTTGTCTTTTCTTAAAGACAAGTAAAGATTTTCCCATGATCTTCATTATAACATTGTCCGGTTGCAAAAGGCAAGAGTAAAAACGGATTCTTATGAAAAAAAAGATTTCCCTAAACTTATGAAGTCAAGGCACTTAGGTTTATTTCCGGATTGGATTGTTTTTCGGGGCCCGAAATAAATATATCGCTTTTAAGCATATAGCCGCGTTTTGAACGGCAAACGGAAATGGCCTCCCGGATGTTCATTTCAACGGTTTTAATTTTTGACCCGCAGTAGTTCACGAACATCCTTGTTTTTTGCGGGCAAGCGTCATAATGCGAACACTGTAAGCAGGAAATTTTGAATAGTTGCATCTGCACCTCCTTTTTAGAGAATCTTATCTGCCCGCCGGCGGATTAATAACATTATTATATACAACAATGGGTTGTATGTCAAGAGTTAAATGGACTCAACAGGTTGTGAGTCGGCTATCTCTTTTAAATTTAGAAAGTTAGGAACGTATTTATTTTTGGTTATTTAATGGGGAGCTCAAAAATTATATTTATATAATGGTTGTCCCCCTCAAAGAGGGGGCAGGAATGGTTGTCCCCCTCTTTGAGGGGGCAGGGGGGAGGTTCATTTCCCAAGTTAAGCGGCCTCCCCCTTGAATTCCCCCTCGGAAAGGGGGATACACGTGCTGGCAGCAAATTATTTAACGGTGAACGGAGCTTATAGTATGGAAAAGACCTCATATGAATTTCTTGAAAAATTCATGAAAACGCATACACCATCCGGTTTTGAGTCCGAAGGACAATTACTCTGGAAGGAGCGCACGAAAGCCTTTGCGGAAAAAGTGTCGTCCGACGTCCATGGGAACATGATCGCCAGCATCAATCGAAGCGCGCCTACCCGCATCATGCTGGCCGGACATTGCGATGAAATCGGTTTCATGGTCACGCATATTTCGGAAGAAGGGTTCATCCATTTTGCCGCCATCGGCGGCATCGACCCGAGCGTGCTGGCCGGCAAGCCGGTCCTGTTTCTGACCAAAGACAGGATCCGCGGGGTCATCGGCAAAAAGCCCATACACATGCTTGAAAAAGAAGACCGCAAGAAAGCGGTTGACATAAAAGACCTTATCATGGACATCGGGGCAAAGAGCAGGTCGGAGACCGAAAAGTACGTGAACGTCGGCACGCCCGCGTGCATCCTGTCGAATTTCATGCCGCTGCTCAATGATTTCATCACCTCGAAGGCGTGGGACGACAAAGTCGGCGCGTTCGTGGTGTCGGAGGTCATCCGGGTTTTAAGCGGAAAGAAAAAGCAGCTCAAGGTCGCCGTCTACGGCGTATCAACGGTCCAGGAAGAAATCGGCTGCCGCGGCGCGCGCACCTCGTGCTTCGGGATCGAGCCGCATGCCGGGATCGCCATCGACGTGGGGTTCGCCACCGACGCGCCGGGCGACGACAAGAAGCTGTACGGAAATGTCAAGCTCGGTCGCGGCCCGATCCTTCACCGCGGCGCCAACATCAATATCCCGCTGAGCAATTTTTTCAAGGATGCCGCGCACAAGGCCAAGGTGCCCGTGCAATGGACCGCCGAGCCAGGGGCCACGCCCACCGACGCCGACGTGATCCAGATAAACCGCAGCGGCGTCGCGGCTGGGCTCGTGTCCATCCCAACTCGTTACATGCATACGCCGGTCGAGACCTGTTCGCTCTCCGACATCGACAACACGGTAAAACTCCTTGTCGAGACGCTCCTGTCGCTTCCCCGAACGCCAAATTTTTTGCCGTATTGAGGGGCATTATTTAAGAATTTTATACAGGGTTTCAAAGTTCGATCCGGGTTCAATTCTGTTCCAATCGACTCCATGCGCGCCCGTTTCCATGGTCCCGTCCGGTTTGCAAACTCTTATCAGTAAAGTTCTGAATTTTAAGTTTCCCATATCAATCTCGGTTTGCATCATAGTATAGGGTTGATTTTGCCGCATTTTCGCTATCGTTTCAAACAGTATTATTTCATGCGCGTCTGCGTTTTCAAATTTCGATTTACTTACTTTCATGCACGGCGGAACATATCCTGCCGCAGCTTTTTCCGCCGCTATGCCGATAATGTCGGAATCATTTTCACTCTTTTTAATAGTGGGTGCCTTGACATCTTTTATCCATAATCTTAAAATGCCGTTTTCTAAAACCTCCAGGCTGCTTGAATCATAAAACAGCATGTCCGCCCGTGTTTTACGTTTTTCCGCAAAGCCGATGAGCTTCCATTCCGTCATTGGTGGATCAATTTTCGTACGTAAATCCGAGATCTCTTTTTTTAATTGGGGGCTTTTGATATTTTCCGCTTTTTGTCTCGGCCCTTCGGAAAACACATTGGTTCCCGCTACAACAATAAGCAGGAATAAAAGCCGAAGGAGTTTTGCTGCCATAGGGTCCTTTTCAGGATAATCCGTGAGATATTTTTTATCAGGCTTTTTTCTTTCTCTTATAAAATACATCTGAGTATATTAAAACCATGAGCTTTATCGCCGATTTCCATATCCATTCCAGATATTCCCGCGCGACAAGCAAGGACTGCTGTCCCGAAAAACTCGACCTCGGCGCCCGGACTAAAGGCATCGACGTCGTGGGCACCGGCGATTTCACGCACCCGGCCTGGCGCGGGGAATTGCACGAAAAATTGAAACAAGGCGACGACGGCCTCTACTTTTTGAAAGACAAATTCCGGGAAAAAAACGGCATCAATGAAAAAAAAGTCCGATTCATCATTTCGGGCGAAATAAGTTCGATTTACAAAAAAAACGGAAAGACCCGGAAAGTCCACAACGTCATCGTGCTTCCTGATCTTGACGCGGCGGAGCGCCTGAGTAAAAAACTCGAGGCCATCGGCAATGTCCATTCCGACGGCAGGCCCATTCTTGGGCTCGACAGCAGGATATTGCTTGAAATCACCCTCCAGGCGTGTCCCAAAGCGCTCTTTATTCCGGCGCATATCTGGACGCCGCATTTTTCCGTGTTCGGATCGAATTCCGGCTTCGACCATATCGAGGAATGCTTTGAAGACCTGAGCGATCATATTTACGCGCTCGAAACCGGCCTTTCTTCAGACCCGCCCATGAATTGGCGGCTGTCAATGCTCGACCGGTTCGCGCTGGTTTCGAATTCCGACGCGCATTCTCCGGGAAATCTGGCGCGGGAAGCGAACATCTTCAATACTGATCTTTCCTATGAGTCAATTTACTCAGCGTTAAAAAACAACGACCGGAAGGCGTTTTCCGGGACCATAGAGTTTTTTCCGGAGGAAGGGAAATACCATCTTGACGGGCATCGTAATTGCAAGGTACAATGGGAACCATCAAGGACGAATGCGGCGTCGGGCCTGTGCCCGGTGTGCGGAAAAAAACTGACGATCGGCGTTCTCCACCGGGTCGAAGATCTCGCCGACCGCAAGGAAAATTTCGTGCCCCTGCATGCGCGCACCTACGAACGGATGGTCCCGCTCGCGCAGGTCCTGGGCGCGTGCCTGGGCACTGGGCCGGCAAGCAAAAAAGTCGCTGAAAAATATCGGCTTATGCTCGGCGCACTGGGGCCTGAATTATTGATTCTTCGCGAAGTGTCAATTTCCGACATCAAGGCCTGTGCCGGAGAGCGCATCGCGGAAGGCGTTCGCCGTGTAAGAGCGGGGGAGCTGAGCATCAGCGCGGGGTACGACGGTGAATACGGGAAAATTAAAATATTTGATTGACGGTATGTGAAAATGTTCGGTATACTGGATATTGTCTGAATCTGGATTCCCAGGATACACAAGATGTTCAGGATTATATGCAGCTAAAATTAAAACTCTATCCGTTGCAAGTATCATGGTAATCCTTTAATCCTGAGCATCCTGATTCAGACTATTTTATTGAAAAAGACCAATAAAAAATGATCAAATATATTCTTATAGCACTGTTTGCCACGGCCCAATGCGCTTTTCCTATCGGTCAATCCGCCGTGATAACCCTGGTCTTTCCTCCCGGCGCTCGGTCGTTGGGAATGGGCGAGGTCGGGACCGCCTTGGCGGACGACGAAGACGTGCTGTATTATAATCCGGCGGGATTGGGAATGCAGAATAATCGGTGGCACGGCGGGGCCACAACGGACTTTTACCAACAACTTTTACCTGCATTTGATATCCCTGATTTATGGCAATACCGGTCGGAAGGCGTTTATCAACCGGAGTCGTCGGTGTGGGGCGGGTTTGGCCATTATTTCAACATGATCAATTTCGGCGTTAACGAATGGACCGATGAATTGGGCGCCGTTATTGGCCGCGCCCGGAGTTATGAATACGTTGCGGGACTGTCATGGGGTTTTAATTTCGAAGAAATCGGGGTGAAAAATCATTACTTCGGCATTTCAACCAAATATGTTCGTTCAGCCCTGGCCCCAGGTTACGGACCGGATAATGAAGGCATAGGCCAAACCTTTGCCGTCGACGTGGGATATATCTGGAAATTTTATCCCTCATTCAGGTTGGGTATGACCTTGCAAAACATGGGGCCGTCAATTTTTTATATTTCCCAGCAGGAACAAGACCCAATCCCATTTACCTTTAACTTTGCCTTAGCGTATTCAAAAGATTTTCTCAAAGACAACGGCGTTATTCTCAGTCAAATACGGGCGGAAATTCGCACGGACAGGGAGATAGTCAAAAACTATCTGGATCAACCACCTGACCCGTTCTGGAAGGCTATTTCTACGGACCTTTTTAACGACACGGTTCGATATGACACGACGCGCTCCCAGTTCAGGAATGACATCGGCGAATTTAATTTGCATTTGGGCGCCGAATATACGCTTTTAAATACCTTTTCATTTCGGTCCGGGTTTTTGTATGACGATGTTGGAGCGCGGATGGAGGCCCATTGGGGGACAGGCGTAAAACTGTTTAACCATTTTCAATGCGACACATATTGGATTTATTCTCCGGAAGGCTTTTCCGGCCGGCTTTTTCGTAATGAGGGCAGCAACGGGGCTCGCGACGGTCAATGGGGTATCAATTTTACCTTCTTCAATATGTTCAAATGGAACACCGCCGACAAGACTTGGTGGAAAAAACCGTAAAAGACTTTTTGGTGATTACCTTTTCCCTTTGGGAGAGGGGCAAGGGGTGAGGTCGTTTTAATTGAATAGGCACAATTTTCCTTTCCCCCGGTATTTGATGCCCTGGACCGTTTAACAAATCCTTTAAAAACCCGAAAAATTCACGAAGCCGTTTACTTCAATCAACCCCCGATGTTACTATATTTCAATAAGATATAAAAAGCCTCTAACTTTAACCGTTTCCAATGGCATGTTAGTTGCTCAATTAGCCGGGGGCGAACTGTGTTTTCTCTGTGTTCATGCCATGAAAAAGAAGGATTTATGATATGAAGTTGACGCTTAAAGAACTCATCATCATCGTGGCGGTATTGACCTTTTCCTTTCCCGTCGTTTATGTGCTTATGATGCTTGTTACGGGGAGTGCGCGTATCGAATTTAACCAACCGGCAAAGCCGAAAAAAGACGACAAAGAACTCAAATTCATGAAACTCAGCGCGAAAAAAGACTCCCTGGCCGCCGTGCAGTCGCAGACCTTTTTTGCCATTGAAAAGCAAAAGGCCGACCTGGACGACGAGAAAAAAAGGATGACCGAGCAGCAGGACCATGTTCTCATGGTTGAGCAGGAACTCGAAAAAACGCGCAGCGACCTTACCGAAGAACGGAAAAAACTCGAAAAGCTGGTCGGCCAGAGCGACGAACTTGACAAAAAAAGGATCAAACAACTCGCGAAAGTATACAGCGCCATGCGCCCCGAGGAAGCGGCCCGGATTCTGGAAACGCTTGACGACGACCTGCTCATCAACATACTCGGCGCCATGGGAGATGACCGGCAGAAAGCAAAAATATTATCGGTCCTCTCGCCTGACAAGGCCTCGCGGGTAAGTAAAAAAATAGGAAAACCTTTGAAATCGAAATAAAAAAATTAACATTAAGGAAGGGAGGTGAAACAATGAAACCAGAAATGAATATGATGAATTTGTTGCCGGGCAATGGTAAATCCGTAAAAAGCGCTCCTGGACCAAAGGCCGCAAAATTGATTGGAATAAATGACCCGAAACGCGCGGAAAATATTCCTGAGGAGGGAGTTGCCATCAATGTAACACGAAAAGCGCAGGAACCTGAAGTGGGCGCCAGGTTTAAAAAAATACTGGAAAGCGTTGCCGAAGCCAATAAACAGGCGCAAAAAACCGCGGCCGATAAAGGTTCAAAGGATGGACCGGAATCTTCCGGTTCGGGCGACCAAACGTCCGGCGTGCAGGTTGATTTTACGCAATTGAACGCTGAGCTCGTAGCTTTGGGCATTAGTCCCGCCGACGTGGGCATGGATGCGACGGACGCGGACAAGGGGACGCAGCTTACACAGGCGTCCGAAATCATCCAAAACGCCATTTCAAAGATCTCGAAGATGCTCAATATTAAAATCAACCCGGGACTGGAAAATCTGCAATTGGCCAATCCTTCGCAAAACGTGGTCGACCAGTTTGCCGACATCCTTAATGCGCTCAAGGGCATTGCCGGGTTGCTTGACGAAGCAGTCAAAAAAAACGAGCCCATTGAAATCAGCGGGAAAGTTTTTGACATAAGGCAGGCCGCCGAAGTCGGGAAAACGCTCAGGGTGGAAACGTTCCATATCGAAATGGCCCTTGAAATGGCGGGGATTTCGGGCGACGTCGCTCAATCCGCGGCGCAAAAGAACAATCTGCCCGCCGATAGCGGTATCGTGACCGCGTTGGACCCGTCGCTTATTTCCATGCCCGCCTCCCAGGTAAAACAGGCGCTTGGCAACACACTGCTATTAAAGGAGCAGACCGTCGAAACGCTTTTTTCGAAACTTGCGGAAACGCTAAAAGGCAATACTGTTTCCGATAAAATGCAGCTTGTCAATAAAATAGCGGCGATTGCAATGGGCGCGGATAATGTCCAGGCGGAAGCGCTCCCAAACACGGCAGGCGAACAGGTCGGGAAGGCCGCTGATCCGGGAACGTTCGGTTCCGGGATCATGCGCGCGCTGTTAAAGATCGATCCGGCGTCCGCTTCGGCCAGTGATGCAGTCGAAGCCGGGAACCTGAGTGCCGCACAAGGAAGCGAAAAACTGGATCTTTCTAAAACATTAAAGATGATCCTGGCAAAGGACCTCGCCGGCGCCGACCAGTCGGGTGACGACAAGGCCGTGTCAATCCTTGCGGGGGCCGACGCGGCCAAAGGAGACGCCAATGCATTGTTGACTTCGGCGGATGTCCGCCCGTCAACGCTTCCCAAGACCATCGAAGAATCGGTCATGAACCAGGTTGCCGACAAGGTCCAGACCGCGCTTAAAACCGGTGTGACGGAGATACGCCTGCTTTTAAGGCCCGAATCGCTTGGAGAGATGCGGGTCAAGCTCACGATGAACGGCGACGTTGTAATGGGAAAAATCTATGTCGAAAGCCAGCAGGTCAAGCACATCGTCGAAAGCAACCTTCAAATGCTTAAAGATTCCCTTGCCCAGCACAATTTACAGGCCGGATCGTTTGACGTCAATGTCGGCGGCGGCGACAGGGATGATTTGCGGGAAATGGCGAACAGGGCAATGCAAAGCGGAACGGTTAATAATAATGAGATCAAGGACAAAGACCAAAACGTCAGCGACAAGGATGTTTCGGCCGGACAGGAAACAGGGCGGCGGTTCGGCACGAACACAATTGAATATTTTGTCTAAAATTAGGAGGTGAATACGCAATGTCAACACCACTATCGGTAAACGTTAATTCTATCGGTGCGGTTAATCAATCGTCAACGACTCCCGTGACAACGGTCACCGCGTCGCTCAATGCCGACGGAACATCCGTGGATCCGACGACGAGCGCCACGACCGGCAGTACGTCCGATAATCTCGTTTCTTCCACGAGCAACAGCCAGATGAACGATCAGGACTTTTTACAGCTCTTCGTGGCGGAAATGCAGAACCAGGACCCGACCAGCCCGATGGACGATTCGCAGATGATGACGCAGATGGCCCAGTTACAGTCCCTGGAATCGAGTACGAACATGCAAAAAGCCATCGACGACCTGAGCGCTTCGTATAAGAATTCGCTCTCCGCGCAGCAGAACGTCGTTACGTCCATGACCAATGCCACGGCGGTGTCGCTGATCGGAAAAGAAGTGAGGGTCCAACAGAAAGACCTCACCTATTCGGGGTTGGCGGACGAGAACGACCAGATCCAGGTCAATCTCGGCAGTAACGATTCGGCCGATGTCCAGATTCTTGATGACAAAGGTAACGTGGTTAAAACGCTCCATACCGGCGACAAGGACAGCCAAAATTCGGCCCTGGTGGCCTGGGACGGCAGCACCGATGCGGGCGGCTATGCCACGGCGGGTACATACAAGATAAACGTCGTGGGTTCCGATACCGATTCCAGCCTGTATGCCTTTGTCGACAACGTCGTACAAGGGGTCAGCTTTTCAAGCACGGGGGCCTCGCTGCAGGTTGGCGGAAAGGAAATGTCGGTGACCGACGTGATGAATGTGTCGACGACCGAGGACGCTGCTTCGTCCATGGCCACGATATCCCCTTCAACGGCCATCGGGCTTATTGGAAAAAACGTCCGGGTCCGGGACGACTCGATCACGTATGGGGCCGAAGACCGGGAAAACCACCAGATAAACGTGAATGCGAACGCCGGTTCGCCGGTAAATATTTCGGTCCTCGACAGCGAGGGAAATGTGATTGACACGATGACCGGCACGGCCGACGATAACGGCACGGCGACCTTTTCGTGGTCCGGTCAGACCACCGGCGGCGGTTACGCGCCTGCCGGAACGTATTCCGTGCAAATCGCGGGACAGGACGTTAATCCTTCGCTGTATGCTTTCGACGAAGGGACGGTCGACGGCGTCAGCACTCTTAACGGGGTGACGCAGCTCACGATAAACGGACAGACTGTTCCGGTATCGTCAATCATCGACATCACGGCCGCTACGGCGGGATAAAACCGGAGGCAGGCGTATCATGAATGCACTTGATAAAATACTGCAAACGGGGGTACGGACAATCAGCGTGCAGGCCTGTTCACGGCCTAAGCTTCCCGCCGACGGACAGTTCGCCGCCGTTTTTAACGGCAAGGTCGACGAGCTGAAATTTTCGGCGCATGCGCAAAGCAGGCTCAAGAGCAGGAACTTGTCCATGACGCCCCAGGTCATGGAAAAACTCAACAAGGCGGTTTCGGGCGCCGCGAGCAAAGGGGCGAAGGACTCGCTTATCCTCATGCCGAATATGGCGTTTATAGTCAATATCCCGAACCGGACGGTAGTAACAGCTATGGACGGAGAGAGTATTAGGGACAATGTATTCACAAACATCGACAGCACGGTGATAGCGGGCTGATACGGACAGGACCGCCCCGGTAAAACGGGGCGGATGCGCAGGGCCGCCGATTGACAGACGCGGCCTAGTTCCCCGCATCCTCCGTGACTAACTGAGGAGGGTTTTATGATCAGGTCTCTCTACGACGGCGTCAGCGGTCTGCGAAGCGAGCAGGTTGCCATGGATGTTACGGGCAATAATATCGCAAACGTAAATACGGTCGGTTTCAAATCCGGCAGGGTGACTTTCAAGGAGTCCATGGTGCAACTCCTGAAAGGCCCCTCGCGTCCTCCGGGAGCGGCGGGCGGGACAAACCCCATGCAGATAGGCCTGGGCACGTCGGTCGGTTCCATCGACACCATTTTGACACAAGGCAATCTACAATCAACCGGCCAGATCACCGACCTTGCGCTGGAAGGGAATTCCTATTTTGCGTACAGTAACGGCACGGGGACTTTTTACAGCAGGAACGGCGGTCTGCAATTCGATTCCACCGGCCGCATGGTTTGCCCCACGAACGGATTTACGCTGCAAGGCATGATGGCCGCGCCGGACGGGACCTACCCCGTGGGCAGCACCATAGGCGACATCACGGTGCCGTTCGGACAAAAAGCGCCCGCCAAGGCCACGACGGAAGTGACGTATGGTTGCAACCTCGATTCCGATTCCGAAGGACTGGGAACGGTATCGCATACCAACAGGTTTTTAGCGTCGGCCGGGGCCGCCAACGGCGCCGGTATTCCCAATCCCGATCCCACGCTCACTTCTCTATACGATGCCAGCGGCAACAGCCTCGGCATCATGCCGAACGACGTTCTGACGATCAGGGCAACCGACGCGGCGGGCGTTGAACACCTATCCACTCTTACGGTAGGCGCCGGGAACAACGCATTGAGCGCCTTGGTCACCGCGATATCGGGTGTTGTCCAGGGGCCAGGGTTCAGCATCCAGAACACAGTCACGCAAAACACCAACGGCAGTATAAACATCAACACGTCGGGCGGGGCGGTCGTCAATGATCTGCAGATCACCAGTTCCAGACCAGGTTCGAATTCCTATGTTGCCAATGCCTTTTCATGGGGCCCGACCATACCGATGGCGACCGCAACGGGCGTGGATTCCGGAAAATTGCTCAGGCCTGCCCAGGCGACCGATCCGCTTGTCAACGTCATGGACGCGTCGGGCAATACCCTCGGACTGGAAGCCGGAGACATTGTAAGCATCAACGGCGCGGTGGGGGGCAAAACCATTCCAACGGGCAGCCTTACCTACGCGGCGGGCACGACGATGCAGAACCTGCTTGACACCATTCAACAGGCGTTTAATCTTCCGCAAAACGACGGTACTCCCCAGAACAATTTGTCGGTGAGCATGAACAATGCCGACACGGCCGACGACAATATCCCCGACGGTTCGGTTGCGATGCGCGGCCAGAAGGAACTGGCCTTTGCCCTGCAGAACATTTCGGTTTCCGCAAACAATGTCAACCAGAACGCCATCGCGCCCACTCGTTTCAACGCGAACCTGTCGACCACCGAAATCCAGGCCGCCCGCGATACCGCGCAGCATTCCACGTCGCTCGTGGTCTATGACGAATCCGGCGACGCGCATACGCTGAACACCACGTTTACCAATTCGGGAATACCGGGTGAGTGGCTCTGGCAGATCACCATGGAAGGCGGCGAAAAAATTCTCGGGGGAAACACCGGCAAGATCACCTTCGGCCAGGACGGATCGCCTTCTTCGTTTACGTTTGACGACGGCTCGACCCAGTTTATGTTCGATCCCATGAACGGGTCCAACCAGGTCTCGGTGGATTTGAACGTCGGATCGCCCGGATCGTTTACCGGCATTACCCAGTTCAGGTCGCCCACGACCACGGCGGCCCGCAGTCAGGACGGCTATCCGATGGGCAAGTTGCAGGAAATCAGCATCGACGAATTCGGCGACGTCAAGGGACTTTACACAAACGGAGTTTCGAAGTCCATCGCCCAGATTTACGTCGCCGATTTCAACAATCCCGCCGGCCTGCTCAAGGAAAGCGACAGTATGCTTGCGGTGTCGTCAAATTCCGGCCAGGCGGTCATGCAGCTTCCCGGTGTCGGCACATCGACGAAAATAAAACCGGGAGCGCTCGAAATGTCGAACGTGGACCTGGCAACGGAGTTTACCAATATGATGACCACGCAGCGCGCCTATCAGGCCAATGCGCGCGTCATTACCACGAGCGACACGCTGCTTAACGAGCTGGTGCAGCTGGTGCGGTAATTGTGTTTGTTTAACTGAACAGATCGTTTCGATACGCCTGCTTTAAAGCAGGCACTCAACGAACGGAATTAGAAGCTGGCTGAGTGTCGCGAAGCGATGTATCGAAGCCAGCGATTATCTACGCATAACGTAGATAATTTAAACAGAATACCTAAACATGTCCCTTCCTGTTTTCAGGCCGGGGCATGGGTGGGGCGGCCCGGACATCTTGTTATTTGTAAATAATTTAAGTATTGACCTTTTCAGGTTGTTATGATAAAGTAGATACAACATCAGATCATGCAAGGGGTTATAATGATTGTTCTGCACCGGTTAAACAAAGAAGAATTCATCCTTAACGCCGATTACATCGAAACGCTGGAAGCCACGCCAGATACGGTCGTCACCCTTACCAACGGGAAAAAGCTCATGGTGAAAAATTCGGTGGAAGACATTGTAAAGCAAGTAATTAACTATAAGCAGATGTGCCATCAGACTATTCAAGTGGTAAAAAAGGAAAAAGAAGATTTTGAAAGGACGGCGCGATGAACGAGAAAGAGAAAGGAAAAGAAAAAGAGAAGGACAAGAAGGCCGACGATTCCACGGAGAAAAAACCGTCCGCACCGCTTAACAAGACTAAAATCGTTTTTTTCGGGATCATTGCGGCGGCCATTGTTTTCAACATCATCGTAGCCTTCGTACTCATTCAGGCGACCAAACCGAAGAACCCCACCGAAAAGGATGCCCAGGTAAAGGCCGATTCGCTCCAGCAGAACGAAAAAAGCCGCGCCGAAATAGGTGAAATCGGCGACCCGATTGACGCAATTGTCAATGTTGCGGGCACCGATGGGGAACGGTTGCTCAAGGTGGTCGTCAGGCTGGAATTTCCGGGCGGGAAAGGCGAGGAATTCGCGAAGGAAATGAAAAAGATCTCGCCGCGGGTCAAAAACCTGTTGATCGACCTGGTGTCCGAAATGTCTTTGGTGGAACTCAACGAGCCCGCGGCAAAAGACAAGATCCGCGGCAGTTTATTACGTAAGATAAATAATACGATGCCCAAGGTTGAAGTGACCGACGTTTTGCTGGACCAGTTCATCATCCAGTAAGGCGCGGGGCTGAAAAAAAAGAGAGGCTTGACAGTGAGCGACATTTTATCGCAGGAAGAGGTGGATGCGCTGCTTTCCGCGGTTTCGGCGGGAGGCGATTCGGAAACGGCGACGAGTACGGCCGCCGATACGGGCGCTGCCGCGCCGTCGGAGGCCGAAAAATCACTGTCGCTCTACGATTTCAGAAGGCCCGACCGCGTCTCAAAAGACCAGATGCGCACTCTCCAGAACCTCCATGAGGGCTATGCGCGGCAGTTTTCCACGACGCTCACCAATTTTTTACGGACCTTCGTGGAAATCGAACTGGTGAGCGTCGACCAGCTCACCTACTCGGAATTCGTGATGTCGATTTCTAACCCGAGCTGTATTTATGTTTTCAAAATGGAACCCCTTGAGGGCAGCGCGATACTTGAAATCAACCCTTCGCTCGTGTTCTTCATCATCGACAGGCTTTTCGGCGGCCAGGGGAAACCGTCGGAACAAAACCGTGAACTGACCCTCATCGAGCAGAACGTCATTCACCGTATCGTGGAGCGCGGACTGGGCGACCTTAAAACCGTGTGGGAACACGTCGGTATTTTCAGCCCGAAAATCGAGACCTACGAAACGAACCCGCAATTCGTTCAAATCGCCCCTCCAGGCGAAACGATCATTTTGATTTCCCTAGAAGTACGCATGCAGAACGCCTCGGGATTGATGAGCCTGTGCTTTCCCTATATGCTGCTCGAAAGCGTCATCAATAACCTCACGGGCGCGACCTGGATGTCGGCGCAGAACACCAACACAAGCGAGACCCGGGCGATATTGGAGCATGAAATCAACAGCATCGACCTGCCTGTTTCAGTGGTCATCGGCCAGACAAAATTGACGATCCGGGACCTTCTCCAGTTGCAGCGGGGAGACATTCTGGCCTTAGACAAGCCCAAGACCAGCGAACTGGCTGTCCAGGTTGGAGGCAGGACAAAACTGGCCGCAAAATCCGGTATCATCGGCCGGAAAAAAGCGTTCAAGGTGACTCGAATCATCGAAAAGGAGGTACCGGGCAGCCATGAGTGAAATATTGTCCCAGGAACAAATCAACAGCCTTCTCGGCCAAAAAGACCTGAACGGCGCCGCCGCCGGCTTATCGGACGAGTCCTCCGCGACCGCCTCGCCTGTAAAAGATTACGACGCGCTGAAAAGCGTCTTCGAGCTTTATGACGAACAGGCCTCGACCGTCATTTCGACGATCCTTAACAAACAAGTAACATGCGAAATCGCCGGGTGCGGCAAGACCGAAACCGCCTCGGCGCAAAGCATCGTCGCGGGGCCCCACGTGCTCCTTGCCATTCCTTTTAAAACAGGGGCAACCGGAACGCTGTACTGCGTGCTGGCAAAAAAAGACGTTGCTTTTCTGTCTGATCTCATGATGATGGGCGACGGGTCGGCGCCGTATTCCGAAGATCATAAAGACGCCATCGTCGAACTCATGGGACAGGTGATGGGCTCGTTTACGACAGCGCTTGGCGGCAGATTCAACGAACAAGTCGCCATCGGTCCGATTACGGCCGCGGAATTTGATTTTGCAAACCCGGGTTTCGCCCTTGAAGCGACCGACATGGTAATTGTCAAGACAACGCTTGCCGGGGGCGGTATCTGCACCATGGTTTTCCTCGCGCCGGATGAATTGAGCATGGAACTCATGACAAAAATGGCCGCGGCGGCCCGGACGGAAGCGGCGGGCGGGGATGTCGATAGCGGGGACCTTTCGGAAATGCCCGTGGGACGGGGTGGAGGCGATTCGTTCATCGAAACGTCTTTGTCGAGCAATTCCCTGCGAAGCAACGCGAACCATGAGAACATCGACATGCTCCTCGACGTTGACCTTGACGTATTTATCGAATTGGGGCGGACGAACCTTTCAATCAAACGGGTGCTGGAGTTGGCCCCTGGCTCCATCGTCGAACTCGACCGAATGGCCGGAGAGCCGGTGGACCTGCTTGTCAACGACAAGGTCGTGGCCAAAGGGGAAGTCGTGGTGGTCGACGAAAACTTCGGTATCCGCATCGTATCGCTGGTGTCGGCGGAAGACCGGATAAAGAGTTTGAGGTAATCTGGAGGGGCGGTTCATGAACCGCCCTTACGACCATGAACCGCCCCTACGACAATTAACAAAGGCAGATCGTGCAAAATCAAACGCAAAAAAATCTTTTAACAAACGCATTTTCGTTTATTTTCATCGCCCTGCTCTTCGCCGGGACCGCTTATGCGCAGCCCAAAGAAGGCATCGGGAATTTCGACATAGAAAAGGTCCGGCGCGCGGTCATTGATCCGAACGGCCCCGCGGCGGTTGACACCGATCGGGCTTCGGCGGCCTCAGCCTCAGCGCCCCAGACAACTGCGACAAAAACCGAGAAAGTTAATTTAGGCTGGCTCATCGTACGGCTGTGTTTCTATTTTGCACTTATTATCGGCGCCATCCTGTTCGTTACCTGGGGCATAAAACGCCTGGGTCTGGCCGGAAGGTCCAAGATCCGCGGCGGCTCCATGGATGTCTTGGAGGCATTGCCGCTGGGTCAAAACAGGAACGTTTTGCTGGTGAGGGTGACTGATAAGGTCTATTTGCTTGCCCAGACGCAAAACCAGATCACCGTGCTGGATACCATCACCGGGGAAAAGGCCTTAGAACTGATTTCGTCGTCGAAAGGCGTTGTTTCGATCATGCAATTCAAGGACGTGTTTAATAACTTCATGGGAAAGATGAAAAAACCGGGCTGATTTTTTTTGAAAACACTATGACAAACACCATTCCACTATCGTTATCGGCACGGGCCGGAAAAAACTTTAAAGAATTTTTTTCATGTAAAAAAATGCCGCCCGTTGTGCTTGGACTGCTTCTGTCAGCGGCGTCGCTCTGGGCGCAGGTCCTTCCCAAACTGTCAATTTCGTTCACCGATACGAAAAAACCGGCCGATGTCGCCGTGACCCTCCAGATACTTTTTCTGATCACGGTCCTGGCCCTTGCCCCGTCCATTCTTATCATGATGACCTCCTTCGTTCGCATCGTTATCGTCATGTCGTTTTTACGAAGGGCCATCGGAACGCAGACCATGCCGCCGGACCAGATACTGGTCGGCCTGTCGCTTTTTCTCACTTTTTTCATCATGACTCCCGTGTTTACCCAGATCAACGACAAGGCGCTGCAACCGTATCTGGCGCAGCAAATCGACTGGAAAAAAGCGCTCAACAATGCGAGCGAGCCCATGCGCAATTTCATGCTGCGCCAGGTAAACGAAAAGGACGTCGCGCTTTTCGTGCGCCTGGCCAAAATTCCCCCGCCAAAAACCGTAAACGACCTTCCCATGCACGTCGTCCTGTCGGCGTTCATGACCAGCGAACTGAAAACCGCCTTTATCATCGGGTTCATTTTGTATATACCTTTTCTGGTCATCGATATGATTGTGGCAAGCATCCTTATGTCGATGGGGATGATGATGCTGCCGCCCGTGATGATATCCATGCCGTTCAAGATCATCCTTTTCGTGCTTATTGACGGATGGAACCTTATCGTCAAACAACTGGTGCTTTCATTCAGGTAACGGAAAGGCCGCGACATGGAACCATCGATGGCAATAGATATCGGAAGGCAGTGTTTGTGGATTACGCTTGTCATTTCGGGGCCGCTTTTAATTGTCGGGCTGGTGGTTGGTCTTTTTATAGGGGTAATCCAGGCGGTCACGCAGATCCACGAAATGACCCTGACGTTTATACCGAAAATACTCGCGGTGGTGGGATTGTTCTTCTGGCTTTTGCCCTGGATGACTATGAAAATGATGGATTATACCGTAAATCTTTTCAACCTGATACCGGCGGCGGTGCATTAACCATGGACGTCACGGCGCTTACTACGCACCAGATCCAGCTTTTTTTATTGATATTTGCGCGCACGGTCACCCTCATAGCTTTTTTACCCATATTCGGCTCGCAAAGCATACCATTGCAGCTTAAGGCCGGCCTCGCGTTTTTTATAAGCATTATTCTCTATCCCTCCGTGTTGCAGCAGCACGGCATGCCCGTATTTCCGGCAACCACGGGACTTTTTGTTTTCATGATTATAAAAGAGCTTTTTGTGGGGATAATCATCGGATTCGTCGCGTCGCTGTTGTTTACAATAGTCCAATTCGCCGGATATCTTGTCGATGTGCTCACGGGGTTCAGCTTCGTAGAACTCATCGACCCGTTTTCCGACACGTCCGTCAGTATTTTCGGTCAATTCAACGTCCTTGTTTTTACCATCCTGTTTTTATTGCTTAACGGCCATTATTTTATGCTTCTGGCAATACAAAAATCCTTCATGGTTATTCCCATGCTCGGCGTGCATATCAACACGGGGTCGCTGACCTCGTTCATGATCCATGCGGTAGGTAATATTTTTTCTTTAGGGTTCAAATTTTCGGCGCCGATCTTCGTGACGCTTATGCTGACACAGGTGGCGCTGGCGGTGGTTGCCCGCACCGTGCCGCAGATAAACGTCTTTTTCGTGGGCATTCCGCTCAACATCGGCATAGCCCTGGGCGTGATGATCATCGCGCTTCCCGAGGTCGCGCGGATGTTCAAGGAAATGGTCGATTTGATGATGCAGGACATCTGGAGGCTGATTTACCTGATGGCTTAATTACATTTCCTGTAGGGGCACGGTGCAACGTGCCCCTACATTAACGCAGTGAAAATCTTATGGCAGAACAATCATTTGATGAACGCACCGAAGCCCCGACCGACAAGCGGCGAAGCGAAGCGCGGGAGAAGGGGAATGTCGCGACGAGCAGCGAGGTCAATTCGACGCTCGTACTGTTCGCGGGGATCGTCATGCTCAAGTTCTGTTCACCCTGGATGTACCGTCAAATCGTCATGTTCATGCAGTCGAGCTTTCAACTCATCGCCCATCCCAGCAACGAGATGGCTTTTTTCATGGCGCTCATCATTAAAGCGACGATGTTCCTTTTTTATTTATGTCTGCCCGTTTGCGCGGCGATCATGGTCGTCGGTTTGATCGCCAATATCGTGCAGGTAGGGTTTCTTTTTACGCTCCAACCACTTGCTCCCAATTTGAACAAGCTTGACATCATAAGCGGGACCAAACGCCTGATTTCGCTGCGGTCAATCGTGGAAATGGTCAAAGACATGGCAAAGCTGATTTTAATAGGATGCATCGCTTTTTTCACCATAAAGGGGGAATTCGGCAGGTTCCTCGGCTTATGGAACACGACGCCGGCGGCAATCTGGGTGTTCATGCTCTCGATATCGTTCACCATAGTTTTCCGTATCGCGCTTGTGCTGCTGGTCATTTCCATACTGGATTTGTTCTATCAGCGTTATGAACACGAAAAACAGCTCAAGATGACGAAACAGGAAGTCAAGGAAGAACACAAACAAATGGAAGGCGACCCGCAGATCAAATCGCGCGTACGTTCTTTGCAGAGGGAAATGGCGCGGCGCCGCATGATGCAGGAAGTGCCCAAGGCAACGGTCGTCGTGACCAACCCCACGTATATCGCCATTGCCATACGCTACGAACCAGAGGTGATGCAAACGCCGAGGATAATCGCAAAAGGTAAACGGATCATGGCCGAACAGATAAAAAAAATAGCCGCCGAGGCCGGTATACCGATCGTCGAGGACAAACCGCTTGCGCGGGCCATGTATGACAAGGTCAACGTGGGCGACGAAGTGCCCGTTGAATTTTTTACGGCCGTGGCCGAAGTGCTCGCCTACGTTTTCAGGCTCAAGAAAAGGAACGCTGCATGAGTGCCAAAAAATATCAAAACGGATATTTTTGGGGGGCTTTGGCGGCATCTATCGGATGCGTGTTGCTCATTTTAATAATGTGCGCAATGCCCGCCGATCAAACCGGGAACGGCTCCTATCGGATTTCATTGACCGTTGATGATAAGACCCATACCGAAGCGACATTTTCAGGCCCGTTCATCACGGCTTCTCTATCTTTCTCGGACTCGGTGTTTTTCGATGATATAGCCTGGCACCTGGGCGCCGGAAAGTTCGTGTATCCCTCGGTCGCCCAGGTAAAAAAGATTAAAAACATACAGGTAAGCCTGTATTGGAACGCCATGCCCGTCCACAAAGACACGGTAAAAAAATGCTATTATGATTCCATTTATGTCAGCATAGGCGGCGAACAATACCGCAGCAATCCCGCCCGCATAAACGTAACGAACCTTCCTCCGGTCATCGACAGCGTGAAAATCAATACGGCCGTATTTAAAATCGCCGATACGATACGTTACTCGGTCAACCCGACCGATACGACGGGTTCTTTTTTAATCAAGGTAATCGCCCATGATTTGGATTCTAAGGTGTTGTCGGCTTCATGGTGGCCGTCCAACTCGCCAAGGCTGACCAAGGCGACCGACGGCACGCTCAACGCGTATTACCACGCGCCGCTTTTCAATTTGATAGACACCTTCGGGGTCGAGGTATACGACGGGGCGGGCGGCTCGGATTCGCGGGTAATGATCATCCAAACGCGCAAGAACGCCAACAGGCCGCCCATCATCGACAGCGTCAGCGCCAAGGACACCCTTTTCACCGGAAGCGCCGATCTTTATTATTATTCGTCAGCGAAACTCGACAGCGTCAAATTCAAGGTGTCGGCCCACGATTCCGACCTTGGCGACGGCATGTTTTATCAATGGACGAATAAAAGCCTTAAAACGGCGGTGTTGCGTTCCGCGGGCGCCACGGCGACCCTCGTCTGGGCGTGTACCTCGTCAATCTGCCGGGATACGTCGAAGGCCTTGAAAGCCATCGATACGGTGTCGGTCACGGTGTTCGATAACGACAGCGCCAAGGCAATGAAAACAATCGTGATCGTCAAGGGGGCCATTGGGCCCAACAAGCCGCCCGTTTTCGACTCCCTTACGGTCAACGACACTCTGCTCAAGGGCGTCTGGACGATTGCCGTGTATAAGGCCACGGTCCGCGATACGATCGAGTTCAGGATGTTCGCCCACGATCCCGATTCCATAGACACCATTCATTTCAGCGTGACCGCCCATGATACGCTGCGGATCAGAAAGCTCGGCGATACCGCGGCCGTCTATACCTGCCGGGACTCCATCTATCGCGACACGGTGCTGCTGCATTTGTATGATTTACACATGGCATCCGTCGACAAGAAGGTCGTCATCGACGTGAGCAACCGTTACCCGGTCATCGACAGCGTCCAGATGGGCGATACAACGGCAAAAGCGACGGATTCCGCCTGCGTAAAAACAGCCTCGGTCAAGGACTCGGTCCTGATGCGCGTTTTCGCGCATGATCCGGACAAAGGCGACACCGTCGCCGCGATACGCTGGCTTTCCACCGGCGCGTCGAATGACACGTCCCGGTTCAAAAAGATCGGCGGCATGCTGGCGACGTATGTGTGCAAGGATTCGCTCTTCAAGGACACCTGCTTTATCGAGGTATTTGACAAAGAGAAAGCGGCGACCATGAAAAAAGTGGTCATAAACATAGCAAACCGGTATCCGGTCATCGACAGCGTGCGGTTCGGCGATACGTTGTTTAATTCAACGGATTCCACTTACTCAAGGGCCTTTTCCGTAAGGGACACCGCTATGCTGAGGCTTTACGCGCATGATCCCGACGCGGGCGACAGCATCGCCGTGCGTTGGAGGGTCGCCGATACTTCAAAGAACGCGCTCAGGCTTAAAAACGTTTCCGACACCTCGTGCAGGTATGCGTGCAAAGACACGATTTACAAAGACACCTGCATCATCAGCGTTTCGGACAAGCGTAAAAAAACGGCCATGAAAAAGTTGTTCGTTTTAGTCAACAACAGGTATCCGCTGATCGACAGCGTCAAATGCGGGGACACCCTTTTTAAAACAAAAGACTCGTTGTATGTGCGAAAGGCGACGGGCGGCGATACGCTTGCCGTACGCATATTCGCGCGGGACCTTGACCTTGGAGACGCACTGACCGATACGGTGCTTTCCGCCGGCGGCGGGGGCATTACAAAACTAATGCCTCTGCAATATCAATATGTTTGCCCCGACAGCACCTTCAGCGACACGCTTTCGGCCGTCGTTTTAGACCTGCGGCAAAAGCTCACGCAGAAAAAAATTAAAATCAACATAACCAAAAAATAGCATGAACATATCAACAACAAGCAATCCTGTCGCTACATTACTGGCAAATCCGTTTTTTAAACAATTGTCGCGTCAACGGGACCTTATTGTCGTTTCCGGCGTGGTGGGCATATTGCTCGTCATGGTCATACCATTACCCACGTTTCTGCTCGACATGCTTCTTTCGATGGACTTATGCCTTGCGCTCATTATCCTTTTAGTGACCATGTACAACCGTGAAGCGCTGGAATTTACCGTGTTCCCATCGCTTTTGCTTGTGGTGACCCTGTTTCGGCTGGCGCTTAATATCGCGGCAACGCGCCTCATTTTAGGTCAGGGATATGCGGGCAAGGTCATCGAGGTGTTCGGCACGTTCGTGACCGCGGGTAATCCGGTGGTCGGGTTCATCATTTTTATCATAATCATGGTCGTGCAGTTTATCGTCATCACCAAGGGCGCGGGCCGCATTGCTGAAGTCGCCGCGCGGTTCACCTTAGACGCGATGCCCGGAAAGCAAATGGCCATAGACGCCGACCTTAATTCGGGCCTGATAAACGAAGAACAGGCGCGGGCCCGGCGGTCAAAAATTTCCCGGGAGGCCGATTTCTACGGCGCTATGGACGGCGCGTCCAAGTTCGTAAGGGGAGACGCCGTGGCGGCGATCATCATCACCATCGTCAATATCATCGGCGGGTTTGTCGTGGGTATCTGGCAGCAGGGTCTTACATTTCAGGACAGTCTGCTCACTTTTACGCGGCTTACCATCGGCGACGGTCTGGTGACGCAGCTCCCGGCCCTCATGATTTCCACCGGAACCGGCATGCTTGTCAGCAGGGCCGCCTCCATGAGCAACCTGGGCGAGGAAATCAGCACGCAGATTTTTTCCTATCCCAAGACACTGGCCATCGCGTCGGCGGTCATGGTCGCTTTCGTTTTCATACCGGGGTTCAGTAAAATACCCTTCATTCTGCTGGCGATCGGGGCCGCGTCGATGGCCTATTCGGGCTATATCAGACAGAAAGAGGAAAAACGCAAAGCCATTGAGCCGAAACCTGTTGTCAAGGGGGAAGAAAAAGTCGAGGACTATCTCCACGTAGACCCCATGGAACTCGAAATCGGTTACGGCCTTATTCCGCTCGTCGACGTCAAACAGGGCGGCGATCTGCTCGACCGCATTACTATGGTGCGGCGCCAGCTCGCGGGGGAGCTCGGCATAGTCATCCCGCCGATCCGGATCCGCGACAACATCCAGCTCAAACCAAACGAATACAGGCTGAAAATCAGGACGATTATCGTCGGTAAAGGCGAGCTGATGAGCGGCGCCTATCTGGCCATGGACCCGGGGACAGTCACGAAAAAAGTGCGCGGCGTGGCGACCGTTGAGCCCGCTTTCGGCCTGCCGGCCCTCTGGATCACCGAAAGCCAGAAAGAGGCCGCCGACATGGCCGGTTATACGGTGGTGGAACTGCCCGCGGTGCTTGCCACGCACCTTACCGAAATTGTCAAGCGTCACGCGCATTCGCTTGTCAGCAGGCAGGATGTCAAGAACCTGCTCGACTCGGTCAAAGAGAACAACGCCGCGGTGGTCGAGGAACTTATTCCCGGCATGTTGTCGCTCGGCGATATCCACAAGGTATTGCAGAACCTGCTGCGTGAGCGTGTTTCGATACGCGATCTTTCGCATATCCTCGAGACCCTGGCCGACGTCGCGCCGAAAAACAAGAACACCGAAGTGCTTACCGAATATGTCCGCAATGGCTTGTCCGCGCAGATTTGCGCCATGTTTAAGGATGAATCGGGCGTCATTCCGGTCCTGACCATCGACCCGAACCTTGAAGCCAAGCTCGAGAGCAACCTTCAGGAGACCGAAACCGGATTCCGGCTTGCGCTGTCGCCTGGAGACGTCGGCCGGATAATGGAAAAGGTGGGGGCGCAGATTGAAAAGGTCAAGGCAAAAAGCGAGATACCCATAATAATTTGTTCACCGACCATCCGCAGCCAGTTGAAAAGACTGACCGAAACCAATTATCCCGATCTGGTCGTGCTTTCTTATAACGAAATCACGCCCGGAACGGAAATCCGGTCGTCGGGAATGGTGACGATGGAATGATGACGTAGGGGCACGTTGCAACGTGCCCGTACAAATGGATGATTGTGTAGGGGCAGGTTCTTAACCTGACCATTCCGAGGTATACAATGAAAATAAAAAAATATATCGCCAAGAGCATGAAGGAAGCCCTCATCCAGATCAAACAGGAATTGGGTGAGGACGCTATTATTCTTAAAACGTCAAAAACGCCGAGGAAAATGTTTTCGCTTCCCGGCCACGACGAAATCGAGGTCACGGCGGCCATAGACGAACAATCTCCCGCGCGTCATGCGTTTGCGGCCCTGAACGTGCCCGGCACAGGGGTTTACAAAAGACCAAAGCCGTCCAGACTTCAGGGGTCCCCTGCCATGGAAGACGAGGCACCACAGGCATTCCCGTTTCAGCGGCCCCTGTTCCCGTCCGTGGCAAAGGACGACGCGCTCCGGGACCAGGGCGTTGCTGAAATAAAAGAAGACATTCGCAAACTCAAGGACCTCCTAACACCCATCCTGCAGCATCGAAACGCCGAGCCACCGGTTGCGGAGGCTCAGGCCGGGTTCGAAGCTCCCTGGTCGGTACTGTATAACCGGCTGATCAATTGCGACGTGAAGGCCGATATCGCGGGGGAGCTTATTTTCCGGATCCAGGGAAAAGGCCTTCAATCGCCCGCCGAAGCTGACAAGCGGTTTCTTGATGAATTAAATGCGTCATTTGCCGTTTCAGGTCCTCTTCAAACCAAAGACGTAAACACGCCCCTTGTGTGCGCGTTTGTAGGCCCGACCGGCGCCGGAAAAACGACCACGCTTGCCAAGCTGGCCGCGCATTATAAATTGAACAAGAACAAGTCAATTTCAGTGATCACCGCCGACACCTACCGCATCGCGGCAATCGAGCAGATCCGCACTTTTGCCGACATCATGAACATCCAGCTCCAGGTCGTTTTTTCTCCTGACGAGGTGGAAGATGCGCTTGCCGCCTGCGCCAACGACGATATCGTGTTGGTTGACACCGCGGGACGCAGCCGGAAAAATGCCGACCACATGCGTGACCTGCGCGCGTTTCTGGATGCCCTGCACCCCGACGAAACCCATCTGGTGCTCAGCGCAACCACCAAAGACGCGGACTGCCTGGGCGCCATCGAGCAGTATCGTCCTTTCGGAGTCAATCGCGTTCTTTTTACCAAGCTTGATGAAACAGGAAAACTTGGCAGCATTTTCAATACCGTCGTCCGGTCGAAGATGCCGGTTTCATATTTTACCTTCGGGCAAGGCGTGCCCGATGATATTGAACTCGCGCAGCCCGCCCGGTTCGTGCATCGCATGTGGAAAGAGGCCTTGGAGTGAACGACCAGGCTAAAACCCTCAGGAGATCGTTCGGCGATGCCGCCGCCGGGGTGGTAAGCGTCAGGCAGGTCACGCGCGCCGGGGCGCCGCGCACGTGCACAAGCATAGCCGTTACCAGCGGTAAAGGCGGGGTCGGCAAGTCAAATATAAGCCTCTCGCTTGCAATGGCGCTCTCTTCACTTAATAAGAAAGTTTGCGTCGTTGACGCCGATCTGGGGCTGGCCAACATCCACCTTCTCCTGGGTATCGCGCCCAGACGGAATTTATCGCATCTCGTCAATGAGGAATGCGCGCTTTCGGAGATCATTACCAGCGGGCCCGCGGGCGTCCATGTCATACCGGGGGCTTCGGGCCTCGAAAAGCTCGCGGACCTTGACCCGCTGAGAATGGGCATGCTCCAGCGGAAGCTCGGGGAACTTGAAAACCGGTATGATTATATGGTCATCGATACCGGCGCGGGCATCGGAAAAATCGCCGTTGAATTCGCTTCAAAGGCCGATATGGCCGTGGTAGTGCTCACGCCGGAGCCGGCGTCATTCGCCGATGCGTACGCAATGGTCAAAGTGCTGTACGATAAGAGGATCGCGCGCCTGGCGGCGCTTTTAAACATGGTTTCCAGCGATGCGGAAGGCAAGGAAACATTTGACAAACTCAATACACTGGTTGTAAAATTCCTTAAGAGGCCTTTGGAGCTCATCGGCATGCTGCCTTTTGATAAGCAGGTTTCTTTACTTGCCAAAAGGCAGAAAATGCTGCTGACGGAAAACCCCAGGTCCCTTTTTGCCGTGCGCGTGTCGGGCGTAGCGAGGGCCATAAGCGGAGTGCGGACTTCGCGCGCGGAGGGCTTTTTCGCGAGGATTTTTAAACTATGATCATCTGGATAAAACGCTTCGCCAGAATACTGGCCATAAGTTCTTTTTTTATCGTATTTTTTCTGGGCATCGACCCGTCCGATCCCTTTGACAGGACGGCGCTGTTCATTGCGTTCTTGAAAGGCTGCCTTGGGGCGCTGCTGTTCTGGACCGTTGGTTTTGTGCTTGCCGACATCGTTATTAAAGGACTGGTTGCCGGCGTGCGCACCGAAAAAAGCGACATCATTGAAGGCGGGGTCCTGCAGAGACTGTACGAGGTCCAGTCCGGTCTGACGCCCGAAGCGGAAAGCGCCGCCGGGGGCCGGGAACGCGGCCGCGACAGCGCCCCCGTGGAAAAGAAAAAATAGGGCCGGGAAACACCATAACTCCGGTAAGGGATGGCGATTATGTCAAGTATCGACAACGTATGGAAAGAGTACAAGGAAACGCAATCCAAGGTCGCAAAAGACAAGCTCCTGCTTGAATATGCCAGTCTGGTGAAATACATCGCCCAGCGTATCGCGGTGAACCTTCCATCGTCGGTAGAACGGGACGACCTCATCAGCGCCGGCATCCTTGGGCTGGTGAAAGCGGTCGAGACCTTTGAACCCGAGCGCGGGTTCAAATTCGAGACCTACGCGGGCCATAAAATACGGGGTGCGATTCTTGACGAGTTGCGGGCGATGGACTGGGTGCCGCGGTCGGTCCGCCAGAAAGCCCGCGAGCTCCAGCGGGTCTTCGCCAAACTGGAAAACGAGCTGGGCCGCATGCCCTACGACGACGAGGTATGCAAGTCGCTTAACATCACCATCAAGGAATACGAAGACATTCTGACGGAAGTCACGCCCACGACCATTATTTCACTTGAGGAGGCGATGCCCGACCGCGAGACCGACTCCAAGGAGATCCGCATCATCGACACGATCGAAGACCCCGGCAGCAATAATCCGCTGAGGGAGCTTGGTTTTACCGAGGTAAAAAACATCCTTAAAGACGCCATCGCCAATCTTCCGGAAAAAGAAAAGCTGGTCATTGCACTGTATCATTACGAGGAGCTTACGCTCAAGGAAATAGGCGTGGTCCTGAATATTTCGGAATCGCGAGTCAGCCAGATACATTCCAAGGTCATACTCAAGCTCCGGTCAAAATTGCTGCAGAAGATCAACGCCTGACCTTGATTCGCCTGATTGAAATGATTATCATGATTTTAAAGAGGAATAGTAATTTTAAAAAGTAATAACGGTAAGGCAATACCATATGGACGGTGTGGATTTCCAGGCTTCGGTGACTAATTTGACCCAGATGGACCGGCACCAGCAGGACGCGGTGCGTTTGCCTGGGGTCAACCAGGAGCAGAATGCCCAGATCGCGCGTGACGAAGCGGGACAAAAGGCGATCAGGCCCACCCAGCCGGATGAAGCCGAAGGCAAGAAGGTCGATCCTAAGGAACGCAGAAAGAATCTTGATAAGAGGAAAGACCGGAAAAAGAAAGAACGCCCCGATGGCTTGCCGGGCAAATCGACCGGCAGCGGTTTTTTCCTTGATGTGAACGCTTGATCAGGATGGGCATGATTAATAGGATTTCCTTGATTTTGCTGAGGAAAAAGATTTACAATTTTATATCGTTTCCATCTGAATTACCCACCCGGGATTTTTGGGGTCCTCATGGTTAAAGCAAATCCGGCGGTGCAGAAAATAAAGCGCATCACCGAAAGCATCATCAACCTGCCGACGCTTCCGACGGTCGTCTCTAAAATGATCGAGCTGGTCGACAATCCAAAGACGTCCGCCGCCTCGCTTGCGCGTTTGATTTCGGCCGACCAGGCCCTTACAGCGCGCATCCTTAAACTGGCCAACTCCGCTTACTACGGTTTCCCGCGCGAGATTTCAACGGTCAATATGGCCATCGTAGTTATCGGTTTCAATACGGTCAAGGAAATGGGGCTTTCGCTTTCCGTGTTCGAAGTGTTCAAGGACAGCGGCAAGGACAAATCGTTCGATACGGCGCGGTTCTGGCAGCACTCCATCGGCTGCGGCTCAGCGGCCAGGCTGATCGCCCGCCGCTTCAAGTATCAATTCATCGGGGAGGCATTCGTCGCCGGCCTGCTCCACGATATAGGTAAAGTGATCCTCAACCAGTACATGCATGAAGAATTCACCGCCATCCTGACCGACGTTGCCGAAAACGGCGCCCTGCTCGATGAAGCGGAAATCGCGACCGTGGGCGCCACTCATTCGCAGATTGGAGGGTGGCTTGCGGAAAAATGGAACCTGCCTCGTATCATCGTCGACAGCACCAAACACCACCACGATCCGTGGGAGGCCAAGGTCGATGCGGCGCTCGTCGCCATCGTCAGCGTGGCCAATTACCTCTGCCATATCAGCAACATCGGCAATTCGGGCCGAACAGTCCCCATCAAACCCGACGAACGCACCTGGGACATTTTCCGCAAAGCGTCTCTGCCCTTCGATGAACCCGATCTTATCGAACTCCAGACCGAATTCCTGCTTGAATTCGACAAAACGGAATCTATGATGTCGTTTATGCACGAAGAATGAGGCGACTTTGGACTTTTGACTTTCTACTTTAGACTTATTTGTCCTGCGTCCATCCGATAATATGACCCTTTTGTAAATTGACTATAAGTATTTTGTCTAAAGACGATTTGTAGAGCCAGGTGGCGTGGTCGCCGATTCCCAGCGTATAGGTCGTGCCTTTCTGAAAAGGCTCCCCCCAGGCCGCCACAAGCTGTTCCTCGGTCATGTCAAGGCAGATCTGCCCGCTACGGACCGACATTTTAATACGGTGGGGCCAATCCGGTTTGTTTTGAAGTATCTGAAGCCTGCGCTTTTTATCATCATCACCCTTTACCTGCATCGATAAAAAATCCTGCGGGATGTCCATGATATAGCGCATGTCCTTGGCATGGAGCCAGAAAATCCGCTCATGGAGTCTCCCGCGAAACCAGGGTGTTCCTGAAGAATCAACAATCGAGCTGTCGGTCTGGCAGGTGTCCAATTTATTGATAAAGCCGATAGGGAGCAGGCCTATGGCGGGTTTTTCAAAATAGGGGGTTGTTGTAAGGGCCAGTGCGGGCTTTAAAGAAGGCTGGGAAAAAATGGAAGAACAGATTAAGAAAGGCAGAAGGACCCGCCTGCCGAAGCGGCAGCGCAGGCAGGTGAAGGCGGAAGGATGAAGGCCGCAATTTTTGGCTTTAGACATTCGACTTTGGACTTCGACAAGCATGGCAATGGCCCCTCCCTTGTTCTCTACTGGCAATATAAATTCCGAAAAAAATGGATGGCCAGGAAAAATTAAATAAGCCAAAAAAATAAAGCTATTTCGAAAAGAAATAATTATTTTAAAACCTACATTTTCTCTATGACCCACAAGGTGGATAAGGTTCTGTACGGATAATTATCTACGCTAAACGCGTATATAATTCGCCTACAGAACCTAAAAGAGTCTCCAATGCAGCAGGACCATGGGGCGCATATCCTGGTTGTCGATGATGAATATCCGATCTGTACCAGCATTTCCGAAATGCTTGAGCTGTTCGGTCATAAATCGGACTATGCCGTAAGCGCCGATGAGACACTGATGTATCTTCAAAAAAATCCCCAGACCGATATCGTTCTTCTTGACATCGACCTTGGCGCGGGGCTCAGCGGCGAAGAACTCCTCCCGGTGATCAGGGAAAAATTCAAATACGTCCAGGTCATCATGTTCACGTCCCAGAACTCGCTTGAAATGGGCGTGGAGTGCATTAAAAAAGGCGCTTTCGATTATATGACCAAGCCCTTCCGGGAAAAAAAGTTCCTTAAAAAGGTCCCGCTCGCTCTGGAAAGAAAAAAGATCGCGAAACTCAATGATCTTTACATGGGCATCCTGGTGCACGACCTCAACAATCCCATACAATACATTCTCGGCGCCCTTGAATACATCAGGTCTTCCGCATGGGGAATTTTCAATGAAAAACAGAAGGACATCTTTACGACCGCCGAAAAAGGCGTCACCCAGATCAGGACCATGGTGAATAATATCTTGACAATTTCAAAGTTCGAAAACGGTCTGATAACCGTTAAAAACGAAACATTTTCCCTTGCCAAGGAAATCGGCGGCATTCTAAAATTATTTGAAAATGAAATCAACCAGTCCGGAAGAAACCTCAGCATACAATATCCGCGGCAGGACCTCATGGCAACCGATAAAGAACTGTTCTCCAGGGTGGTCCTTAATATCGTCGGCAACGCCATCCGATATACTCCGCATGAAGGAAAAATATTAATTATATTACAGGAAAAGCCTGATGATTTTCTCCAGGTATCGGTGATAAACACTGGGTCTTTCGTCGAAGAAGACATGCGGGAAGTGATCTTCGATAAATTCGCGAGCGTGCACCTTGAGCGCAAAGCCACGGGCGTCCAGAACTTCGGTTTAGGATTAACTTTCTCGAAAATGGCGGTGAAGACCCTGGGCGGCGCGATATGGGTGGAGAGCGACAGCGTGGTGCCCCAGACGACGTTTCATTTTACCATAAAAAACCGGAAGGAAACATAACATGGCCATGCAACGGATTTCAACGGAAGCGGTCCTGAGGGGGAACGTTCGCAAGGATTCAGCCTGGGAAATTATTTCCGATTTTACCGGGTTTCCGGGACTTATCAGTTCAGTTGACAAGGTTACTATTCTCGAACGAAATGAGGACGTGGGAAAATCCGAGTGGTTCATTACAGTGGACAATGCGCCCCTTCGCTGGACCCAGATAGACCGTTTCGACCGTAAAAATTATGAAATCCGGTTTGAATCCATTGACGGTGATTTCGAAACAATCAGCGGTTTCTGGAAGGTCGATGATTTCAACAACGAAGGCATCAAACTGCATTATTCCGTTGACTACAGCCTGGGCATTCCGGTCATTGAAGAAGTGGTTGGCGACGTCCTTAAAGAGAAAATGAAAAACAATATCGATTTTATGATCAGCGCCATCAAGAACCGCCTCGACAATCCGAAGGCCGAGGACAGAAAACACGAGCGGTATCCCGTCAATGTATGCGCGGTACTGGGTATCAATAATACAAATATTCAAGCGAAGGTCGACAATTTTTCACAGGGGGGGATGAAATTTTCCGTAAACGGTCCGCTGGCCGGACAGGAAGCCCAACTTACCATCGACGGGGTCCAGGTGGCGGCTGATCTGCATTTTAATGAACCGCACCGTACTATCGCCCGGGCCATTTTCCGTCAGGCGCTTTCCGAGGTGCAATTTGAGCGGGCATTGCACTTTCTTATGACCGAAAACATGCGTTCTCAGGCTTTTAAAATCGTGCAACCGGAAGAAAACGACCATCTGTCAACGGTAGAAGAAAGTCTTCGGCTGTCTGAAGTCACGTATCGATAGAAGTTAAAAGTATAAAGTATAAAGTCGAAAGTCGAAAACCATCATCCGTAAGCTATCAGCCTTCAGGGGACAGTCATACCATGGATAGCAACGGGACCCAGAAATGCGCCTTTATCGGACATCCGGTCGACCTCGATATTTTCAGATCGTACATCCGCTTCTTAAAACCCGATAAGACCTACCGCGACGAACTTCTCGTCAAACTTTTTGAGTGGATGCCTTCATATAAGGCAAAAGATTTTTTTGATTTGGGTTTCAACGGGACAAAAGTCGTCGACGCTTCGTTGTATATGGTCCCGTTCCTGCCGGAAATGCGCGATATCAAGGTCAAACGAGTCATTGAAAAAATCGACAAGGTTTTGGCTTTGGCAGCTTTGGAGGGCTGCACCGTCGCGGCGCTCGGCGGGTTCACCTCGATTGTTTTACAAGGGCAGGAAGCGAACTTCGCGCAAAAACACAACATCAAAATCACATCGGGCAATTCCTTGACCGCCGCAATAATCGTGAGGTCCATTGAATCCATTACACGAAAATTCGGGATCGACCTCGCCGGTTCCACTGTCGCGATCATCGGGGCCTCGGGCGACATCGGCAGCGCGTGCCTGGGTTATTTCTGCACGCGCGTGAAGCGGGTGTATGCTACCGCGCGCAGCGTGCCCACGCTTAAAGACGTTGTTGAACGTCACCGGTCGTATATGACGTGCGACATCGAGCTGTCCGACGACAACCGCGAAGCGATTGACAATGCAAATATCTGCATTTTCGCGACGAGCGCGACAACCTATCTTTTCACGGCCGCTGATTTCAAGCCCGGGACGATCGTGTGCGACGCCTCGGCGCCGCCCAATGTCAAGGTACGCGGTGCGTTCAGGAGCGACGTTTTCATTTATCACGGCGGGATCGCGTCCATCCCTTTTCCCCTTGACGTCGGGTTTGATTTGGGGCTGGCTTCGCCCAATACTTTTTACGGTTGTCAATTGGAAGGGCTTTTAATCGCCCTTTATCCGGAATTGCCTTGTTCGTGGGGGAGGGGCAATATTTCACGGGAAAAACTCGATGTATATTTGAAAAAACTGGAAGAATGTCCCGGAATGGATGTCGCGTTTTCAATTGAAAACGACATGTATACTGAAGAACAATTGGATGAACATGCGGGAATAGTGGGGAAAAAATGCGATTAACCGTTCCCTGAGCGAAGTCGAAGGGAACCGGAGCGATGATTATTTTCCTTCGACTTTGCTCAGGGAACTTATATTTTTAAACAACATCCGACTAAATCTACAATCATTAAAGGACCCTATGGACGAACAGCTCAGACAGAAGATATTCGGCCTCATTCAGCAGGACATTAATGCAGACCCCTCAACAATCGACCCCGACAAACCTATCCGCGACCAGATAGCGCTTGACTCAATGCAATTCATCGGCGTCGTGGCGCGCGTCGAACTCGAACTGGGCGTCGAACTGCCCATCTCGGTCATGGAAGTCAAAACGTTGAATGAATTTCTATCGGTGGTGGAGAAGGAAATGCCTACATAGCCTTCGCGTATTTCTTCACCCAAATTTTCCCGCCGTTGACCGGGTCGGGCGATTCGTTATTAATAAGTAAATAAGGGGCGGTCCTAAAGGACATTTTAAAGGCGTTGCCGGTAGGGTCGGTGTCCAGCCAGATGCGTCCGCCGTGGGCGTTCATGACCATCCTGCAGAAAAACAGGCCCAATCCCTTGGAATACTGGGAATGCTTGTCGTCAAGACGGGAATATTTTTCAAACAAGGTCGCTTTATTTTCCTCGGTGATGGGCGGGCCTGAACTGTAAAAGCTGATGACGCTTTCTTTTTCCCCGGGCTCGAAACTTAAAACAATCGTCCCGCCCTTGGGAGCGTACTTGGCGGCGTTGGAGAACAGGTTCTGCAGCACGCGCTCAAGCAGGTAGCTGTCCGCTTCAATCACGAAAGCCCTGTCGGGCAGCTTGACCTCGATGGTAAGCCCCCGTTCGGGGAAAATGTCGTTGTTTTTGAATTTATCGATGATCCTGTAAATCTGTTCGATGGCGAGCTGTTCCTTTTTGATTTCCAATTTACCCTCTTCCATCTTCGCGATGTCGAGCAGGTTGGAAGTCAGGTTGATTATGTCCACGCAGCAGTTCGAAACGATGGTCGAGGTGCGCTGGATTTTGTCATTGTCCGGGAACCGCATGCCAAGGAGCTTTACGTTGCCTTCGATGCCCGCCACGTAGTTCTTGATGTCATGCACGAGCGTGCCGGAAAGCAGGTTTTTCATGCGTTCCGAGTCTACTATTTTCAAATTAGATTCCTCAAGCTGGATGTTTTTTTCCATGATGTCTTTTGTCTGATCTTGCACCTGCTGCCGCAAGTGCGCGTTGAGCTCTTTATATTGACCCATGAGATGGGCATTTTCAAGCAGGATACCGGCCTGGGCCGCCAGGATCTGGGCCGCTTTTTGGGCGCCTTCGCCGAAAAGGCCTTGCACCTTGTCGTTTACAAGGTACACGTAGCCGAGGTACTTGTCGCGCCAGTTGAGGGGGACGCACAAGTCCGACCTGATTTTGGCGAGCTCCGTGTCTGAATCTTCCTTTATAGCGATCTCGTCGGGTATTTGGAGTTTCTGGGTTTCTATCACTTTCTCGATGAGATCATAGAAAACGGGGACGGTTTTGGCGTCCACTTCTTTGCCTTCAAAGGACATTGCCACTGATGTATGCCCGTCGAGCGCATTTTCATTGATCGATAGATACCCATATTGGGCGCCCGTGGCGGTGATCATGGAAGAAACGATTTGCCTGAGCAAGGCGTTGATGTCGTCGATTTCGGTCATGGAGGCGCTCGTGTCCAGAAGCGAGTCAATCCTGATTTGATTGGTGCCGGAAGACGAAGCTGAATCGTTGGAATCTTTTTCTCCAGACGTTTCCGTCGCCATAGAAACGTCCGTGTGACGCTTTATCGAAGGATGTATCTTGCCCTCAAGTTTGTCGGTCTCGAACTTTGCCCCGCACCATGCAAAGATCTCGTAAGCTTTGGTAAACATGTCGCGCGCCTTGCCGGGAAGATTGCAGAAATCCTCCAAAAACATTCCATAATCCCGGATCGAGCACGCTTCTTCATACCGCATATCAAGATTATGGTGGCATTTAATGGCCTTTTTAAAGAAAAAGCGGGCCAGGTTTTTACGTTTGATAAGGGCAAGAAACCAGGCTATGTTGCGGTAGAAAGATCCCCAGTAAGCTGGATAGCTCAAACAAGAAAACCAAAGGATAAAGATATTGAAAACAAAGGATTTTTTTAATTTTCCACTTGAGATATTAATTTGCGCATTGCTTTTCGAGCGATTGAGCAATTCAAAAACAATGAGATTGCAATAAAGGGAATAGGTTTTGACTTGATATTCTGTATTAACGCAATTTTTTAATATTATAGGAAGAAGTTTTTTTATTCGCAGAAATGCATTCTCAAATTTACCTAATAATATTTCAGTTTGTAATAAATAACCGCCTGCTTCAATATGAAATAAAAATGAATTCACATTTAGTAAAAGATTTTCAACTTTAATAAATTCATTTTGGTCATGAGTTCCAGAAATAATTTGCTTTGTGTAGTTTTGAGCGGCTAATGTTACAACAAGATAATATTTTTGATTTACATGATTACATAAATCAATAGTAATTCTCATGTTGTCGAGAGAATTATTTAAAAGCCCACGCATTAAATCTATTTTCCAAAGGTGTTCATTGCTTAAAATTTGGTTTGATACATCACCTATTGTTGAATAATTATGTATACTTTCTTTAAAAATATTTTCGCTTTTTTTCCATTCAGAATTATAGTAATAAATTAGCCCGCCGAACGACTGTGCAAAAGCAATTCCATCAATTCTGTGAATTTTATCTGACATTTTAATTGATTTTATTAAGTATTTGAATGCTCGCTTTTTTAGTAGGATTTGATACATACTAACCTGGTGACCAGTAAATGCTTCAGATTTTTCATAAGAATCAACAAGCAAATCCGCAAAATTAATAGCTTTTAAATGTACACAATAACCCAAAACCATATTATGAAAATACGAGGAATAGCCTAATTTGTTTAAAATTTGAGCCTTTAATAATGATAACGCATCTCTTTTTTTTGAAAAAAGCTTTTTTAAGCCCAAAGAAAATAAAATTTGCACGAAGCTCTCATAAATGATAGTTAACCCTATATTAAATTTTCTTTTGGGAATGTTAAAGCCCATATTCTGTAATGCTTCTATATAGCGAGGAATTGCTTTTTCAAAATCTCCTTGGTTATGATAAACTGTACCAATTTTATTTTTTAATTCTAACCTTTGGAATTTATCCAAATTATTATTTTCATTAAGTTTTCCAAATACCTTTAACGCGTGCTCATTTGCCCCTGTCAACATTAAAACATCACCAAACGCCATATTAAATTTTATTAAATCAATACTTGGTATAATCATCGATTTATCAGCACTATCAACCATTAAGGCGGCACTTTTAAAATATCGAATTGCCACATCAAAAGCGATTTTTTCGGAAGCATATATTGCGGCTTGGTAGCATATCTCCATTGCCTTGACCAGGTTCCTGCTTTTTAAATAGCATTCGGCAGCGTTAAATATTTTCTCTTTGTCGGTTTCCGCCTTATGCAAATATATCTTTCCAAGCAATTCATAATTCGCTTGACGTTCTTCTTGCGATATACCTGAAACAATGGATTCTTGGACTTTATCATGAATAAAGGCAAAGCCGCCTTTTAATTGCATTGCAATAAAACCAATATTCTCTAATCGCGCGGAAATAGAGCGCGCGGCAACACGAGGGAAACCGCCAAGTTTTTCAATAATCTCACAATCGAATTTACCTTCGATAAGAGATGCTAATTGAAGGAATTTCTTTTCTTCAGGGGTAAGAATCTTGAGTTTACTCAGAATTAGTGAAACAGAGTCGAATTTCTCAGGCAGGCACAAAATGCTTTGCTGTTTAAATGACCAGCCTTTTGAATCAATAATAAGCATTCCATTATTAACCAAATACCTGATTGCTTCCGTGAGAATAAAAGGCACACCGTCGGTTTTTGTATGTAATAAATCAATTAACTCGTCGGATTTTTCTATCGAACCGAACCTCATTAGAACAAGTTCTGTTGTCTCGGTCTTAGTAAATGGTTTGACGTGTATGAGCTTATCAAAACCTATTGTTTTTAAATCAAGGCCAAAGCTATAGAGTTGGTCTTCCTTGTCGCCAGTGCGGTAATTGCAAATCAACAGGCAGGGTGATTTTTGTTCAAGTATGCGCTTTATAATATTGAAAGTAATTTTATCCACCCATTGGATATCATCGATGAAAACTACTAATTTACGGGTGTTGCATAATGTCGAAAACAAAACCGATAAAACATGGATGATACGGTCGGATTCCTTCTCTTTCTCAACAACGTCAATTTCTCCGACTTTTTCAAACCATTCGCGCATTTCTGGGATTATCTTACAAATAATGCCCGAATATCCTGTCAGCTCTGTATTTAATGGAGCTTTAAAAATCTTCCTTGATTCTTTATCGATCGTAGAAATCTTTAATAGCAGCTCAATTATCAGCTGACGCAAAATCGAATAGGGTTGCGTGGGAGTAAAACGGTTACTTTTGGCTGAAATAAAATCAAACTTATTGTCATCGACATGTGCTTTAAATTCCCGAACTATTTCGGTTTTGCCTATTCCGGATTTACCATAAATTAGAAACGAATTGTTTTTTCCTTTTAAAAGATGTCCGAGCCCCAGGCATAAGAGTTCCAATTCATTTTCCCGAACAATAAAAAGCCTTTTCCTGTTAATTGCTGCGACCGCGTCTTTTTGACCGGCGATAAAGTTATCCACCTGAGCGCTATTTATTTTATCTATCGCAAAGTCAACGTCGCTCAAGAAACCCTCTGCCGTCTGATACCGGTCAGACGGGGTCGCCCGAAGGCCTTTCAATAAAATTGAATTAATAAATTTAGGGACATGCTTGACGGCCATTATTTCACGCTTGAGTGTAGCATCCAGCAATTCTTTTAATGAGTCCTCTTTCATGGGAAAAGGGAGCGTGCCTGCAAGCATCCGGTATAGAATCACCATTGTGCAATACAAATCTGACCGAGTGTCGATTTTAAATTTTGTAAATCCCATTTGTTCGGGAGATAAATATGGAAAAGTCCCGATGATGCGGCCTTCGGGTGTTTTTCTGGCTTCATCTTCAGTCATGGAATAACCAAAATCAAGGACTTGCAAACCTTTTTTCTCAGTAATGAAAATATTATGAGGGTTAATATCGGAATGAATGACGCCATGGCCATGGATATATGAGAGGGCGTTAAGAAGCTGTTTGGTTATATGGAGTGCGTCCTGTTCCGGGAATTTTTCCCTAATTTGGAACAACTGGGCGAGCGTGTCTCCACGTTCATAGGGATAAATGATCGAAAATGTGTCGCTGTCGACTATCGTGTCAAACGGTTTTGCAATGTTGGGATGATCCATCGAAGAAACGATATTCATTTCGCGGTAAAACCGTTTTTTTAGGTCTATCCTGGTTTCGCCCTTTTCGCTTTGCTTTATTGACTTAAGGAGAAAAAGCTCGGACGTATCTTTTTTACGGATAAGAAACACGTCACTTTCCCGGCTCTTTGAAATCGGGTTAAGCAGGTCATATTTGTTTTGTAAATTTAACATAAAGTAAAATACCTGATAATGAATTGATCTTGACGCAGGTAAAAATCATTTTACAATGAGGCAATACGTATGTCAAGAATATTAAGTTGTTTTTATTGATAATTTTAAAATGAAATATCAATACAATCGGTGGGGGTAAGTGTTTTTTTAAACAACAAGATATAGTTAGTATTAATTCTAGAAGCTATAGCAAAATGCTTAAAAACTACCGAAGATTTAACAAAATAGGGCAATTAGCGAGTGCTGAAGGAGTTTGTGATAACAATGGCGGATGTGGCAAAATATATATATATTTTAACGATTGGAAATTATAAGCTAATAAAGGAATCGTTTAAGAAGGAAAATGAAGAGAATGAAAATTGCATTAATATCGCCGAAAGTGAATTTTTCGACAAATATTAAGGAACTAAATGAATTCTGGGAAAAAATTAATAAATCATCATCAAACAATAATTTATGGTTCGGTGTAAGCTCTGCTTTATTAACAATTGCCGCCTTAACTCCTGCTGGAAACAATATTGAATTTATTGATGAAAATTATGATAAAATTGATTTTTCAAAAAATTATGATCTGGTAGGAATTTCTTTAATGACACAGCAAGCTGTACATGGGTATGAAATTGCCGATCATTTTAGGAAAATGAACGTAAAAGTCGTTTTGGGCGGTGTTCACGTATCAGTCCTACCTGAAGAAGCAAAAAGTCATGCTGATTGTGTTGTTATTGGTGAAGCGGAATATGTTTGGACTGAGATATTAGCTGACTTAAAGAAAAAGAAATTAAAACCAATTTATAAATCAGAGAACGTCGTTGATCTAAAAGATTCTCCAATACCACGATATGATTTGTTAAAATTCCTAAATTATAAATTTATTAATGTGCAAACATCTCGAGGGTGTCCGCATGATTGTGAATATTGCACCGCTTCAAAAATATTTGGTCATCAATATCGGAATAAAAGCAATGAGCAGGTAATAAATGAAATCAAATTAATTAAAAAATATTCAAATGCTCCATTTATTGCATTTTCGGATGATAATTTTTTAGTAAATAGAAAACTGTCAATAAGTTTATTGGAAAAAATGATAGATTTGAAAATACGGTGGCATGCACAAAGTGATATTTCTATTGGTAATGATATTGATTTATTGAAATTGATGAGAAAAAGCGGGTGTAATTTTGTTTTTATTGGATTAGAAAGCGTTTCACAAAAGAGTCTGGTAGGCCTTGATAAAAATGAATGGAAATTAAGTCAATTAAAAAATTATTCTTATTATATAAATAACATTCAAAAACAAGGAATTGGTGTAATTGGGGCATTTATTATTGGATTAGATGAAGATGAACCTGCTGATTTTCAGAAAATCCAGAATTTTGTCATAGATAACAATTTATATGGATCTTCATTTACTATTTTAACTCCATACCCAGGCTCAAGGATAAGAGAAAAATTTAAAAAGGATAATCGGCTAGAGATGAATTCTTGGGAACACTATACGGGCTATAATGTTACATATTTACCAAAGAAAATGGGTAAAGAAGATATTGAACGAGGAATCATAACCCTTTATAAAAGCATTTATACTAACGAAAATTATCTAAAGAAAATGGAATATTTTAAAAAAATACAAAAAAGTAATATGGTTAAATTCAAATAAATTCTACTTTGGAAGGGATTTTATAATCGGAAAAATTCCCGCGACACCATTTGATAAGGTCGTCCTGAGCGGTTTTAGTGTTGTTTTCGAGTCTAATTTTCGCATTGACACTTTGTCCGGATAATTTATCGTCCTTGCCAAAAACTTCTGCTTCAAGTGCGTTATTATTCATTTTTAACAAACGCTCAACTTCTGCAGGATAAACTTTCATTCCTCCATAATTTATCATTCTTTTTTTTTGTCCTGTGAAATAAACAAAACCGTCTTTATCCATGTAACCCAAATCGCCGGTATGGAGCCACCCTCCTGCAAGGACGCTTTTTGTTGCGTCAGGATGCCGGTAATATCCTTTCATTACGTTGGTTCCTCGGATACAAATTTCTCCTTGCTGTTTTATAGGATTTTCTAACCCTCCATTAACCATTATTTTGACCTTACAGCAAGGAACGGAACGGCCGACGGAAAGAATTCTAATTTTATCTCCTGGCCGATGGCAAGTGCCGACCGGTGACGCTTCAGAAAGACCATAACCTTCATGAATTTCGTAATTTGTTTTTTTAAAAAACCGCTGGAAAATATTTTCAGGTAATTTATAACCTCCACTAACAAAAGTATGGACTTTTTTTACTTGTTCACTAATAGTATTTACTTTACTTAATAAGAAATAAATAATCGGAACGGAATAGAAATTGGTTATTCCAACCTTATCTATTTGATCCGCAAAGCAAGAAATATTTTTAATATCTGAATTATCCTCTATAAAAATGCCGCCACGAACAAGAAACGGTGAAATCATTCCAACTTGTATCGCAAATAGATGGCTAAATTGCATAAGAGCGCAAGAGATTGTTTTCTCCGATAACCCCATGCCTTCCGCTATTGCCCTCGCGTTCGCCAGCAGGTTCTCATGCGTCAGCATGACCGCCTTGGCGTATCCGTCATCCGCGGCGGTGTAGATCATGGTGCAAACGTCGGACAAATCTTCTCCGCTGTCGTTTTTCCAGGGCGGATTACGGATTTCAATTTCCCTGCCGAAATCGAACGTCTCCGTTGCCTTATCGATCCTGATACATGCCGCGGGCGGCGTGTCCAGCAGCATTTCATTAAGCTCGAATTTCCCGATTTTCGGATCCATGATAACGCAGATGCGTCGGGCCTTGATAATGCCAAAGTAGGAAAAAACGGTTTTTATGTGGTTCGTGGCGAAGAGGTAAACAAAGGGAGAATCGGAAACCAGGTTGTCTTTTAAATAGCGCGCGACGCTATCGACCCCTGCAGTAATGATTTCGGGGCCATATTCTTTTTTCCGGAATATCACTTTGCCGGGTTGCAGGAAATCGGTAAGGAGTTGCATGATATTATTTAGATTGACCTCTATCCTCTGTCTCCTTTCCCCCACGGAGGGAAAGGAGGACAATTAAATATACATTTTCTCAATTTACCCTCTCTCCGTGGGAGAGGGTGGCCGTGGTTCCTGAGCGAAGCGCCGCACTGAGCCGAGCCGAAGTGCCGAAGGAAAGGCCGGGAGAGGTCAGATTTCCTTTTTCCTTTTTAATCCAATGTGCTCAGTAATCATCCCAATAACATGCTCAATATCATTTTCGATTTGTTTGTTCGTAAAGCGTAATTCCTTAAGACCGCGAGCTTCAAAAACTTCCTTGCGATGGGCGTCAACAGCCTTTTGGTCTTGGGTTAAATGAACACCACCATCAACTTCGATCACAAGTTTTGCATGTTCACAGAAAAAATCAGCAATAAATCCTTCGATGATTTGCTGACGGCGAATTTTAACCCCTAAAATTTGTTTCCTTCGTAATTTTTTCCAAAGAATATCTTCTGCCTCTGTCATGGATTTGCGTAGTTCTTGTGCCTGACGAAGCTTGCCATTTGATATTCGTTGAAGTTTTACAACTCCGCTTGAAAAGGACATGGCATTTTTCTCTAAGACCCTCTCTCCGTGGGAGAGGGTGGCCGAAGGCCGGGAGAGGTCATGCATCTTTTTAATTTTGACCTCTATCCTCTGTCTCCTTTCCCCCGCGGAGGGAAAGGATGACGATTAAACAAACTTTTTCTCTATTAACCCTCTCTCCGTGGGAGAGGGTGGCCATGTTTCCTGAGCGAAGCGCCGCACTGAGCTACGCCGAAGTGTCGAAGGAACCACGACCGGGAGAGGTCAAAAAGAGAAAAATGGCTTTCCCGAAAGAACGATAATATAATCTAAATAAAACCCTATGAGCAATAAAACACACTAATCATAGCAAAAGAAAAGGAATATTAAATTGAAAATAAAAACATTTTTAGTCAATTTTGGGAAATTGGCCATAGGATTTCTGGTCTTTCCATCAATACTTTTTGCCGCATCGTTTAATGCAACAATTACTGTTAATACTTCCCAGGGCCAGCACCAGATAAGCTCCTATATTTACGGTTCGAACACGGAACTCACGGGCGCTGAAAACTTTACGGCAATGAGGCAAGGAGGCAACCGGCTGACGGGGTATAATTGGGAGAACAACGCCTCGAACGCGGGTTCCGACTGGAACCAGTCGAGCGACAACTTTATGACCTCGGTAATGGGAATTCCTGACAGTAAAGCAAATATCCCGGCGATTACGGTGACCGCTTTTATCGACTCATGCAGGAATCACAACCGTTTTTCGCTCATTACCCTGCCCATGGCTGGGTATGTGGCGGCAGATAAAAAGGGCACGGTTTCCGTGGCCGAAACCGCACCTTCTCCACGCTGGAAAAAAACCGTTTTTAAAAAACCTTCCGCGATTTCGGCAGTACCCGATACCACCGACAGTTGCGTGTACAGCGACGAAATGATGAATTACCTGGAAACAAAATATGCCGCGGCGTCGGACATGTGGCTCGGCGGCTGCAACCTCGACAACGAGCCTGCGCTCTGGCCCTCCACGCACCCGCGGCTCCACCCCGACACCCCAACATGTCAAGAACTCATCGACAAATCAATCGCCTTGGCGACGGTCGTGAAAAACATCGACCAGAAACCATTGATTTTCGGGCCCGTTACCTACGGGTTCGGCGAAATGTACAATTTCCAGGGCGCCAAGGACTGGGCCACTTTAAAAGGGTCGTATAATTGGTTCATGGATTTGTATCTTGACAAAATGAAGGCCGCTTCGCAAACCGCGGGAAAACGCCTGCTCGACGTGCTCGACATGCACTGGTATTCGGAGGCCATGGGCAACAACGAGCGCATCGTGGGCGCCACTGACCCCGCCAACCGCGACAACGCCATCGCCCGAATGCAGGCGCCGCGCACCCTCTGGGACAAACATTACGTGGAAAACAGTTGGATCGGCCAATACTACGCGACATACCTGCCGCTTTTACCCAAGGTCCAGGCCTCGATCGACACGTATTATCCGGGCACGAAAATCGGGTTTACGGAATACAATTACGGCGGCGAAGGCCATATTTCCGGCGGAATCGCCATGTCCGACGTCCTGGGGATCTATGGAAAATACGGGGTCGATTTCGGCTTTTACTGGCCCGCCGACCAGGCGACCAACTTCACGACGTCGGCGTTTAAGCTCTACCGCAATTACGACGGCAGTAATTCGACCTTCGGCGGCCTTTCGGTGAGCGCCGCCACAAGCGACTCGGTGCGTTCGTCCGTGTACAGCTCGGTCGTTTCGCAAACCAATATGGAACTGCATATCATTCTCCTGAATAAAAACATCGATTCATCGATGTCGGCCACCGTGTCCATAAGCGGCGGCGCGCAGTATCAATCAATAAAGGTGTGGAGTTTTGATTCATCGTCTTCGGCCATAACCCAGAAACTTTCCCCGCCGTCGATTTCAAATAATTCATTCACGCTTTCGGTGCCCCGTCTCACCGCCTGCCATTGCGTCTTGACGGCCGGAGCGTCAATCAGGAAAAATGTCGCGTCTGCGCTTTTACGAAGAAGCTTTAAAATCATTAATTCACGCGGCATGGGGCCGATGCTCGACTATGATTTTCCCTTGGCCGAAAAAGGAGTCGTATCGCTGTATAGCCTGCGCGGATCGCTCATCAAACGAAGCGGCCCCGTGTCCGGACGCGGGACCATTGCGCTTGACCGTGAAACCGGCCCTATGACCGAAGGAAGCTACCTTGCCGTGTGGAAACCGGCGCGAGCCGCCTGCATACAAAGCATTGTAACGGTTTCCCGATAAATAATTTCCCCTTCGGGGGATGTTCAGGGGGCGTGGGATAAAGACGCCTTTAATTGACCGCATGCAGCCAGAATTTCAAGGCCTTGCGATTTCCGCTTCCGCACGAAAACATGGTCCTCAACAAGCCAATCGCAGAATTGCTTTACCAGCTTACTTGACGGAGGTAAGTAGGGGAGTGATGCGTTTGGGTTATACGTGATTACATTGACGCGTACCGGAAGCCCTTCCACGTAGAGCGCGAGTTTCACGGCCATTTCGCGCGAATCGTTTATGCCTGAAAGCAGGACATATTCGATAAAAAAAACGCCTTTTTTGCAAAGAGGAAAAGCGCGTAGCGCTTCCTTGAGCGCCTTGAGCGAGAAGTTCTTATTGATCGGCATGAGCGCGCTGCGGGTACTGTCGTCGGCCGCGTTAATCGAAATTGCAAGACGCAGTCTTGGCATTCCCGCCTCCGCGAGTTTTTTGATCCCCTCAATATGTCCCGCTGTTGAAACCGTTATATTGCTCTGGGGGATGTCAAGGCCGCGCTGGTCGCTCATGACCCGTATCGCATGAATGACGTTGTCGAAATTATCCAGGGGCTCTCCCATGCCCATGAACACGATATTGTCAATGTGACGTTTGAGAACAAACCGCGCGGCATAGACTTGCCAGACTATTTCTTCAACCGAAAGGTCGCGGACAAAACCCTGCATGCCGGTCGCGCAAAAGGTGCATCCCATCTTACAGCCCACCTGTGACGAAACGCACAACGTTGCATGGGTACGGGCGGGAATGATGACGGACTCAATAGTGTTGCCGTCGGCAAGTTCGGTAACGAATTTTATGACGCCGTCTTCCCGCATGCCGGATATCCGGCATAGGGGAAACTGCACGTCATGCGCCAGCCGCCGCGCAAGGGCTGGTGAGGCCAGAAATTCCGGGGCATTTTCAAGAGTCTTGCGCCCCTTTTTAAATATTTCGCGAAACAGCGCTGCCGCGTGATACTCGCCTTTGCCGTATCGTCCGGACATTTCCTCGGTGAGTTCGGCACAGGTCATGCCAAAGATATTCATATTTTATGGATTCAAATAAAAAAAATCTTTCTCCGCAGCAAAATCAGGGAAATCCTTTAAATCCTGAGAATCCTGGTCAGCCCTGAGTATTTGCAAACTCATCGCCGTCTTCATAAACGACCTCTTTGCTCCCGAAAGCACGGATAATATACCCGCTGACGATCCCGCCAACGAGCGCTATAACCACCGTCACGATGATGCCGACGAGCTGCGCTTTTGCTATGCCCGGAATTATGGCGATGGCCGCCACTCCGCCCAAAAGTCCGGGCATGCCATGCAGATTGTGCACGCCGCAGGTGTCGACGATCTTGAAGAATTTTTGCAGCCGTCCCTGAATCACCGCATAACCCAGTACGCACAATGTTCCGGCGGCAGCCCCGATCAAAACTGCCGTGTAAGCATTGACTACGTTGCATGTGGCCCCTATGGCAACGCCCCCGGCAAGCGCCGCGTTGGCCATATCGCCGATCATGACCTTGCCCTTGCTGAAAATAGAACTGAACACATACGTAGAGGCGGTGGCGCCGCACAGCGCGAGGATGGTATTGACGGCGGTGGCCGCGAACTGCGCGGGAGGAACAACGGCGCAGCAGAAGCTCGGCCAGAAAAGCCACAGAACCATCGATCCGATCATTGAGAAACGGTTGGAAGCCGCGTCGCTGACGATGTCGACCTCCCGCTGCTTTTTACTTGTCAAGGCCACGGCGAGGCCTAGCCCGAAATAGGCGCCGAACGCATGTATGATTACGGAACCCGCGGAATCGACGAACCCTTTGGTGACGCCCAGTCCGCCGTCTAAAACGAGGTGTTCGTTGATCATGTAAAGCGGGACCAGGAGAATGGTCAATAAGGCGTATTGAAACAATTTCACACGGCCCAGCACGGCTCCCGCCGCAATCAGGGCCGAGGCCACGGCAAACTCGGCAAGCAGTAGACCCTTGATGGAATGGACGCCAACGGCCTCGGCTGAAAGAACGCCTGTGGCCCGTAAAATCATGTACAGCGGAATTCCCGCGGCGACCACCAGATATGTCCCTGTGGTGGCGCTGTACCCGTATCGCTGGACAAAAACCATGAGAAATCCGAAGCCCACCAGCAGCATTGCCAGAATGTGAATGGCAAAATTGTATTGCTGTACCTCACGAAGGGAATTCAACACGCCGCTGGTCGCGGGGTCTTGGGCGGCGCAGAGAGCCGGTACGAACAGCAGTCCGGCAACAGACGCCTTAAAAACTGAAGATGCCTTGAACATCAGAATTTCCTTTCATTGCGGGGGAACCCTGGTTTTTGTTGTCAAAAAACCATGTGTACAGACCAAATAGACGGGTGCGATGCAGTAAAATAATAATGCCCTTCAATGCAATTATAAATTATTTTAAAAAAACACTAGTGAAAGGACGGCCCATGCGTTTTTCGAGCAGATTACAGGTAATGATGCTGGTTACGTGCATGTTTTTTCCCTTGACAATTTACAGCCAGGAATCCGATGAAAATACGCCGAAGCAGCCCGCACAGCCCGCCAAACCCTCCCTAGCGGCTCCCGTGTCGAGGCCCGTCGTTACACCCGTAAAACCCGTTGCCGCCACCACGGTCAAGGCCTCCACGTCTCCGGTATTGTCGAAAGACACATTGATAATTATCGCTCGACTGGTCGAAATCCCGGGGAAGTTTCCCCCGAATGACCTTTATAACTATGTTTTTATAATGAAATATCGCGTCGTCAAGGTCCTTAAAGGATCGTATTCGCCACAGGACGTTTTAGTGGGCCACTATAATCCTTTGATTCCGCGCAACCGAATAAAAGGCCCGATGGCACCATTTGTCAAGGGTGACATAACGGGTTTTGAGGAAAACGCAGTACATACGCTTGTTCTTATCAAGCCTATCGAGGGGGTCTGGAAAGACGCGGTTGAAGACGATTACCCTGATTCGGACATTGAGAAATACTTCGCGCTTAAAGCCGACATGGCAAAGTAAAAAAATGATTTTAGCGGTTCCTTAAAAAGCCGATCGATGATTTGTATATTGATTACTTAAGCGTTTTACTATATAATGATACATGCGATAAAAGAACGGTTCGTCGAGTAAAATTAAACCGAAAACAATGATGAAAAAAAAATTCTTTTCTTTTTTTCAATCGGTTTTTATTTTTATTCTTGTAACTCTGATTTCCTGCAAAGTCGGTCCTTCCCAGCCCAAAAACGGCGTCGAATCTCCCTTTACTATCGCGGGCAAATTACTTGCCGACGGCGCTGACAACACAAAAGCCCCTGATGGTACGCTTATGGGCAATTTACGGCCAATAATCGACGATGCGCGTATATACCTTGGAGATTCGGCCGTTTTACCCGCCGAATACCTTACGGTTATTATTGACAGTATTGCATTGGAATTGTCGTCGCGATTGTTCATGGTCACCGATCCCGTTCAGATAGTCGCTTCTTTGCGAAAGACCGTATTTCAGGAGGGCGGGATACGCTGTGACCGCGGCAATAACGAAGTGAAAAATATCCTGCCTCATATGGCCCTGAGGTCCAGACACGGGTCCGCGCTCGGAATTTCGCTGCTTATGCTGGCAATCGGCCAGAAAATGGGCTTGCCTCTCCATGGCGTGATTGCCCAGGACCATTTCTTCGTACGCTACGACAACGGACGCGAGAAAATCAATATCGATCCGGCGCAAAAAGGCAGGCGCCTCGCGGATTCCTGGTATAAAGCGCGGTTCGCCGTTTCCGACACCTCTTACTTTACATTGAGGAACCTCGAACCGGTTGAAGTTGTTGCTTATGTCAAGTATACCATCGCTTCCATTTACAGGAACCATGGATTGTTCGCGAAAGCCGCGCTTTATTACGAATCGGCGCTCCGTGAGATGCCCGGGTTCGCCGACGTGTACAATTGCCTGGGGTTGACCTACGATACGCTTGGCCAGGTTGACAAATCGCTTGCCTATTTTCTGAAAGCGAAGACCTTGCGGGGCGCCGGGAAAAACCTGTCCGCGCATATCGGAAAACTTTTTATAAAAAGGAACAATTTCGAACAGGCCGTCGTGGAATACCGCTCCAGCCTTCGTGACGCCCCGAATTCACCGGAGCTTCTTTATGGGCTCGGATTGGCGTATTATCACCTGAATGACTATGAAAATGCCTACAAACAACTTGTTGCCGCGATAAACGCGACTGGTTCGAAGCCCGAGGCTTCCGAGGCCTCCGAGGCATACCAGCTTCTGGCGCTTGTATGCGAGAAAACAGGGGAAAACAAGAAAGCCGCCCAATATCGTGCGCTTGCCGTTTCCCGCCAATAATTATTTTAAAACACACGGTAAAGCCGGAAAAGAAAATAAAAGACTTTTTCAAGGAGGAGGAGCTGACCATGCATGTTAAACTATTTATTGGAATTATCGCCGCAGCCACAATTATGGTCCATGCCCAGGAAGCGCCTCTGGGGACCGTGTCGGAAAAAAACAAGGACGAACAGAAGGCGCTTGATGCGCTGAAAGGGAAAATCGAAGGCAAGATCGTCTGGTCGACCTCGCGGGCAAGCAGTAAGCATGACATCTGGATCATGAACGCCGACGGCACGGACCAGAAGGCGCTGACAATAAGCCCCAACAACGTTGACTGGTTCCCTCGTTTTTCGCCCAACGGCGCTACAGTTATTTTCGTAAGGAGCAAAATGGGGTGGGTTCCCGAAAGCGACGCGGACATCTTTGACAAATGGGATATTTGGGCCATCGGCGTCGACGGCGGCGGCGAAAAGAAGCTTGCCGAAAACGCCTGCTGGGGCGCCTGGCGTCCGGGCGGCGACTCGATTGTTTTCGCGCGGGGCCCAAAGGTCTTCATCAAGTGCCTGGCGAAGGGTGATGAAAAGGAGATTTTCGACGTGGAAAAACAGTTCAAGAAGAAAACATACGCCCAACAGCCCGAACTTTCCCCAGACGGCAAGCTTTTGGCCATAACATTACGGGGCACTACCCGTGAAACCGGGATCTGGAATTTTGAGAAGAAGGAATGGTACTCAACCGGGGGCGGGTGCGAAATGGACTGGTTCCCGTCGGGGCGTAAGGTCTATCGCATGAACGAAGGACAGGGAAACGGCGGCACGGAAATACTGCAGATCGATCTTGACAATGACGGAAAACCGGTCCATAAAATATCCGGATTATCGGTACCCAAAGAACTTAAATTCATGGACCTGCCCGGCCGCCGTTCGCATGAATATTTTCCCAAGGTGGACCAAACCGGCCAGTGGCTCGTTTGGTG
>Ga0182017_10000082_pt1 | contig 68889 bp, 74 predicted proteins | sample 712E3DmetaG_FD_120492 | JGI IMG/M metagenome (GOLD analysis project Ga0182017, IMG submission 120492) | Permafrost microbial communities from Stordalen Mire, Sweden - 712E3D metaG | ecosystem: Environmental > Terrestrial > Soil > Wetlands > Permafrost | place: Sweden: Stordalen | collected... | reverse complement strand
TATTGAATACCAATAAGCCGAATATTATCATTCTGATCATGGAAAGCTTCACCAATAAAATTATTGAACCCTTAGGGGGCATAAAAGGTATTACACCTAATTTTAATGCCCTGATACATGAAGGCGTTTTGTTCAGCAACTGTTATGCAAATGGCGATCGTACCGACAAAGGGATTATTTCGGTATTAAATGGTTACCCCGGTCATCCTAAGCTTGCTATTATAAACTTTCCGAAAAAAACAGAGCATCTCCCCTACCTGAATATCGACCTCAAAAATCAGGGTTATTACAACGAATTTGTGTATGGTTATGACATTGACTATGCCAATTTCAGGTCGTATTTCATGAATGCCCGATATGATAAAGTGATTTCAAAAGCTGATTTCAAACCATCTCAATGTAATTCGAAATGGGGTGTCCACGATCATTATGTATTCAATAAATTGTTTGAGGAATGTAACGCTGCTCCCAAAAAGCCATTTTTTATGGCATTTGCTTCACAAAGCAGCCATGAACCTTTTGATGTTCCTATGAAAACAGTGATTCCGGGAGATGACGAAAAACATAAATTTCTTAATTCAGCTTTTTATGCCGATAGTGCACTGGGCGATTTTATAAGGAAAGCTAAGAAAACCGATTGGTGGCCAAATACTTTTATAGTGATTGTAGCCGATCATGGTACCCGTCATCCTGGGAATACGCCATACTATGAACCTAAGAAGTCGCATATTCCAATATTATGGCTTGGCGGCGCCCTTGCCAAACACGATACCATTATAGATACCTATTGCTCACAGTCTGATATTCCATTAACAATTCTGCACCAGTTAGGCCTCGATAATAAAAATTATAAATTTAGCCGGGATATATTGTCAAACACTGCGCCTGCGTTTGGCTATTATATTTTTAACGAGGGATTTGGTTTGATGCAAAAGAACAGTAAAATCGTATTTGACAATAACGCCAGTAAAATAATAATCCGGGAAGGACATGTAACTGATTCCATACTAGATGAAGGAAAAGCCTATTTTCAGGTACTCACTACCGATTTTAGCAATAGATAAAATGAAACTAGAATTAATTATCAGATAATTAACAAGATAGTATAAATGAAAAAACGTGTTTTACTTTTCTTTGCCTATTTCCTGTTTTGGTTTTTATTTTTCGTGGTATGCAAAGCTTTTTTTCTTATTTATCATTTTCACCTAACCAAAGAATTATCAATTGCTGATATTTTCAAGGTTTTTCTTTACGGAAGCAGGATGGACTTGTCAATGACAGGCTATCTCATGTTTTTACCTGGGTTGTTATTTATCGCTACCAGTTATTTTGAAGGGAAAATTATTGCGATCATATTAAATAGTTACACTATTATCATTTTGTTTGCTATCAGTTTTCTGGTAATTGCTGATTTGGAATTATATCGCAATTGGGGATTCAGGTTAGATACCACCCCATTGATGTATTTAAATAGCCCCAAAGAAGCATCAGCATCTATGAATAAACTGGTAGTTATTCTTTTAATTATTTTTTGGATGATCTTCTATGCGTCAACCCTTTATTTGTATTTTAGGTATATTGGACGAAAACTGAAAACACTTAAACGAAGCAATTGGAAAACATCTCTCTTATTCCTGATCCTTACACAATTATTATTTTTGCCTATTCGCGGAGGTTTGAAAATGGCTCCTATGAATATTGGCTTTGTTTATTTCCATCATACTAATGTTTTTGCTAATCATGCTGCTGTAAATGTAATCTGGAATGTAATGTATTCAATTACAGAATATAACAATGTGAAAGCTTATAACTATTTTGATACAAGCAAAGCTGAACGAATGTTTAATGACATTTATGCTGCTCGTGGCCAAACTCATAAACTACTTAATACCAACAAGCCTAATATTATAGTAATGATTATGGAGGGGTTTACCAGCAAAATAATTGAACCATTGGAAGGTGTAAAAGGGGTTACACCCCGTTTCACTGAACTTTGCCACGAAGGTATCCTGTTCAATAATTTTTATGCCACAGCGGAACGCACAGAAAAAGGTATCATTTCGGTTTTAAGCGGTTATCCTGGCCATCCATTGCGTACCATAGTAAACTATTCAAAAAAAACAGAGACCCTTCCGTTTTTAAACTTTGACCTTCAGAAACAGGGTTATTACGGTGAGTTTGTATATGGTTCGGATATAGATTTTGCTAATTTCCATTCGTATTTGATAAATGCAAAGTATGATAAAATTATCAGCAGAGCTGATTTTAAAAAATCAGAATGTGACTCAAAATGGGGAGCTCATGATCACTATGTATTGAACCGGCTTTTTGAAGAATGCAATTCTGTTCGTGAGCCTTTCTTTATGGCTTTTGACGCTCTAAGTAGCCATGAGCCATTCAATGTTCCCATGAGAACAGTAATTCCGGGTAAGGATGAAGAGCATCTGTTTTTAAATTCTTGTTATTATTCCGATAGTGCACTAGGCGATTTCATTAAAAAAGCTAAGACAACCCATTGGTGGAAAAATACATTAGTAGTGATTGTTTCCGATCATGGCAATCGTCTTCCGGGCAATACACCGGGCTACGAACCTTTAAAGTTTCATATTCCAATGTTGTGGATTGGCGGCGCTGTAGCAAAGCACGACACCATTATTAGTACCTATTGCTCACAGGCAGATGTGGCATTGACAATACTCCACCAAATAGGATTAGATAATAAAAAGTATAAGTTTAGCCAGGATATTTTGTCGTCTGCTGCACCTGGCTTCGCTTTTTGCGTTTTCCCTGATTATTTCGGTTATTTTACTAAGGACAAAAAACTTATGTTCGATAATCAGCTTGGAAAACCAGTAATAAAGATGGGAAATATTGATCAAAGCTTTATTGATACAGGGAAAGCTTATTTACAGGTACTGACAAATGATTTTAAGAACAGATAAAGAAATCGCAGGATCGAAATACTACTATTGAAATTTAATCTTGTTCTTTTGCACATAAGCTTCCAAAGCTTTCAGAAAATTCATAATGTCTTCTTTGTAAAGGTCGCCTAAGATTGAAAGCCTGAAAGTATTTTTATTGGCGCCTTTACCGGGATATATGGTAAAACCTCGTTCAATGAGGTAATCGTGCATTTTTTCGAAGGAATAGCCTGCGCCTTGAGGCTCGCAGAAAGCTGTCAGAATATGCGATTCCTGTTTTAATGGCAACAATGGTTTGAAGCCGATTTTATTGACGCCATCATAAAGTAACTTCCAATTTTCGCGATAACGCTTGTTCCTGCCCCCTTCTGTTTCTTTAAAATACTCGTCCAATGCCTGCCGTAGTGCATAAACCACTTGTACCGGAGGAGTGAATTGGGTTTGCATAGTCATTTCAAAACAAAGGTGCTGCGAATAAACATCCAGGTAAAAACTGCGCCGGTTTGCTTCCAGTTTTCTCATGGCTTCTTTTTTTACTATAACAAACGACAAACCAGGCATGCCCTGTATACATTTATTGGACGTGGATACCATAAATTCAAGGTTATAGTCTTTAACATTAATAGGCATCCCGGCATAGGAACTAACTGCATCTACAATCATTTCAATGCCTAATTGATGTGCCATTTGTGAAACTTCTTTCACAGGATTAAGCATTCCTGTAGTGGTTTCGTGATGTACCATTGCAATATGGCTGATTTCTGAATTTTTCCGGATTATTTTTTTAATCTCATCAACATCTGGATAATCACCATAGGGTATTTTATATTCTACTACATCAATATGATACGTTCTGGCAATCTTTACCATGCGTGCGCCATAAGCGCCGTTATCAACAACTAAAACTTTCTTCCCTAAAGGTATGGCAGAGGTTAAGGCAGCCTCAACTCCTCCTGTACCGCTTGCTGTAAACAATACAGCCACATAATCATCATCTCCGTGTACTACCTTAACCAAATCTTTACGGATACTATCCATTAAAAGGCCAAATTCTTTCTCCCTGGGACAAATGTCAGGAACAACGAGCGCTTGTTTTACTGTATCGGATGTGGTGGCCGGACCAGGATTCAGCAGTATGTTTCTTTTAATAATCATGTAAAATTGTTTTTATTCTATAGGATTTTCCCAAACCCAAAATGCACGTAAAGTATATACAACCCTGAATGCAACATAAAGTACACAACCCGTTAAAAAGAGTATAGTCGCAAAACTTAAAGTGTGTATATCTATTTTTAGCACAAAATAAGCGATACCCAGCAACAAAGGAACTACAAAATCGGGTAAGCGTTCTTTTCCATCAGCGAGGTGGCCACGCATTAGGCTACCTATGTAAAATCCGCTATATAAGGTAATGATAAGGAATAATTTGAACGATGAAACCATTGCCAAACAAAGTAAGGTTGTAATAATTAATAGTAAACAAAAAATATAAAAGTTTAATTCAGTGATTTTTGCGCGTATGGCTGTTTTGATAAATGTAATAACTGTGCCAATAGTTGACAAAAGAAAGATCAACTCAATAACTTTCAGGTTCAACAACGGAGTGGACAAAAGTATCTGATTAACAGGAGTAAAACAGCTAGCAATAAGGATTAACGAAGTTAATAAAACAGCTTCGAGTGAACCCATTTTTTCGAAAATCAGCCAACCGGTTTTATATTGTTCGTAAAATACTGAAGCATGAGCAAGGTAATTCGCCGAAATAAAAAACGCGATTAAGTAAGGATTGTTAACACCGTAAAGCCTGATAATAATCATTAGTAAAATACCAGTGTTAAAAGCATCGAGGTAATGGTCGAAAAATTCTCCAAGTGCTGAGCTGGTTTTTGTTCGTTTGGCCTGCATCCCGTCAATATGATCGCCTACCGCATATAGAAACACCAGTATTGCAGCGAAAAAATAGTTATATATTGGATCAAGCCTGCTATATAAAGCAATTATCAAAGCAACATACATACAAACATTTGAAACAATGGTAATCATATTAGCAGGTATCCACCATGGCACAAACCTCATCAATGGTTTAACAATATATTCTTTGAAAGGAGGTGTGATGATCGAATAATCCTTAACTTGGTATCTGTATTCCGGTATCATTTTTAAAAAAAAGCCTTATAATAGGGTACAAATGTAAAACTTTAAAACAAATCCAAAAGACTTTAACAGTTTATTAAATCTATATTAAGCAACTATTAAAATAACCCGAATTATTCATAGAATAATTTCTATCTCTCCCGATGAATCGGGACGATTAAGATTGGCTTCGCCGAGCTTCGGTTCGCTAAGTTTTTTGCAACCCAAAAACAAGCTCATCTAAATCGGGGTTTCCTGCATTTAGATTCATACCTGAAAAAGGTATGAATAATGCAGGATAATATTAATTTTGTACGTGTTTGGCTATAAATATAGTAATAAATACCTGTTAATGAGCAGATTTTGATATTTTGAATCCAATAATTAATACTTAGACCGGCAACAATTAATATAAGATGAAGAAAACTACCCAACTCAAACAACTTATCCAGTCGAAGGAACTTGAGTTCATTATGGAGGCACATAATGGTCTTTCGGCTAAAATAGTAGAAGAAACCGGATTTAAAGGAATTTGGGGAAGCGGGCTTTCAATATCTGCAGCTATGGGAGTACGCGACAATAATGAAGCTTCCTGGACACAGGTACTCGAAATTCTGGAGTTTATGAGCGATGTCACCACAATCCCTATCCTTCTTGATGGCGACACCGGGTATGGAAATTTTAATAACATGCGGAGGCTTGTAAAAAAGCTCGAACAAAGAGATATTGCCGGTGTATGTATTGAAGATAAGCTCTTCCCAAAGACTAATTCGTTTATCTCCGGGGAAACACAGCCATTGGCAGATATTGACGAGTTCTGCGGCAAAATAAAAGCTGCCAGGGACACACAGAGCGATGACGATTTTGTTGTAGTAGCAAGGGTTGAAGCTTTTATTGCCGGATGGGGCTTACACGAAGCACTTCGCAGGGCTGAAGCATACCGTCAGGCTGGTGCTGATGCGGTGTTAATTCATAGTAAAAAGAGCAACCCTTCGGATATTGAGGCTTTTATGAAAGAATGGGGCAATCGCCTCCCTGTGGTGATTGTTCCAACCAAATACTATACCACACCTACAAATCGTTTTAAAGAACTGGGCATAAGCCTTGTAATATGGGCAAATCATAACATCAGATCAGCCATAAGGGTTATGCAGGACACGTCAAAAAAAATTTTTAAAGAACAATCACTGATACATATTGAGGATAATATCGTCAGCGTTTCTGAAATCTTTCGCCTTCAAAATGCCGATGAGCTTAAAGAGGCAGAAAAAAAATACCTGCCTGCTTCCGGAAAGAATGTAAATAGTATAATACTTGCTGCAAGCCAGGGTAGCTTGGGCGATCTGACTAAAGAAATCCCTAAAACCTTATTGAATGTTAATGGAAAGTCAATCCTTACCACTCAAATTGATGAATTTAACCAGGTGGGCATAAAAGATATTACTGTAGTCCGTGGATTTGGCAAGGAAAAAATCAATCTTAATAACATCCAAACTATTGATAACGAAGTATATTTTAAAACAAAAGAACTTTACTCCTTATACCTGGCCAAGGATAAAATATCCGAAACCACCATTATCAGCTATGGCGATATTGTGTATCGGATATACATATTAAATGACCTTTTAAACGACGAAAATGATATCACCATCATTGTAGATGCTGACTATGAGTTTGTAGAAGGCCAGAATAAAGATTTTGTAATTACTTCCAAGCCATGTTCCAAAAAACTTTATGACGAAACTGTAAGCTTTGTTAAGATGGCCTCAAATATTAAAAAGGAAGAAATTAATGGCGAATTCATTGGATTGTGGAAAGTAAATAAAAAAGGAGCAGAACTTGTACTAACTACTCTTGAAAAACTATCTAAACAGCAGGGGTTTGAGCAAATGACAACCACCAACCTGTTTAATGAAATCGTAAAAACACGTCCCATTGCAGTTAAATACATAAAAGGCTCGTGGATTGATGTTGATTCAATTGTTGATTTGCATAAAGCAGGAGGTCTAAAATGTTAAATACCCATGAATTAGGCCAATACCTAAAAAATTTAGGGTTCAATTTTTATAGTGGAGTTCCCTGCTCATTCTTAAAAGATTTAATTAATTATGCCATCAACGAATGCAATTATGTAATGGCTGCCAACGAAGGCGATGCAATTGCTATATGCTCTGGCGCTTCTTTAGGGGGCAGCAAATCGGTTGCACTCATGCAGAATTCAGGACTTACCAATGCTGTATCGCCCCTTACATCGCTTAATTATATATTTAGGTTGCCAATCTTAGGTTTTGTAAGTTTAAGGGGGGAACCCGGTATTCCAGATGAGCCTCAGCACGAGCTTATGGGGACAATTACCACCCAAATGCTCGATTTAATGAAGGTAAAATGGGAATATCTTTCAGAAAATATTGACGAGGCCAGGAAACAGCTCGAAACAGCTAATAACTATATTGAAACAAACCAAACATTTTTCTTTGTGGTCAGGAAAGATACATTTGATAAAGTACCGTTAAAAGAACAGAAGTTACACCAAACGTCCAATATCATTAAAAAGATTAAAATGCGGGACGATCAGCTTCCTTTGCGGTGGAATGTTCTTGAAATGCTCAATCAATTAAAAAATAACAATACTATTCAATTGGCCACCACTGGAAAAACCGGTAGAGAATTATATGAAATCGAAGATGCTGCTAATAATTTATATATGGTAGGTTCGTTAGGATGTATAAGTTCTCTGGGACTTGGTCTGGCGCTTGTTAAACCAAAGAAAGATGTTGTTGTGCTCGATGGCGATGGATCGCTCCTAATGCATTTGGGGGCCTTACCTACCAATGCTTATTACAAGCCTGCCAATCTTTTGCATATATTGTTGGATAATAATGCACACGATTCTACAGGTGGACAGGCCACTATATCTCATAATCTTAATTTTGTTGAAATAGCGGCAGCATCAGGTTATCCAGTAGCGCTATATGCTCATGATTTGACGGAATTTGGACAATTTTATAAAGATTGGCAGAAAAATAAACAGCTCTCCTTCATTCACCTCAAAATTGCGAAAGGTGCGAAAAAAGAGCCAGGTCGCCCCAAAGTAAAACCTTTTGAAGTTAAAGAACGCTTAATGAAATTTTTGAATGCCTAAAATTGATACAGCCGTTTTTTTGGCAGCCGGACTTGGCAGCCGCCTGAAAGGCCTTTCCAAAGACAAACCTAAGGGATTTCTTGAAATTAAAGGTAAATCACTCATCGAACTTTCGGTAAACAAATTGCTGGATGCCGGTATAAAGCAATTATTTTTTGGTACTGGCTATTTATCGGAAGTTTACGAGGACTTTGCCCGAAAATATAATGCCAAATGCATCAAAAACGAAATTTTTGCCAATACTGGCAGCATGTATACGTTGTACAATATGCGTAACCTCATCAACACCGATTTTTTATTGCTTGAAGCCGATTTATTATATGACAAATCCGGGCTTAATGCCTTGCTAAATGACGAACATTCAGATGCTATCCTGGCTAGTGGCAAAACTAATTCAAAGGATGAAGTCTTTATCGAAACTGACGCTCAAAGCAATTTGATCAACATGTCGAAAAACCACGCATTACTTAAATCTATAGATGCGGAATTGGTTGGAATAAGCAAAGTATCAGAGTTCACTTATCGTAAGATGTGTTCATTTGCCGAAACCCAATTCAAACATAATCCTAAACTCGATTACGAATATGTTTTTGTGGAATTAGCAAAAAAACAAAAACTGTTTGTTCAAAAGATTGAAGATTATGTTTGGTGCGAAATAGATGATGAACATCATTATCATAGGGCATTAGAGACAATTTCCCCCTTGATTCAATAAGGATGGCATTATCTCTTAACTAAAAAAATTAGCTTTGAGTTTTGATAAAGTCCCCAAGGCGGGCTGGGCTGTTAAGTTCTGGAAGTATTATATGTTGAATCTTTTAAACCCCAATCCCGCAATTGCGGGACTATAACTTTCGCATTGTACTGCACAAGTTTGCCCTCCTTGCTAAGGAGGGAGGGGAGGTTTTAAAATTAGAACTTAACAGCTCAGCTCGCGTCGGAAGATTTAGGGCTTACTTGGTTCTTGGTTTTTTAATCTTTAATAGCATCAGAATTATTTTTACTTTTACCCCAGTTTATCTCAACTTTATGACTTTTTTATATAATTTTTTCATCAGGCTCTATCAGGGAGCTATTTACGTTACATCCGTTTTTGGTAACCCTAAAGCCAAACTTTGGATACAAGGGCGAAAGAACCTCTTCAGCCAACTACAAGATCAATTGCAAGCGAATACAAAACGTATCTGGATACACGCAGCTTCATTAGGTGAGTTTGAGCAAGGTAGGCCACTTATTGAAAAAATAAGGGAGCAGCATCCTCAATATCATATCCTTCTTACATTTTTTTCACCTTCCGGATATGAAATACGGAAGAATTATGCAGGAGCAAACTATATTTCCTATCTGCCGTTAGATACGCCATCTAATGCCCGTCGTTTTATCGACCTTATTAATCCCGAAATAGTGTTGTTCATCAAGTACGAGTTTTGGTTTAACTATCTCTCTGAGCTTAAAAAACGGAACATACCGGTATATCTTTGTTCGGCAATTTTTCGCGAAAACCAGTTGTTTTTCAAAAGTTGGGGCACTTGGTACAGGAGGATGCTTAACTTTTTTACGCATTTTTTTGTACAAACCGAAAATTCCAAAAAATTGTTGGGTTCAATTGGTTTCAGCAATGTGACCGTAACCGGCGATACCCGATTTGATCGTGTATATTCTATTGCCTCACAGGCTAAAGAAATCAATGAGGTCAAAGCCTTTGTCGGTAACTTTAGTTGTTTTATTGCCGGCAGCACATGGGAGCCGGACGAGGATTTGCTTATCCGCTATATCAATGAAAGTCAAACACCTTTAAAATATATTATAGCCCCGCACGAAATTTATTCGATCCATATTGAGCGACTTGAAAAATTAATCCGAAAAAATGTAGTTCGTTTTTCTACTTGGAAACAAAACATGGCGGGTGATTATGATGTTCTCATTATTGACAATATTGGAATGCTTGCATCGCTTTATCAGTATGGAAAGGTAGCATACATTGGAGGAGGGTTTGGTAAAGGCATCCATAATGTACTAGAGGCTGCTACCTTTGGTTTACCTGTACTTTTTGGCCCCAACCACCTGAAATTTCAGGAAGCAATTGATCTTATTAACGAGGGAGGGGCTTTTCCTGTTCATAACTATAATAATTTAAAGGATAAACTGGATGAAATTTATGGTAATCCTTCATGTCTTGAGATTGCTGGGAAAAAGGCTGCAGGGTTTGTGAAGCGTAATATTGGGGCCACAGAAAAAATAATGATGGAAATTTGGCATTAAACTTTCTCATTTTTCAATTGTTAAATCAATTTATAGTAACGTCAATTTAAAATTATCTTAAGAATCATTTTAAAATGGCCATTAATAGTTTAACAGTATTTCAGATTAACATTAAGTTAACTTTAACTTAATAATCAACGTTAATAACTCTGTTCATTTGTTAATAAATTGGCCTTGTACAGACATTCGAGTCTTGTTAACTTGCATACCATAAAATTTTACTGACCCTAAAGCTATAAATCTCTCTAAAACAATTGAAAATGGACATTGAAGAAGTGGTTGCGAAGCAGACATTTGACCCCAAACCTATGGAAGAACAAAAGTACACATACGATGAAGTTTTTAAAAAAACGCTGGAGTATTTCAAGGGCGACGAGCTTGCTGCAAGAGTTTGGGCTACCAAATATGCTTTAAAGGATTCATTTGGTAATATTTACGAACTTACTCCCGATGATATGCATTGGCGTATAACCAGGGAAGTTGCCCGTATTGAGAAAAAGTACCCACATCCATTGACTGAAAAAGAGCTTTACGAACTTTTTAGGGATTTTAAATACATAGTTCCACAGGGAAGCCCAATGACAGGAATTGGTAACAATTTTCAGGTTGCATCGCTTTCTAATTGTTTTGTGATAGGCAATGAACCTCCTGCCGATTCCTATGGCGGTATCATGAAGATAGATCAGGAACAAGTGCAACTAATGAAACGCAGAGGCGGGGTAGGTCATGACCTTTCTCATATTCGTCCTCATGGCAGTCCTGTTCTTAATAGTGCGCTTACATCAACGGGTGTTGTCCCGTTTATGGAGCGCTTCTCTAATTCGACCCGTGAAGTAGCCCAGGATGGCCGTCGCGGTGCTTTGATGCTTTCAATCTCTATTAAACACCCTGATGCCGAAAATTTTATCGACGCCAAAATGGAGACAGGTAAAGTTACAGGCGCCAATGTTTCAGTTAAGATCGACAATGAATTTATGAATGCTGTAGTAAACGATCTTCCTTATGTTCAGATGTATCCTGTTTATTCACCAAATCCTGTTTATAAAAAAGAAATTAATGCGCGTCAATTATGGCAGAAGATTATACATAATGCATGGAAATCGGCCGAACCAGGTGTTCTTTTTTGGGATACTATTATCCAGGAATCGGTAGCTGATTGCTATGCCCAGTTTGGATTTAAAACAATATCGACTAATCCTTGCGGAGAAATTCCACTGTGCCCTTACGACAGTTGCCGCCTGATTGCCATCAATCTTTACAGCTATGTGGAAAATCCATTTACTCCTCAGGCACGCTTTGACTTTACCTTATTTAAGAAACATGCAGCTTATGCTCAGAGGATTATGGACGATATCATCGATCTTGAACTTGAAAAGATTGCCCATATACTGCAAAAGATTGCCGAAGACCCAGAAGACGTTGAAATAAAGCGTGCTGAATGCTGCCTATGGGAAAATATTCGTGTAAAAGCTGAAGAAGGCCGACGTACTGGTATTGGCATCACTGCCGAAGGTGACATGCTGGCTGCTCTTGGCTTGCGCTATGGAAGTGATGATGCTATTGATTTCTCCATAGAAGTTCACAAAACCTTGGCTATCGAGGCATATCGTTCGTCAGTAATTTTAGCTAAAGAACGTGGGGCATTCCCTATTTTTGATGCCCTGCTTGAACGGAATAATCCGTTTATCAACCGTTTGAAAAACGAAGATGAACAATTATACCGGGATATGGTAAAATATGGGCGTCGTAACATTGCATTGCTGACTATTGCACCAACCGGTACCACTAGTTTGATGACCCAAACAACTTCGGGTATTGAACCTGTTTTTATGCCTGTTTACAAACGTCGTCGTAAAGTGAATCCTAATGATACTAACGTAAAGGTTACTTTTACAGATGAAGTAGGCGATACCTGGGAAGAATACAATGTTTTTCATCATAAATTTTTTACCTGGATGGAGGTAAATGGTTATAATGTTGAAAATGTAACAGCATACAGCGATGACGAAATTCAATCTATGATTCGAAAGTCCCCTTATTATAAGGCTACTTCAAATGATGTGGATTGGGTAAATAAAGTGCACATGCAAGGTGAAATACAGAAATGGGTGGATCATTCCATAAGTGTAACCATGAATTTACCCGAAAATGTTACAGAAGAACTAGTTGCCGAGCTTTACATCACCGCATGGAAAAGCGGTTGCAAAGGGGTTACCGTTTATCGCGAGGGATCTCGATCCGGAGTGCTTATTTCGAACAAAAAAGAAGAGGATAAAACAGAGATGGTGATGAGCGATCCCATCAAACGTCCAAAAGTACTGGATGCCGAAGTAATACGATTTAAGAACGAAAGTGAAGAATGGATTGCTTTTGTTGGCTTGATGGAAGACCGGCCATATGAAATTTTTACAGGTTTGAAAGATGAAGAAATGCTTCCGGTTCCCAAATCAATTACCACTGGTAAAATTATTAAGACTAAGGATGATAACGGAAACACTCGTTACGACTTCCAGTACATTGATAAATATGGCTACAAGAATACACTTGGTGGCTTGTCGCACATGTTCAAAAAGGATTATTGGAACTATGCCCGTCTGATTTCAGGGGTATTGAGGTATAGTATGCCTATCGAAGATGTGGTTAACCTTGTGTCGTCACTTACAGTTGACAGCGATACTATTAATACTTGGAAAAATGGAGTAGTGCGTGCCCTTAAAAAATATATTCCTAATGGCACCAAAGTTCCAAAAGGTAAATGTGGCGATTGTGGTTCAGAATCGCTGGTTTACCAGGAAGGTTGCCTTACCTGCACCAACTGCGGATCTTCGAAATGCGGATGATTATTCATAAATATTTAACGAAATAACGCAACTTTTTCATAATACTTACGTCTTATTATCGGATATTATAAATTACTGATATGAAAAGTTTGAGATTTTTGTTGTTTTTTTTCGTGATATTTATTGCAATGAATCAATTTGTCTCTTCGAATCCCAACAACGACAATAAGGACAATGATGGCCAGGTATTTTTGCTTTCTTCGGATCCAGTCAATAATTTTCTAGACTTTAAAATAAAAAGTGAGTTTCTGCAGAAGGATTCTCTTAAAACTTCGCTAAAGATAGAGGTGAAAATATTGAATCAAAAAGGTATCCTAGTTTTCAGTGCAACGAAAAGTATAAGTGAATTTACTATTTTTACGGGTGGCTTACCAGAAGGAGCTTATACCATTTTGTGTAAAGTTTGTAACACACAATCGCAGAAAAATTTCGCTGTAAAGCATTAGGTAATTCAAAGCGCTGGTTATTGATTTCATGTTATGACAAAAGCATACATGTAACTATCAACTTATGTTAGTTAGTGGGTTATCGGTTAAAGCTTAATCGCATCCCTTTAATTAATTCATTAAACCTGTTATTTTCATACACTAGGTTACCATTAACAAAGGTGTGGGTAACTTTTCCAGTAAAGGTAAACCCTTCAAAAGGAGACCATTGGCATTTATAAAGGATATTATCCGGCCTTACTGTCCATTTTTTGCTAAGGTCAAATAACACTATATCAGCAAAATAGCCTTCGCGAATATAACCGCGTTTGTTAATTTTAAAGATATCTGCCGGATGATGGCACATTTTCTGAACAATTTTGCCGAGCGATATTTTGCCCATGTGCAGTAATTCCAACATTATATTTAACGAGTGCTGAACAAGCGGCCCGCCTGAAGGTGCTTTGGTATAAATATTATTTTTCTCTTCCCGGGTATGAGGTGCATGATCTGTTGCAACAATATCGAGAGTGTCGTTCAGCAAGGCTTCCAACAATTTTTCTTTATCATTCCTTGTTTTAATGGCCGGGTTCCACTTAATCAGGGTTCCTAACCGGTCATAATCCCTATCGTCGAACCACAAATGCGGTAAACATACCTCGCCGGTAATCCTCTTCTCAGAAGCAGGTTTTTGATTCGATAACAAATCCATTTCACGTGCTGTCGAGAGATGCAACAGGTGCAAACGGGTATTGTGCTTTTTTGCAAGTTGTACTGCCAGTGCGCTCGACTTATAGCAGGCCTCTTCGCTTCGGATGAGAGGATGGCAAGAAACAGGTATTTGTTCGCCATATTTTTCAAGATATTTAGCAGTATTAGCCTGGATTATCTGTTCATCCTCACAGTGAACTGCAATTAGCAAAGGTGATGTCTTAAATATATGGTTGAGTGTTTCATGATTATCTACCAGCATCTTACCCGTTGAAGATCCCATAAATATCTTAATGCCACAGACCGTTTTAGGATCAGTTTTGAGCAGTTCATCAACGTTATTGTTGGTTGCACCAATATAAAAAGAATAATTGGCCAGCGATTTTTCTGAAGCAATGTTGTACTTGTTTTCTAACAATTCCTGGGTAATAGTTTGAGGATTAGTATTGGGCATATCCATGAATGAAGTAACACCACCTGCCACAGCAGCCTTCGACTCACTGTAAATATCAGCTTTATAGGTTAGCCCTGGTTCGCGAAAATGAACCTGGTCGTCTATTATCCCTGGCATCAGGTATTTACCCTTTGCTTCAATAATTTTGGCCGATTCCATAATATTTCCAGGAACATCTTTCAAAAATATTTTAGAGATGAGGTTACCTTCAATCAATACACAACCCTGAACCTCAGACCCCTCATTTACAATGATAGCATCCTTAATAAGTATTCTTTTAGTCATAATTAATATTTGCCTGCATTACTGTTCCAAAAACAAGTTTATAAGTCACCAAAATTAAATTATTCGGAAGAAATCATCAAGAATGTTGCGTTTAAATTTGTGGCTGCTGTTTGCAAACAGAATAAGAATTATTTAATCCCAACTGCACAAAGCAACTAATGCTCCAATGTTTCCTAACTTAATATCGCCTTTCAAAAAAAACAATTTGTTGTTTTTATAACTCATTATCTTTTTGTTACAAATAATCTTAATAATTTTTTCAATCAATTCGTATTATTACGAAATACGTTTCGTATATTTGCGAACAACAAAGTCAATATATAATCACTTAATGAAAAACATCTTTACAAATAAAGAATACTGCAAAATCATTATACCTCTATTATTGTTGCCAGTGTGGTATCTTATATATCATTTCCTGCAACCTTTAACCGATTGGCTTATTTACGGTGTATCAGGTATGGCAAAAGGCACTCGCTTAACCGAAGCTATTCGCTTCTTCGTGTTCGAGTTCCCGAAAGTATTGATGTTATTAGCCTTAATCATTTTCTTTGTTGGCATTATCAGGTCTTACTTTTCGCCTGAACGTACCCGTAAAATTCTTGAAGGTAAATCTCAATTCACAGGCAACATATTGGCAAGTTTGTTAGGTATTGTTACCCCATTTTGTTCATGTTCAGCAATTCCTTTGTTCCTGGGCTTTGTCGAATCAGGCGTTCCGTTGGGCGTTACATTCTCATTTTTAATTGCAGCCCCAATGATTAATGAGGTTGCCGTTATCCTTCTATTTGGTTTGTTTGGCTGGAAAACAGCATTAATATATGTTGTTACAGGTTTAATAATTGCCATAACTGCCGGTTGGATTATAGGCCGTTTAAAGCTCGAAAAATGGGTTGAAGATTGGGTATATAAAACAAAACTTGGTGCAAACACGCTCGAAGAAGAAAAGTTAACTTTTGCCGACCGCATAAAGTTTGGATACATCGCAGTAAAGGATATTGTCAGTAAGGTATGGATTTTTGTTGCCATTGGTATATTAGTAGGCGCTGGCGCTCATGGCTATGTCCCTGAATCTTTCATGGCTTCACTCATGGGCAAATCTGCATGGTATTCAGTCCCTTTATCTGTTTTAATTGGCGTTCCCCTGTATTCCAATGCTGCCGGGATTATTCCCATTGTTTCGGTTTTAATTGAAAAAGGTGCATCGCTTGGAACAGCCTTAGCCTTTATGATGTCTGTCATAGGCTTGTCATTGCCCGAAATGATTATTCTGCGTAAAGTACTCAAACTGCCTTTGATATTTACTTTCATTGGTATTGTTGCCACAGGTATAATGATAGTAGGCTTTCTTTTTAATTTGATAATGTAATTATTTGAAAATATTATGAGAAATGATAAAAAGAATATTGGCTATTATTATGTAAGTTTTCTAAAAACTATCCATTTGATGAAGAATTAATTAATAAACTTCAAGATATAATAAAGATACTTTCAAAAATTATAAGTACCACTAAAAAGCTTACATGATTAAATTTTCAAATTTTCTCATTTTCAAATTTTCAAATTAATATTATGTCACATCCAAAAAGCACCGATTACAAAGACGATGAAATTGCACTTGCCCGCTTCGCAAAAGCATTGGGGCATCCGGCACGCATTGCTATTATGAAACATTTGGCTTCTATGACCGATTGTTGTTTTACCGACATCCTGAATGAATTACCTATTGCGCAATCAACCGTTTCGCAGCATTTAAGCGAATTGAAAGATTCAGGGCTTATTCAAGGCAACATCGAACCGCCTAAGGTAAAATACTGTGTGAACAAAGAAAACTGGAAAAAAGCACAGGAGTTATTTTACGAGTTCTTAGGCAATCCAAAAACACTAGTCAAAAAATCAGAATGTTGTTAACCTGATTTGAAAATGCAAATTAACAGCTTTCAATTTTCAAATTTACACATCTTCAAATTAATATATCATGATAATAAAAGTATTAGGAACAGGTTGTTCCAATTGTAAAAACCTTGAAAAGGCTACACAAATTGCCATTTCTGAAATGGGTATCAACGCTGAAATAATAAAAGAGGAAGATATTCAAAAAATAATGGCTTACGGTATCATGCGTACACCTGCTTTAGTAATTGATGAAAAGGTGGCATTATACGGGCGTGTGCCGTCAATAAAGGAACTGAAAGAAATTATTACGAAATTTGAAAATGAGGCAATTTGAAAATTTGAAATAAAAGCTATCTGGCATTTTCAGTACCACAAATCTTCAAATAAACTATAACATTATGAAAAACATTATTCTCGCAATTGCAATCATGGTTACAGGCTGCAATAGTTTTGGCCAGCAAAATAATACCAGTACATCAGTAGCAAAAGACACTAAAATCCTTGTTTATTTCTTTCATGGCACACATCGTTGTACAGGTTGTATCAATGCCGAAAAAGGCACGGTTAATGCGCTAAATGCTTTATATAAAGCACAACTCGACAACGGTACTATTAAGTTTGAATCCATTAATGTTGAAGAAAGTCAAAACAAAGCATTAGCTGAAAAATATGAAGCTGCCTGGAACAAATTGATATTTGTTAAAAACGATAAATCAGGCCAACCAGTTGAATTAACAGAAAAAGCATTTGCCTATGGTATAGACAATCCGGCCGAGATGAATAAAATTGTTAAGGCCACAGTTGATAATATGCTGAAATAACCATTATGTATGCTTGAACAATCTAACTATCAACTGTTATACAATACTTATTCACCCAAAATAAGGCGGTATCTTAATAGCATATTCAGCATCGAAGATTCCGAAGACCTTTTGCAGGATATATTTCTAAAGGTTTTTAACTCGCTGCAAACTTTCAGGGGTGAAGCAAATATGAATACCTGGATATACCGGATTGCAACAAATACAGTTATTGATAGGCTTAAAAGCAGTACGCATAAGTTCAGTAAGGTGCAGCACGAATTGAACCCAACGTCAATGCATTATAACAATAGTCAATATGCAGCTACATTTGACAAACAGCTTGAAAAGGCTGAAATGAACGAATGCATAAGGCAATTTATTAATGAATTGACCGAAAAAAACAGGACAGTATTTGTGCTAAGCCAATATGAAAACCTTACAAACAAAGAAATAGCTGAAATACTAAATATAAGTATTGATTCTGTTAAAATAAGGTTGCACAGGGCTAAGGAAACTTTAAAAGCATCATTGACCCGCAACTGCAATATTTATTTCGATGAGTGCAGCGAAATTAGTTGTGAGCCGGTAATACCATTTAGTAATTAAAATAAATCCATTTTCATGTATCTGCTTTTTTAGTGTATCGTCTAATAGGTTTTAATTATTGATGTTTAACTAAAAAGGAGATTTAAAAATGAAAAAAGATTTTAGAAAAATGATGAATGATTGTTGTTCGGATTTCATCCAAGACAATACAAACGAAAAGGATTTCGAGGTTGTAAAAATTGAGAAAACCAAAGCTGTTTGCGCACAATGCGAAAAAGCGACTGAATCTAAAGCTGATACAGGTGTGCCAATAGCTGTAATATCTTGCGAAGGTGCTTGTTTGAGAGGTGAAGTTTCGCGCAGGGTGGCAAACAATATTTGTTTCAAAGAAATCCCGGAGAAAACTTTTCGTGTTTGTTTGGGTGGAGCATTTACTAAAGATACGAACCAACGCAAGCTTGTTCGTAATTCACAAAAAGTAATTGCACTTGAAGGATGCAGTATTATGTGTGCCTCGCGCATGATGAAAGGAGTTTTACCAAATGTTGCTTTTCAACCAATTTTGGTCAACCAGCATTATAAAATAGATAATAATCTGTTTGCCATTAACGATTTATCCGACGAAGTAACGGACAAACTTGCTGAAGCTGCAACAAAAAGCATTCTTGACATACTATATAATTCAGCAACTAAAAGCAAAGAAGAAGATGCAAATAATTGTGGTTGTTAAGTTGAAATAATATGATGAATTTCTTACATAACCTGCTCGACAATTCAGGCACTCCGCTTTTTTCGGCCTTAATCTTAGGACTTATGACTGCTATTAGCCCATGTCCTTTGGCTACTAACATTACAGCCATTGGTTTTATTAGCAAAGATATTGAAAACAAGCGGAAGATATTTATAAATGGTCTGTTATACACGTTGGGCAGGGCTGTAAGTTATACTTCGCTTGGTATTGCTTTATATTTCGGTGCAAGTAAATTCCATGTTGCAAGGTTCTTTCAAGTATATGGAGAAAGGTTTTTAGGCCCTCTTTTAATAGTCATTGGTATTTTAATGCTCGATATTGTAAAAATCAAATTTCCTGCATTTAGTAAGCTATCCGATAAATTTTCAAACAGTGCTAAAAAAGGTAGTAGTTGGAGTGCATTTTTTTTAGGTATCATTTTCGCTCTTGCTTTTTGTCCCTATAGCGGTGTCTTGTATTTTGGAATGTTAATTCCCATGTCCATTGCCAGCTCTTCGGGCTTATACCTGCCTTTTATATTTGCCATTGCAACCGGGTTGCCTGTCATCATTATTGCATGGTTATTGGCTTACAGCATGTCAAGTATTGGAGGCTTTTATAACAAACTAAAAACATTCGAAAAGTGGTTCAGGATTATAATAGCTGTGCTGTTTATATTGGTAGGTCTGTATTATAGCTATATCTTTTATATCAAACCATAAAACATTTTCAAATATTCAAATTAACTCATTTTCAAATTATAATATTATGGAAACTAAAAAATCATCCTGCAATTGTTCATCAACTGGTGAAATGTTGGTAATGGCTTGTTCAGGTGCATCCGATATTGGTTGCTTGTCCGACAAAGTGGCTCGTAAATTGCGTGATAATGGCGTTCGCTCTATGAAATGCCTTGCTATGGTGGCAGCCGATAACCAGCCCCTTATCGAATCGCTCAAATCTGCCAATGTATTGGTAATTGATGGTTGCTCTATCGATTGTGGCAAAAAGATTATGGATAAAACCGGTTTAACCAATTATGCTTATCTCCGCCTTACCGACCACGGTTTTCAAAAAGGGCAATCGCCTGTGAATGATGAAAATGTTAATTCGGTGTATGAAATCGCAAGAACCTTTTAAACTGTCACTTATGAAAGTATTGATACTTTGTACAGGCAATAGTTGCCGCAGTCAAATGGCACAAGGCTTTTTACAGTCATTCGACAAAAACATTGAAGTTTATTCTGCTGGTACCGAACCGGCAAAACAGGTAAACCCAAAAGCCATTCAGGTTATGAAAGAAACAGGCATTGATATCAGTCATCATACGCCAAAAATGGTTGACCAATACCTGAAGGATGAATGGGATTATGTAATAACAGTTTGTGATGATGCGAATGAAACTTGCCCTGTCTTTATTGGTAAAGTAAAACATCGCTTGCATATTGGTTTTGAAGACCCATCTCATGCCAAAGGCACTGATGAATTTATTTGGAGTGAGTTCCGCAGGGTCAGGGACGAGATTAAAGAAGGATTTTATAAATTTTATTTAGAGAATTTGAAAATGTAACAATTTGAAGATTTGAAAATTAGGCGCGGCAATTACCTGCGGTGAATCCGCTTTGTTACTCATTTCATTCGTGAGGTAGCTTTGCCCAGTTCGCTAAGTATTCAAATCTATTCATCTTCAAATTTTCAAATTAACTCATTTTCAAATTAAAATTATGCCATCTAAAAAACGTTTAAAATTTCTTGACCGCTACCTCACTTTATGGATTTTCCTTGCCATGTTTACAGGAGTGTTTGCAGGTTGGTTAAACCCCAATGTTGCTAAATTCTGGAATAGCTTTTCATCCGGTACAACCAATATACCTATCGCCATCGGGCTAATTGTAATGATGTTCCCCCCTTTGGCTAAAGTTAAATACGAAGAATTGGGCGATGTATTTAAGAATACCAAAATACTTGGGCTTTCATTGGTTCAAAACTGGATTATTGGCCCCATATTAATGTTCTTACTGGCAATTATATTCCTAAAATTCAATATAGACTATATGTATGGGGTTATCCTTATTGGCCTTGCCCGATGTATAGCTATGGTAATTGTTTGGAACGACCTTGCCAAAGGAGATACAGAGTATGCAGCCGGGCTGGTAGCCTTTAATTCCATATTTCAGGTATTGCTTTTTTCAGTATATGCTTATGTATTCATTGCCATATTACCCGGTTGGTTTGGTTTACCCGTTAACGACAGTGTATCTAAAATAACTATTGGAGCAATTGCAAAAAGTGTATTCATTTATCTTGGTATTCCATTTATATCAGGATTCTTAACCCGCTTTATACTTATCAGGATTAAAAGCAAACAATGGTACGAAACCAAATTTGTGCCTAAAATAAGTCCTTTAACGCTCATTGCATTGTTATTTACCATTGTGGTAATGTTTTCCCTTAAAGGTGAATACATAGTAAAAATTCCAATGGACGTTATCCGAATCGCAATTCCTTTAACCATCTATTTTGCAGTGATGTTTGTATTATCATTCTTCATGAGCAAAAAAGCAGGGGCAACTTACGAACAAGCAACTACATTATCATTTACGGCAGCCAGCAATAATTTTGAATTAGCTATTGCAGTTGCTATTGCTATTTTTGGAATCAATTCAGGAGAAGCTTTTGCAGCAGTAATTGGTCCTTTGGTCGAAGTTCCTGTAATGATAGCTTTGGTAAACGTGGCATTCTGGTTTAAGAAAAAATACTTTGTTTAGTTTTTGTAAAGAATCAATCCGGATCAACCCTATACCCCATATCAATATTTTATTACTTATACCTGAATATCGAGCTATAGTTCAAAATATATTTGTATTATGAACATTTGTTCATTATATTTGTATCAAATTATTTAATATGGCACGTACCAAAAAAAATAGGTTAATTCAAAAAGCCCCTAATTTCAGTGGCTTTAAACCATTTGGCGTGCAAAAAGCTAACGCCTGTGAAATTTCGTTAAATTTTGAGGAATATGAAGCCATAAAACTTTGCGATTATGAATTGCTCACCCACGCGGAAGCCTCAGCCCTGATGAATATTTCGCGTCCAACATTCACAAGAGTTTATGAGAGTGCCCGGCGTAAAATCGCCAAAGCGTTTGTGGAAGCAAGCATCATCCGCTTCGAGGGAGGTAAAGTAGTATTCGACACATTGTGGCATAAATGCAGCAAATGTAACATAACGTTTACCATACCAGAAGGGCAATCAGAGGAATGTCCGCTTTGCCATCAAACTGAAAACATTGCAAATATTTAAAACATGATCATCGCCATAGCACTCAACGAAAACCATTCCAAAGCATTGGTTGACGAACATTTCGGAAGATGCGTATGGTATTGTATTTATGACAGCGAGAGCCGTAAGTCTAAATATATTGAAAATACTAATCGTTACGCTGAGGAAGGTGCCGGTTGCAGCTCTGCCGAAATGCTCTTGCAATATGGAATTCAAATGGCAATTGCAGGACGATTCGGTGTTAAGGTGGTTGAATTCTTCAGAAAAAATAATATACAAATGGTAATTCCTGAAACACAACAAACATTGATAGAAATTATTAACCAAATAAAATAGAATAAAATGAAAATAGCAGTTCCAACAACACAAAACAACACAGTGGATGCCCATTTCGGGCATTGTGAATTTTATACAGTTTTCACTATTGGCGAAAATAAAAATATTGAAAACAAGGAAATAATCCAATCGCCACAGGGATGCGGCTGCAAATCGAACATTGTCGGTACATTACGTCAAATGGGCGTGAAAGTTATGCTTGCCGGAAACATGGGCGAAGGTGCAGTTAATGTGCTAAGCAATCATGGAATAGCTGTTTACAGAGGCTGTTCGGGCGATGTTACCAAATTAGTACAGGAGTTTGTCAATGGTCAGGTGAACGATTCAGGCGAAACCTGTGATCATCATGGCCAACATGGAGAAGAGCACCAATGTGACCATTAATAAAGAAAAGAATATGATTTCGGATTCGCGTTGCTTTTATTGTTTTTCACGGGCTTTTGAAAAGTTGCTTGAAAAAGAGAAACTGTCCATTGAAGATAAAAATTATTTTGTCCGCGATATGGTTGGCTTATACAATAAAGTTCGGGGTAAGTTTTCGGCTCCTTTGTTTTCGAGGGAGTTACATACCATCCTAAAGCAATACACTAACGATCCCGACCCTTACATGGAAGTAAAAAGACTTAGCAACGATATGGTTTTGGCGTGACTTTTAATTTTTTCTGAATTAACTCGTCTTTTAAACTATTGTACGATTTCATAGTTGCCATAATAAATAATATTAAATAAGAACAATTCCTATTAAAGAAAGTTTACTGTTTTTGCTAAAATTTTATTAAAAATTAATCAACAATAATTTACAATAGATTTTATTCACGTTTGAAATATTTTAATAACAAATTTAGTAAATTTTGTTATTAATTAGCAATTGTTCATTATCTTTGTTTCGAACAAATGCTCTTTATAAATGCCAAGACCAAAACGTATCCGAAGAATGACAAATCCTCCCCATTTCAAGGGATTCAGGCCGATTGGCCTTATGGAAAAGAATCAGCCTATTGTGATTAACTATGAAGAATATGAAGCTATAAGGTTGAGTGATTTTGAACTATACGGACAAGTAGAGGCTGCACAGGTAATGAGCGTTTCCCGTCCTACCTATGCCCGTATTTACGAGAGCGCGAGGCGAAAAGTAGCACAGGCGTTTGTACAGGGTAAGCCAATTGTGTTCGAGGGCGGTAAGGTATATTTCGACAGCGAATGGTACTCATGCAACACATGTGGCTGCTGGTTTAATCATATTGAAAAAGATAAAGAAGCTACTTATTGTGCTCTTTGCGGGTCAACCCAAATTGAACATTATTCAGAGAATTCGACGGCGAATGCTATCGATGATATTTGTATTTGTCCCAAATGTGGTTTTGAAAAGGAACATCAACCTGGCTTTCCCTGCAACCAGGAAATTTGCCCGACATGCAAATGCCGGATGGTACGTAAAGGTATGCCTCACCATAACAGAATGAGAAATAAAAATTGTCAAAAAATATGAAAATAGCTATCACATCAACAGGAAATAGTCCTGATGCAATATTAGACAGTCGGTTTGGCCGTTGCTCGTATTTTGTGGTTTTCGATACCGAAAGCCGTTCAACAGAATTTATACCAAACCCTAATATAGATGCTGTGGAAGGCGCCGGGCCTGCATCAGTGCAGTTAGTGGCATCGAGAGGGGTTAAAAAAGTAGTTTCCGGCGAATTTGGGGCAAAGGTTAAATCACTTTTCGATAGTCTGCAAATTCAATTGGTCATTTTAAATGACCCTGAAAAAAAAATTAGCGAGATTATTGAATTATTGAACCATAAAAATTAAACAATATGCCACGAAAGAATGGAACCGGCCCGGAAGGTCAAGGACCTGGAACGGGCAGAGGGCTTGGTAAATGTAAAAAAGCACCTCAGGAAGAATTATTGCAAAAGCTTGGTAAAGGAATGGGTAAACGCCGAAAATTAGATGGCGGTAAAGGACAAGGCAAATGCTTAAAAAGCGGCCTGAAATAAAAGGAATTATATAACCAAAGCTTCTTTAAGTCCTCCTATCGGGGGGATTTAGGGGGCTTTTAAAAAAGGAGGTTTTATGCCAGGTTTTGACAGACAAGGCCCTAATGGCGAAGGGCCAATGACCGGCAGAAAAATGGGCCGGTGCAACCCTGATAACATTGACAAACCAGTTTCAGAAACTGAAGTCCAGGACAACTCCTTCCGATTTGGAAGGGGAAGAGGACGAAGATTTGGTAAAGGTTTGGGCTTAGGTAGAGGTATGGCTAACCGGTTCAGAGGAAACTGGTAGTTTAAATTTCACGCGAGCGCAAAGTACAAAGCATCAAATATATTCTTTAATCTTTGCGCTCGTTGCGTGCATCAGTAATTGATAATACTTAAATTAATACAATAAATAATTATGAAACAGATTTTTGCAATTCCCTTGGAAAACGGCCGTTTATGTTCTCATTTTGGCCATTGCCAGCAATTTGCTATTGTTGATGTAGAGAACAATGCTATTACAGGCGAACAATTAATAACTCCGCCACCCCACGAACCCGGTTTACTCCCCGGATGGCTTGCCGAAAAAGGTGTAACCGATGTTATTGCCGGAGGTATGGGGCAACGGGCGCTCGATTTATTTGCGCAGCAAAATATTAAAGTAAACGTGGGTGCTCAACACAAAAATCCCAAAGAGTTGGTAACCGATTGGTTAAATAAAGCATTGGAAACCGGAAACAATGACTGCGACCATTAATAAAGGAAAGGATATGATTTCGGATTCGCGTTGCTTTTATTGTTTTTCAAAGGCTTTTGAAAAGTTGCTTGATAAAGAGGAGTTGTCTGTGGAAGCTAAAAATTGCTTTACCCGGGATATGGTTAGCTTATACAATAAAGTTCGGGATAACTTTTCGGCTCCTTTGTTTTCGAGGGAATTACATATAGCCTTAAAGCAATATACCAATAATCCCGACCCTTACAAGGAAGTAAAAAGGCAAAGCAACGACTTGGTTTTGGCTATGTACCCCGATTTAAAAAAACAGGTAGCGCTGTCAGACAATCCTTTTGACACGGCATTGCGCCTTGCTATTGCCGGAAATATTATTGATTTTGGGGCCGGAGACAATTTCGATATACAGGCAACAATCGAAAAGGTGCTGCATTCTGATTTTGCTATTGACCATTCAAATAAATTAAAACATGCCCTTTCAAAAGCAAGAACTGTGCTTTATTTAGGCGACAATACCGGCGAAATCGTTTTCGATAAGCTTTTTATCGAGCATATCATGCACCCCAATTTGTTTTATGCAGTTCGTGGCACGCCAATTATTAATGATGCCACAATGGACGATGCTAAATATGTTGGAATGGACATAGTTGCCGATGTAATTTCGAACGGGTACGATGCACCCTCTACCGTATTGGAGCATTGTTCGGCAGAATTTAAAGAGGTATTCAACAGGGCTGATGTAATTATCTCAAAAGGCCAGGGTAACCTGGAAGGTTTGTTAGGAAAGACAGGCAAGGATATTTATTACCTGTTAATGATAAAGTGCGATGTTATTGCCGGCCTATTACATGTAAAAAAGGGTGATTTTGTGGTAAAATGGGACAATAAACAGTCATGAAAATAGCCATAGCAAGCGGTAAGGGAGGTACGGGTAAAACCCTTGTAGCAACCAACCTTTTCTGGTCGGCCCAAAAGGCCGGGATGCCGGTTACATTGGTCGACTGCGATGCAGAAGAACCCAATATAGCTGAATTTATAACAGGAACGGTTACTGGTACCCGCACGGTTATGCAGAAAATCCCGGTAATAGATAGAAATGAATGTACATTTTGTGGTAAATGCCACGAATACTGCAATTATCATGCTATCGTTTTTTTAAAACCTGCTGAATTTATACAGGTAGTAGAAGAAATTTGTCACGACTGCGGGGCTTGCACTGTTGCGTGTGAATATGATGCAATTACTGAAAAAGAAAAGCAGCTTGGCACGGTAAAGTCTATATTTATAAATAGCCATGCCCAGATTGTTGAAGGCCGTGCCGAAATTGGGGTATTTTCTCCTGTGCGTGTGATAAAAGCAGCCATTAAACAATCAAACGGCGCTGAAATTTCTATATTTGATGCGCCCCCGGGAACATCGTGCCCATTTATTTCAACCATAGAAACTGCCGATTTCGTGGTATTGGTTACGGAACCTACCCCTTTTGGGCTAAATGACCTGAAACTCTCGGTAGAGTCGTTGAAACATCTAAGTAAATCTTTTGGGGTGATTATTAACCGTGCTGGCTTAGGCAATAAGAATGTTTACGCCTATCTCAGCGAAAACAGCATTCCTTTATTGATGGAAATACCCTTTGACCGAAAGATTGCAGGTATATACTCTGAAGGCAAACTGATTGCAGAAGAAATGCCCGGCTGTTCAGAAATGTTTCTGCAGCTATATGGAAAAATAAAAGAAATTTATTTAAAACCATGACTGAAATTGCAGTATTAAGCGGTAAAGGAGGAACAGGCAAAACAAGCCTGAGCGCTGCGTTTGCCACATTGGGCAACGATATAGTGGTGGCCGATTGTGACGTAGATGCTGCCAACCTTTACATAGTGCTTCAACCCGAAAATTATCAGGAAACAGTATACATAGCAGGGCAAAAAGCTGTAATCAACAGGGATAACTGCACAAACTGCGGTTTATGTATCAATTATTGCCGTTTCGATGCCATTACTTATTACAATGGGCTTGTTACTATTTATGAAACTTCATGCGACGGTTGTAAGTTATGCACAAGAGTATGCAGCAATCAGGCCATATATATGGTAAATAACGACAAAAGCAGGTGGTATGCCGGAACATTTCGTAACGGCTGGTTAATTCATGCACGTCTTGCCCCTGGCGAAGACAATTCGGGCAAATTAGTGAATGTGGTTAGAGAGCATGCCAGAAAAACTGCGAAAGAAAACGGTATAGAAATTATCATCATAGACGGTCCCCCTGGAACAGGTTGCCCAGTGATATCATCTCTTACCGGGGCTAAAAAGGCTATTATTGTTACTGAGCCTACATGTTCAGGTGTTCACGATATGAAACGGATACTGGAGCTTACAGCCAACTTTAAAGTTAAATCATACCTGGTTATTAACAAGTTCGACCTGAACCCGGAGATTACATGCCAGATAACTGGTTGGTGTTTCGACCATGATATACCGGTAATTGGAAAAATTCCTTTCGACCCACAGGTAGTGGAAGCAATGATACACTGCCAAAGTATTGTTGAATGGGAACCCCAATCGAAAGTAAGCAGAGAAATTAAAAATATTTGGGAAACAATTAATTCTTATTCGTCATGATAGCATTCGGGCTTATATATCGAGTGTAAGAAAAATAATATTAAAAAATTACATAATAAATAATTTAGTATGGACAAGAATCAACCGATAGAAAAAGTAAAACTCGATAACATTAAGAACATCATCATAATAGCATCGGGTAAAGGAGGAGTAGGAAAATCGACAGTGGCAGTAGGCTTGGCCATGTCGCTGGCGGCGGAAGGCTATGCAACAGGCCTTTTAGACGCTGATATTTACGGGCCTTCGATTCCAATGTTGTTTAATTTACAGGACGAGCGACCGATCGTTACAGAACGCGATGGAAAGCCCAGGATGCAACCCATTGTCAAGTTCGGGATAAAACTCATGTCAATAGGTTTTTTTGTCGAACCTGGACAGGCCGTACTGTGGCGAGGGCCTATGGCATCGAACGGGTTGTCTCAACTGGTAAACGATACCGACTGGGGCGAACTTGATTATCTCATTATAGATACGCCTCCTGGAACCGGCGACATTCATATTACACTGCTTCAAAAATACTTTATTGCAGGTGGCATTATTGTTACTACCCCTCAACAAGTAGCGCTTTACGATGTAAGAAAAGCTATAGCGATGTTCAATTCCGAATATGTAGCAGTAAATATTTTTGGCGTGGTAGAAAACATGTCATGGTTTACACCATCAAAACACCCTGATGAAAAATATTACCTGTTCGGCAAAGGCGGAGGCGAATTGCTTTCACAGGAATTTGGAATACCTTTATTGTCGCAGATACCGCTAAATGAAAAGCTTTGCGATAGTTGCGATGCAGGAAAACTATATGAATTTTTTGCTGACAATGCTGTAAAATCGGCATTTAACCAATTAGTAAAAGGCATCATTAAAAATTAAAAAAATGAGGACAAGGATTAAACGGCTTACCCTGTTCATTTTCCTCCTTGTGGCCTTAATGATAGGGATTGGATGTGCAACCCAGGGTAAATATAGAAAACACAAGGCAGTTCCCTGCCCTTGCGAAAAACAAAATAAACGATAAGTCATGATTGCTTATGAATGTAAAATAAGGGTGATGTACCCCGATACTGACCAGATGGGTTATGTGCATCATTCCAATTATGTAAAATATTACGAAACAGCCCGGTGGGAATTATTACGAAACATTGGTATTTCATACAAATCGGTGGAAGATGCCGGGTATTTGTTGCCGGTAACCGGAATGATATTCAAATTCTTAAAACCTGCATTTTACGATGAACTGCTTATGATAGAAACCAGGTTGAAAGCTATTAAAGGTGCCCGGATTTGGTTTACTTATAAAACCTATAATACCGATGGAGAAATGATTAACCAGGCAGAGACATCCCTTGCCTTTGTAACCAAAGATAGCAGAAAGCCTTGCCATCCACCGGATTTCATATTGAAAGCCATCAAGGGTAACCTTCAAAAGGAGCAAATACATGCCTAAAATCAAAAATTATGGATTTCCCGAAAGTAAACCCTGAAAATTGCACTGGTTGTGGTAACTGTGTTGATTCATGTCCTATGGAAGCTATTAAGTTAGTAAATGATATAGCGACCATTGACATAACCAAATGCGGGAACTGCCGGGTATGTGTTGACGATTGTCCAAATGAAGCAATAAGATAAAATTCAAATACATGAAAAAATAAGTCGAAATCATAAACAATTTTATCATGATAAACTGGTGTAAAGATAAACCGAAAATTAGCCTGATTATCGATGCCATTATGTTTATAACACTTATGTCCATAACTGGCATGGGGTTCCTTATGAAATATGTGTTAGTCCCAGGTTACATAAGGAATATAATGTATGATGGCAACGTTGACCTTTATTTTCTGGGGCTTAACCGTCATGAGTGGGGAAGTATCCATTTGTGGCTAAGCTTCTTCTTTTTGTTCTTATTAGCGTTTCATATTATCCTTCACTGGAAAATGATAGCCTGCATTTTTCAGCGTATGGTTCCCATTAAACTCTGGCGTATTGTTGTGGCAGTTATGATAGTAGGGATAAGCCTTTTTTTGGCTTTGTTCCCCTTTTTTTATTGAACCGAAACAGGTACTACGTGAGCCACGTCATCGGAACAGAAAGGACAATGCTGACTTGTTTCCTCAGCATACAATTCCTCTTATAGAAAAAATGTCGGACACAACCAGCAAGGAATTTAATTCTGAAAAACACTGATGTATGAAAAACGGTAAAAATCAAATCTGGGAACAATACCAAAAAGAAATCGCTGACGACCATTATTATTTTGCCCGTAGTTGCATCCGGCAAAATTTCTTTCCGGCATCCGAAGTAATCTATTACAAAATACTTCGCGATGTTTTGGGGAAAGATGTATACGATGACCCTGCCCAAACAACTTGTACAGGCATAGCTTTCCATTCGGATATTGTGCCTTTTGAAACAACAATGACAGTAGTTGCCAGGCATTTTGCCCTGATGACAGAAGCCGGGTACGAAAATTTTATATGTTCGTGCGTTACATCGTTCGGTATTTACTGCGAAATGGTTGAGATATGGAAGCTCCATCCCGAAAAGCTTCAACAGGCAAGGGATTACCTTCGAAAAGCTACCGGTCGAGAGTTCAACATCCCTAAAAACCTGGTACATGCCAGCGATGTTATTTATAAATTCCGTAACGAAATTGCTGCAAAAGCTAAGTATAAACTGATCAACCACCAAACAGGCGAGCCTTTGAAGATAGTGGACCATATTGGCTGCCACTATGCCAAAATTTTCCCGCATCATGGCGTTGGAGGCGCTGAATATCCCTACGTCCTGACGGGACTTACCGAGACCTGGGGCGGTACGCCGGTCGATTACCCCGAACGCCGCCATTGTTGCGGTTTTGGTTTCAGGCAGTACGTTGTTAAAGCCAATCGTGGATATACGGCCTCGAACTCGAAAAAGAAATTCGATTCGATGAAGCCATACAAACCGGATGCGATCATTGCTAACTGTCCCGGTTGTACACTATTTCTCGATCGTTTTCAATATACCATATCTGAGATGGAGGGGATAACTTATGGAGAAAACGGGTATGGGATACCGGTATTAACTTACGAAGAACTCGCAGGGTTAGTGTTAGGTTATAATCCCTGGGACTTAGGTTTACAGGTGCACCAGGTAACTGTTGAACCTTTGCTTGATAAAATTGGAATTAAATATAATCATGACGATAAATATAAAGGGAAAAACAGCATAAATTTGAGACGCCCGGAAAAACCAACATTTTTAAAAGTAGATTAACAATTTAATATTTTAAATATGGAAATAACATTCGACGGCGGTAAAGTAATAACCGCGCATATAAACGGTCACATAGTAAAAACCGACCAACCTGTATCGGCCGGTGGTAATAATTCGGCGCCTACGCCTTTTGAATTATTCTTAGCATCAATAGGCACTTGTGCCGGTATTTATGTAAAAACATTTTGTGACACACGGAACATTCCATCAGATGAAATAAAAATAATTCTATCAATGGAATCCGATGAACAATCTGGCCTGCCTGCAAACATCAAAATAGATATCCAGTTACCAGGCAATTTCCCCGATAAGTACATCAACTCTGTTATTAATGCGGCCGAATTGTGTAAAGTGAAAAAAACTATCACAAATCAACCTAAATTTCAGGTAATAACAACAAAAACACAATCATAATATCAAATGCGTATTATAACTCTTATTGAAAACCTTGTTTATAAACGGGATTTATATGCTGAACATGGTTTATCACTTTATATTGAAACTGATAATAAAAAAATACTCTTTGATACCGGCCAAAGTCCTGCATTCCTGTCAAATGCCGAAAAGTTGGGAATAAATGTAAAAAAAATCGACGCTGTTATTATCAGTCATGGACATTACGATCATAGCGGCGGGCTTTATCCGTTTCTTCGAATAAACACCAATGCCAAAATATATATTAAAAAAGAAGCTTTTCTGCCAAAATATAAGGATAACCACGAATTTATTGGTATTACATACGATCCATTGCTTTTAGACGATAGGGTCGAATATGTTAATGATATTTTCGAAATAGATAAAGGTGTGTACATCATGCCCAATATCCCTATAACTGAAATACATGATACTAGTTTTAAAAAATTCCAAATTAAAAAAGATAATGGCTTTGAGAATGATGATTTTCAGGACGAGCTTTTTCTATCAATTACACGCAATAATGAACTTTCAATTATAAGTAGCTGTTCGCACAGGGGAATAACGAACATTGTAAATACAGCTATAAAACAATTCAATTTGCCTGTTAATTTGATTTTAGGCGGTTTTCATATTAAAGACAGTGGCGCAAACCAATATATTGCAATTACCAATTGCCTGGAACAAATATCACCAAAATCAATAGGCGTTTGCCATTGCACAGGTATTGAGAAGTATGCCGACTTATTGTATCAATGTAATCATAAGGTATTCTATAATTTTACAGGAAACGAAATAAATATTTCATAAACAAATAATTATACAATCTACTGCGAAATTAACAGTTAATTCATTTACTATTTTCTTTGTCTGCAAAACTTTCACCCCCTCATTTTGCCCATTTCAACAAACAGATTACCCATTTGATTTACATATTTTTTTATTAGCCAACTTCATATGATAGGTTTGTTGGAAAATTACAAACCTATCCAATATGAAAAAGGTATGTCGAATAAATAATCCTATTGCATTATACACACTTACCTGCTTATTGTTGATTATAACTGCTCAATTAGGAGTTGCACAGGTAAAGATTTCGGGCGTTGTTACCGATCAAAAGAATTTACCTCTGCCTTATGCAAATGTTTTTATTGATGGTACTTATGAAGGAACAGTTACTGATGATTCAGGGAGGTTTGTTATAACCACAAAGCTATCAGGAACGATTACTTTGAGAGCATCTTATATTGGAAAGCAAACATCTTTGAAAGAAATCAATCTCAATAATTCAAACCAGAGCCTTGAGTTTAAATTAAAAGAAGACGTTAATTCCTTATCACCGGTGGTAATCTCTGCGGGCACTTTTGCCGCAAGCGATCAAAACAAAACCGAATTGCTTAGACCACGCGATATTGGAACCACAGCAGGCACACCCGGTGATATACAATCCACCATTGAAAAACTTCCATGCACCCAGAAAATAGGTTATACTGAAGGTTTGTTTGTTCGTGGAGGTTCAGGCAAAGAATCAAAATATATAATGGATGGCATGATTTTGCCAAACCCTTATTATTCTCATGTTCCAGGGCTTAAACAACAGGGCAGGTTAGACCCATTTTTATTTTCAGGAGTTATTTTCAGCGCAGGGGGTTATTCAGCCCAATATGGGCAAGCGCTATCATCAGTGCTTATTTTAAATAGCAAAGGTATTGCTGATTCAACTATAACCGGAGGAGGTATTCATCTGTATGGTGGGACTGTCTTCCATACACATCGCTGGCAGAATACCTCATTATATATGAATTTAAATTACAATGATCTTTCCCCGTACTATAAATCTTTTAAGTTCATAACACAAAATACGACGTGGGCTGAACCGCCCAGAAATAAAGACATTAAAATTGTGCTAAGAAATAAACCCAACAAGAGCGGGATATTTAAAATTTACACAGATATATCAACAACTCGATTAGGCGTATCTTATAAAGATTCGCAAAAAATAGCCCAATCAAATTTTGACATTAAGAATTATAATTATCTTATCAATTCAAATTATACCCAATATTTTAATGGTGATAAAACCTCTCTCTCTGCTGGAGTATCGGCATCTTATGATGAGGACAAAATTAATTATGCCGGAATGGGCCTTAATGAATCTGAGTATTTGTACCAAGGCAAGGTAGTAGCGAAACACAATTATTCTAATAATCTCAAGTTTATTGCAGGAGGAGAATATATCAAAACCAGGCTTAAAGGACAGGTAGATTCGTTAAAATCGAATGTGAATGATTATCTGATTTCTTTTTTTGCTGAATCCGAAGCCACTATCGGCAAAAAGTTTGCGTTCAGATTAGGTTTGCGGATGGAGCAATCTTCCTATTCAAATAAAGGCACACTGGCTCCAAGAAGTTCATTTGCTTACAAATTTAGTAAAAGCAGCCAGGTTTCATTTTCGTACGGAATATTCTACCAGTTACCTGATAAAGATATTATGCTAACCAATCCATCAGGGTTAGACAATCAGCAAGCTGAACATTTCATCGCCAACTACCAATTCCAAAAAAACGAAAGGACTCTCCGATTTGAGATGTATTATAAAAATTACAGCAGGCTTGTTTCCGATTACACACCAAATCATAATTATCCAGGCTATGCAGGTTATGCCAAAGGATTCGAAATCTTTTTCAGGGACAAGGCCACAATACCAAACCTTGACTACTGGATATCATATTCATATATAGATAGTAAAAGAAAGACAATAATTGCTGACGAATTTCTTACTCCTGATTATGTATCAACTCATACTGTTTCAATTGTAGATAAATACTGGATTCATTCCATTGGCATTTTAATAAGTGTAAGTTATAGCTATGCTTCAAAACGCAATTTTAACTATTTGAAAAATAATGGTGAATCAATTAAACTGGATATACCTGCATACTCTTCATTCGATATAAGTATTAGCAAACCTTTGTCGTTATTTCATAAACAGGCAATTTTATTTTGCTCTTTACAAAATGTATTTGGCTATGATAAAGTTTTAGGCTACACAACCATACCCACATTTCCTGATCCATTCCATGTTTATCCAGCCGAAAAACGCTCACCTTTTATTGGATTATTCATATCAATGTATAACAATTAAATTTAAAATCATGAAAAAATCAGTTTTGTATTTTCTGTTCTTTATCTTCATTACACTTCCTGGCAAGGCCGGAGACAATGATTATATAATAAACATGCTAAATGCCAAAACAATGACCGATACAGCCACGGTACAAAGCACACTTGTTACTGCCGCAAATTATTTTGAACGGATTGCTTTGATGAACCCTGAAAAATGGTTGCCATACTATTATGCGGCCTATTGTTATACCAGGATCAGTCACCTGAATAAAGGCGCTGATAAACGCGATGCTTGGGTAGATAAGGCTCAGATAGAAATTGACAAGGCTTTTAAGAACGATCCTAAGAATTCGGAAATTCTTGTTATGAAAGGTTTCGTATTGCAGGCCCGAATGGACATTAACCCAATGGTTCGTGGATTTGAATACAACAAAGAAACACTGGCGTATTTTGATAAGGCAATAGAATTAAATCCTGATAACCCGAGAAGCTATTTATGGAAGGGGGTAAATCTGTATCACACTCCTTCCTTTTTTGGCGGAGGGAAAGACAAAGCATATATCCTTATTAATACTGCCATTGAGAAATTTAAGGCAAACCCTCCCAAGGATATGTTGGCGCCTGACTGGGGATATAAATATGCATTGGAAATGATCGAAAAATGTAAATAAGTCATTACCTTTTAATATCTTGCATAATTAATTTTAGGAAATGGAGGCTGACAAATTATTCAGTGATAAATGGCTCAGGATAATAGGCATTCCTTTAGTAGGCATTGCCTTTCCTATAATTTTTGGACTGAGGCCGGGTGATCCTAAATTTATTGATTGGATATTAATATCTGTTGGAACAACATTTTTATCATGGATAGCTTCCAGGCAATTCGGTATTATGATCTGGAACAGGTTTCCGTGGGAAAAGAGTCCATTGGTTCACATTGTCATAGTCATTGCCTTCATTATATTTTTTACCGTTGTAGTCATTTTATTGGTTTTCGTTATCAATTTGTTAATTTATGGAAAGTCGCTGGATTACTGGGTAACACAAAAAAAACTTCATATTGCAATCTTAATTGTATTTGTTTTCGCTGTTACAATTCACGAAGCAATATTTCTTTTTTTCTTATGGAAAAAGGCGCTGACTCATGCGGCAGATATGGAAAAAGAGAATATACGGTCAAAATTTGAAGCATTGAAAAACCACGTAAATCCGCACTTTCTTTTTAACAGTCTTGGCACTCTTGCTTCGCTTATTAATTCTGACCAGAATAAAGCTACTCAATATGTAAACGAGTTTTCCAAAATTTACAGGTATTTTCTTGAAGTGAACAGTAATGATCTTGTAACTATTGAAGAAGAAACCGACTTTATGAATTCCTACATTTTTCTTCAACAAATAAGATATGGTGAAGGCTTTACCTATAATAACCGTATCGATAAAAAGTATTACACGTCATTTATTTTGCCACTCACGCTGCAACTCCTTATCGAGAATGCTTTGAAGCACAATACTATTAGCCCACAGTCGCCCTTGCACATAGAGTTGTTTGTGGATGAAAATAATCATGTACTCGTAGTAAGGAATAACTTTCAGCCTCGCAAAGCCGGGGAAACCACAAAAACAGGTTTAATCAACCTGGAGCAACGCTATTTGAGTTTTGTTGATAAAACCATTCGATACCAGCAGGATGAACGGTATTTTACTGTTGATATCCCTATTATATCTGATGAAGAATGAGGGTTGTAATCATTGAAGATGAACTTCCCCAGGCAAAGCAGTTGCAGCACCTGCTATCTGAAATAGATAGTTCTATTGATGTACTTGACATTCTTACATCAGTGAGCGAAGCAATTGCATTTTTACCTTTACACCAGGTTGATCTTATTTTCCTCGATATCCAGCTCTCAGACGGGTTATGCTTTGAGATATTTGAAAAGGTAAATATTGGCTGTCCGGTGATTTTTACTACTGCATACGACAAATATGCAATCGAGGCATTTAAACACAACGGGATTGATTATCTGCTTAAACCCATATCAAAGGCCGAACTGAATAAAAGTATCGATAAGTTCAAGTCATTTACCATTTCTGCTATTGACTATGCTCATTTGTTGTATTCGATAAAATCATTAACGACAAACATGAAAATGTATAAAAAAAGGTTCGTGAGTCAGGCAGGAAAGAAACTTAAAATTATTACCTCTACTGACATCGCTTATTTTTATGCATTCGGCGGAGGTGTGTTTATTAAAACACATAAAAATGAAAACCTCTTAATCGACCAAACCTTAGAAAATCTGGAACAAGAGCTTGATCCTTATGAGTTTTTCAGGCTTAACAGGAAAGTTATAGCACATGTTTCGGCTATCAGAGAAATGTATCCATTTTCTAAGAGTAGGCTAAAAATATCATTAATTCCGCAATTCGATGAAGATGTAATTGTAAGCTATAAAAACATAAGAAGTTTTATGCAATGGATTAAAAAGTAATTCACTTTCTTAAATTTGCAGCAACAAAATAATAATGATTACCTACGATTCTTCAAAAAGCAATAAGGATTTTGAACAGATTTTGAAATTACAACAAAGCAATCTTTTAGAATCTATAGAAAAGGGTGAGATGGAAACTCAAGGCTTTGTTACAGCCAAGCATGATATTGAACTACTATCGCTCATGAATCATCCTTATCCTCATATAACTGCAAAGGAAAATGAGAAACTAATCGGGTATGCATTAGTAATGCTAAAAAACTTTGAAAAAAGCATACAAATATTGGTTCCAATGTTTGAACAGATCAATTCTATCATTTACCAGGGTGAATTATTGAAAAATGCCAATTATTTTGTAATGGGTCAAATATGTATTGAAAAAAACTATAGAGGGGAAGGTATATTTAAAAGACTTTATGAAAAATTGCGGGATCAAATGGCTGAAGACTTTAAATATGTTATAACAGAGGTGTCCAAAAGAAACGCACGATCTACAAGCGCTCATTTAAAAATGGGCTTTATAAATATCAAAGAGTATCGGTCAACAATTGATAATGAAGAATGGATAATATTTCTTTGGGACTGGAACTAAATATCATTAGAACAGCAAATATCATTAAAACCAAAAAATATTGTTTATCAATCAAAACATTAGTAATCAAAAAGGTTTAAAAACTTTATATAAATTTCGACAGTTTATTACGTCCAATGTTATAAGTATACAAAAATTAAAGAAACTATGTTAACTTTTATAGCTATCCTCTTTGCAGGTGCCTTATTTGCAGGGTTTATAGGATCTCTTACAGGTTTGGGCGGAGGTGTTATAATTATACCTCTTTTAACATTGGGTTTCGGTGTAGACATACGTTATGCCATAGGTACTTCTTTAATCTCAGTAATAGCTACCTCTTCAGGTGCAGCTTCCGCTTATGTAAAGGAAGGTATTACAAATATTCGTATAGGCATGTTTCTTGAAATAGCAACAACCTTAGGCGCTGTTGCTGGAGCAGCAATAGCTTTGTTTGCTCCCACCCATGCCATTGCCGTCATTTTCGGAATGGTACTTTTATATTCTGCATTGGTTTCATTTAAGAAAAGTCAGGAAAATATTAAACCGAAAGCACAAACCAAAATAAAATTCAACAGAATATCCGAATTGTTAAAGGCAAAAGGCAGTTACATGACTGACCATGGAACAATAAGTTATACGTTACATAATTTAGGGGGCGGTTTTTTAGTAATGTCGCTGGCAGGTATTTTATCCGGCTTATTAGGTATCGGTTCGGGGGCCCTTAAGGTTATTGCTATGGATTCAATAATGAAAATCCCATTCAAAGTTTCAACAGCTACCAGTAATTTTATGATTGGAGTTACTGCAGCAGCAAGCGCAGGTATATATCTTACCAGGGGATATATTGATCCTGTAATGTCCATGCCGGTGATGATTGGAGTTTTGGCAGGTTCACTTATGGGCTCTGGGATTCTTATGAAGTCCCAAACCAAATCTATACGTGTTGTTTTTGCTATAGTAGTTACCCTGTTAGCGTTGGAAATGATTTATAATGGCATTGTAAAAAATATCTGATTATGCGCAAAGGTACAAGCTCATGGGATGATGAACAAATGAAAAATACAATGGGAACAGTATTACGTGTTGGTGTTTTATCAGCCGCGTTTGTGGTAGTGTTAGGAGGATTTTTATTTTTTATTCAACATCCCGGAGAAATAATCGATTATACCACTTTTAAAGGGGAACCTGCAAGATTACGACAAGTACATGTCATCATAAGGGAAGCATTAATTTTTAAAAGCAGGGCTGTGATACAGCTTGGCCTTTTACTGCTGATTGCAACTCCCATAGCCAGGGTGTTTTTTTCACTGATAGGTTTTCTAATCGAAAAAGACTGGATATATGTAATCATTACTTTTATTGTATTATCTATTCTCTTTTGCAGTCTGTTGAGTAATTACTATACTTTTTAATTTTTTGTTAATCCGGTATCTTTATTGAACAATATTTTATAAAAATATTAGGACATTTTTTTTGAATTAAACAGAACAAAACATATATGAACGAATTTGACAACAAAGCCCATGAATGGGATATGAACCCTGTGCATTGGGAACGCTCCGAAGCCGTTGCCAGACACTTAATGGAGATGGTTCCTTTAAGTAAGGAAATGAAAGCCATGGAATTTGGCGCCGGCACGGGAATACTCAGTTTTTTATTGCACGACCATTTATCTGAAATTGTTTTAATGGACAGCTCACAGGAAATGGTAAAGGTAATGCACGAAAAAGTGGCCAAAACAGGTGCCAAAAACCTTAAACCCTTGCTGTTCAACCTTGAGTACCAGGATTATCATGCACACAAATTCAACCTTATTTATAGCCAAATGGTTTTACACCACGTGGATGATATAGATGGAATTTTTGGCAAATTTCATACATTACTTGAACCGGGAGGATATTTGGCCATTGCAGATCTGTTTGTCGAAGATGGCTCTTTTCATGGTGAAGGGTTTGAAGGCCATAACGGATTTGACGTGGAGCAACTTTCAAAAAAACTGGAAAAACACCAATTTACAAATATATCACATAAACAATGCTTTATAGTAAAACGTGAAAATGGGAACGAATATCCAGTATTTCTTTTGGTTGCCAAAAAATCGGATTAAAAACAATAATAAAATTAACTACCCGTTTTTTTCCATTTGAATTCTTACTTTTGTTAAGTGTTTAAGAAAAAAAATCATATTGTCTTTCTTGTATTGCTTCACCTGTTGGTGTTTGCATTTTCTTATACAATAAAGGACATACACCATCACGAAACGCAAAACATATACCATCAGGTTACTGACCACAAGGTGTTATCGAAAGCAGAAAAGCCTTGTCCCATTTGTCAGTTCGAGTTTGTCTGTTTTATTTCAAAAGACATTAAACGGCATAGTGTTTATCAACCTATATGCAAGTTAAAGACTTTTGGCCTTGTTCAAAAGGGTTATCAAGTCGTTTTTACTACTTCCTTACTTAGGGCCCCGCCTCTTTCCTGATTTTATACCATTTATTTTTCCTGTACTCTTTCTGCAACGGTAGTTTCTATTATCATATACAAAGGAAGGGTGTATCATTTTTGTATTTATCCATTAAAATTTACTTCAATGAAAAATCTATATATTGTCCTGTTTATAATAATTTCAAATACCATCTGGGCATCAAACAATACATTATCTAAAACACTTTCGGGGAAGATCAATGATAAGGAAACCGGCGAGCCAATAACCGGGGCATATATATATTTGCCCGACCTGAAAACAGGTGCAATATCCGACAACAAAGGCAACTATAAAATTGAAAACCTTCCGCAGGTAAAAGTCCTTGTTCAGGTTAGTTTCGTGGGTTATAAAAACATTTTTGAACAAGTTGATTTAACAACTACCACGAATAAGGACTTTGCATTGGAACATTCCATTACCGAAATGAATGAAATTGTGGTGACTGGTGCGTCAAAAGCTGCCGAACTAAAAAGAACGCCAACACCCATTTCAGTTGTACCCAAATCCATATTATTGCAAAACTCATCAACCAATATTATTGACGCTATTGCATCACAACCAGGAATCTCTCAGGTTACAACCGGCACAGGTATTTCAAAACCTGTAATACGGGGTTTAGGCTATAACAGGGTACTTGTTGTTAACGATGGCATTCGCCAGGAAGGCCAGCAGTGGGGCGATGAACATGGCATCGAGATTGACGAATATGCAATAAACAAGGTTGAAATATTAAAAGGCCCTGCAAGTTTGGCTTATGGTTCGGATGCTATGGCAGGTGTAATAAACATGATTTCGGACCCGGCATTACCCGACGGAAAAATTGCCGGTAACTTTTCATCAAACTATCAAACCAATAATGGGATGATTGGATATTCTGCAAACCTTGCCGGAAATTTAAAGGGGCTGATTTGGGATGTCCGCTATAGTAATAAACTGGCCCACGCCTATCAAAATAAATATGACGGGTATGTGTTTAATTCGGGTTACAGGGAAAATGCCATAAGCGGGCTTATAGGGTTGAATAAGTCGTGGGGCTATTCGCATTTGCTTCTCAGCGCATACAACCTGATGCCCGGAATAATAGAAGGCGAACGCGACAGCGTAACAGGGAAATTTATAAAACCGATTGCAGTAAATAATGCTACCGAAGGCAGCGAAATTGCTTCCGAAAAAGATTTTCAATCTTACAGGCCATTTACTCCTTTTCAGAAAATACATCATTACAAAGCTGTCCTGAATAACAATTTTATCGTTGGCGATGGAAGTTTAAAAGCGACCCTGGGTTTTCAGCAAAACCAGCGACAAGAATATGCAGATATTCTTAAATCCAACCAATACGGACTTTATTTCCTTCTAAACACTTTTAATTATGATGTGCTTTACAATTTTCCCGAAAAAAACGACCTTGACATTTCAGTCGGATTTAATGGTATGCACCAAACTTCAAAAAATAAAGGAGAAGAGTTTCTGATTCCCGAATACAATTTGTTTGATATAGGTATTTTTACCATTGTAAAAAAATCGTTCGGCAAGTTAGACATCATCGGCGGTTTACGTTACGATACAAGAATTGAACATGGCGACGATCTATTCCTGGACGCGGAGGGTATGAGAATTGAAACTTCAGTACCAGGCTCAATCCAAAGGTTTGCGGAATTTAATTCCACTTTTTCTGGGCTTTCTGGTAGTATTGGCGCAACGTATCAAATTTCAAAAATCGTGTTTACAAAACTTAATATTTCCCGTGGGTTTCGTGCGCCAAATATTGCAGAACTTAGCTCAAATGGCGTTCACGAAGGCACAATACGCTACGAACTTGGTGATTCAAAACTAAAAGCCGAAACCAGTTGGCAATTCGATTATACTTTTGGTTTCAATACCGAGCATATTGCAGCAGAAATGAATATTTTCGACAACCACATCGGCAATTTCATTTTCTCCCGCAAGTTGAGCAGCTTTTCAGGAGGCGATTCTATTTCCTACGGTGTTAGCTCCTTTAAGTTTGTTTCGGGAAATGCAAATCTCTTTGGCGGAGAAGCCCGAATAGACATTCACCCGCATCCGCTCGACTGGCTTCATTTCGAAAATGCTTTTTCGTATGTTCAGGCAATTCAAAATCGTCAACCGGACTCTGCTAAATACCTGCCATTAACCCCTGCACCTAAATTGCAAACAACATTAAAAGCAGATATTAGAAAGTTGGGACATATCCTGCAAAATGCCTACATTAAATTTGAGGTTGAAAATTATTTCACACAAAATAAATATTATGCTGCATATAGCACAGAAACTAAAACTCCTGGTTATACATTGCTTAATTTTGGAGCAGGCTCTGATGTTATACTAAAAAGAAAAACCTTATGCTCTCTTTATATCAGCGTGAATAACCTTGCAGACATTGCCTATCAAAGCCACCTGAGTAGGCTCAAATACACAGCAGTGAATTATGCAATAGGCAGGACAGGCATTTATAACATGGGACGGAACGTAAGTTTTAAATTACTGGTTCCGATTGGTTTTAAGAAATAAAAACGGAAGGCATACTATTGGCAGAGAAAGACATTTTTTTTAATTTTACCAAAAGACATCTGTTTTAGATGTCAAATTAATTTTAATCCTATAAATCTTTGACTTATGAGAAAGTTCCTATTTGCAACGATATTCCTGTTCAGTTTTGTAATGAACGGATTTTCGCAGGTTGCATCGAGTTGTGAAAATGTCACAACATTTTCAAAAAATAGCAAGCCGGATCTTGGCATTGTAATATACTCAGGTGATGCCGAAACAGTTTGGAATGCTTTAAGATTGGCAACCTTAAGCCAATCAAAAGGCGATACAGTTGTAATTTATGTGTTGGGTAAAGGAGTAGACGTATTTATGGCAGAAAATAAAACGTTTGATATTAAAGCTTTGAGCGATAAATTTTGGGCAAACGGAGGTCAAATCCTGACTTGTGCCACTTGCGCGAAATTAAGAGGAACTGAAGAGGTGAAATCATGCACAATTACCTCTCTTGCCGATTTGTACGAAATTGTTAAACGAAGTAAGAAAATTTTGACGTTTTGATATCAGCCCCTTTTACTTATTTCCATTAGTGCTTCGCGATTCACAATGCTGATATTCTTCTCGTCAAGTTTGATTAAACCATCTTTCTCAAAGGTTTTAAGCAATTTAACCGCGCTCTCGGTTGAAATGCCGGCAAAGTCGGCAATATCTTTTCTTGCAAGAAGCTCGAAAACCTCAGCATTTTCGGTTCTCAAGCTATCAATATATAGTAAGGTATCGGCCAAACGTCCGTTCATCTGTTTATACATTATAGTTCGCAATGTATCGAACAGGTTTGCATTTTGTTCGCAATATCGTTTAATAATGTTAAACCCAAACATGCCGTTTTGCTTCGCTACTTTGGCAATGGCATCCTTCTCTACCAAAAATACATGGCAATCGGTTAAGGCAATGGATGAATAATTAAATGTATTTTTTGTAAAAACAGCCGAAAGTCCAACAAATTCGCCAGGTTGTATAATTCTTAAATTGAAATTTTTGGAGCTCTCACCTTCCAGATATTGTTTAGCTAATCCGTTGATAATAAATAACACATACGATGCAAATGCTCCCTGTTTGGTAAGGTTGTCGCCTTTGCGGAAAAGCACCTGTGTTTTACTAGCCCTTACCAGCTCCACCTCTTCTGGTGAAAGCATTTGAAAGCATGGGGCCTGAATTTCGCAAATAAAATCCTGGTCGGTTTCGAATATGGTTTTCATGCACTTATGTTCAGTATGAATTGGTAAAGTTAATTTAAAACAATTAAAAAGTTGTCCTAATTCAATCCGGGAGTTGTTGCACTAAAACACAATATCCTTTATTCACGATATTTTACGATGTAACTTTGTATCATAAATATTAAAATAAAAAGCTATGTTATATACAAATTTAAAACACATCGAAACAGCCGCTGACCATGCTAAAATAATCGGCGAAAACGAAAACTTAATGGTAATATGTGGCCGCATGGGGCCTATGTGCATCCCTGTTTACGGTATTGCCGAAGAACTCGAAGATAAATACAAGCATGTAAAGTTCTACGATATGGAATTCGATGATCCGCAATCGTTTGTGATTCGAAATTTGCCAGAAGTACAAAATTTTAAAGGCATCCCTTTTACCATCTATTATAAAAACGGTAAGGTTGTGAAAGCAACAACCAGTATTCAAACCAAAGCTCAGGTAATGGCTATATTGGACAAAGAATTTGCGGCAACGGTAAACGCTTAATGCAACAAATGCAAAACAACAAAAACTAATAGCAGTATATTATGGCACTAAAAATTAATTCTTTGGCATGTCCACAAAACCATCGTTGCCCAATGTTACGGGTATGCCCTGTAGGAGCAATTTCGCAAAATGGGGTTGGATTACCGGTAATTGACGAAACCAAGTGTATTGAATGTGGAAAATGTACAAGCTTTTGTCCAATGAAGGCTGTTAGTTAGAAAATGGAAAATAACTTATAATCATCTAATAATTAAAGACAATGGAAACCATGGAGAACAAATGTGAAGCTACACCAAAACCCAAGACCGTAAAGCAATTCCTGACATCCTGGTTTTTTTGGAAGCCCTTTTTAGGTATATTTTTTGGTGGTGTTGCCGGTTTTTTGTATTATTACTTTGTAGGCTGTTCCTCTGGAACATGTCCAATTACCAGCAATCCATACGTGACCATTATTTGGGGAAGTTTACTTGGTTTCTTCCTGGTTAGTAGTCCTTGTAGCAGGGGGAAATGCTAAATAAATTACGAATGAATCAATTATAAACCGTATCTTAGAATAAAAACCATGGAATACTATTTCAGTACAACTTTAAAGACAAATTTCGAGGATGCTGTTGCAAGAACTACAGAAGCCTTGAAAACTGAAGGCTTTGGTGTGATTACAGAAATCGACATGCAAAGTAAACTAAAAGAAAAGCTGGGCGTGAATTTCAAAAAATATAAAATTCTTGGTGCATGCAACCCTGCCTTTGCTTACAAAGCCTTACAGGCCGAAGAAAAGATCGGTGTCATGTTGCCTTGCAATGTCCTGGTAATTGATAAAGAAAATGGCACAACCGAAGTGGCCGCCATCAATCCGATAGCATCTATGATGGCCATACAAAATCCTGCATTGGGGCCATTGGCACAAGAGGTTGCCGATAAATTGAAAAAAATTATTGATGCATTAAAGTAAAAACAAGTAAATAGAACATAAAATATTGTTAAACTTAATAATAAATAACTATGAAAAAGAACATGGGTACCATTGACAAAGTAATCAGGATTCTGGTTGCAGTCGTAATTGCAGTTTTGTATTTTGTTCATGTATTAACAGGAACATTAGCAATCGTTTTGCTCGTCTTGGCAGGTATATTTATTCTTACCAGTTTTATAAGTTTCTGTCCGCTTTACACACTGGTTGGGATAAACACCGGTAAGAAAAAAGGTTAATCTAGGCAGGGCGTAATGTATCAAAGTAAAGTGGTCACAAATTTTTAAGTACCCGCATAGCCTCTTCTACATGCCGGGTTGCCTGCATCTGCGAATCGAAAGTATAAACAACAGTGCCTGTTTTGTCAACCACAAAAGAAACGCGACCTGGTATAAACCCAGTGCTGACCCCAAAAAGTTTTCGGACCGTATTGTCTTTATCACTCAGGAGGGTGAATGGCAAATGGTACTTTTCAGCAAACTTCTTATGACTTTCGACGGATTGACCACTTATGCCAATAACTTTAGCATTAGCCTGGCTAAATACTTCGTACTGATCACGAAAAGAGCATGCCTCTTTAGTACAACCCGGACTATCATCCTTAGGATAAAAATAGATGACGAGGTTTTCCTTGCCTAAAACATCCTTGATGTCGAACTCTTTCCCGTTCTGGTCCAGCAGGGTAAATTCGGGAACCTTAGAGCCTACCTGAACTTTATGCATGTTTGGTGATGATGAACTATTCCATGCAAGAAAAAATAATAAAGTAACTAGTGTCATAATATTTAAAATTTAGTAACCATTGTATTTGAACAACGATTCATCATCAATTGTTCTATGAAATTAGTTATTTGTTAGTTGGAGGCTTGAGAAGCTGTGTTAAAACCAAGATTTCAACTTTTAATTATCGCAAAACTTTTTTATCACCGTATAAGCTTTCTGGATACCTAATTCCCCGGCTTTACTTAAATCGAGACAGCCTTCTTCTTTTTTCTGAATATAAATATAGGTCAATCCCCGGTTATAATAAGCTTCTGCAAATTTTGGTTCTATGCTAATGGCTTTAGTAAAATTACTTGTTGCAGCTACATAATCTTTTAAGTCAATGTCCACATTGGCCAAATTAAAATAGAAATAATAAAACTGAGGTTCCATCTGAATGCATTTTTTGTAGTCGGCAATAACATCATCATAATCTTTTGTGAAGGTGTTTGGAGCGCTATGAGCCTGAGTTTTATTATTACCAATAGAAATAATATTTTCGTTATAGTCTTTCATTTCATTCATAAAAGATATCATGTCGAAACGCGTGTTTGCCCTATTGAAATAAGCAATGCCAAAATCGGGTTTTAAACTGATTATAGTATTATAGTCATCAAGCGACCCATTATAATTTTGAAGTTTATATTTAATGATGGCACGTTCAAATATTTTTAAATTATTATCAATTGAAACAGGGATGTTATCCAGGGTTTTCATCAATTGCTCTGCTTTGTCCCTGGGCAATGTATCATCCTGGCAGGTTAATTTAAATTTATCATCACCAAAATCATGATTCAGCTTAAAGATTTTAGCATTAGTTGAAGATGCACAATTTTCAACCGAATCCTTAAAGCAATAGGTAATTACAAAATTTGAAAACGGATACATTTCTGATTGGCTAGCTTTTATGTCCTTCACATTACCTTCTTCAAAATCTGCCCTAAACTCTATCAATTTGGCCAGGCCAGTTGAATCTAACTTACCTGCCTGGCTTAAGATGTTAAGGCTTGCATTAAGCTTAGCCGCTGTTTTATAATCTTGCTCCGCCCCTGCATAATCCTTAATACTACTTCGCGCAATAGAACGGTTGTAATATGCTGTAGCAAACAAGGGGTTCAGATTAATTGCAGAAGTATAATCAGCGATTGCTTTTTTGAACTTTCCCAGTCTTTGCCACATAATGGCACGGTTAAAATAGGTAAAAACATTGTGAGGATTGATTGTGATTACTTTGTTATAGTCTTCAATAGCCCCTTTGAAATCATTTTTTTTTGCTTTTAATTCCGCCCTGTTATAATAAGTCAGTGCATTTTCAGGGTCCAAAGCAATCACCTTATCAAAATCCTTCATGGCTCCAATATAATTGGTGATCTCATATTCTGCCAAAGCACGGTTATAATAAGCAAATGAAATCATAGAATCAATCTGAATGGCCTGACTAAAATCGTCAATTGCTAAAGCAAAATCTTTCATTTCATAACGGGTCCTTCCTCGTTCTGCATAAGCATCAGGGTTCCGGGGATTCATTTTAATTACTGTTGCAAAATCAGCCATAGCTTCGTCATATTGGGTTTTATAACGTTTTGCAACAGCCCGGCCTAGAAACGCATCAGCACTATTCTTATGAAGTCCAATGGCAGTATTAAAATCATTAATAGCATCGTCATATTTTTTGATACGAATGGACAAAATTCCCCTCATAACAAATGGCTCTGTATCAAAAGACCGGATATCGACTGCTTTGTTATAATCATCCAGTGCCCCCTTAAAATCGAATAATTTCTCCTTTGCCATTCCCCTATACAGAAAATAATAGCCATAATAATAAGATATATAATGACTTATAATAATTGCTTTAGAAAAGTCCCCGATGGCCCCCCTGTAATCGTCAAGCCCAAATTTCGCAATACCCCTAAAATAATATGCTTCGTCAACATCAGACTTAAAACGCAGTACGAAATTAAAGTCTCCTATGGCCGAGACATAGTCCTTATTGATTAATTTGTCCCTGCCCGAAGTCATAAAATGGTCTATGTTGATCTGACCATAGGTCAACGCGGCTTTAAAAACCAGGATAGAAAAAATGATAAAGACTTTTCTCACAAAACTCAAATGTTGATTTGCAAAAATACATTAATAAAGAACCGGAGAAATCAACAAATTGATATTTTGAAAACTTTTTACCATTTAAAATCATTCAGACTTTATCAACCTAATGCATAATGCAGTACTATGAACAAATCTGAAATTTCTTCAGGATCGGTATCTATTTGATTATATCTCTGTGGCATTGATATATCTGAATGGTACCTGAACTTCATGGACAATGGCGACAAGACATCAATATCCTCAATAGTCACCCCAGCAGTGGTTCCTGTAAGTGTTGCTTTTTGCATGTTTGCAAATGTTGCATCCTCTGGCATCGAAATTTCTGATGAGTTCACGGTTGAAGTATCCAAATAAACAATAGCATTTTGAAAAATGTTCCCTTAACGAATAAATATTTCGAAAAAATTAAAAAATCCACGTTTTCATTGAATTAATATCAACAAGTTTTTATATCCATCATTGTTATTTACCTCTCTGGCCTGTCATGTCTGATCTCCATCCAATCTTTTGGACTAGCAACAGGATTAAATCCTAATTTTTGATACACTCCGTGTGCATCTTTAGTGATTAATAGCCATTGATAAACATCTTTCAAATCAGGATGACGGAGAATATGCTCTACCATTGCCTGACCAATACCCTGTTTCCTATATTGCTCATCAACGATCACATCCATGATATACCCAAACCTTGTTTTATCTGAGATTACTCTTGCATAGCCTATCTGTTTATTATCCTTAGTATAGGCACCAACTAATAAAGCTGAATTTTTGGCGCCCTGCTTTACTTCTCCCTGTTTTATGCCAATGCTCCAATAAGCATCCTTCAGCATATTTGTAATTCTATCGAAGTCCATATTGTTGTACCCCGATTTAAGCGCATATTCAATTTTATTATTCATAACTACTTACTTATGTTTTTGTTTTAAAGTTTAATTGGAAGCCTCACTCAGCATAGTTTATAATAACATTTCCCGCTTCTTCCAAATTTTTTCCGAACGAGATGATTCCTTCCTCATGGCCAGCCATCACAAGAATTTGCTTTGTCATCAAATCGGTTTCTTTAAATAAACGTTGAATCTCAAATGCCATCTGCGGTGTACCATATTCAACGTCAGGCGAACTGGTCGGTATTGCATTTTTAAGTTTGTCCCATAACGATTTGCCGTGAATATGAATCACGGCATTTGCTTGGTTGCAGGATTCATAAATGGCAGCGTGTGTGAGCGATTCGGATGATGCCTGGATAGTACCTTCGCAGGTCAAGGAGTTTTGTTCAAAATTATATGTGGTAACCCTTGTATAATGTTCAACAGTCAGATGTTCCAGATGACCGGTAGCAGAGCCAGTAATCAGAAACACATTACCCTGGAGCCTGATGCTAATATTCCCATACCCTATGCCATTGGAATATGCCCCAATAAATTTTAGTTTTAGAAACTTGGCCCTCCAGTGATTTAATTCCTCAATAAGTTTGTTGTCAACAGGCGCTGATTTTATCCAATTGCAATGGTACTTTATATAACCTTTTTCGTCTATCATAGTGATTTTCTTTCAGGAAATAATGATAAAATACCTTCTTCATCTGCCGAACAAATACCCCGTTCAGTAATGAGGCCAGATATTAAGCGCGATGGCGTTACATCAAATCCGTAATTGGCAGCAGGACTTTGGTCAGGGGTTATTAATACTTTTTTCAATTCACCGTTGCACATACCCTGCATAAATTTTACTTCATCCGGATCGCGGGTTTCGATGGGTATTTCTTTTAACCCGTCGCGTATAGCCCAATCAATGGTCGATGATGGAAGCGCCACATAAAAGGGCACGTCATTGTCTTTGGCTGCAAGTGCCTTCAGGTAAGTACCAATTTTATTAGCCACATCACCGGTGCGGGTTATCCTGTCGGTTCCTGTAATTACCATATCGACCATGCCATGTTGCATTAAATGTCCCCCTGCATTATCGGCTATAACAGTATGCGGCACACCATGGTTAAGCAGTTCCCACGCAGTAAGGCTGGCTCCCTGGTTACGGGGACGAGTCTCGTCTACCCATACATGAACTTTAATATTTCTGTCAAATGCTTCGTAAATTGGGGATGTTGCCGTACCATAATCCACAAACGCCAACCATCCTGCATTGCAATGGGTAAGAATATTGACCACCTCGCCATGCTTACGTTTGCTGATAGTCTCAATCAATTTTACACCTTGTAATCCGATATTTTTACAAAACCCAGCATCTTCATCAGCAATTTCTTTTGACGTGATTTTGGCAATTTTAATTTTATCTTCTATGGCATTTACTTGGGCAATTGCCGATAATTGCCTGTTTACCGCCCATTCTAGATTAACTGCAGTAGGCCGGGTAGCTTTCAGCTGATTGGCTGCATCTATGAGGTAATCGTCGAAATCACTTTTTAGTAAGGCTTCCATAGCTGCGATATACATACCATATCCAGCAGCAGCACCAATCAAACCGGCTCCCCGAACATGCATATCTTTAATGGCAACTATAAAATCTTTAACCGTAATCAAATCTTCAACTACAAATTGATGTGGCAAAAACCTCTGATCTATAATTTGTACTATTTTATCATTTTCATCTTTGGGCCAAATGGTACGAAAGTGTTTTTGATTTATCAGCATGATGGTATCATTGTTTACTGGTTACTTTAATCATATTTTTTCTTTGATTTCCCAATAGGACACAAGCAAAGATAAAAAAACAAATGTAATAACCGGGAAACAGGTGGATTTCTCTTAAAATTTCATGAAAAACGCAGAGATTCTTAAAAAAGGAAGGATTAGCCTATAATAAACGTCAAAATTATTTTACACTAATGATTTCTCAAGTCATTATGATACATTGCTTTGTCTTGGTTCCCACCAGTTGGCGGGCAGGCTATGGCTCTTAGCTCTAAGGTCTTTTATTATAGAACCTTAATCAAACTTAGGCTTAAGAAACCATATATCTGCAAACGAAACATTAAACATTAACGTTTGGTATTTTTCAGTAATCAATCCATTATTTTTTACGGCGCCTCTTTGTCCAATCTGATAAGCAAGACTTATATAAAACTTGTTACTTATTGGCACACCGATGCCTGCTGATAAACCCATATCACGAATTTGTTGTCCCTGAATCATTAAATATGAGTTATTGAGATATCCTCCCAGTCGGTATTTCATTTTTGCAATATAAGAAGCCCTGAACGAAGTTGAAGGCATAAATTCTGCCCCTATACAATAGTTGGTACTATTAACAAATTTAACATTTGGTTGGAGGGATTCAGACTGCGACCAATTGTAAAATTTGTAATCAGAGGCAAGCAACAACTTGTCACCAAATTTAACCGACGCCCCTAGCCCAAAATATTGAGGCAATGTAAAAGAACTTTGCTGGATAACATTATGCTCTAATGTATCGTTTGCGTTACCGAAGATTGTCACGTCATGCTTTAAACCCATTTGATCTTTATTTCCGAAGATACCTCCTAAAGTGGTTTTTATATTTTTATTAATGTTAAATGAATATTGAATTCCATAATTAAAATAAAGTTTGTTAAGGGTCATTTTATCTTCAGTGGTCAAGCTACCGGAGAAATAACCCGATGTAAGGCTCTCAGTTTGTTTTATGGTGCCTAACAGATAAGAAATATTTAAACCAACATACAAGTCTTTCACAATTTTAAACGAGTTGCCCCAGTAATATTGGTTTATGCCCCCAGTTCCCTGAAGGTTAACATTAAAATTTTCACTTGAACCTTCTATTGCTTTAGTGGTATTAATATTATTCCCTACACTGCTGAATGGCGCCAATCCCAAACTATTGGACCACCATGGAGTAATCCTGAACGCCAAAGCAAAATAACTAAAGTTAATATTGTGATTAGATTGCTTCTGAATACCGTTGCTAAATGTAGATTGACGTCCATCAATTCCGGCTTCCAGCAGGAAAAACAAGCTGTCGATTGAATGGTATGAAGCTGGATTAATGTTATTCAGCCATAAATTAGAAGACATTGCTATTCCGGCGCCCCCCATTGCTTTGCTTTGCCCAAAACCGTTTGGTACGATGTCTCCAATACCATACATCGAATAAGGAGAACTGGTAATTGTTTGTGCTTCCAAAGCAAGGCTATTCAGGAATATGCTTATAAATAGGATTGGATAAATTAATTTCATAAGATTGCTGTTAATAATTGAATACTAATACCGCCAATACCAAATTTTCAATCTTGTAGAATTTGCTTGGCCCAAACCATTCGACAAAATTACACGTTCTAATGTAGTTTTGAAATCTACGTTTGGTAATGTTACGATTACCGCAGGAATATTGTCCGTCCTATCCTGGATAATACTGCTAATATAAGAAGTAATGTCTAAAGTGTAAGCCGTTGTTTCGTTATAAATATTATCAACCGTTAAATGTTGACTAAGGGTATCGGTGAGATTATAACCAATTTGGTTGAGATCGTTAGCTTCGTACAAAAACAATTTTGGGGGCAAACCAATTGTTTTATAAGTACTTTTAACCGGACAAAGGATGAGCTGGGCTTTTAATATTTTTATATGTTCTGTGGTGAATTGCAAATTTTTTAAATAGGGAAATTCTATCTTGGTCAAAAATCCTGTCCCTCCCTGGCAGTAAGTTGCATTACCCGATTTGAGTGATGATAACCTATCTTTAAGCCTGCGCAAAGTGTCCAAAGGACTTTTGTTAAAGCTCAAGTCATCATCAATTTTGTTAAACTGCAAGTAACCATTAAAAATACTGAAATTTAGATATTTTGAAGTTTCACCAACATGATAATACAAACGCATATATAAACTGCTATCAGTTGCTCCAAATCTAATGATGCTTGAGATGGCACCTGCTTTTGGCACTAAAGCTATTCCTCTAAAATAATTTAAAAACTTGGTTTGATCATACCCATCTGTTTCAGTTTGCCGTTCCATAATGGTATCGAACAAATTTTTTCCCATGTCCTTTGAAAGTGACACATAAATTACCGTATTACTTGATGGCCTCGGATAAAACGTTGTTTTACCAATTGGGGTAGGATCAGATCGTATTGCTTTTGAGGTATTATACCTGTATCCATTATCGTTTTGATTGTAATCGAGCTTATCCATAAGTTGATGGGCCTCAATTGCATAAGGCCGGGTGGTATCTCCATAATAATAATTTGAATAATGCAGTACCAGTGAAATTGAATCAAAAACAGCATTGGTTTCTAATGTCAATGCACTTGAAACCCCAACCTGAAAATAACTGGTAGCAGTGATGCTACCGAAATTTCCATCCTGGTATTTGCCTACTAACAACTTTGCTGTACCTGAGGTTATGATTGAGTCGGATTTAACAGTGTAGGTTTTTAATGTACTTGTGTCGTTAATAACGATATCGCTGTTAACATTAACCAAATTATCCCCAACAGTTAAATTATTATCATTTTTTTTACAGGAACTTATAATATAAAATATTGATATAAAATATAATAATATCCAAAATCTATTCATGATAAAATTTTTTGCGAATATAATATATCGTAAATTAAAGTTAGAACGTTTTCCTTTAAAATTATATTATACCATTGGTGATAATTTTGACGATATTATCGGTAAATATATCGATGAACATAAAAAAAGATAATATTACCAAAAAATAGACAAATATCTGGCGTTCATCGATAGATTAATCATAGCTGTCTATTTTTTTTTCTGATAATGCCCTTTCTACGTAGGTTTGAAAAAAAACTAAAATTTAATATTGCTCCATTATGAAAAAATTACTTATAATTTTATGTGCGATAACAATTATATTTTCCTATAATTCTTGTAAAAAAAGTAATGACACTCCCACTTATGTTGGTAACTGGACAAAAAAATCAGATTTAGATGGTGTAGCACGCAGTGGCGCCGTTTCCTTTTGTATTGGTAATGTTGGTTACATGGGTTTGGGTTATGATGGGAGAAAGTGGCTTAAGGATTTTTGGAAATATGATAGCGATAAAGATTCATGGACACGTATAGACAGTTTCCCTGGTATAGGGCGGACATCAGCAGTAGGGTTCAGTGTTAATGGCAAGGGATATGTTGGTACCGGCTATGATGGCGAAAATTCTAATTATTTGAAAGATTTTTATGAATATGATCCCGCGACAAATAAGTGGGATAGTATAGCCATATTTGAAGGAGGTGAACGTTATGGAGCTGTAAGTTTTAGTCTTGGTAATAAAGGTTATGTTGGTACCGGATACAATGGTAATTATTTAAAAGACTTTTGGAGTTATGATCCGGCCTCCGGTAAATGGGATCAAATAACAAGCATAAACGGTTCTAAACGCCGTAATGCAGTTTCTTTTGTAATAGGCGGGTACGGATACGTTTGTACAGGAGTTGATAATGGTCAGTTTGTATATGATTTTTGGAGGTACAATGCTTCTACGGATACCTGGGAAGGATTAAGAAATATATCAAATACAAGTAGTGATAGTTATGATGATGCTTATGCCATAGTAAGAGCCAATGGTGTTGGTTTCTCAAGCAGCGATAAGGGTTACGTTGCACTTGGCACTAATGGTTCGATATTGAACAATGTATGGGAATATGATCCACCCCCAATTGATCTTTGGACTCAGAAAACTGGTTTTGAGGGTGTACCAAGAACATCGGCTGTCGCCTTTTCTTTAAACAATCAGATCTTCGTAACTACCGGCCAAAATAGCACATACTCTTTCGATGATTTATGGGAATTCAAGCCCAACGATGTTTATGATGCAAATAATTAATAATTTGTGCTTTTATATCTAAACTTCAATTATTTTAAAAAATGAACGAGCCTGCCTACGTTAGCCTCGTTCATTTTTTAAGGGTAAGAGATTCGGGAAAACAACTGAAATTATAAGCTAAACCCATGTTTCCGAATTGTATCATTAAACATATCTTTGAAATTTTCGCCTATAGGTATCCATTTGTCGCCGATAATAATCCTATTGCGAACAATGGAATTAATCTTATTGATCGAAACAATGTACGATTTGTGTACCCTTATAAAGACATCAGAGGGCAGTTTATCGGCCATGTTTTTGAGTGAATTTAAAGTAACCACAGGCTTTCCTGTCATTAAGTTAATCTTTACATAATCTTTAAGGCCTTCGATGTAAATGATATCGTTCAAAGCAATTTTTTGAGTTTGATAATCGGACTTAACCATAATAAAACCATCAGTCTTTTTAGATTCAATATGTTCTGCCCTTGGTTCGCGCTTGTTATTGCGCAATGTATAAAGCTCGTAAGCCTTATTTACTGCTTTTAAAAAACGCTCGAAAGGGATAGGTTTTAACAGGTAATCCACTGCGTTAAGGTTAAACCCTTCCAATGCGTGTTCCGAATAAGCAGTAGTAAAAATAAAATAAGGCTTATAGTCTAGCGCACTGATAAAATCGATGCCTGATACATTAGGCATATGAATATCCAGGAATATCAAATCAACTTTTTGGATACGCAACATATCGAAAGCCTCAAAAGAACTTGAACATTTACCTAACAGGGTAAGAAAAGGTATGGTTTGAACATATTGTTCAATAATCTGTTGAGCCAAAGGCTCGTCGTCAACTATAATGCAATTCATCATCCCCGATCTTTATCGCTAGTTCAACCTCAAAAAATTCGTCGGTCTGTGTTACTTTTAGTTCATGTCTGTCCTGGTATAGCAATTGCAGCCTTTTTTTTGAATTTACCAGGCCAATGCCTGATGATTCGGAAGATTGCCTTTTGCTTTGCTTCACTATTGGATTCTCGACTATAAAAACCAAACGATCAGAAGCGATAACAAATTTAATCTTTATTTCGCATTTTCGGGTAGAATCAATTCCATGTTTAAATGCATTTTCTATAAAAGGCAGAAATAACAATGGCTCAATCATAATGTCGCTATAAGCAACCCCCTGAATATCATAAGTAACTTTTACATTCGACATCAATCGGAGCTGTTGCAATTCAACATAGTTCTTAATGTATTCAAGCTCTTTTTTTAATGAAACCAGGTTTTTATCCGATTCATAAATAATATACCGCATCAATTCCGATAGTTTAACAATGGCCTCGGGCGTTTTGTCCGACTTTTGGATGGCCAGTGAATAAATGCTGTTTAATGTATTAAAAAAGAAATGCGGATTAATCTGCGATTTCAGGAAAGATAACTCTGCCGAAAGTTTCTGATTTTCCATTTCTTTCCGTTCTTTTTCGTTCGAGTACCATTGGCCGGTTACTTTTATGCTGGTGCTTACAGCAATAGATAAGATACATAATACAAAAATGTCAAGTTCCCTGCGCATCATCCTTAGGTTTCCTCCGTCCTTATCACTTAGGGGACTTATAAAATCTCCCTTATAAGTATCTCCAATGTGCGCACTCTCTATAGATGGCGGAGGAGGTAATGGTTTTATTGCAATATAATAGTGATCAAAAAGCCGGATTGAAAAAAGCAAAATAATAATCATTGCAATTAATGACATTGCATAAAAAATAAATTTTCTGCGATTGAGTAATTTCGGAATGAATATATAATAGTTAAAATAAAAAAGTATGACAACAGGCACCCACATAGCTATTTCCTGCATAAAACTAATCCGAAACTGGGTTTGATGCATCAAATATCTGGGAATTAGTAATATAATTCCCCATCCCAAAACATGCAAACCTGCGACGACTATCTTCCTATTCGCTTTCATCAGTATCCATAAATTTAAGGTCATAACGACCCTGAGTCAACGAATTTACACTGGAAAAAAAACTTTCCATAAAAAATTCGAGAATCGTAGTATTATTCTCTATTAACTGTCAGATTTTCTCTTTAACCTTTGAAAATATCGATTAAAAGCTCGTCTTTAGCCTGATTGGTTTAATCATAAAAATACGTACCCGAAAATGTCTTCATCTGCCAATAGAAGCCAGTGGAAATGATGCCACAATTTTTACTTGAATACATGATGTTTTTAAGGTTGTGTAAAATCAGTTCCTGTTTTCGTTATTTTCAAACCATTGCACGGCTTCTTTAATTGCAATACTTATAGGTGTTTGGCTTAATTTTAGCTCTTGGATAGCTTTTTGGCCTGAGTAATAATTATCGATACAAAGCAACTTTGAATTGACATAATTTAATGATAAAGGCGTTCCCAATATCTTTTCAAACAGACTACCCATAAGTCCAATAAAAAGAAGTAAATGCTTTGGTATTTTAACCTTAATCAGTTTCCTGTTCAAAACAGTTTCCAATGTTTTGTAGAATTCTGTATAGGTTAAATTTTCATTTGCCAAAAGATAGGTTTCTCCATGCTTCCCGCTATCTATAATATTGCAAATAGCTTTAGCCGCATCTTTTACATAAATATAATTTTTACCTCCAGGAGGACATAATACAAAACGGTTTTTCAAACCCAGTAGAATTATCTTGCCCGAACTCGGCCCTGTATCAAATGGCCCAATCAAAAAAGTAGGCGCAACCTGTACAATCTCAAAATCGTTCTTTTTACATTGGTCAATTACGAGTTGCATTGCACTATATTTACTTTGAATATAACCTGAGTTGAGCCTTGAATAAGCAAATGGGGTTAATTCTGTTCCTGGTTGAGACTTACTTCCATACCCGAAAACATTTGCCGTGCTTACATAAATCAGTTTCTTAATGGCCAATTTTGAAGCAATACGAAGTATGGTTTCCGTGCCTTTAACATTAATTTCCTCATATAATTCTTTCTTTGCATTCATCCTGGTCAACGCGGCGGAATGAATGATAATATCACACTGTTCTATAGCATTTCGCAGTGAATCATAGTTTCGAATATCACCATAAATTTTTCGAACGGGCAAATCATCAAAAGCAATCGTATTACTGTTTGTACGCAGTAACACCTGAACCTCATAATTTCTAGCAACCAACTCCCTTATTATATTGTTGCCCAAAAGGCCACTTGCACCAGTTACAAAAACTTTCATGTTATTATTTCAGTGTTGGAAGGACAATTCATAAACCAACTGCTTTCCTTTGGCAGGAAAAGTAGTTGGTTTTAAATCTATCAATGCGTTAAAATTAGTTATATGTTGGCAAAAATGAATATTGCTTTGCGTATTTCAGCATCTGGCCGGTAAAATCCATAGGATAATTAATTTTAACGTCAACTATTTCACCATTTTTTTCAACCGGCACATATTCGGGATTGATAAAACCTGCATAAGGGGTAAGATTCAACTTCTTGTAACGTTCAAGTACTTCTTTATGCAGTGCAGGGTCAACTTTAACACCGAAGGTTTCAACCAAAGCTTTACCGGCCTCGTAATCGCCTTCCGATTTAATCCGTTGTACCTCTTTAAGCAATTCGCCAAACAGTGTACGCAATTTCCCGAAATCGTTAATTACAAAATAGGTTTTCCCATCTTTTACTTTCTTTTCAATCACATGATCAGCCATGCCTTTTTCATAACACCATTTAGCAATTAACTGGCGGTTACGCATGTGAGCTTCCTCAATGTCCTTACCCTGTTTAATTCTTGTAAGCTGTGTCATAAGGCCATTACGAATGTATGTAATGTATGAAGCTTTGGCTGCTTCAGTAACAGGCATCAGTCCAAGTTCAACCAATTTTGGGTCCATCATGTAGTAGAGTGCAAACAGGTCGGCACGTGCCTCTTCGAGAGTGGATTGATAATTTTTCAATGCATCGGATTTAGTGCCTGGCAACAATTGTCCGGAAGCATGCCCTACACATTCATGCAAATCAGTATGCAGGTTGTCGGTAATGTAATCATATTTGTTGATCAGGTCAATTTCTTCCTGGCTGAAGGTGAACTCTTCGTTAAAACCACTGCCTTTGGCTGCCTGTTCATAAGCATAAGTGATATTATCAATGGTAACTGACTTAGAGCCATATTCCTTACGGATCCAATCAGCATTGGGAAGGTTAATGCCAATAGGTGTAGCCGGGTAACAATCGCCTCCAAGCTGGGCCACAGTAATTACTTTAGCAGATACACCCTTCACTTCTTTCTTTTTAAACCGATTTTCAACCGGTGAATGATCCTCGAACCATTGTGCATTAGAACTTATAACTTCAGCACGATGAGTGGCTTTGATGTCTTTAAAATTCACTACCGATTCCCAAGTTGCTTTAAGTCCCAACGGATCTTCATAAACTTCAATGAATCCATTCACAAAATCTACAAGCGAATTCAAATCATGAACCCAATCTATATTGTAATCGTCCCAAGTCTTCAAACTGCCAGTTTTGTAATAATCAACCAAGGTACTGATCTCTTTCTTTTGCGTTTCATTTTCAGCTACTCCTTTGGCCTTTTCGAGCCATTTAACAATTTCGGCAATGGCAGGGCCATAAAGGCCGTTAATTTTGTAAACTTTCTCAATAATTTCACCATTCTCTTTGATCAATTTAGAATTCAACCCATAGGATAATGGTCTGGGATCGTCGGGTTTACGAACTTTATTGTAGAAAGCCTCGGCTTCTTTTTGGTTCACACCTTCGTAAAAGTTAACAGCCGAATTTAACACCAAATCCTTGCTTGTATCCTGGCTTACTTTTTTAGGAAGTATGTTTGGATCGAACATAACCGGGATAATTTTTTTGAGAAACGCATCTATTGTTTCTCCTTTTACAAGCGGTAATTTCGATTGGTCAGACAAAGCAATCAATTGTTTAAAATAATCTTCCGAAAAGTCGGGAATAAACTTATCCGAAGCATAATGATGATAAATACCATTGGAGAACCAAACCCGTTTGGTATAGATCATAAATTTATTAAAATCCTCTGTATTCCTTTCACCTTTAAAGGTTTCAACGATATTTTCGAGGGTACGGCGAATGGCAAGGTTGTATTTACCGTTCTGGTCGAAAATAATATCGCGACCTGAAACTGCAGCCTGACTCAAATAATAAATAAGCTTTTTCTGTTTTAAACTTAAAGTTTCGAACCCAGGAACCTGATAGCGAAGAATCTTAAGGTCTGCAAACTTTTCGACAAAATATTTGAAGGTATCTTTCTGCTCGCTCTTGGATAACTCTTTGTGGGAAGTTGTACAGGAAAAAATGACAATACTGCTCATAAGGACAAAAGGGATAATTAAAGTTTTCATTTTTTTATCATTTAATACACAAAGGTAATAGAGCAAAAGATTATTACAATCTATACCATAGGTTTTGTATCCTTAAAATATAAAAAAGATAAATAACAGGTCATTATTAACTATAATAAAAGACATAAGGGTCAAGAACCATAGCCTGCCCGCCAACTGGCGGGAATCAAGACAAAACATAGATTAATAAATTGTTATAAATTTAAACTGTATAGTAATTTATAGTGTTTATTATATAACCTTATAGCCCTGAATTATAGGTTGAATTCAAAGATTAAACAACCTTATAAAAGCCTTTGTTTAGTTAAGCCTTAATATCTGATCTTCTCTTACCCATAATTTGCGGCCTTTGCTGATGATGAAAATCACCTTGAACTGTTGTTTAAGATCATTCAATTACTAGTGGAAAACCAATTAATATTACGTTTAATATATAGATAATTGGCAAAAGGCAAACATTATTAAATTTAAGTTATATGATTCTGGCGAAATATAGTGATAAACCATTGATTATAGACATCCTTATGAAGTCCTTCGATTCAAACAAAGGTGTTAATTATGCTATAAAACAAGATAAAAAAAGAAATAATAGGTTAAGGGTCCTAATAGAATATGCATTTGAATTATGCTGGAAATATGGCGAAATTTATTTAACAGACAACAAAAAAGGAGTTGGTTTAACTCTTTTCCCGGATAAAAAGAAATTAGACCTTAATTCAATAATTTGGGGTATAAAACTAGTATTCAGCTCTTTAGGTATAACTCGTGTTCTCAAGGTTTTGAAAAGAGAATCAATGACAAAAAAGCTTCATCCTAAATCCTTACTTTATTTATGGTTTATTGGGGTTATTCCTGAATATCAAGGAAAAGGAATAGGTAGCGTATTATTAAAAGAGATATCTGAGCTTTGCACAAAAAGAAAAATGCCCATTTATTTAGAGACTGCTATGGAGGAAAACATTCCCTTTTATCAAAGGTTAAATTTTCAACTTTATAAAATACTCAAGGTACCATATACCCTATTTCTATTTAGAAAGGAATTAACAGAGTTAGTAGAGAATAAATTAGTGGTGAATGAATTAGTAGTAAATAAGTTAATAGTGAATAAATTAGTAGAAGTTGAATTAGTAACTTAGATTCCCTCCAAAAACGTGAGTTAACGTGAGTTCGACATAAAAACTTAGTTGAATATATCTTTACAGGCTTAGCCTGTTTTCATATAACTGGTACTTCAAGTACCGGACTGAAAGTTGGCACAACAACATTTAAAGTAACAGTTAATGATGGTAGCTCATCTAAAACCGAATCGGTAGATATCATCATTATAAATTATACTCCTGGTCCTGCTACTGTACTTCAACAATTGTCCAGTAGATTTCAACTGAAGGATGGGGAAGCTAATAAACCTTATGGTGCCTCTTTATTTGTAATGGGTGGTGTCCCTCCTTATTCATGGAAGCTGGATAATACATATCCCGGAAGTGCAGATTTAACAAATGCCGGCCTGACGGTTGAGGGAACGGGTGGTATAGTCATTTGCATAAATAGCTTAAGAATTTAACGAACAAATTACCCCAACTTGTGGCCGGTAACCCCAAACATTTAAGCAAAATGAAGTGCGATATATTGCAGCACTTGGAAATAATGGAGAACTACCGCTAAGTTTTAAGGTCGTAAAATAATAAGGATTAATATGCGAAATTAAACGAAAAGTAATCGAAGATAAGGCATTGCAAGAGTTTATGTTTTGGAATATGAATGAGAGCATACGAAGCATTCGCGCGCTAGCTAGTGATCCCGTAATTACGGGATCAGCGTCATCAGCGTTCCATCAAATCTTAAAAATCCCCATCCTTTTTATTGAAAATACACAGAATAATCGTAAATTTATATAGAACATAAAACATGTTGACAACAGGACAAAAACTAAACCATTATGGCAACGCTAAACTGGAACGAATCATTAAGTGTGAAAATCTCCTCCATTGATGAACAACATAAAAAGTTGATAGGTTTGATTAATTCCTTTTATGAAAACAATTAGTGTAGGTTCGAACAATGAAAAAATGTTTGAAATGATTAAAGCATTAAAGAAATATACAGTCTTTCATTTTTCTACTGAAGAAAGATATATGAAACAACATATTAAGATTGTCAACGATATTTAAAATTATCTTTCATGCATATCCATTTTCTAGCCTGTGCAACCTTTGATTTTCTTCGCTCCCTTTAGGGTAAGCGGGTAAACGAAGAAAATCATTTTTTTTACTTGCTGAATCACCTCAGATCACTAATAAGATGTTATTTTTGACGATTCAAACATGTTGATTCTATGAACATATCAGAACAACTATTGGCTGAAATATCACGCCGAAACACCGACTATATCAAACACTACATTGGCAATGACCCAAAACTGTTCAAAGAGCTCCTCGATATCATGTTCGATAGCCCTCCTCCCCTGCCCCATCGTGCTTCCTGGGTAGTTACGGCAATTACCGATAAATATCCGGAGCTTTTAAAGCCTCATCTGAAAAAAATAATAGCACACATTGAGCAATTCGGTCATTCTGGTATACGACGGAACCTGTTACGTTCCATAGCTGTGTTTGACATCCCGAAGCCATTACAGGGAAAACTTTTCGATATGTGCCATCGCTGGCTTCATTCGCGATTCGAACCACCAGCCGTAAAAGTACATTGTATGCAAATTCTTTATAATATCTCTAATAGCGAACCGGATTTAAAAAAAGAATTGAAGTTGATTTTTGAAGAACTTACCGACCATGAATCAGCTGCTATAAAAAGCCGCAGCAAACAGCTACTTCAAAAGCTATAAAAACATTTGCCTTACCTTAGATTGAATGCTAATGTCTTATAAAATGATTTTTTTCATTGGCAAATCGGCACATTAACCAAACACTTTCTTAAACGCTTGTTCCAGATCGTATTTTAAATCGTCAATATGTTCAATGCCCACAGACAAGCGCAATAGATTAGGATACACACCGCTAGAAAGCTGTTCTTCTTCACTAAGCTGCTGGTGAGTGGTGGTTGACGGATGAATGATAAGTGTTTTCGCATCGCCAAGATTGGCAAGGTGACTAATCAGTTCAAGGTTTTCAATCACAGCGGCAGCCTTTTCTTTGCCTGCCTTGACCCTGAATGACAAAACCCCACCAAATCCATTTTTCAGGTATTTTTTAGCAAGTTTGTGGTATGGACTGCTTTCCAGTCCCGGATAGCTTACCTTTTCTACCCTGGGGTGTTTTTCTAGCCATCGGGCCAGTTCAAGGGTATTATCGACCGTTCGCTGCACGCGCAATGAGAGAGTTTCTAATCCTTGCAGTAAAAGGAATGAGTTAAACGGGCTAAGTGCAGGACCAAAATCGCGTAACCCTTCAACACGTGCCCGAATGATAAATGCTATATTGCCATACGAACTATCGGAACCAAATACTTCCCAAAAGTTTAACCCATGATAACCTTCGGAAGGCTCAGAAAATTGAGGAAACTTGCCATTACCCCAATTGTAGTTTCCTGCATCTACAATAACGCCGCCAATAGTAGTACCGTGCCCACCAATCCATTTTGTGGCAGAGTGAGATATGATATTTGCCCCATAATCAATAGGCCTAAAAAGATAACCACCTGCCCCAAAAGTATTATCTACAATAAGCGGAATGTCGTGCTTTCTGGCTAAAACAGTAAAAGCATCAAAATCAGGTACATTAAATTCAGGATTGCCAATAGTTTCCAGGTAAATTGCTTTTGTACTTTTGTCAATCAGTTTTTCGAAACTTTCCACCTTATCCCCATCGGCAAAGCGCACATCAATTCCAAGACGCTTAAAGGCAACTTTAAACTGGTTGTAAGTGCCACCATATAAAAATGATGTAGTCACAAAATTGTCGCCCGCCTGCAAAATATTATTTAAAGCAATAAATTGTGCAGCCTGGCCCGACGAAGTTGCCAACGCCCCTATACCTCCTTCAAGCTCAGCAATACGTTTTTCGAACACATCAGTGGTAGGGTTCATCATCCGTGTATAGATATTCCCGAATTCTTTTAATGCAAAAAGGTTTGCTCCATGCTCGGCGTTATTAAACACATAAGAAGTAGTCTGATAGATAGGGACCGCACGGGCATTGGTAGCTGAGTCAGGTTTTTGACCAGCATGTAACTGTAAGGTTTCGAAATGTAACTTATGTTCGCTCATCACAAAATTAGATTTTAATAAATGACTGATGCAACCTTTCGAGGCAGATTCATAATTTACTGCGCCTGCTCAATGTACGCAAGATCACTAAAAACACCATTAGTAATGGATTTAGTCGCACTATTTAGATCTTTTCTAAGAGTAAATTCAAACGTTCCAGAGATTTTTTTTGCTGTTTTATCAACTTTGGTTAACACCACTTTTCCTAAATAGCTTACATAAATATCACTGGATAAAACAGTTGCGGATGCTTTATAGGTACCTAAACATTGTGCTGTAAGATTATCTATGGTAAGTTGATAAGTACCTACTGTTTAGCCTTTAATAGTGACGGCCAGAATTTCTCCTGTAATAGAAGTACCCGTAATGACAAACGCATTGGTAGTGGTCTGTAATTCAGTTATTCTGCCAGCCGAATCCCATCCCTTACTATCAATGGTAGCAGACATTTTGGTACTATCAGAACTATCTTTTTTACAGGACGCGACTAATAAAATAATTGCTAGAAAAACTAAACTGTTGATTTTCATTTTTTTTTAATTTTTAATAAGTAATAAAACTTTTAAACTAATCGGAACTTTATTATAACACAAATGGGATAAACATTTTCGTAATTTTCATATATTCTTTATATTCACTACCAAATCTCTGTATCATCTCCTTTTCTTCAACTTTTGCAGTGGCAAAAAGCGCAATTGTATTGACAATACACAATACGATATTCATTATATCTAAAGGACCCTTCAAATAAATACCAATACCCAGTAAAACTAACGAACCATACAAAGGATGACGAATGTATCGGTAAATACCGGAAACTACCAATTGCGAAGTATTTTCCAATTTTCCTTCCGGTTTGCCCATCTTTTTTAATAGGTAAAAACCATAGAAAGCAGGTATCATTGATGCAATCAAAAAAATCCATGAAAATATTTGATGAATCGAGAATGCATCTTTAAACCAAGTATGCCAATTAAGCAAAACCAGTATAAAAAGACATTCAAAGGCAAAAAACCTGTAAATTCCATGATATCGCTTATCTTTAATAGAAAACCACCAGGAAAAAATGATTATGCCTATGGTACCAAGTATAAGTAAAACTATCAATAATGTACCCATAATATGTTTGGTTTATAGCAAATAAGCACTGTTACCTATATTGTTTTTATCATATCTATACAAAAACAATGTTCAAATATCTATGAAATTTCACTAATATCAAAACTCAAACTAATCGTTATAATTCTGCTATTCATCTTTTGAATACAGGTCAGAAAAACTTAATAACTCATGAAATAATAATTATGTGAGAGATATGTTATAATTAATACAAAATTGTTTAGGTTTTTATAATTTATATTTGTACATTTAGTATACAAATATAAAATGTAGATTTTTTTGGCATAGTATTTGTTTACCTTTTTTTTGAAAGTTGCTAAAGAAAAATTAAGAATAAGTACAACGATGTTCTTCTCATAATGTTTGAATAATTAACAACAAGATATAGAGATCATCATATGGTCTTGCAAATTTAAGTAGTAGTAGTTTAGTTTTAGGTAGTAGTTAGTTAGTAGTTGTAGTTAGTTTCTGTGTTAGGAGTGTCATCGTGATGATGACACTTTTTTTTTGTATTTTTTTTCTCATAACCTCAAACAAAAACCACAAGATATTATCTTTGCGTTTCAATTTCAATATAATAAATTATCCTGGCTATACATGAGTATCGAAAACATTATTATTAAAGGTGTTAAAGAGGCTATTTCGGTGTTATATGGCACCGAAGTAAATGATAATCAAGTTCAGCTTCAGGAAACCCGGAAGGAATTTCCAGGCGATATCACGGTAGTGATGTTCCCTTTCTTAAAATTTTCTAAAAAACCGCCTGAGCTGACAGGCCAGGACATCGGCGGTTTTCTTAAAACCCATCTTCCCGAAGTTGAAGATTTTGGAGTTATTAAAGGGTTTCTAAATATTGTAATCAGCCGTAGTCATTGGTTATCTTTTCTGTCCGGTATTATTTCGAATAAAGATTTTGGCAAAACAAAGCCGGGCAAATTGTCACGTGCAATTATGGTAGAATACTCCTCGCCCAATACTAATAAACCTTTGCATTTAGGGCATATCCGCAACAATTTACTGGGGTTTGCTATTTCAAATATCCTGAAAGCAGGCGGTCACAAGGTGATTATGGTGAACCTGGTAAATGACCGTGGAATCCATATTTGCAAGTCCATGCTCGCCTGGAAAAAATGGGCACAAGGGAAAACTCCTCAAAACTCAGGGATAAAAGGGGACCACCTTGTAGGCGAATTTTATGTAATGTTCGATCAGGAATATAAAAAACAAATTAATGCTCTAATAGAACAGGGGTTAAGCGAGGCAGAAGCTGAGAAGAAGGCGCCTCTTATTATGGAAGCACAGAAAATGCTTCGACAATGGGAAGCCAAAGACCCCGAAACTATCGAGCTTTGGGAAATGATGAATGAATGGGTTTATGGTGGGTTTGAAGAAACATATAAAAAATTAGGGGTTAAATTCGATCAAATATATTACGAATCACAAACATATCTCTTTGGTAAGGCCATTGTGGAAAAAGGCCTCGAAACGGGGATTTTGTACCGCAAGCCCGATAGCTCTGTTTGGGCCGATTTAACAGGCGATGGCTTAGACGAAAAGCTACTTCTGCGTTCCGATGGCACTTCGGTATATATGACGCAGGATTTAGGTACTGCCTGTCATCGTTTTGACCAATACCATGTGGATGAAATGATTTATGTGGTAGGGAATGAGCAAAATTATCACTTCCAGGTATTATCACTTATTCTTCAAAAACTCGGTTATTCATGGGCATCTCATCTCAAACACATGTCTTACGGTATGGTTGAGTTGCCTGAAGGTAAAATGAAATCACGTGAAGGCACAGTTGTCGATGCCGATGACCTAATTCAGGAAATGATTGATACTGCTCATGATATGTCGGTTGAATTGGGCAAGTTGGAAGGACTTACAGGAGAAGAAAAAAAGAATATCATTCGAGCCATTGGGTTAGGCGCGTTAAAGTATTTCATTTTGAAAGTCGATCCCAAAAAGAACATGCTTTTTGATCCGCAGGAATCTATTGATTTTAATGGTAATACAGGGCCTTTTATACAATACACTTATGCACGTATTCAGTCGGTGCTGCGAAAAGGTGTTGATGCCGGTTTGAAGGTTCCTGAGCAAGTTGCTTCTGAAGCGCCTATTGACGAAAAGGAGAAGCAAATCATTAAACTTTTATTCAAATATCCGTCTGTTGTGCGCGATGCCGGTGAAACGCTCAATCCTGCATTAATCGCTAATTATATATATGAAATAGCTAAGGAATTCAACCAGTTTTATCACGATTATCCTATTCTCAAAGAGGAAAATACCTCGCTAAGGGATTTTAGGCTGGTAATTGCAAAGGTTACCGGCGAGGTAATTCAGTCGGCTTTGACATTGCTTGGCATTGAAGTGCCGGAGAGAATGTAAAAATGAATTTATCAATTTGCCAATGTTGATTTGAAGATGAGAATGCGAGAAATTTTGAATTTTCTCAAATTCTAAACTTCTCATCTTCTGAAATAATAGAAAGAATTTGACCAGTAAGATAAAACTGAAGTTTTATTAAATAATTTTGTTGACAAATAACTGAGAAACATGTTTGAAAATTTAAGCGATAAGTTAGACCGTGCATTTAAGCTCTTAAAAGGACAGGGAACAATCACTGAAATTAATGTTGCCGAGACTTTGAAAGATATGCGCAAAGCGCTTCTCGATGCTGACGTTAACTATAAAATCGCCAAAACCTTTACAGATAATGTAAAACAAAAGGCGTTCGGCATGAACGTGCTAACAGCCGTCAGGCCCAGCGAAATGATGATAAAGATTGTCCATGACGAGCTTACCAGCCTAATGGGTGGACAATCGCAGGAAATC
>Ga0182017_10000081_pt1 | contig 70133 bp, 63 predicted proteins | sample 712E3DmetaG_FD_120492 | JGI IMG/M metagenome (GOLD analysis project Ga0182017, IMG submission 120492) | Permafrost microbial communities from Stordalen Mire, Sweden - 712E3D metaG | ecosystem: Environmental > Terrestrial > Soil > Wetlands > Permafrost | place: Sweden: Stordalen | collected... | reverse complement strand
TCGCGCACCAGCACGCCCGCGGCTGCGCCACGACCCATGCCCACCATGACCGACATGGGCGTGGCCAGGCCCAGGGCGCAGGGGCACGCAATGATGAGCACGGCCACCGCGTTCACCAGCGCACAGGCCAATCGCGGCTCGGGCCCGACCAGCGCCCACACGACGAAGGTGACCAACGACGCCGCGACGACGGCGGGCACGAACCAGCCCGACACGCGGTCGGCCAGCCGTTGGATGGGCGCGCGGCTGCGCTGGGCCTCGCCCACCCGCCGCACGATCTGAGCCAGCAGGGTGCCGGCACCCACTCGCTCGGCGCGCATGACAAAGCTGCCTGAACCGTTCTGCGTGCCGCCCGTGACCCTGTCGCCAGGCGCCTTGTCCACAGGCAAGGATTCGCCGGTGACCATGGACTCGTCCAGCGCACTGGTGCCTTCGGCGAGCACGCCATCGACCGGCACGCGCTCGCCGGGCCGCACCCGCAGTCGCTGCCCGATCTGTACCCGCTCGACCGGGACATCACGTTCGGAGCCGTCCGGGGAGACCAGGCGCGCATTCTTCGGCGCCAGGCGCAGCAGAGCGCGGATGGCACTGCCCGTGGCCTGGCGCGCTCGCAGCTCCAACACCTGGCCCAGCAAGACCAAGGTCGTGATGGCTGCCGCTGGTTCAAAGTAGAGCGGGGGAGACGCCCCAGGCTTGCGGAACGCGGCCGGCAGCGCATCGGGAAACAGGGCCGCCATCACGCTGAACGTGAAGGCCGTTCCCGTGCCTAGTCCAATGAGCGTGAACATGTTCGGGCTACGGCGCACGATCGAGCGCCACGCCCGCAGTAGGAGCGGCCAGCCAGCGCCCAGCACCACTGGTCCGGCTAGCGCCATTTGGATCAAGGCCAACGCGCGCGCCGGCAGAACGTGCAACGCCGCATGTCCGAGCGCCATTTCAGCCATGCCATACAAGACCAGCGGCGCGGACAGCCCGAGCGCGATCCAGAACCGCCGGGTCATGTCTGCCAGCTCGGGGTTTGGTGGCTCCTCGAGCGACACCGTTTCGGGCTCCAGGGCCATGCCGCACTTTGGGCACGTCCCGGGCCTGTCGCTCGTCACGCCTGCGCACATCGGGCACACGTAGCGCAGCGCTGTGGCCGGTCGCGGCACTACGGCTGCCTGCGAAGGGTGGACCGCGAGGCGAGGCGCGCCCAGCCTGACCAGTCCCATCCCAGCCATGCCCATGGGACGCAAGCCTGGAGCCAAGAATCTCTCCGGCTCGGCCTTGAAACGGGCCAGACACGACGGGTTGCAGAAATAGTAGAGGGTGCCCTTGTACTCGTGCTGGCCAGCCGCGTTCGCGGGCTCAACCGCCATTCCGCAAACCGGATCCCTCTCGGCCATGTGATTCCTTGCCGTGAAATGTAGCGTACGGTGGGAGACGGGCAAGGCAGGGCCTTCAGTTCGCGGCCCCGGCTGTCGATGTCCCGATATACGGGTCTGCCTGATGCCCCTATTCTTGCGTCCTAGTCGTCGTGGCGCTTCGACTGCAGGCCATCCAGTCGGCTGCCGAAATGGACAGGCCGGCGCGGTTCTCGTCATCGTCATGCTGGCCATGATCGGCCTCTTGGGAATCGGCCTCACGGGCGTGTTCCTGACTGGGGGCAACGTCCAGATGGCCGCCAACACCAACCTGCGCAACCAGGCCCTGTACGTTGCCGAGGCGGGTCTCGAGCGCGCGCGCGATATTCTGAATGGCCCGGCTGAGGTCGATTTTCCAGCCATGCTGGGCGGTACGGGTCACGTGGCGTATGCGGCAGACGAGATACCAACCTCGCTCAACAGCAGAGGCCAGCCGATCGGACGAGGTGCCATCATGCGGGACGCGGCCGGTGTTCCCCTGTACCAAGTGTCCTATCCGACCAGCGTGTCCCGCACTGAGCCCATACCGGGCGACAACCCAAACGGCGCACCTAATGCCTTCATGGGCCGCTACACCGTCTATGTTCGCAACGACACCGCTGAATGTCGGAAAAACAAGTTCGTGTCCGACGGCCCTGACGTGAATGGGAATCAGATGGTGGTCATACGGTCCGAGGGAACCGGCTTCGACAACAAGACCTCGGTGGTCCTCGAGGTCGTGATGGGACCGAAGGGCGGGGGTATGACCAACCAAAGCGGAGCTGGCGGTGTGAACCAGGTTCTGTGCAACTCCGGCAAGAACGCCTGCGACGACAACAATTCCGTCATCAACAACATCGTCGTGAACTGACCCGGACACATGGTTGGGGGCGAGAGGCCCTTCGCCCCAGCGTCGGTCATGCTATGAAGAAGCTACATTCTTCATGAGTCGCATCGACGCCAGCTTCAAAGTTTGCGCCCTGCTCGGGCTCCCCGCGCGCCATTCGGTAGGACCCGCTTTGCACAACGCCGCTTTCGAAGCCCTGAGCCTGCCCCTTGTGTATGTCGCCCATGAGGTTGAGCCGGCGCGGCTAGTCGAGGCTTTTGCGGGCGCTCGCGCGATGGACTACCGAGGCCTTTCCATCACCATGCCGCACAAGGTGGCCGCTTTGGGCCTGGTCGACGACGTCGATGACACGGCCCGCGCTATCGGCTGCATCAACACCGTGGTCAACCAGGACGGTCGCTTGCGTGGCGCGAACGTCGACGGGCTGGGCGCCCTGGGAGCCCTCCGGCAGGCTGGGGCTGATCCCGCAGGCCGGCGCGTGCTCGTGCTGGGCTCAGGGGGGGCGGCGCGGGCACTGGCGATCACGATTGGGATGGCCGCCAAGCCGGCCGAGCTGCTCATCCTGGGCGCTATCGAGGACGAGCTGGCGCGCCTGGCGCGCGACGTGGCAGAGCGCACGGGTTGCAGGGTTGGGGCCGAGTTGCTGACCGACACCGCCTTGGCCGCCGGCCTGGGCAAGGCTCAGATCCTACTGCATTGCACGCCAGTGGGCATGAAGCCTGATAGCGAGCGCAGCCTGGTGCCGCGCGATCGCCTGCGCTCCGACTTGGTGGTCTTTGATGCCGTGTACAACCCGCGCCGGACCCTGCTCCTTCGCGAGGCAACCGCGGCGGGGTGCTGCGTGATCGAAGGGACCGAGATGTTCCTCGGTCAGGCCGCGCTGCAGTTCGAGCTTTGGACCGGCAAGCCGGCGCCGAAGGAGATCATGCGCCGGGTGTTGGACGCGCGGCTATGAATCTCGTGCTGGTCGGATACCGAGGCACCGGCAAGAGCGTTATCGCGCGCCGCCTGGCCCGGAGGCTGGGCTGGCCCGTGGTGAGCCTCGACGATGAAATCGTGCGGCTGGCGGGCAAACGCATCCCTGATCTGGTGGCCGAGCGCGGCTGGGGCCATTTTCGCGACCTGGAAGAACAGACTTGCCGCCACTTCGGCGCCCTGGATGGCCAGATCCTGGACTGCGGTGGCGGCGTCGTCGAACGCGAAGCCAACGCTGCGGCCTTGCGCGCGCACGGGCGTGTCTTCTGGCTGAGGGCTACGCCCGCCACTATCGCCGCGCGCATCGGGGGCGACTCCAATCGCCCCTCGCTAACCGGCGCAAAGAGTTTCACCGAAGAAATCGCCGAGGTGTTGCAGCGGCGCGCGCCGCTCTACCAGGCTGCGGCCCATGAAGTGATCGACACCGACGGCCGAGAGTTGAATGACATCGCCACCGAGATCGCGCGCCGGTGGCGCAGCAGCGCGCGAATTCCCGGCTCGACGACTCCTATTGTGCGATGACGCCGAAACGGACGTTCACGAATCCGGCGTAGCCGGCGGTCTTCAGCACCTTGCTGACCACGTCGGAATCCGTGTCCTTGTCGGCGAGTAGGAGAATCCCGCTGGCCTCGGGGCCCTGGTCTTGTCCCGACTGGGCACGGTTTCCCTTGATGCTGACCAGCTTGGTGTATAGGGCCGGGATGCGGCCCTCCTCGTCGGGCGGATCGACCAGATGGCCCTTGGTGATGCGAGCCACCGGAGCATCGGCGACCTGGATGGCCGTCTGGGTGATCGAGATGGTCAACTGGAGTTGCAGGCGCACCTGACTGGTGGAGACGGGCAGGCGCAGTTCGGACTTGTTCTCCACCTCGGTGGCTTGGGCGGCGTAGGCGGCCAGCAGGAAGAACAACAGGTTCGACAGAATGTCCATCAGCGCCGTCAAGTTCAGGGCAACCATCGGCGTACCACCGCCCCTTCTCTGACCACCGAACACGCTGCGTCCGCCGAAGCTCATTTGACCACCGTGGACACCACGACCGTGGGAAAAAGTCCGACGGCGCGTATGGTGTTTCCTTGCTTGGCCTCGTATTCACGGGCCGCGTCCATGGTGCGAACCAGCACTTCGTATCTTAGGCCAGCTTCGGGGGTGAGAATGACCGTGTCCGACTTGGGGTAGTGCTGCTTGATGGCCCGCAACTCGCGGGTAAGGCTGGCATAATCATGGGCTGAGCCACGCAGGGGGATCTGGCGGGCCATCGCGTCCAGCTCTTCCTGGGAAAAGGCTGTGCCAAGGGCCGCCACCCGAAATCCTTCTTTGTGGATCGACACGTTCATGGTCACCGCGCGCTTCATGTCAGCCACGTCGCTGTCCTCGGCAGATTGCACCGGAACGGTACCGTTGATGACCATCACGATGGTTGCGCCGAAGGCGGCTAGCAGGAAGAACAGCAGGTTCGACAGAATGTCCATCAGCGCCGTGAGGTTGAGCTGCACGAGCGCCACCGGAGCCTCGCCGAACACGTTGGTGCCCGGGCCCGCTGCGTCTTCCTCGCCGGTGTCGCCGCTGCCGGACATGGCTGCTACCTTGCCCCTGCCGATCCACCGCGATCAGCTAGCCCCCGCGTTTCCGGGGCGATCAGCAAGCGGTCTATCAAGGCCGCGGTGGCTTGTTCCATGCGGGTCATCTCGCGGTTCTGCTTGGCGGACACCAGCAGATAGGCGACGACCGTCACCGTCGCGACGGTCAGCCCGAAGAAGGTGTTGTAGAAGGCAACCGCCACGCCCTTGGACAGGGCGGCCTGGCGCGCCGCCGCGTCCACCGCCTGCATGCCCGAGAACGAAATGATGAGGCCGTGGATGGTTCCGAGAAGGCCCAGCAGGGTGGCCAGGTTGGAGATGTGGGGCAAGGCCGCGGTCCCGCGCCGGAAGCGGGCCAGTTCGGTGACGGCACAGGTCTCCACGTTGCGGCGGATCTCCTTTTCACTGCGGTTGGCGCGTTCGATAGCGGCCAACATCATCTTCTGCAGGGGATGCTGGCCGCCGCACAACTGCGCCGCCTTGCCGTAGTCGCCCGCATCCACGTATCCCAGTACGCGGTCGCGCAGGGTCTCGATGTTCAGGCGAAAGCCCAGCCACAAGGTGTAGGCGCGTTGAAGGATGATCCCCACCGCGACCAGCGAGGTCGCCAGGATCCCGAACATGAACAGCCCTCCGGCCAGTAGCAACTCAATAATCACGAGCATCGGATTCCTCCATGGGATGCGCCGCCCGACGGGGCGGGGAAAGAGGATCGCGCGGTGCGATCCGGGTGAACCAGGGTACCTCTCATTCGATCCAGACTCCGCTATCGAAATCTCCGGTTTGGATGGCGTAGCTCTCCTGCGCGGCCTTCCAGGCATCGAGGCGCGCCTGCGCCCTGCTGCGCAGATCCAGGGATGAGGCCCGCTTGTGCTTGTCCTTGGCTTCTTGGGCCTCGATGGCCTTCTCGAAGCCCTTGAGCGAAGCCAGGGGCTCCTTGCCGATCCGCACCAGCTGGCGTTGCTTGACCAGATCCAGACGCGCGCGCGCCGTGCGGACCTCTTGCTCGGCGACCTCCACGTCGGAGTCCGCCACCTCCTGGCGCGCCTCGATGTAGTCCTGCTCGGCGCGAGTGACCTTGCGCAAGGCGGACACGCGCGATGACCCCCCCGGGGTGGCGGAGAGCCGTTTCTCGCTGCGTCCCTGGCGCTCGTCCAGTTGGTCCAAAGCATCGCGTAGGGCGCGCAGGCGCTCCACCGCTTCGTCCTGCCGGTTACGTGCAATAACCAGGTCGTTCTCCGCGTCGAAGATCTCCTGGCGCGCATCGCGCGGCAGCCGATCCCGTTCGGCCCGGCTCAAGCTGGGGGCGCTGGTCCCGCACGCCCCAGAAAGAAGAAGGATTACCACCGGCCAGCGAAGAGAAATCATTTGCCCCTCTCCTTGCCCACCGGCTGGGTCTCAGGTGTGGATCCAAGTTTCAGCAGCAGGCCCAGCTCGGGATGGTCCGCAGGCCCTCCCACGGTGGCGGGTAACCCGCCCGCCTTGCCAAGCTCGGCCTTGGCCTTGTCCACATGACCGTAGAAGGCATAGTGGGCGGCCAGGTTGAAGCGCGCGCCGCGATCGGATCCATCGAGCGAAACCGCCTTTTCAAATGCATCGGCCGCTTCCTGCGGTTCGGCCAGCCGTTGCAGGGTCACCCCGCGCAGGTTGTAGATCTCGGCCTGTTTGGGCGCCAGGGTCTCGGCCCGTTCTAGCAACAGGAGGGCCACGCCCAGATCCCCGGCCGCCAGGTGCAGCTCGGCCAGCTTGAGCAGGGAGGGCACATCCTGGGGGTTCTTGAGCAGTACCTTGCGCAGGGGCGCTGCCGCCGGCAGGTCGGCGCCGGCGCGCGATTTGGTTTGCGGATACATGGTGATGACGTCAGGCATGGGCTCGCCCAGCAGACAACTGCGCGCGGCTTCGGTCACGATCAGGGCGGTCTTGGCCTTCTTGCTGCACAGGGTGCGGGCCTCGGTGGCGCGTGCATCCGCATCGGCGGCCTGACCCTCGATCACGCTCTTGAGCTGCTTGCTCTCCTCGGCCCCCAGCCCAGGCGGCAGTTCAAGGGCCCGCAAGAACACGGCATACTTGGCGTTGGCATCCGCCACGCGCGAGATGCCGGCCATGGCCCAGCGGGCGTCGCGCGAGCCGATCACCGAGGCAAATGCGCGGTTCACGGTTTGCAGCAAGCCTACCTTGCCGTCGACGGTGCCGACCACATCGTCGGGCTTGGGCGCGAAATTGCGGAACTGGGCGTAGGTGATCTCCCCCAGCAGGAAGCGGGCACGCGCGGCTACCTCGGCGGCCGGGCCCGAGGTGGCGGGGTCGAAGGCCACGCGGGCCAGGGTGCGCCCCGCTTCCTCGTGGTCGCCGCGCTGATAACTGAGGTAGCCACGGAAGAAGGTCGCCACGGTGCTGGTGATGCTGCTCGCCCCCAGCACCTCCTCAAGCACGCTCAGATTCCCCGAACGGGCCAGCAGCAAGAGCAGCTCGTCCACGCGCGCACCGTTGCCGTGCTCGGCGTAGTTGACGATCTCCTTGGCGGCCACCGACTCACCCAGGACGGCGTGAATGGAGGCCGCGGTGTACAGACGATCGTTTGCTTCCTTGGCGCCTGGATTGGCGGCCACCGCGGCTGCCATGTATTTGCCCGCCTTGCCCAGATCGGCACTGTCCGACGCCACCGTGGCCAGGGCCGAGAGCACGTCGATGCGCTTGGGCGACCGGGGATAGTCGACCAGGAACTGATCGCCCAGCTCGTAGAAACGCTCGATGTCGCCGTTGGCCCGGGCGACCAGCAGGGTGTTGTAGAAGGCCTGCTCGCCCAGTTCGCTGCCCTTGTGTCGCTTGGCCATGCCAAGAAGTTGCTCCTCGCGATCGCCGGTGTCGGTCACCGTCACCTCGGCCACTTGGCGCTGGGCCGCTTTGCTCACGATGTCGCGCAGCTCGACCTTCAGCCCCTCGTTGCCCAGGCGCGCGTTGGCGATGAGACGATTGCCCAGGGTGGCGATACCTTCAAGATCGTCGGCCTGGCGGAGGGAATCCAAGGTCAGATGCGCAGCAGCCGCGCCCTCAATGGTGGACGGGTACTGCACGGCCACGGCGAAGAAGAGCTGAGCCGCGTGATCGTAGTCCCCGGACTCGTAGATGCTGCGGGCAATGGACAGCTTGATGCCCATCACCGATTCGTGACCGGGCGTCTCACGGATGACTTGGCGGCCCAGGGCGCGGACGCCGGCCCAGGCCATGGCTCGTTCCAGACGTCCCAGACTCGGATCGTCCAGCGCCTTCTGAAAAGCTGAAATGGCGTTGAGCCGCGCCTCCGTGAGATCCTTGACGTTGCTGGCCCCGCCCGCCACGTCTTCGTAGGCCCGTCCGGCCTCGTAGTAGCGCCGGCTGGCCATCAGGGTCTCGGCCAGGTTCTGCTGTATCTCCGTGCGCGAGGCGGAGGCGTCGAAACGTGCCAGGTAGGCGCGATAGGCGTCAGCCACCCCGCCCAGGGTCTGGCTGTCCTGCGAATCCTTGGCTGCCAGATGCGCGCGGGTGGCCAGATCGCGCGCGTAGATCTCGATCTCGTTCACCAGCTGCTCGCGTTTGTCCGCGGGCAAGCGGTAGTCGACCAGCCGGGCGTCGAGCACACGCACCATGCGGCCGATGTCCTCGGCTGGCTGATCGAACACACGCCCCTTCACGACGCTGTCGTGCAGGCGTTGGGCCATCTCGATGGCGTCGTCATCGCCTGGCGAGGCGTTCATGACCTCGCGAAGAACCGCGACCGCCTGCACGCTCATCTCCTTGACGGTGAAGCGGTTGACCAGCCGGCGCATGGCGGCCAGATAGTCGAGGGAAGAGGCCGCCAAGCCGCGGAAATAGGGCACCGCTGGCTTGTCGGGGAACACATCGGGATAGCAGTAGGCCAGATCTACCAGCGCTTCGCGGACCACATTCAGGCTTTTCTGGGTAGAAACCAGGGCCTCGTCGCTCTGGCCTTGCTTGCCCCGATCGCGCAGCACCTGCTCGAAAAGGCGAACCGCCCCTTTGCAGTCCTGGCGGTTCACGCGCACCCAGCCCAATTTGTAGCGAGCGAGGGCGTGCACGTGGCTCTGTGGTGCGGCCAGGATGAGGTTGTAGTAGCGCTCGGCCTTGGTCAGGTCGTTGGCATCGAAGGCGTGATCGCCGAGCGACAGGTACGCATCGAAGCGATAACGGCTCTTGGGGTAGGTGTCGATCAACTTCTCGTAGGTTTCGCGCATGTTGTCGAATTCACCCAGCTCGCGATATTCGTGCGCCATGAGGAAGGTGGCCTCGTCGGCCCGAGCGTAGTTGGGGAATTCGCGCAGCAAACGGCTATACACGCCGATGGCCAGGTTCTTGAGCAGGCGGGCCTCGGGGGCCTCGACCGCGCGTGAATCGTCGCCACGCCCCCGCCGCCGCTCGTACATGACCAGCCAGGCGTAGCGCGCCCGCTCGGTGTAGAGCTCGGCCAAGCGCATGTGCAGATCGGGAAGATACGAGGCGCCACGCGCCTTCTGGATCATGACCTTGGTCTGCGTGATGGCGAAGTCCACCTTGCGGCCGGCTTGCACCCACTGGGTGGTGGGATCGGCCGGTGGCGGCCTGAGCGGCGGTGCCGAGGCGCAGCCGAGAAGCAATCCGAGAAGCGCGGCCGGGACGGCGATCTGACGGCACCTCATCGCAAGCACCTGTCGTCGGAGATAACCGCGAAATCGCCGAGTTCGTCGGACCAGTACTCGCCGTCGAAGCGGAAGAACACCTGGCCCGAGCCGTAGGGCAACTCGCCCGATCGCGCCGTCATAGGACCCGCGCGATTTCCACCGGGCTTCATCAGGCCCGCGCCGATCTCGTAGTCGATCAGGCTCATCTGTTCGTCCACGCGCAGAAGTTCGTCCACCACGTGATCAATGGCGCGCACCAACCCTCGGGCGAGGGTTTCCTCGGTATAGGCCAAGCGCGCGGCATAGAGGGTCTGCAGGTGCTCAGCCAGCCGGTTGTCGCCCACTTGCGACACCAGGGCCTTTTCCGTACGCAGGCGCGTGCGCAGGCGCGCCCAAGGCGCCAGCCGAGTACCCCAGGCAGCCCATTGCTCGATTTGTGGATCTTCGCGCAGGCCCGCCCGGTCGCGCACCTTGCGGACCAGCGCCCCATAGCGCGCACGAAACTCGTTGACCGCCAGGTGAGCTGCGCGGTACTGACACAGGCGGCGGAGAGCCATAGCGCGAATCAAATCGCGTTCTGGGGCAAACACGCGGCGATAGATGGGCGCGCCCAGGCCGACCACCATGCCCAGGGCGCGCTGGTTGTCTTGGCTGGCGATGCGGTCCCAGGCCCACTCGAGCAGCACCACGTCCTGCTCCACCAAGGGCAGACGAACCTGGGCGTAGAGGGTCCACGCCTCCTCGTAGTTCTTGTGTTCGTAGAGCAGGCGGGCCAGGGCGAGGCTGGCCAGATTGCGCACATCGGCCGGCGCCGCCGCATTCTCCAGGATCTGCCGCAAGAGTTTCTCGGCGCCTTCGTCGTTGCGCTGGGACACGCGATCAACCGCCAGAAGGTAGCGGGCACGCCACCCGTACAGCCGATCGCTGGCAGCCAGCGCCTCGAGCCGTACCCGGGCCCAGCTGCCGAATCCCAGGCGCAGGTCGCCCAGCGCTTGGAGATACTCGACGAAGTCCGCCACGTCGGGTTCCAAATCACCATACTGACTGCCGTACACCCCGCCGTCGAGAAAACGCCATTCCTCAATGCGGCCGTGCTCATAGAGCGGCTTCAGCGCGCTCAGGGTCTTGCCCAGAAGGTCAGGGGAGCGACGGCCGGTCAAGACCTCCAGATAGTATTCGATGCCAGCCTGAACCAGCCCCAAGTCGACCAGGGCACCTGCGAGGCGAAAAGCAGCACCGTCCCGTCGCAGATCGGTCTCGGGCAGCGCCGTGTACAGGGCATAGAGCACGGCAGCCCCTTGGCGAGTCTTCTTGGCATTCAGGAATTCCAAGCCACGGTCCATACGCTCGTCAGCGTCCGCCGGCGCCTCGGTCGACTGATTGGACCCTGTCGCGGCGGGCGTGGCCGCGGGTTCCGCGGCGGCTGCGAGCCACAACCAGGGAAGGAACGCCGCAATCATCGTTCGGCGCCTCCCCAAGCAAACGCAGCCCCTAGCGACACATGCACCTCTTGGCGTGTATTCAAGTGGTTGAAAAACACGTGTTCGCGCACGTCCAAGCAAAACGAGATGTGGGGGCTGACGAAGACGCGGAAGATGAGCCCGGCATCGGGGCCTGGGAGGTACGCCTGGGGATTGGTGTACCGGGCCAGGGCTATGCCGAACGGAACGGAGACATCTATGTGAATCACCCGCCGGTTGAATACGGATAGTTTCCCGTAGAAGGGCTTCAGCACCAGGTTGGACGACAGGATGAAATCGAGGGCCGAGATGTCGGTCGGCTGCACGTTGAAGTTCTCCAGCAGTTCCTGCTTCAGCCCGGTGTCGAGTTGCTTGTACACATAGGCGCCATGGATGATCTCCCAGGCCCAGGAATTGCTCATGTGGTAGGTGAACGACCCGCCCACGGTCAGACCCTTGTTGAAGGCGTTGATGGGCAGGAATCCGGCGGCCACGGTGAGCTCGCCGCCCAGCCGGAACACCCGGCTTTGCACGGCATAGGCTGCGACCTGCTCCTCGTCGAGATCGTCTTGCGCGTAAACGGTCGAGCCGGCCAAGCTGACGGTGACAAGGGCGAAGAGCGTGGTGCACAGGGATGGAAAGCGTCTCATGCGGGTCTCCATGTCTAGGTGCCGGAGGTGGCCAGTGCGATGGGATAGATGACGGTGACGGAACCGCCACTGGGCGATGGGAACTGCCAGCGGCGTATGGCCGCCTGCATGCAACTCGTGGCCTCGTTGCTCGACAGGGTGGAAGTCTTGATCTTGACCGAGGTAACGCCACCGCCGGTGCCGATCACCCATTCGAAGGTGACCTTGCCCGAGAGGTTGGGGCTGACGATGAGTTGACGTTCGTAGCAGCCCTGCAATTCGTGAATATGGCTGTTGATTACGCGTTGGATTTCGCCCCGGTCCAGATGGCCTTCGACCTTCATGGTATGGGGATTGGACGTGACCTGCGCGCGCACTTGCCCGCTGGGTGCGCGCCCCAGCACGCGGCCCAGGTCCTTGCCGACGTCGTGGGCGGATTTGGTGTCGATGCGTCCAATGCCACTGCCGGCAGCGGCGAGGCGCAGGGAATCACCAGGCAGCTTGCCGATGGCGCCTGAGACCTTGAACCCGCCACCCCGCACCGGGCCCACTGCGTCCAGGTTGCTGATGGCAGTGGCCACCGAGGTCTTGGGTCCCGTGGACATGCTGCCCAGAGCGGACAGCAGTTTCTGCGCTGTGGCCGAGGCCTGCGGTGCAGGGGCGGTGCGCGCACGGGGGATGCGCATCACGGCCACCTTGGGCGCGGTCTCGCTCGATGCATTCTGACTGGGCTCGGGCTTGGGCTTCTTCTTCTCGCGCGCGGGCGGGGCAGCCGGAGGCTCTAGCTCGATCTCCTTGAGCGCGATGCGGGCGAAGCGCCCCGCCTTGTCGTCGACGATGTACTCGCGCCGCACCAGGCTGGTGAGCCCAATGATGGCAAAGACCACCAGGTGGACCAGCAGGGAGACGCCCCCGATCCACGCCATCGACTTGGTGAGCTTCAGGCGGAACGGAGCCCGGGGCAGCGGCGCTGCAGCGGGCACCAGGTGCACCAGGATGCCTTCGCCGCTCGGTAAGGGAAAGACCACCTGCGTGCAGGGATCGAGGGGAACTCGGCCGCGTTTGTCGGCGCGGCCCCGCCAAAGGGCATCGTCAATGGGCTGGCCCGCTTCGCGGATGGCCGCTCTCTCCGGCAAAGCATTGCGGTAAAAGGCGAAACTGCCTCGGCGAGGGGATCGGCCAACCGCCTTGCGCAGTCCGGGGAGGCGCAGACGTTCGCCGCCGCGCAGGTGCCTGAGTTTCATCACGCAGCCGTGGCGGAAGCGGATGACCTCAACGGCGTGCTCGGCCGAAGTGTCCACCACTCCGCCCTCGGACAAACCCTCGAGCAACGAGAAGGTCGGCTCGAAAACCGTGTCCTCGTCATCGTCGTCGTCGGGCCAGGCGCGGGCAGGAGGCGGGGGGGTGGTGACCGCGAAGAGCTTGCTGACCCGCACCTCCTCTTCCTCGACCCGCACCTCCTCCTCGTCGGAGGGGGAGGGAGTCTCTAGGACCGGCGCGGTGGCAAGCGCGGGCGCGCCCTGTGCGGCGGCAGAGTTCGGTGAGGCGGAGCGCGAGGCGTAGGTAAGGGGAGCCGATCCATGGCTTGGGCGCGCCGACGGCGCAGGTATCGATTGCGCGACGAGTGGGGCTGCCATCGCGCTGGGTTTGCTGCCTGGGGAGACCTGGAAGGGTTCCCCAGCCTTCCCGCGATGGTGCGCTGCCGGCAGCGCGGGCGCGCGCGAAGAGCGCGGGGGCCGGGCAGGGTCGGCTGTCTGTCCCGAAGCCCCCGGTGGGGGAGCCGGCGGGCTCCCCACGCGACGGGGCAGCGGGACAGTGGCAAGCGAGGGAGGCAACGGCGGCGGCAGAACTGGGGCCTTTGCGCTCGGCGGCCGGACAGCGGCGACCGGTGCTGCTGACGGTGGGGGAAGGGGCAAGGTCACGGCCGAGACCGACGACTTGGGGGGCGGGGGCCGGGAAAGAGGCGGTGGAAGTTTCGGCGAGGCCACCCCGGCGGGCTTGGAGACCGTGGGCACAGAAACCGGCGCGGGCGTCGCGTCCGGCTTGTGCACCGTGATGCGCAGCCGGTAGCGACCAATGGAAATCTCGTCCATCCCCTCGATGGCCTGGCTCACCACCGGCGCACCATTGACCTCCGTTCCCAGCGCGCTCCCGCAATCCTCGATCCGGCAGCTGTCTCCATCAAAGCGCAAGACGGCATGGCAGGGGGCCACGTGGGCATCCGGCAAGGGGACCATCACGCCGGGACCGCTGCCGATGGTCACCTCGGATGAGGTGAACATCAGCGAGCCACGAAAGCGCGTGTCCTCGAAGAGGAGCACTTCGAGTGCGCCACGCTGTCTAGCGGGCATGCTCGTCATTTTTCCCCCTGGCCCGGTGAAAGAATCTGTACCGTGCGTGGCCGGAAGGTGTCAGGGACTTGCACGATGCTCTTGAACTCACTGGGCGAGCGCTGGAAGAGATAGATCGCGCCCGAGGCAGACTGCCCGCGCAGCATGCGCTCATCGAATTCGATGCGTGATTCCTGTCGGACGGTCTCGCGCGTGGCCCCGCGGGTATCACCGGACTGCGGCCGGACTTCAACCACAGGCTTTGCCGTGCCCGGCTTGCTGGCGGACGCCGCGCCCATGTCTATGGCCGGGCTGCGGCTCCGGTTGGCGTGTTGGGCCGCGGGCGTCTTGCGGTGCGAGCCGGACCTGCGCTTGCCAGCGGCCAGCGCCGTGCCTGCCACGCTCGAGATGAACCAGATTGCCACCAGGGCCAGAACGATGCGATTGCGTGCTCTCATGAGATCACTGGGGGGCTAGAAGAAGAAGGTCGTCGTCGGAGACGTGAATGAACGCGACATTGGGGGTCTTGCTGTCCGGGGCCACGAAGCGCACCGGCACAGTCATGGCCTTGTAGATGGTGTTGCCATTTGGAGAATCGAGCGGCACTTCGCCCACATAGAGCAGTAGCGTGTTCCATCCGCGGCCTGGGCGTCCGGTGGGCAGTTCGCCAGTCTCGACCAAGGTAATGTTGCGGACATCCATGTGAAAACAGGTTCGTAGAGTGTTTCTCAGGATCACCCGAACATCGGTCGTAGGCGAACCTGGGGGCGGCAGCAGGGGCGGATCGATGGTGACCATCAACTGGCCGCCCTGGGGTGAATCCAACGTGAAATCACCAGGGCTGGTGAGCGCGATGGAGGCACTGGGATCGTCCTCGGCTCCAGCGGGAAGTGTGCTTTCGTTCTCGGCCCAGGCCAGCCGCGGCGGGTCTTCTCCCGAAAGCCGCAAGGCCCACACCGTGCTGGTCCCAAGCTTGACGTTCAGGATGCGCACACCCGGGAAGGGCTCGTTCGGGGTGGCCTCCAGACGCGTGGTCGCGCCCTGGTCCACCGTGCGGTACTGATAGGCGTATTCCAGGTCGCGCGAAGAATCGTCGGTCCAGGGATCGAGGCCCTCTTTCACCTCGTCGCCGTTGGGGATGCCATCCTGATCGCTGTCGATCAATCGATCATCCACCAACGGATTGCTGCCCAACCGAACCTCAACCAGATCGGGAATTCCGTCACGATCGGAATCGGCCAGATAGGGATCGGTGCGCAGGATGGCTTCCTCGCAATCGTTCAGACCGTCCAGATCGTGGTCCGCCAGCGGGTCGGCTAGATTGGCGCAGGCCGTGAACGATCCCGGTACCAGGGGATCGAACTCGCTTCCGGTCGCCGCCAGCCGGCTCTCGATGCCATCCCCGACCCCATCCCCGTCGCTGTCGGGATTCAGGGGATCGGTGCCCAGCTTGGCTTCTTCCTCGTCGGACAGCCCATCCCCGTCGCTGTCAGCCACTGGCGCAGGACCGCGCAGGAGGGTGTTGGCGTTCATGACCACGACGTCACGCAGAACCAAGCGGCTTCCCGGCTGGGCTACATCCACGGCCAGAAAGTCCAAGGTGGCCGGCGTCTGCTTCACCTCTTCCCCCAGTCCCGCGGTGGCCATGTCCCCCAGCACATCCAGTGCTCTCTGGTCCGAGCTGAGGGCAAAGGTGTGGAGGATGAGACCCTGGCCACCATTGTCGCGCACATAGCTGCGAAGGTCCGCGACGGTATTGCCGTAGAGCAGACGCTCGCAGTCCGTGGGCTTGGGCGTGATGCTGCTGCAGAAACTGGCCGTGAATGCATCCTGGCACTGCGTACTGCCCGGGGTGAACCCCTGGGAAATACACCAGGGCGTCGGCAAGGACGGCGCAGGCGGTCCTGCGGCCACGAACAGCACCAGGTATCGGGTGCGGCTACGTGTCCCCGGATCCGAGGCCAGCAGATCGTCCTCGATGATGGTGGAAAGGACGCGCAGGGTATCGAGGTAGTTGCGCTGCGCTTGCCCGGCACTGGCGGCGATCGCCTCGAGCGCCGCATCGATCTGCACTGAATCGGAGGAAAATCCCGGGAAGAGTATCCTGGTCTCCGCCCCCATGAGCAGCAGCGAGACGGCCTGGTTGAGGCCGCTGTGGCGTCCCAGGAATGAGCGCAGGGTTTCGATGCGGTGGCCGGCCGGATCGCCCCCAACCATATCGGCCGTGCCGTCCATGACCACTAGGGTTTTTTGCGGGAATCCGATGGCTGCTGGATCGTCCGTGCAAAGGTCGCCCTCGAACGAAATTCGGTTGGCCAGGTTGGGCGTGTAGTTCTTGCCGTACAGATTCGCGTCCGTGCACGCCGGGCCCAAGGCCAGCGAGGCCAGCGAGAGAAGGGTGGCCCTGGTCAATGCGCGCCTCCATCGCCAACGCCGCGGACCCCGGGAGGACCGCGCAAGATGGCGCCTGATCGTCCCACGATCCACAGGTCGGTGGCAGACGCTGCGTAGATGCTGACGAGCCAGCGATCATCGGGCGTGGGAATGATGGTCGGGCTCAGTCCTCCCGGCAATTTCGCCACGAAGCCCTCGTTTCCCACGACCCAGGCGTCGCCATCGGCCACGGCCACTCCATGCAGGAAGACCTGGGGCAGGCCGTCGACTTTGGTGGCTTTGCCCGCGGACCAGAAGAAAAAGCCCCCGTCCACACCGACGAAATAGGCGCCGCTCGCCCAGCGTGTGGCTCCCGCCAAGAGCTTCGTGTAGCCAGGAAGAGAAACTGCGCTGATGCTCTTCGCGCCGACGTCGATGTGCGAGACCACGCCGAGACTGCCGATGGTGAATAGGCCATCGTTGCAATCCGTAATTGCATAGTAGTTGTCGTTGCGAGGGTTGGCCACGAGGGTCCAACTGCCGCCAGAAGACACCAGCGCAATTCCCTGCTCGCCCACGGCGCAAGCCGAGGTCCCGTCTGTCCACACGGCGTTGAGCACAGCAGTGGTGACCGGGACATCCGCGCTCCACACGCCGTTCTGCCGGCGCAGGATCGTGCCTTGTTCTCCCACGGTGTAGGTCAGGCTGTCACTCGCCACCACAACCCCGCGCAGATTGGCGGTGGTACCGCTCTCCTCGGGCAGCAAGGCCGTCCCATCCCAGTGCAGAATCGTACCCTCGTCTCCGACAACGAAGACATTGTCGGCTGAACTGCCCGAGACGGCGTTGAAGTTGGTCTGCCCTGCGTCCACAAGTTGCCACTGCGAGGCCAGCGAATCCGTGCCGGCATCGCCACGCGAGCGGACGGTGACCTGATCGCAGGCCGTAGGGACCACGAACAGCAGCAGGAGAAAGGAAACGACGCGCATGGAAAAGAGCAACTAGAATGAAAGCGCTGCAGGGCACTGGTTCTGCGCCTTGCAGAAACAACCACAGGTGCCGGCGCCCATCTCCGAGCAGGAAGCGGGACAGCCGGGAGTCACAGTCTTCAGACGGAATTGGTATTGGCCGCTGGCCGTAAAGTCCCAGTCATCGGCACCTGCGTCGCGCACCTGTAGGTAGTATTTGTAGGTCGCGGGAGCCACGGCCACGTCTTTCTTGGCCGCGAACGAGCATTCCGTGCAATCCCCATCACCAAAGACATCGGTGACCGGCGCAGACGTCGGAACCGAACCGGCATAGGTCCAACTCTCGTGCAGGGCCAGATCCTCGGTGCGCATAAAGAACACCGGCCGAACCGGCGATGGTCCAGGTTGCACATATTCGAAAACCAGACCGCAGTCGGTGCCGGGACAGGGGTGAGAGAACCAGTACCAGTCCTCGTCGGTCTGATAGGAAATGAAACCGGCGATGCTGGTTCCCGCCGCGATCTGCGCCGTGATGTCCTTGGCCCGCGCCTTGTTGGGGGCCAGGTTGGTGGTTTGGATGGGATAGGGATTGTAGAAATTGTTGCGGGCGGTGGGATCGAGACTGGCGTCGTTGACGTCGGGTTCAGGGACCACCCGCACGTCCAGGGTATAGGAGACGTTCGGGTCGTATTGGTCGTCTTGGTTATCGTGCACCACCACATAGACCGGCCCGACGTTGAAGATGGGCTGCGCGGTCTGCAGCAGGTTGGTCCCGTCCGCTCCGGTCTTCATGCCCCCGTCGGCATCGCGTACCGAGAACAGCGTCACGCCGCAGGCGCCTTGACCTGGGCTATCTGGCAAAGGCAGGCACAGGCCCGCCGCCACGCACTGCCGGCACGCAGTGGTCGTGCAGGCCCCGGCTGTGGCGTTCACGCACTTGTGAGACCACTCGCAATCGTCGTCCGTTGTGCAAGCCACTTTCATCACGCTGCAGTCCGCATCGGTTTTGCACGGGCTGGCGGTGTGCGCTTCCAGGATGTCCAAGGCCAGATCCATCGCGGTCGCGGGGATTCTCAGCTTGGCCTCGATGACGGCTGGCGCACTGGTGGCGCGCAACGAGAACAAATCGCGATCTCCGCGCGAACCAATGGCGCCGGTCTGGGTCTTGAACGTCACGTCTGTGCCGCTATACAAGGCTGCGCAGGGCGATCCAGGCCCCGCTAGGCAGGTCGCTGTCGCGGGGGTATCGTTGCGAGTAGGGACTTCGTTTACGTCAGTCTCGGCCCGGCCGGCCAATGTCACGGTGTATCCCGCCTCGGGTCGACGATCAGGGGTCGAACCCTCGCCATAGCCGAAGGTGAAGAACAGGGTTCCGGTGGCGGGCGCGGCCTGGGTAAGATCCAGGGGCGTCGCTGCGGGGGGCACGCTGCCCGTGCCCAGGACCTTGCCCGTGCTGTCCGCGATCGCGTAGGTCAACGCCGCCTTGGCCGCGACAGGGTTGTTCACCTGGAAGGTCAAAATGGCGTCCGTGGGGGCCAAGGTGACCGTGTACACGTCCACGTCCCCCACAAAAGAGATGAATCCCGGCTGGCCATCGGCCACTTTGGCCAGGGCGCGTGTTCCATTGGGTTCATGCGTGTCAGGATCAGCAGCCGGCGTGACCTGAAGAACGTAGCTGTTCACGTTGTCAGCCGCGTCGTTGCCCGCATCGTCAACGCGCAAGACGTAGGATCCAGGCTGGGGAACCGCGAAGGTCGTGACCACGGCACTCTTGCCGTCGTTGGGTGTGGTGTCGCTGGCCACCGCCTGCGGCACCGCCGTGACGCCGTCCGCTTCTAGCAGGCTGACCTCCAGGTTCACCTTGGTGAGGGCCGAGGGATAGGCCAGGTTCACGTCGAGCAGGTTCATGCCCGCGCCCACCTCGATGGCGAAGAAGTCCTGATCCCCTACCGGACAGATCTGGCCCACGGCCTTGTCGCCGGCCTGCAGCGCGATGGCACTTTCTCCACCTTTCGAATCGTCCACCGAGCACCCGCCCGCCGACACATCGGCATCGAGCGGGCCGTTGCTCGTCTTCGACTTGCTGCAACCGATGAGGGCCAATGTGCCACTAAGGAACCACGCAGTCGCGACTCGCATCGAACACCTCCTCGCTCGGCGTGGGACCGAACGCCTTCTTGAATGCAGTCATGGGAATCACCATCTGCCCGGACGAGGGCGTCTTGACCTCGGGGTCGCGCTGGTAGCGGGGCCGCACACACCCGACCTGGTGGTTGCCGAAATCCTCTGGAGAATCGGCAGGGGCCGAGGCCACCCGGATGAGCACGGTGTTGGTACCCGCGGGCAGCCCCATCGCTGCCCCAGTCGGAGCCAGGGTGATGTTGCTAACCGAAAAGTCGTAGCACAAGCGTCCGGGCAGGGCGCTGTCGTCACGCAACAGGCTGATGCTGGTGCGGTAGGCAATGACCGAAAAGTCGGCCACGTCGTTGAAAAGGGGGTCGGTGTGGGCCGCCAGCTCGGTGCCGTTGCGCGCGCCATCGAAGTCCGAATCGTAGAGCGTGTCGGCCGCCGCAGGGTTGGTGCCCATCCGCACCTCCAGGTCGTCGGGGAATCCGTCGGCGTCCGAATCGATCAAACGGGAATTCGTGCCAAAGTAGCGCTCTTCACAGTTGAGCAATCCGTCGCCGTCGTCGTCGAGACGATCGGTGGCCATGCGGCAGTCCGCATCGCCCGAGAACAACGGATCGAGCCCGGCATTGCTCTGGCGAACTTCCAACAGATCGGAAAATCCGTCGCCATCGGTGTCAACCAAGAAAGGCGAGGAACCCGCCAACTCCTCCTCGGCGTCTGACAGGCCGTCTCCATCGGTGTCAACCACGGTTTCACCCTTGACGGGCAGGGCATTCAGGTTCACGGCGACCAGCTGCTTGAGCGCGAAGGTGCGTATGAACGATGTGAAGTCGATGTAGAAGAGATCGATCCGCTGGGTGGCATCAAAGGCGCGAAAGGTGCCGCCGCCCAGGTTGGCCATTTCGGCCAATAGCTCCTTGGCTTGCAATTGCACCGAGTCCGGGGTGTCGGGTGCCGACAGATACACCGTGTGGAACGCAATTTCAGCCAGACGCTGCTGCTTCTGCAGGCTGGCGATGTTCTGTACGGCCTGGCGAATGTCGTCGGGCATTCCATACTCGACGCTGGTCGGCGAAGGCAGGCCGTCCGAGATGAACACGATCACATAGCGCGCGCGGCTGCGCGCGGTCGTGTCCAGGGCGATCATATCCTGCTGCAACATCTCGTAGGCGGTGTCGAGGGCGCCCACGTAGTTGGTCTCGCCCACCCCGACGTTGAGCGCAGGCAGGCGCAGTTTGACCTCGTCGCTGGAAGCGGTAAAGCCGCCGAGTTGCCCCGAACTGTCGCGGGTCTCGATGGCCACGCTGCTTTGAAATGTAATGAGTCCGTATTCCACCCCGTTGCCCGCAGGGTAGGTGTTGAGAATGTCCTCAACTGCCGTCGCCCGACGAGTGAAACAGGCAGCCTGCGCACACGGATTGGGCATCGGATCCGTGATGTTCATGCTCTGCGAGATGTCGACGATAAAGAGGATGCGCACGGGAAACTCGGTAGGCTGCGGAACCTCGGTGCAGAATTGCCCGTGTATGGTCAGCCGATCGTCGCGAACCGCCGGCGGGCGCTGCGCCGGATACAGCGATGCCTCGGAACAGGCGACCAGCAGCAGAGCCCCGAGGGCCCCCCTTTGCCGCATCTAGGGGCCTCCATTGGCCGGGGCGGCGCCGGCACCCGCGTCCACGGGCAGTGGGATCGAGGTGAGATCCTTGCAGTTCGTGGCCTGGTCGAAACGCGCCGCCGCAATGAAATCCGCGTTGGTGAGTGCAACCACGCCGTCCCAGGGCGATTTGACCGCCCCATCCACGTAGCGCACGTCTACGCAAGCCACCCGAATGCTCCCGTAGTCGAGCACGCGTCCCACCGGCGCCTCGTCGAAGTAGAACAGCACGCGATTGACGCCCAATCGCGAGTCGGTGCCCTTGCCCGTGGTGAGCAGCTTGATGTGCCGCACGTCCAGGTCGTAGCAGCGCTGCCCGGTGTCCTTGGTGACCGGCGTGATGTCGTAGAGGTAGCGGGTAGGCTGGTAGCTCGGAGGCGGCGCCACGTTCGGATTGGTATGGGCCATCAGCTCGTCCAGGTTGCGGTCGCCGTCACTGTCCATGTCGCCGAAGGCATCGTTCGCATCCAGGGGATTCATTCCGGCGCGGAATTCCAGTCCATCGGGGATGCGATCGCCGTCGCTGTCGGGCAAGCGGGGATCAGTTCCAAGAAAGAGTTCCTCGCAGTCGCGCAGCAGATCACCATCGGAATCACTCTTGCTGGCGCAAGGGGTGAGCGGCTTCTTGGGATCCAGCGGATCGAATCCTGAGGCCCGGTTTCGGTTTTCAAACAGATCGGTGTAGCCGTCGCCATCGCTGTCCGCGGGATCGCTGCAGGTCGGGCCCGCTCCCACGCAGGTCAATCCGGCCTGTTCATCCTCGTCGCTCAGCCCGTCACGATCCGTGTCAGCCTTCAGGCTGTCGCCGGTATCGATGACCGACAGGTTGGTCGCCAGCAGACCGGCCAGGGCATTCTCCTCTACGTACGGGGTGTAGTTGATGCTGAGAAAATCGATCTGCGAGGCCGAATCGAACTCGGTGAAGGTGCCGAGGCCATGCTCGGCCATGGACGTCATGAGCGCCACCCCGCCATCCCGATCCAGACCAAACGGCACCGCCAGCGGGTCAGAGGCTGCCTCTGGGTCGTAGAGGAACGCCGTGTGCAATCGGATCTCGCCCACGTGATAGAAATCCTGCAGCCCAATGATGTCGTCCACCGCACGCAGAATCTGCGGCGTCAGATTGTAGTCAGCGCCCTTGCCGAGGTCAGGATACATGGTGACTGGAATCGGCGGATTGAAGGCCGTACTCCAATCCTCGCGGGGCACCGTGCACACCAAGTAGTCGTCCTGGCACACGGTGGCGCGGCAGTGTTGGTGGGCGGGGCACTGGCCGGTGCCGCAAGGAGTGGGGCTGGCGCTGCACTGGGGATCGGGCGTGCCGTCCGAGAAGAAGACGATGATGTATTTGGACCGGGCCCGCTCAGCCGGCGAGCTCGCCACGATATCCTCGGAAATCATCTGATACGCGGCGCCCAGTGCCCCCTGGTAGTCGGTCAGGCGATCGGCCTGACTGATGCGCGAATCGATGGCCGCCAGATCGGGCGCGTTGGTGAATCCCCCCTGGGGGGGGAACCGGTCCACCTGGGAATCGAACGCAATCACCCCGAAAAGGACCGCAGGATTGTCTTGATAGCGCTGGAGCACCGCCCTCACGGCCTTGGCGCGGTTCATGGATCGGTCGGTCACGCTCATGGAGTCCGAGGTATCCACCACGAACAAGACCTTCACCGGGAACACCGCGTCCGTATCGGGCGACAAACAGACCTCCCCAGTAAGGCGGAGCTCATTGTCGAAGACCAGGCCACCGGCGGTGCGGGACGGTTCCAGACCCGAATCCGTGCACGAAAGCACAATCGCGAGCAGCCCGGTGGCTGTCGAGAGAAGCGAGGTCGGGGCACGCTTGCTAGGAGAAGGCATAGGCTTTGCTGGAGAGCTCACATCACCCTTGTGGTGGTTGGGGTTGACGAGTGGCGGGCGACGACCCGCCTTTGCGGCAGAGAAGGCGATTCCGCACAGGGAATGCCTTCTCTGCCCTGTCACGCAGGACTAACGACGGCGCCGCCAGAGCATCGCCAGGCCCAAGCCCAGAGCAACCAGCAAGCCGGCTGGACCCTGGCCCGAAATCGCACAGCCACCGCCACTGTTGATCGCTGTCCCGGTCACTGTGATGGGCAATGTGGCCTCGGCGTGCTTGACCGATGGCTCAACGGTGTCGGTCTGGGCCAGGTCCGCAGTCAGGGTCAGCGTGTATTGGCCAGGATTGTGAGGGATCAGCACGGGCCGCTTGCCGTCGCTGAGGGGGGCACACTCGTAGCCATCCCCACAGGTGGCAGTGCCGACCGGGTTTCCTACGTTGTCGTCCGACCCCGAGGGCTGCGTGGTCACGAACCACTTGTAGTTGACGTTGACGCCCTGACGGTTGGCATAGAGCGACAGGTCAATGGTCTCGCCTGTCTTCGCAGTCACGCGCGGGGCTCCCACCACCTGGAAGACGGTCTTGGGATCCAGGCACTGCGTGGGATCCGGGTTCTTCGCGACTACCAGACAGAATCCGTTGGTATCGCAAGCATCACCCATGCCGTCGTGATCCGAATCCTTCTGATCGGGGTTGTATACCAGGGGGCAGTTGTCATTGCCGTTGGGAATGCCGTCGTTGTCCGCATCGGGATCGCAGTTGTCGCCAATTCCGTCGCCGTCGGTATCTTTCTGACTGGGATTGGCAGCCATGGGGCAGTTGTCGACCACATCCAGGATGCCATCGCCGTCGGTATCATCGTCGCAGCCCGTGGTCACGTTAGCCAGGAACGGACAGGGGTCGTCTTTGTTGGGTATGCCGTCGCCGTCGATGTCGGGGTCACAGGCGTCGCCCAGGCCGTCCCCATCGGTATCAATCTGCGACTTGTTGGGGACCAGCGGGCAGTTGTCCTGGGCGTTGGGAATACCATCGTTGTCCATGTCCGGATCGCACACATCGCCGATCCCATCCCCATCGGTGTCCATTTGATCCTTGTTCGCGGCGTGCGGGCAGTTGTCGCAGACATCGCCGACTCCGTCGCCGTCCGAGTCGGCCTGATCGCGGTTGGGCCGGAATGGACAATTGTCGAAATCGTCTTCGTAGCCGTCTCCATCATAGTCATCAGAGGTGGAGTAGGTGAGCCCGATGTCCGTGTTGTTCACCAGAATCGCACCGCCACCCCCGCCCCCACCCCCGCCACCGTTGTTGTTGGGCGTGCCACAGAACCCGGTGCCGCATTCCCCATCGGTTTGCGCCATCACGGGCAGCGCCATCAACAAGGCGGCGGCCACAAAATTCACGGAAAAGAACCTCGCTTTCCTCATCGCATGTCTCCTTTCGTGGGCTCGTGAGCTGGGCTTGGTCCAATCTCCGGCCGAGTTGATCGTAACATGCTTGGAAGACGGCAGATAGCGCCTTTTCCTTTAAGTTTCCGCACGTTAACCGACATTACCGCACTCAGAATATCTGTATTGCAAATTACATCCACGGATTAGTGAGTAAGCTAACTCACCATGAAAACAACACGATTTGGCGTAGCCGCAGTGCTGTCTATTCGCGTGGGGAGCCTGCTGGGCGGACCATTGCTGGGAGGGTTTGGCGAGGCCGAGCGAAGCGAGCGGGGCGGAGGTGGCGGGTGGGGGGCCGAAGGGCGGAGTGAACCCTCCGAGTCCGATTACTGCGCCGTCTCAGTCACGCCGAAGCGCAGGACGTAGGAACAGTAGGCATCGCTCGACAGCTCAACCAGATGATCGCCCGGCCGAGTGGTGTGGATGGGAATGGATATGATTCCATCGGCGCCTGCTTCTTGAAAAATGTCGGCGCCCGCGCTGTCGAAGAGTTCCTTTTCGTTGCAGCTCGGCTCGGAGACTTCCAGACGCAAAGAGGTGCCTGGCGCGTGGCGATTTTCGAGATAGATCTCGAACTTCAGGTCGGCTTCGCCCATGGTGCGCACGATGAACCGACGGGCGCTGGGGAAGTCTCCATCCAGGTAGTGGCTGGCGTCGAGCACACAGCGGGCCGTGGTTCCGCAGGCGGTGGGAATGCTGTCCTCGCAAACCATGCGATCACGGCCCATCGTGAAGAACGAGTCGTTGTTGCAGGCACTCAGCCCGAACAGCGCAAACGCCAGGCCCATCCGTCGTGTCACGGGGCCTCGACCTTCGTTTGGAAATTGCCGTTCAGGGTACGGCCGGCGGGATCCGTCAGGGTGGTGCGGAACCATCCGGTGATGTCCGCGTCGGCAATGGGCTCTTGGTCGAAATGGATCTTGCCAATCTCCATTGGAAAATCCGTGGTGGTGGATTCCACACGCTGGACTGTTCCGCGCGGCAGCCCGTTTGCCACCTCGGTCATGTCGATGTCCGTCCCCGCTACGGGTTGGATGTCGCCGATGCTCACCGTCACCTTCGCGGTCTTGGCCAGCAGGGTCTGCCCGGAGGTGCGCAGGTATTCAACGGAAACCTCGTCACCCACCCGGATGGCCTGCACCTGGTTGAAGTCCAGGCTGAACACCTGGGACACGCTGCCGTACAGACGATTGGGTGGATCACCACAATTGGCGAGGAAGAGGACAGGAACAACAAGAAAGGCTGCGCGCATCAAGGCTCCTTGGCAATGCGCAGGATGGCCCTGCTGGTCCCTGCGACGAGATCGGAGTAGCTCGACTGAAAGGCGATCACGGCTTTTCCGCCTGCGAAAGCTAGGGCCGTGTACGGACCGTCACTGACACCGCTTTCGCCGCTGATCTTCTGAATGTTCCAGGTCCCGGCGCGACGGCGGGCCAGATACAGGCCGTCCTTGTTCATGTCGCAGCCCTGGCCCACGCCGTAGTCGTTACAGCGGTAATAGGCGATGCCAGGATTGCCGCTGTCGTCAAAGGCCACTGACGGGTAGTAGCCAGTGACCCCATCGCGATCCACATCCACCGGTGCTGTCCAGGTGCTGCCGTCGCTGGACTCGGTATAGGTGAGAAGCTGGCGCGTATCATCGCAGTAGGCCAGTGCGTGCAGACCCTGGCTGCTGACCGCAAAGCCAATTTGTTCGTGGATTGTCCCCACGAATAGCTGTTTCGACTCCCATCCCTGGTCGGTCTGGTGGTCCAGCCAAATGGCCGGTTGGGACAGGTTGTAGTGGACAATGGCGGCTTTGCCCGCTGGCGAGAAGCCGAGGCGGATGTAGCTGCCGCCGCCGCGGGCCACGTCGACGGTATAGATGGAATACGCATCACCGATCGCGAACTCGACATCCGAGCTGTTGAAGTCCGTGTCTGCGAATCCAAAGTGCAGATCGCGGAACGCCACTGCCAGATTGTTTGAGGCGGGATCGAGCGCCACCGCAGGCCAGTAGCCTGTGGCATCGCCTTGATTGCACACGTTCTGGGCCGCGCAGTTGACCTGCTGGTCAGCCGGCATGCCGCTCGACTGGGAACTCGCTGCAATGTCGCTCGGGGTGCCCAAGACCCCGCCGCCCACGCTGGCCAACATCATATCCGAGGCCCCGCAGCGCAGATTCGCCGATGGGCCGCCCGTGTAGGCCAGGACCGGCCCGCCCGTCTTGTCAAAGGCCAGACCCACGCCCATCATGGCGGCGTAGGGCTGAGAGGTCGCGATCGTCCCGACGAAGCCGCTGGCGGAGGGAAGCACGACACAGATGTCGAAGACGGTAGCCTGAGCCGCACGGTTCTCAATGGTGCAGGTGGCTTGACTGGTGGTCTGTGCCAGAGTGGCGAAGGCCACTTTCGCACCCGACGCCGCACCCACCGTCTGGTAGCCCGCCTGTTGTCCGCATTCGGGAATATCGAAGAACTGCCAGATCGGGGAGCTCGTTGCCGTGTCCGCCGCCACCTGTCGGTCCCGTGTGCCAGCCCCTGCATCGGATCCACCGGTACTTCCCCCCGAACAAGAGAGGCCGAAGCTTCCGACAACCGCAACCGACAAGATGAGCGTAGTGCGCACGCGCAGTCAGTGTCCACCCGCCGCGCGAGTCCGTCAACCCGGTGGGGCAAGGTGCGCAAGGGTACCCACCGGTACGCATGACCCTGTGAAATCGCGCGCGGGTGGCGCAGAAACCTGCGAATTCCTGGCTAAGTTAGCTTCCTCGCCGAGCAACGATCTCTTCGATGCGCGTGCGCAGATCACCATCGCGCAGAGTGACTGTCACGTCGTCGCCCTGGTGCAGGCCGGCGCAGCTCCGTAGCACCTGGCTGTCAGGACCGCGTACCAGGCTGTAGCCGCGATCGAGCACCTTCAACGGCGAGAGCGCCTCGAGCTTGCCGGCGAGCGCTTCCAGGGTGCGGCGCCGAGGCGCCAGCAGCGAGGTGCCTGCAGCGACCAGGCGCCGCTCAGCCGCGGCCATCGCGGCTCGCTGATCGGCGATCCGACGCTGGGGATGCGAACGGAAGAGGCGCGCCTCGACCGCGCGCAGGTCGGCGCGGCGCCGAGCAGTGGCGGCGTGGAGGGCGCGGGTCGCACCCTCCACGAAGTCGTCCAGACCCTGACGGCGTACGTCGATGAATCGCCGCGGATCGCCGACCGCAGTTCGCGCGCGTTCCAGGCGTAGCCGTAGGGCGCGTGTCTCGCCCCGCAGGGCTCGGCCCATACGCCGACCCAGAAGCTGCAGCTCGGCCAAGAGGTCAGCTGCCACCGGCACGGCCAGCTCGGCCGCCGCTGAGGGCGTGGGTGCACGCAGGTCAGCCACCAAATCGGCGATGGTGAAGTCGGTCTCGTGGCCGACGGCTGAGATGACCGGGACTGGGCAGGCGGCAATCGCGCGTGCCAAGGCTTCGTCGTTGAAGGCCCATAGGTCTTCCAGCGAGCCGCCCCCGCGCGCCACGATGACGACGTCCACATCAGGGACCTTCACGATCTCGGCCAAGGCCGCCGCGATGGCAGCGGCCGCGCCCTCGCCCTGCACAGGCGCGGGGGCCAGAAGAATGGGCACCGGGAACCGGCGGTGAGCCACCCGCACGATGTCGCGAATCACCGCACCCTGAGCCGAAGTCACCACACCCAGCCGGCGCGGCAGAAAGGGCAGGGGACGCTTGCGCTCGGGATCGAAGAGACCCTCGGCGGCCAGCTTCTGCTTCAGTTGCTCAAAAGCCAGCGCCAGCGCACCGGCGCCTGCCGGCTCGATCGCATTCACCGAGAGCTGGAAGCGGCCGCGCGCCTCGTAGATGGTCAGGCGGCCACGACAACGCACCTGCTGTCCATCTTGCGGCCGAAAGCGCAGGCGAGCAGCCTCGCGCGCGTACATCACGCAGTCGAGTTGCGCCTCGGCGTCCTTCAGGGTGAAGTAGAGATGTCCGTTGGCCGAGCGTTTGAGGCCGGACATTTCGCCTTCGACGCGCAGACCGGAAAAGCGGGATTCGAGGGTAATGCGGGCTGCGCGCACCAGCTCGGACACGGCGAAGATGCGCGTGTCTTGGGCTGCAGGCGATTCGCCGTCGGGCAAACCGTGCGCCGGCGCGTCGCGGTTCACCGCGGGTTGGGCAAGGGAGCCCGCCGGCGCGCCGCTAGCACCGGCCATGCGAACCGGCGGGGCGACATCGGTCGGCGCTGGCGTCCCGGCGAGCGAGGCGGAGCGCGATGGCCGCTGCCCGGCCAATCGGCTGTCGAACGAAAGCTGGTGTGAGTCCTCCTCAGGCACAGGCTTGGAGGCCGCCTCCGGCGGGCTTTTGCCCCGGCGCGGACTCACCGCAATCCTCTCGCCGCCGCACGCTCGTAGTCCGCGGCGTTGGTGCGCAGGGCTTCCAAGTCCGCCCTGGCCGCCCGCTTGAGCGCCTCCGCCTGATCGCCAAGGCCGGCAAAGCCCCAGCCGAAAGCGGGCCGGCTGGTCTTGCGAAAGAGGAGACGACCGGTTGGCAAGGCGATCTCAGCCTCGGTAGCCGCGGCATTCATCACCGGCTCCCGATCGGCCGCTGCCGCGAGCTGCGCGGCCAGGGCCGGCCATAGATCGGCGGCCAGCGACCGGGCAAACAGCTGGGTGGCATTTTCGCTGGTGGCCGCCCGCTCGAAGCGCCGGATCATGCGCTCGCGCTGCTGTCCCTCGGGAAAGTTGCTCAGGGTGATATCGTACGACTCGCGCCCGGCGCGATGGACGGTCATCCACGACCACTGCGTGGCCAGATCCAGCGCATCCCAGAGCCGGGCCGGATCGCGCGCCGCCACCGCCGCTGCCAGCCGCTCCTTGGCTTCGGCCGGCGTCTTGGACCCGCGGTGCCGCCAGCAAGCCGAAAGCAAGAGCATGGGCAGCGCCAGCAAAATCGCCGCGAGGATGACGCTAAAGAGGGATCGGGTCTTCACAGGCCGTGACCGTTCAATCGAGTGGTTCTTGCAGCGAAGCTAATGCTGGCCGACCCAATACGCAACGGTTGCAGGTCGTCGCCGCAACAGCCGCAGGAGATCGTGGCCCTGGCCGTCCAGCGTTCGCACGTCGCCCCACGGTTCCCGGAACGGATTCGTGCTAGATTGACGCGCGCTCGACGGTGACCGACGAAACCAAGCCCACCCCTATTCCGGCTTCAGGGCCGCTGCCCGACGGCCTTGCTGCGCCCGCTGGCGAGGACGAGTTCAGCGGCATCCCGTCTTCGCCCGGGCGTCATCCCGTGATCGCCTTGGGGACGGCGGCGCTGGCGTGCTTCTTGGTCTTCCAGATCAAGGACGACCTGCGCTACGCCCTCTCGCCCGGTGTGGCGCAGGATTTGGGCGATGCGCGTCCGGTCAGCACCGCCAAGACCGCGGCGCTGCCTGTCAATCGATACGTGCGCCTGGCAGGCCATGCCGACCGTGAGAGCGCCGTGGTGCTGGATACACAGGGGTCGTGGCACTTCACGCAGCTCTTCCGACTACTCGGCACCAACAATCGGATCTTCGTCAGGCGCGCGGCTGACCCCTTGCCAGCCGAGCTGGCCGCCCGTGACGTGTTCGCCGGGCGGCTCCTGCGTTTTTCCGACTTGTCGTTCCAGGCGGCCATACGTCGCTACTTCCTAGGTCATGTGAGCGCGACGCACTTTTTTGCGCCCGCGGAGGTGCGGGCCGCGCTGGCCCAGGCATCCGGCGGCTCGTTGACGCTCACCGACCTCCTCGGCGATCGCGTGTCCCTTGCTGCCAACGACGAGTTGGCCATCGACCTGGAACGTCCCGGCCAGATCCGGGCTACCTTTCCGCGCGAAAGATTTTCTGACCAGGCCGCGGCCCGCGCCGCGGTCGAACAGCAAGGGGGGCAGGTGATCGAGGCACCCGGCGACGCCGTCGATCCCAAGAGCCTGGACCTGGTGGTGACATTCCCGCCCGAGCGGCGTGACCAGGCCCTGCACGCGCTGGGCGAAATGGACCGTCGGCTGCATATCCGGCCTGTGCACACCACACACAAGGCGCGCGTCGCTGACCTTGGCGCCACGGCCGAGGCGATCGTGATCAAGACAGCGGACGCCAAGTCGCAGGCCCTTCCGGTCGCCCAGATCCAAGGCATCGCCACCCTGGCGGGAGTGCAGATCCCCGACGATGCGCTCATCCTCTTGGAAGGCGAACGGCCGCGCGAGCACCTCAAGTCGCTCATCATCGCGGTCTTCCTGCTCGGCTTTGCCGTCGTCAATCTGTTGGCCCTGCGCCGCCGGGGCAACTCATAGGGGGGCCAATATGATTCGCCTGCACGACACGAGGGCCAAGAAGAAGGTGGAATTCCAGCCGCGCGAGCCGGGCAAGGTCTCCCTCTACGTGTGCGGCGTGACTGTGTACGATTTCTGCCACGTTGGTCATGCGCGCACGGCGGTCGCCTTCGACGTGATTGTGCGTCACCTGCGCGCGCGCGGGTTTGACGTGCGCTACGTGCGCAACATCACCGACGTCGACGACAAAATCATTCGCAAAGGGCTGGCCGAAGGACGGCCTGCCGCCGAGGTCGCGCGGATCTACGCGGAGGCCATGGCGGCCGACATGGACGGCCTGGGCGTGGCCGTGCCCGACATAGAGCCCCGCGCCACCTTGCACATCGCCGAGATGATCGACGTCATCCGCCGGCTGGAAGAACGCGGTCTGGCCTACGCCGCGGGCGGTGATGTGTACTATTCGGTGGCCGGGTTTCCCAACTACGGCCGCCTCTCTGGGCAAAGCCCCGAGGAACTCCAGGCCGGCGCACGCATCGAGGTGGGTGAGCACAAGAAGAGCCCGCTCGATTTCGCGCTGTGGAAGGCGGCAAAGCCGGGCGAGCCGTCGTGGGAGAGCCCTTGGGGGCCGGGCCGCCCGGGCTGGCATATCGAGTGCTCGGCCATGTCGCACCGTTATCTGGGTGAAAGCTTCGACATCCACGGTGGCGGTTCGGACCTCATCTTCCCCCACCATGAAAACGAGATTGCCCAGTCCGAAGGCGCATTCGGCGCTTTCGCGCGCTACTGGATGCACTCCGGGATGCTCAACTTCGGCGGCGAGAAGATGTCCAAGTCGCTGGGCAACGTGGTCACCATTCGCCGCGCGGCCGAGACGCACGATCTCGAGGCCCTGCGCCTCCTGCTCATCAGCGTGCACTATCGCAGCCCAGCTGCATTCAACATCGCGCGCGACAGCGCGGGCCAGCCGGCGTACCCCGATCTCGATGAGGCCGAAGCGCGGCTCGACTACTTCTATCGTACGCTGGAACGGCTGGACACCTTTGTGGGCGCCCTGGCGAACCCGCCCACGCCGCCCTCGTCGGACCTGGCCACGCGTTTTGTCGAATCCATGGATGACGACTTCAATACCGCCGCCGGCATCGGGCACCTCTACGACGCGTTCGTGATGGCCAACAAGCTTCTGGACGATCCCAAGGTGGCGTCCAAGCCAGAACGGCAGTCGACACTGACAGCGCTCAGGCGTGACGCGCGCCTGGTGGGCGCGACTCTCGGTATCATGCGGCAGCCGCCGGCGCAGTTCCTGAACAGCCGGCGTGCGCGCCAGTGCGTGCAGCGCAAGATCGATCCCCAAGCCGTCGAATCCAGCATCGCCGAACGTTCCGCGGCCCGCGCGGCCAAGAACTTCCAGCGTGCCGACGAGATCCGCGCCGCACTCAAAGACCGGGGCGTGGAGTTGATGGATGGCCCCAAGGGAACGACGTGGCGGGTGGTCTAGCCCAAGGTCTATTCAGCGCCGGTGATCGCCCTTTGACAGGTACGCCAGGATCACGTCATCCAGGCTCCGCGTGCTGACTAGACTCTCGGGTGGGGGCTCTCGCGGAACGGAAGGGGGTGCGGCGGTGCGAGGCGCGGCGGAAGAGTCGGCCGTTTCGCCCATGGGCGTGGCGGGCGGCACCCCGTGTTCGGGCTGGCGGCTCGCCAGGAGGTTGGGGTGGCTGCCTTCCTGGACGACATACGGGACCCCGCCGCCAGGACGGCGCGGCCGCGGCACCATGGGGCGAGCCGCGCCTGGGTTCGTGGCGCCTGCGCCCACAACGATCCGGCGCTGGACGACGACGGGCGAGGCCGGGCCGCCAGGGGGCTGGGACGTCGGAAACCGTGCGCCGCCGCGCGGCGCACGGGTTTCGCCGGGGCCAGGGGTCGCGATGTCGCGCACGGGTCGCCTGAAGGTGTAGGTCTCCGGCCGGGACACGTGGGGCCGGATGATGGGCATGGGCAGCGGCTCGGGCGTCGGCATCCGCTCCGGCGGCGGCGTGGGAATGGAATCCAGATCGAGGATTTCTGGGCCTGGAATCGGGGTTGCGTCCGATGGCAGGGCGGGCGGTTCGTGGGGCGCGTCCGTGTGCGGTGGCGGCGCTTCAGTTTCGGTCGCCAGCAGCCCTTGCGAGGCCTCGGTCACAGGAGGGGGGGTGAAGATCTCGCCCCGCGCCGCAAAGAAATCCCCCAGGCGGTTGTCATACAGGCCCTGCTTCAGCTCTTTGAGGATCTCTTTGTGCTGGCCCTGCATCAGTCCGCGCACGCCGTCCTCGGGGAACGCGGCGTCGTACTGATGCCGCTTGGTCGCCAGAATGCTGCCTTCGAAGAAGAGATGGGTGTGAAGGAGGGGATTGGCCGGCCCCGAATCCTCAGTCTGGACATGGAGGATCCGCCCTCCGTAGCGCACGTTGTGGTTGTACCCGAGCAGTGGGCGTCGAGTCGGCTTGCCCATTCAAATCCTGAGTATAGCGCCTGCGCCACCTGTGCTAAAATTGCTAAATAGAGGTCCCTGATGGTCAACGTCACGGCCACCAAGATTCGCGACAACACGCAGTCCCGATCTGCGCTTTCTGGAGTGGGCCGGCCGTACATTGGCTACCTCATCAGTTTTCCCACCGTCGGTCGGGGCATGGTCATCTTTCGCGATCCCAGCGGCCACCGCATGGTGACCACGCCCGTGCGGCGGGTTTTGAGCGAATTCGGTGCGCCGGACATCTACGTCGAGACGGAGAATTCTGTCTATCGTCTCCGTTTCCGGTCGGCACCGGCGGTCGAGGGTGCTGCAAGTGCCACGGTGACGTCCGGTTAGAATTCGACGCTACGCTGGCGGTGAAAATCCGACAGCGTGGGGTCCGGGGCAGCAAATGAGCAGCCCGCGGCCTCGATTTCGCGTTCGCAAGCAGGTTCCGTCCCTCGTGGAACAGCGGTTGCAGGAGAAGCAACCATGACCAGCATCTCGTGCTACGCTGTCCGCCACACCAGCATGGTTCGTCATGCCCTGATTCTTGCGGCGGGACGCGGCCGCCCGGTCGCCGACGCGGAGACGCCCAACTGCCTCTCTGCTGTGGCAGGGGTTCCTTTGATCCTGCGCACGCTGCGTGTGCTGGCCGGCGCGGGTATCCGGCGCGTGGGTATCGTGGTTGGCTGGAGAGGCGATGAGCTTCGCCGGCGCATCGAGGCCCTGTGCGCGTCCGAACGCGGCCTTTCGCCCGAGGTTCTCTTCTTCGACAACCCAGCTTGGGACAAGCCGAACGGATTGTCGGTTCTGGCCGCGCGCTCGTTCGTGACCGAGCGGACTCTGCTGGTGATGGCCGACCAGATCGCGGCGCCGCACCTAGTGTGCGACATGGCCAACTTGTCTGCGGCCGGCGCAGCCACCGTGCTGGCCGTCGATCGGGATCTGTCGCGCGTGTTCGATTTCGACGACGCTACCAAGGTGCGCCTGGCCGCTGTCCAGGGCAGCGAGACCCTGTGCCATGTCGCGTGCATTGGCAAAGATCTGGCAGTCCACGATGCAGTGAGCGCTGGTGTCTTCGTTATGTCACCCTCGCTCATCGCCTGCCTCGACACCTTGGCTGCCTCGGGCCCTCCGTCGCTGACCGAAGGGGTGGCCGAGGCTGCGCGGCGCGGGCTGGTCGAGGCGTACGACGTGGCCGGGGCGGTGTGGCAGGACGTGGATTCGGCGGACATGCGCCAGCATGCGGAATGGCTGCTGCGGGTCTACGGCGATGACCTACGCCACCCGGATGTGCGCGGCACCGCGCGCTCAACCGGCACCGACACGCTGGCCCTGATCGAACGCCTGCTGGCCGAGAAGGATGCTCCTCGCTATACGCTCTTCAATCCAGGGCCCGTGATGACTTCCGCGCGGGTGAAGGCGGCCCTGGTCCACCACGACATCTGCCACCGTGACGAGGACTACTCGGGCGTGGTGCGCCGGCTGCAGCAGAAGCTGCGCCCCGTGTTCGGCGCGTCGCCCGAACATGAGATGTTGCTGGTGACCGGCTCGGGTACGGCAGCCATGGAAATGGCGATCTCGTCGGTGGTGGCGCCAGGCAAGAAGATCCTGATTATCGAAAATGGCGCTTTTGGCGAGCGCCTTGCCGAGATCGCGCAACTTCACCACCTCGAGCATGTTCGGCTCGCTTGCCCGTGGGGCAGCCTGCCTGACCCTGCCGCGGTCGAGGCGACGCTGGCGACTGACCCCACCATCGCCGTGGTGGCCATGATCCACCACGAGACCTCAGTGGGCGTGGTGAATCCGGTGGGTGCCGTCGGCCGGGTGTGCCGGCAGCGCGGCGTGACCCTGGTGGTGGACGCGGTGTCATCCCTGGGCGTCGAGGATCTGGACGTCGTACGCGACAGCGTGGATATCTGCTACTCCTCGGCCAACAAGTGCCTGCACTCCTGCTCGGGCGTGTCGTTCCTGTGCGTGGCACCCACGGTGTGGCCGCGCATCGAATCCATCCCGCCGCGCGTGTACTACTTGGATCTGCGGCGCTATCGCCGGTATCTGACCGAGGTGGCGCAGACGCCATTCACCCCGGCGGTGTCGTCCTTCTTCGCGCTCGAGACCGCGCTGGACGAGTTGTTCGAGCAGGGTGGGGTGGCGGCCCGGCGCGAGACCTACCGCCGGCGCAACCTGCTTATCAGGCGCGTGCTGACCGATCTGGGCTTCCAGTCCCTGACCAACACCGGCCGTGAGTCGCACACCATCTCCACCATGCGTGTGCCTGCCGCGATTGCGGTCGACGAACTGTACGCCCGCCTGAAGGAACGCGGCTTCATCATCTACCGCTGCAAGGGCGCGCTGGGCGCGCACTACGTCCAGATCTCGAACATGGGCGAGCTGCCCGACGCCACCATTGACGCCTTTTTGGGCGCTGTGGCGGACGTGGTGGCCGCGGCCCGCGAGGCAGCGCGAGCCAAAGATCGCGGGCGCCTGCGCTCGGTGTAGCGGGCGGTCTGTGGGTGAGGCGCGGCTCGCTGGGTGCGCGTCTCGTTTCTTGCGCGATCACCAACCCCTACAGGTCGCTGATGTCATTTATTCGACATAGTGAGAAAGATTACATAAGATAGCGCGCAGTAGTGCTGAAATTTTCAGAGCCGGTAACTCAAGGAAAGTCGACCTGTGGAATTCTCTCGTGGAGGCCAGAAAGCCATCTTCGGACATAAAAACATAGCAATGACAACATGTTATGGATGGCAGTGGGTGTACATGTGGTGACCTGTGCTCACATTATACCACAACTATTTAGTGATTAATAGCACAAAAACTTCGTGACAAGAAAACGTTGAATATCTACTATGACTGCATCGTCAGTTTTTCGACACAGGAGCTGCTTCGCGAAAGAGCGAGCAGGGAGAGGAAGAAAGGAAAACATGAGAATCGGCAAGCTGCTTTTCGCCCTGACCACAATCGGTGTTCTGGCAGTGCTCTCCGATGGCCCAGTCGTGGCAGGCAACGCGACGGCGAATCTGAGCGTGAGCACCACGGTCAGTGCAAACTGCACGATCTCGACCGCAGCCGTCGCTTTTCCCGCATACGACCCAATCGTCACGAATGCAAGTGTGAACGACGACGGCACGGGTTCCGTGACCATCACCTGCACCAAGGGCACTGCGGCCACGATCGGCCTCGGCCTCGGCGCGAACGTGTCCGGCAGCCAGATGCGCATGAAGGACGCCACCACGGACTACCTCAACTACGCGCTCTATCAGGACTCGGGCAGAGCGACGGTCTGGGGCAACAGCGGTGCCGGTCTTCTGTCCCCGGTCGCGGCTCCTGACAAGAACCCGCGCACGTTCACCGTCTACGGCCGAATTCCCTCCGCGCAGGACGTTCCCGCGGGCTCGTATACCGACACGGTCGTTGCCACGGTCAACTTCTGATTCTGACCTCAGCCACGATCAGGCAAGGAGCACGCGCGGGGATAAAGAGACATGAGAATCGGCAAGCTGCTTTTTCTCCCGACGACAATAGGCGTTCTCGTAGCGAGTTCTGACAGCTCGGTGGTGGCGGGCAGTGCGACCGCGAATCTTCAGGTCAGTGCCACGGTGAGTGCGAACTGCACGATTTCCACGGCACCGGTTGCTTTCCCTTCCTACGACCCGATTGTCACCCACGCAGGCGCAAACGATGATGGTACGGGTACTGTGACCATCACCTGCACCAAGGGCACCGCGGCCACGATCGGGCTCGGCCTTGGCGGAAACGCATCGGGCAGCCAGCGCAGGATGAAGGACGCCACGACCGACTACCTCAACTACGCGCTCTATCTGGACGCGGCCAGAACAACGGTCTGGGGCAGCGCCAGCCCCAACCTCCTGACCCCGGCCGCGGCTCCTGACAAGACCCCGCGCCCGTTCACGGTCTACGGGCGAATCCCTTCCGCGCAGGACGTTCCTGCCGGCGCGTATACCGACACGGTGGTTGCCACCGTCAACTTCTGAAACTGAATCCTTCCAGGCAAGCCCTGCAAAACAAGAATCGGTGGACCAAGAAAGAGAGGACGAAAGATGAAGATGACGAAACTGTTTCTGTTCCTGGCGTCGATCAGTGCTCTAGTTATTAGCTCCGACGGCTCGGCGTTGGCCGCTGGGTCGGCAACCGGGAGCCTTGGCGTGAGCGTCACGGTCAACAACAACTGCACCATCTCGACTCTCCCGGTCACTTTCGGCGGCTACGACCCGCTTTCAGGGACCGCGGCTGATAGTACCGGGGGTTCCGTGACCATCACCTGCACCAAGGGCGCGACAACCACCATCGGTCTGGACAACGGTGCGAACGCGTCGAGCGGCCAGCGCCGCATGAAGGACGGAACGACGGACTACCTAAACTATTTTCTCTTCTCGGATACCGGCAGGACCACCGCCTGGGGAAACGCTGCTGGAAGCTGGGTCGTCCCGCCTGCGGCTCCCGACAAGACGGCGCGCCCCTACTCGGTGTACGGCCGGATTACCGCTGGGCAGGATGTCCCCGCTGGGACCTACAACGACACCGTGATTGCCACGGTCAACTTCTAGGCTCCGTCAAAGGATTCGCATTCGTCCAGGTGGGGTCCACCGATCGCCCTGGCGCGAGGCAGCCCGGCCTGGCCCTGCCAGGCCGGGCGTTGCCGAGCAGGAGCTTGGATTGAGGCGCTTGCTCCGCTGGGTGGCCTCCCTGAGCAGATGCTAGGATCCCAGGAACCGGACGGAAGGAAAGTCCCGCATGGTACGCAGAACGCCAAGGCCGGTATTGGTTGGGGCTTCGCTGCTCTGCGGCTTGATTGTCGGCGGGCCACAAGCCGCCAGTGCTGCCAGCCAAACAAGCGTTGTCGCGGTTTCCGCCTCGGTCTCCCAGAGTTGCACCATCGGCACCGCTGCGATCGCCTTCTTGCCCTACGATCCGGTGAACGCGAACGCCACCGTTGCCGACGATCAGACCGGTGACATCACCATCCGATGCACCAAGGGCATCAGCGGCATTACGATTGACCTGGGGAACGGCGCGCACAGCACCGGCCAGCAGCGGCGGATGGTCAATTTGGCGTCCTCCGGCATCTTCCTCAACTATGAGGTCTACAAAGAGACAGGCCGCACCAGCGTCTGGGGAGCTGGTGACGGCGGATCCCTTCGTTCCGGCTCGGACCTGGACGGTACGGGCAGTGTTGTGGCTGTGACCATGTACGGCCGCATCCCGCCCGGCCAGCTCTCGGCCCTCGCGGGAACGTACACAGACACCCTGGTTTCGACCATCAACTTCTAGCAAAACCGCGGAATTTCCAAAGCCGCAAAAACCAGCGTATTCTCACCGGCTATGAGGAAAGTCACACTTTCAGCTCTTCTTCTGTCTGGCTGTCTTCTGGGCCTGGGAAGCAGAGCTGACGCGAGTTCGTTCACGGTCAACCCAATCACGGTCGTGCTGTCGGGCAAGGATCAAAGCGCCCTGCTCACCCTGCAGAGTCAGACCAGCGAGGAAATCCGTTTCAAGGTTCTTGTGCAGGAATGGAAGCAGAGTCCGCAAGGAGAGATGCAACTCAAGGACACCAAGGACATCGTCGTCTACCCAGGCCTTCTGACCCTGGCACCCAACGAGGAACGCAAGCTGCGCATTGGCTCGACCGTGCCGGCAGGTGCCGCCGAGCGGAGCTACCGGGTTTTCGTCGAGGAGTTGCCCCCACTCCGGGCGCCTCAGACGGTCAACAAGTCCGAGGTCAAGGTGCTGACCAAGATGGGCGTCCCGATCTTCGTGCGGCCAGGAAAACCCGTGGCTGCGGGGACTGTGGAGGGCATGGGCCTGGCCAAGAGAAAACTCGCTTTCACCGTGAAGAACGCCGGCAACGTTCACTTGCTGCTGCAGTCAGTGCGGGTCAAGGCCCTTGATGCCAAGGGCGCGGCCGTGTTCGAAAAGGATGTCGAAGGCTGGTACGTGCTGGCCGGGGGCACGCGGGCGTGGGAGGTCGAGATCCCGAAAGACGCGTGCGCCAAGTCGAAGGCGCTGGCGGTGGCAGTCGAGTCAGCCGAGGCCAAGTTCAGCGGCCGCATGGAAGTGCCCGAGGCGGGCTGCGGTCCGTGAGCGACTAGTGGATGTGCTGGCCCCCGACACGATACCGGCGGCCTGTATGTTTGGCTGCCGTGGTCGTAGCGGGGTTGGCCAGCTCTGCTCTCGCCCAGCCGCGTTTCTCGGGAGATGTCGACGCGCTGCCCAACTTCCCTGCGGTCACCAGCCCGGCGTCGGCTTCGTCGCCGCGCGAGCCTAGGGACGCGGCCCCAGGGGACACAGCGCCGGACGCTGGGGCGGCGCTTGACCGGCCGGACGGCTCGGGTAGCGCTGAGGCAGGCTCAGAGGGGCAGGCAGATTCTCAGGATACGAGCCCCGTTCTTTCTCAGCCCGACGTCGCGTCGACTGAGGACAAACCGGCCTTCTTGCGCGCCACTGTCAATCAGGTCGACATCGGCGATGTGCTGGTCATCCTGCGAGGGGATGACCTGATCATGAAGGTGACTGATCTGGAGAAAGCGGGGATGCGCGTCGAGGGGGGCAGACGGGAAAGACAAGGCGAGGACAGGCTGGTGTCGCTGCGGTCTTTGGCCCCGAAGGTCACCTTCGTCTTTGACGAGCGAGGTTTGACTCTGACGATCACCGCAGATCCGAAGCTCTTCGGAGTTGTCGTATTTGACCTTCGGGCCAAGCGGCCGGAGGGCATCATCTACGACAGCACCCCCAGCCTGTTCGTCAACTACCGGGTAGGGCGCAGCGACCTTCAGAGCGACTTTCAAAGCCCCGACAGGGCTCGTTGGAACGGGTTCGCAGAGTCCGGGCTCAGCGTCCGTGGCCACTTGCTGTACTCCAGCGGCCAGCTCAATCCCACTGACGGATCGTGGGAGCGGTTGCTCACCAATCTCACGCTCGACTTGCGGGACCGGCTGACAAGCATCGTAATCGGCGACGTGAACGCCACCAGCGACGCCCTGGGCGGGGCAGCCTTGGTGGGCGGGGCGAGCGTGGCACGCAATTTTGGCCTCGACCCCTATTTTGTGTTTCTGCCCACCCAGCAGCTCTCGGGTACAGCCCTGACACCCTCTACCGTCGATGTCTACGTCAACGGCCAACTCGTGCGTCGCGAGACGTTGCCGCCGGGACAGTTCACCATGCAGAACCTGCCGGTGACCAGCGGCAGTGGCCAGACCCAGGTCGTGATCCGGGACGCGTTTGGCGCGACACAGACGGTGATGAGCCCCTACTACCTGGCGCTCGGCACGCTGGCCAAGGGGCTGCAGGATTTCAGCTACAACGTCGGCTTCACGCGGCAGAACTACGGTACGCGGGGTAGCAGCTGGAACTACGGCCAGCCGGCCTTCCTGTTTCGTCACCGTTTCGGCCTGACCAACTGGCTTACCGTCGGGGCTCGCGCTGAAGGGACCCTGCATATGCTCAGCGGCGGCCCCAGTCTGGCCCTGCGCCTGCCGGTAGGAGAGTTGGGGGCAGCCGGGGCCGTGAGCGGCCAGGACCGCTTCGCCGGTGGCGCGGCGCTCCTGTCCTATTCCTATGTCGGGCGCCTTCTCAACTTGCAGGTGGGCGTTCGCTATCAAAGCAAGGAATACGCGACGCTCAACCTGGCGCCTTCCAGCATTCCGCCCCTGAGCGCCTTGCCCTTGGGGGTCATTTCCCCTAGCCACAGGCAGCGTATGGATCTGCTTGCGTCGGTTGCTCGAAACATCGGCAGGGTGGCCAACCTGTCGCTGCAGTACGAGGCGACCGAGTGGCTCGACCAGGGCTGGACCCACCGAATCACTTTCGCCGCCAACCGGACGCTCATGCGCTGGATGTACGCGTTTGCGACGGTGAGCAACATCTACTCGAGCGCGTGGCCAGTCGAGTACGACACCTTCGTAGGACTAAGCTTTGCGCCGGCAGAAAGGGTTACGGCGGGCGCCAGCCGAAGCGACCACTCGGGCGGGTCTTCAGGTCACGGGGGAACCAGCCAGGCCACGCTTCAGCAATCCCTGCCCCTGGGCCCAGGTTTCGGATATCGAGTGGTAGCTTCGCAGGGCGAGAACGCCGTGAACGAAGCCAATGCGCAGTATCAAGGCGCGTACGGCCGAATCGAGGCCGACTATCAGCACCTGGGATGGGGCACCGGAAACGGGGGCCATGCCTCGCTGACCGCAACCGGAGGTCTGGTCCTCATCGGCGGCAGCGCGTATCTCACCCGGCCTGTGCAAGACAGCTACGCCCTCATCCGTGTGCCGGGTGTGGGAGGTGTCCACGGCACGATGAGCAACCAGGTGATGGGAACGACCGACGGCAAAGGGGATCTCTTGATTCCCAGCTTGCTGCACTACTACGGCAACCGCATCGGGATCGACGATAGGGACATCCCTCTCGATCACGACATCGGGGCCACTGAAAGGGTTATCGCGCCACCATATCGCGGCGGGGTGGTGGTGAGCTTCCCGGTCCGGCGGGTTCAGAGCGTTTCGGGGACGGTGGTGATCGAGGATCAGGGTGTCACCACGTTGCCGACCTACGGGCAGATCGTGGTTCTGGTCGACCAACAGCGCGCGGTCTCGCCCCTCGACGAGGCCGGAAACTTCTATCTCGAGAACGTGCCGCCCGGATCGTACTCGGCCGAGGTTCAGTACGCGGCCGGGGTGTGCACACTCCCGCTCGATGTTCCGGCTGTTTCTGCGGCGCTGGTCAACGTGGGGACGATCCGGTGTATTCTTGCCAAGAAGGAGACGAAATGAGCGGCGTACGCTGGTTGGTATCGCTCTCCGTGCTGGGTGCAACGTTGGTCATCGGTGGTCGCTCCGCGTCAGCTCAAAGCTGTACCTTCACAACCACATCGGTGGCCTTCGGGGTCTACAACGTGTTCGACCCGACTCCGCTCGCCTCCACCGGCAGCGCGACGTACCAATGCATTTGGTTGGCACAGCCAAGAACTGTGTACTTAAGCAAGGGCTCTGCACCGAGTAACGAACCGCGGCAGATGGTGAACGGAGCCGCCCGGCTGAGCTACAACCTCTACCTGGACGCCGCACACACCCAGATTTGGGGAGATCCAAACCCGTTCAGCTACAGCGCCAGTGGGTTTGTGTTGTTCCCAAACGTGACTCTGACCGTCTACGCCTTGATCCCGGCCGGCCAGGATGTGCCTACTGGGAGCTACTCGGACAGCGTCGTGGCTACGTTCAACTTCTGAGTGCCCAGGGGCTGGTGGCTTGGATGGGCTGCGGCCGGGTTGTTGTCGGCCGGGTGACTGCCCAGCAGCTCCATTCTCGCCGGCTGGCCGACTATGATAGCGCAGCGAAGGCCAAAATAGTAAACAATTCATATGGTTGGGATTCATGAGGCGCCGGCACGGAAGCTGCTATTACTGTGGGCGTGGTTACATGTTTTTCGCGACAAGCTCCCCGCGCCCAAAAGGCAGTGAGGCGGTGGCTTTGTCTCGCGTCCCTGGTGCTTTTAGGCACCACCGCTGCCCTTCCTTCGCGAGTCGCGTTTGCAGGTTCGCGCAGCTCGCTGGTGTTCGTGTCCGTTCAAGTGGTTCAGAGCTGCCGCGTTGATGCGGTTGGGAGTCAGACCGGCAATGGCGTGAACCTGAATATGCTCTGCAATTCGGCGGCTAGGCCAAACGTCGGGCTGGCAGGACAGTCGACCGCGGCGCCTGCCCAGATGTCAACGACTGTCACGGGCGCTCGTGCTGTGAGCACCGTCAGCCTCACGCCGACCGGATCAGGGGCTGAACAGCAGATGCTGCGCATCGACTTCTAGTTTCCTGCGTTCTGCGCTTGACACGGGAACCGCAGCCCTATATCACTCTTACGTAAACGTAAGGGTTTGATTGTGACAAACGAATTCAGCGCAGAATCGCTATCCCTACTCAAAGTTGGTGATATAGCGCGTCGAACGGGAAAGACCGTCCGAGCCATACACCTCTATGAGGAGCTGGGTCTGCTCAATCCAGCGGTGCGGTCCAAGGGCGGCTTCCGCATGTACCGGGGTGACGGGGTCAAGCGCATCGAGTGGATCCAGAAGCTGCAGGACATGGGTTTCTCGCTGACCGAGATCAAGGTCTTTCTGCGCGTCTGGGGGGAGAGCGCCACCGCGCCCAAGGCCATGGCCACGGTGCGCGAGATCTTCACCGACAAGCTGCGGGAAACGCGCGAAACCATCGCCCGCTTGACCCGCCTGGCTGACGAGCTTTCCGAAAGCCTGGCCTTCCTCGAAGGTTGCCGTTCTTGCGATCAGAGCCAGCACCAGCGCGAGTGTGGCGGCTGCGGCCGATCCGGCCCGGATCACGAGGTTCCCCTGCTGGTGGACGGAATCGCCAAACGCTGAACCATGACCCCAAAACTTCCCATCTATATGGACAATCACGCGACCACCCCGGTGGATCCGAGGGTGCTTGACGCCATGTTGCCTTACTTCCGCGAGGAGTTTGGCAACGCCGCCAGCCGGTCGCATGTCTTCGGCTGGAACGCAGAGCGGGCGGTGGAACAGGCGCGCGAGCAGGTGGCGGCGGTGATTGGCGCCTCGGGCCGGGAGATCGTCTGGACGTCGGGAGCCACGGAATCGGACAACCTGGCCATCAAGGGCGCGGCCGAGTTCTATCGCGACCGGGGCAACCACATCGTTACCGCAGTGACCGAGCACAAGGCTGTGCTCGACACCTGCAAGCGGCTGGAAAAGTCAGGCTTCCAGGTGACCTACCTGCCTGTCGAACGCGACGGCCGTGTGAACCCACAGGCCGTGGCCGACGCGCTGACCGACCGGACGACCGTGGTTTCCATCATGTTGGCCAACAACGAGGTGGGCACCATCAATCCGGTGGCCGAAATCGGCCAGATGGTCAAGGCCCGCGGGGCGGTGTTTCACATCGATGCGGTCCAGGGCGTGGGCAAGATCCCCTTCGATGTTACAACCACGCACGCCGATCTAGTCTCCCTGTCGGCACACAAGATGTACGGCCCCAAGGGCGTGGGCGCGCTCTACGTGCGGCGCAAGCCGCGTGTGCGCATCACCCCCATCATCGACGGGGGCGGCCACGAGCGCGGCATGCGCTCGGGCACGCTGAACGTGCCGGGTATCGTAGGATTCGGCAAGGCCGCGGAGATCAGCGCGGCTGAAATGCCAGAGGAAAGCAAGCGGCTGCTGGCGCTGCGCGAGCGGTTGCGCTTGGGCATCGAGGCGCGGGTCCCCAACACCGTGTTGAACGGATCGCTCGAGTACCGGCTGCCAGGCAGCTTGAACATGAGCTTTGCCTACGTGGAAGGCGAGGCCCTGATGATGGCTCTCAAGGACGTCGCGGTGTCGTCGGGCTCGGCTTGCACGTCGGCTTCGTTGGAGCCTTCCTACGTGTTGCGGGCCATGGGCGTGCCGGTGGAAATGGCGCACACCTCAATTCGATTCGGTCTCGGCCGATTCAATACTGAGGAGGAAGTCGACTACGTGATCGACCTGGTGACGCAAAAGGTTAAAAAGCTCCGCGAGATGTCGCCTTTGTGGGAGATGGCGCAATCCGGAGTCGATATCAAGAGCATCCAATGGGCAGGACAGCGGTAGTACTAGAGGAAATGCATCATGGCGTATAGCGGTAAAGTCATCGACCACTACGAGAACCCGCGCAACGTGGGCAGTCTGGACAAGGACGCGCCCAACGTGGGGACCGGACTGGTGGGGGCGCCGGCCTGTGGCGACGTGATGAAGCTGCAGATCCAGGTGAGCAACGCGGGTGTCATCGAGGACGCCAAGTTCAAGACCTTCGGCTGTGGCTCGGCCATTGCCTCGTCGTCACTGGCCACCGAGTGGATCAAGGGCATGACGCTGGATCAGGCCATGTCGGTCAGGAACACGCAGATCGTCCAGGAGTTGGACCTGCCCCCGGTCAAGATTCACTGTTCCGTGCTGGCCGAGGACGCCATCAAGAGCGCGATCGCTGACTATCGCAAGAAGCAGCGCAGATCGCAGGCACAGGCAAGTCTAGGAGAAGGCTGACATTGTCTATCGAAGTCACAGAACGAGCGGTGGAGGAGATTTGCAAGGCCGCGTCCAAACGGCCGTCCCCGCCCAAGGGCCTGCGGGTGGGCATTCGCGGGGGTGGTTGCACGGGGTTTTCGTATCTGTTCGAGTGGTCGGACACGGAGGCGCGTGTCGAGGACAAGGTGCTGGAGTTCGCAGGCGGCCAGGTCAAGGTCTTCATCGACCCGAAGAGCTACCTGTTTCTTGATGGATCGACGCTCGACTATGCCAGCAGCATGATGGCCCGCGGGTTCAAGTGGACCAATCCGAACGTAAAGGGAACCTGCGGTTGCGGCGAGAGTGTGCAATTCTAGTTCCCAGCCATGATCTGCTGGTCTTGTGAGAAGAACGCCGGTGGCGGCATGTTGTGCGTCGGGTGCGGGGCCGTGCAGCCGCCCGATCGGACCGCTGACCATTTTCACGTGTTCGGCTTGCCGCGGAGGTTCGACCTGGACGTCGCGGATCTCGAACAGCGCTACAAGGAGATGACCAAGGTTCTGCACCCGGACAGGTTCGCACGCGCAGATGGTCGAGCGCGGCGCGCGTCCTTGGAGCGCTCTGTGCAGCTCAATCTCGCGTGGCGAACCCTGTCCCAGCCAGTGGCTCGCGCTGAGTATCTACTGTCGTTGGAGGGCATCGATCTAGGCGAGCGCACGGGAAGCAAGCAGCAGGAGGAGGATGGAAACTACGCAACGCAGCGCGTCGATACGGCATTGCTGGTCGAGGTGATGGAGCTGCGCGAGGCGCTGGCCGAGGCGCGTGGCCATGGCGATCGCGCGAAGGCTGCCGCCTTGGTCGCCGGCGTGCAAGCCCATCACGACAGGGAAATGGCCGAGGTGGCCGCGGGTTTTGCCGCCAGGCAGCCCAACCTTCCCGCCATCGCCGCACACTTGGTGGCCGCGCGCTACTACCGGCGTTTTCTCGAGGAGGTGCAGGCCGATCGGGAACGGGAAGAAGTGCAGGGCAAGTAGGCGACAGAATGTGCCATGCCGGTAGACGCACTCTTCGATATCTCTGAGCCGGGCGAGGCGCAGACCAAGGAGGTTTGCAAAGGGCGCGCGGTGGGCATCGACCTCGGCACCACCAATTCGTTGGTGGCCGTGGTGCAAGCTGGTCAGCCCATCTGCCTGTGCGACGAACACGGCTCGCTGCTGCCGTCGGTGGTGCACTATGCGGCCGATGGCAGCGTGGTGGTGGGCCAGGCGGCACGCGGGTTGGCTGCCCGGGCGCCGCAGGACACCATTGCCTCGGTCAAACGATTCATGGGCCGTGGGCCTCATGACGCCGAGGCCACGCGCCGGCTGACGCCGTACCAGTTCGTCGCTGGAGGCGACGACGAGGCGGTGCTTCGTTTTTCGCTGCTGGGCGGCCGGCGCGCGGTCACGCCGGTGGAAGTCTCAGCCGAGATCTTGCGCGTTCTCAAGACGCGTGCCGAGGCCGCGCTGGGTGGTGAGCTGGACGGCGCGGTGATCACCGTGCCGGCCTACTTCGACGACGGGCAGCGACAGGCCACGCGCGACGCGGGTCGCTTGGCGGGGCTCGATGTCATGCGGCTGCTCAACGAGCCCACAGCCGCGGCCTTGGCCTATGGCCTGGACAAGAAGGCCGAGGGAACCTTTGCCGTGTTCGACCTCGGGGGCGGCACGTTCGACATATCGGTCCTGAAGTTGGAAGGAGGCGTGTTCGAGGTCAAGTCCACGGGTGGCGACTCGGCCTTGGGCGGCGACGACCTTGATCGCGCCCTTGCGGCGCATGTGCTGCGGCAGATGGGCTTGCCCGAGGATGCGGCCGGCGACCGCACCCTGACCCGCCGCGTGCTGGATGCGGCGCGGGATGCGAAAGAGGCATTGACCAAGCTCACCGCGATCGAAGTTGTCGTCGAGCGCCGGCCGGGCAACATCTGGCGTGGGGTGCTCACGCGCGAGGAGCTGGACACCGTGGTGAGGCCGGTCCTGGATCGGTGCGAGCCCCCTGTGCGCCGGGCGCTGCGCGACGCCGGCCTGGAAGCGAAGCAGCTTTCTGGCGTGATCCTGGTGGGTGGCGCCACCCGCATGCCCATCGTGCGGCGAATGGTCGTCACGCTCTTCGGGCGCGAACCCCTGGCTGACATCGATCCCGACGAGGTGGTCGCCCTGGGCGCCGCTGTGCAGGCCGACCTGCTGGCGGGCAACGCGCGCAAGGATGTGGTTCTGATGGATGTGGTGCCGCTCTCGCTGGGCCTGGAGATGATGGGCGGGGTGGCGGAGAAGTTGATCCATCGCAACACCACCGTCCCTTGCGGCGCGGTACAAACCTTCACCACTTACGCCGACAACCAGACCGGTTTCGATCTGCACGTGGTGCAGGGCGAGCGCGAATTGGTGGCGGACTGCCGCTCCCTGGCGCGTTTCAAGCTGACTGGGATCCCGCCCATGCCGGCGGGCATGGCGCGCCTGCAAGTCACCTTTCTGGTCGATGCCGACGGCCTTCTCGGCGTGTCGGCGCGCGAAGAGACAACCGGCAAGGAATCGTCCATCCGGGTGAGGCCGAGTTATGGCCTAACCGACGACGAAGTTGAGCGCATGATTCGCGACTCCTTCGCCCACGCCGAGCAGGACGTGAGCGAGCGCCTGCTGGTGGTGGAGCGCGTGGAGGCCGACCGCATCCTGCAGGCGACGCGCGTGGCCTTGGACGCATCCGCCGATCTTTTAGTCGCGGGCGAGCGGCCGGCCATTGAGGCGGCCATGGTCGAACTCGAGAAGCGCAAGGTGGGTCGCGACCACCTGGCCATCCGAGCCGCGATTGCTGCACTCGACGCGGCTTCTAAGGACTTTGCCACCCGTCGCATGAACCAGGCGCTGCAGCAGGGGCTGCGCGGTCAGGACATCGGCGCGGTGGAAAGTAAGGTGGGCAAGTAGAACATGCCCAGGGTTCGCTTCGAGCCTGACGGAATCGAAGTCGAGGTCAAGCTGGGCACGACGATTCTTGAGGCGGCGGAACAGGCAGGGGCGCAGCTCGGGTCGGCGTGCGGTGGCGTGTGCGCCTGCGCGACCTGCCACGTCTACGTCAGCGAGGGGCTGGACGGCTTGTCAGGGATGGACGAGTGCGAAGAAGACATCCTGGACAAGGCGTTTGACGTACGTCGCAACTCGCGCCTCGCCTGCCAGGCCCGCCTGCAGAGCGAGGGCCGCACCGTCGTCACCATCAGCGGCGCGAGCCGCCAGACCTTCTTCGACGAGCACCCGGAACTGCGGGCCCGGCAGTGCTAGCGCAAGACCACCACCTTGGCCCGATGGCCTGGAATCGAGGCCAGGGCTCGGTCTCTGGTCAGCAGCGGCGCGCGAAGTCCTTCGGCGAGCACCAGGTAGAGGGCATCGTAGATCGTCGTATTGTGGCGAAGGTCGAATGCCCGAGCCAGCAAGGGACCGTGTGCGAATCGCTGAATGGGCAACGCCGCCAGGTCATCGAGGGCATCTCGCGCGCGCGGTGCAGACAGGGCGCGGCTTGCAACCAGCCGCCGCAGCACCTGGCCGACCTCGGCATCGAGCAAGTGAGGCGCGGAAAGCGGTCCTGTGTCTGCGATCAGGTGTTCGATAGCTGCGGCGTGAGGTTCCATGCCCAGAAGCAGGTCAACCGCCGCCGAGGCGTCAATCACCATCACCGGCGGGCTTCACGCTCCGCCCGCACCAGCGCGGCAGAGTCGATGGGCTGAACCGGCCGGCGCCGCCTGCGAATTCGGTCGACCACCTCGTCGAGCGTGGGACGATTTGCAATCGCGCTGACCTCACGCAGAAGAAACTCCGACAGAGCCATGCCTGACTGGGTGGCACGAACCTTCAATTTGCGGTGAATATCGTCCGGCACATGCCGGATTTGCACCATGACAGCCATGTTCAGAGCATGTGAGCATGTGCCGCACATGTCAAGGTCGGGGGACAACCGCCGTTCGGCGATCGCTGCAAGACATCGTGGCCGGTTGTGCAAGGGCCACCGCAGGTCGCCCCTACTCGTCTTCTTCTGCCGCGACTTTGGCCTCGGCGACCACCTTGTCCATCAGGTTGCTGGGCAGCTCGTCGTAGTGAGAGAATTCGAGGGCGAACGAGCCACGGCCGCCGGTCATCGAGCGCAGGTCCGACGAGTACTTGAGGGTTTCGGACATGGGCACCAGCGCACGGATGACTTGTTGCTTGCCCTCGGATTCCATGCCCTCGACCCGACCACGGCGCTGGTTGAGATCGCCGATCACGTCGCCCATGCAGTCGTCCGGACAGGTGACCTGAATTCTCATGATGGGTTCGAGCAGGCACGGCTTGGCCAGCTTGAAGGCCGCTTGGAAGCCCTTGGAACCCGCGATCTCGAAGGAGCGCGAGTCCGAGTCCACGTCATGGTATTTGCCGTCGAACAGACGCACTTTCACGTCGGTCACGCGATAGCCGGCGATGACCCCTCTGGCCATGCGGGTGCGCATCCCTTTTTCGATGGCTGGGATGAACTGGCGGGGGACGGCGCCGCCCACAATGGCGTCCTCGAACTCGAAGCCGCTTCCGCGGGGCAAAGGCGAGATATCGATGTAGCACACCCCGAACTGACCGCGGCCGCCGGTCTGCTTCTTGTGCTTGCCTTCGACGTTCTTGGCTGTGCCTTTGATGGTTTCGAGGTACGGAATCTTGGGCGGCAACAGGTCCACTTCGACGCCCATGCGGTGCAAGCGATCGACGGTGGCCTCGATGTGCAGTTGCCCGGTGCCACCGAGCAAGATCGCCTTGGATTGCGCGTCGTGGATGACCTTGATGGCCACGTCCGAGTCGATGATCTCATTCAGCTTGACCGCAACCTTGTCCTCGTCGCCCTTGGACTTGGGCTGCAGCGCATAGGTGATGAGCGGCGCGGGAATGACCGGCCTGGGCAGGGCGAAGGGCGCCCGTTCGTCGGCCAGCGTATCGCCCGTCTTGGTGGTCTTCAGCTTGGCCACGGCGACGATATCGCCTGCGAAGGCCTCGGCGACCTGGTCGCGCGCCTTGCCCTGCAGAACGTAGAGTTGCCCCAGGCGCTCTTTGGAATCGTGGTTGACCGAAATCAACGTAGCATCGCCCGTCAGCTTTCCCGAAAGCACCCGCATGATGGACAGGCGGCCGATGTCCGAGGTGCAGGTCTTCCACACGTAGGCGGCCACGGGTGCCGCGGGATCGGCGGCGCGCTCGGCGGGCTCGTCGCCCATCTTGCCCTTCCAGGCCGGCCGGTCAGTCGGCGCGGGGAAGCATTCGACGATGAAATCGAGAAGGGGTTGGATGCCAAGGCACAGGCCGGGCGCGGCGGCCAACACCGGCACGACGGCCTGGCGCCGCACACCCGCGACCAGACCTCGGCGCGCTTCTTCGTCGGTCAGGGTGCCGGCTTCCAGATACTTTTCCACCAGGGCATCGTCGGCCGAGGCGATGGCTTCCAGGAGGACCTCGCGCGCCTTCTTGGCCGCGTCGACCATGTCGGCTGGAATTTCGCCCTCTTTGACTTCGCGGCCCTCGCCCGAAAAGCGGAGCGCCTTCATGGAGAGCAGATCCACCACGCCCGCGAAGTTGGACTCCTGGCCAATGGGGAGCTGCAGCGCCACGGCCTTGTTGGAAAGCGTCTCGCGCACGTCATCGAGCGCCCGCTGGAAATCGGCGCGCTCGCGGTCCAGCTTGGAGATGAGCACGCAGCGGGGCAGCCCGAGCTCGTCGCACATGGCCCACGTCCGCTCGGTGTAGACCTGCACGCCGTCAGAGGCGGCCACCACCACCACGGCCGCATCCGCGACATCGAGCGTGATGCGCGTGTCGACCAAGAAGTTCCCATTGCCCGACGTGTCAAGGATGTTGATCTTGTTCTTCTTCCACTCCACGTGGCCGGCGGCGGCAAAGATGCTGGTCTTGCGTTTCTGCTCCTCGGGCTCGAAGTCGAAGTTCGACGTGTCGTCGTCCACACGGCCCAGCCGCTGGGTCGACTTGGTCGAGAAAAGGATTGCCTCGCCCAGCGTGGTTTTGCCGGCGCCGCCATGGCCGACCAGTGCAACGTTTCGAATCTCGTTCGCCGCGTAACTCTTCATGCATTGCCCCTTCAGATGAACCGGGATCGCCCCACCGACCTCACCGAAGTCTGGCGCTTATAAATCACCTGACTACGGAAGTCGAGGTGGTCATTTGCACCAGGCGCGAGGGGGACGCAGCGCGATGCTGGGTCAGTGGTGTCGGCCGGTCAGTTCTGGCTGGGATCCAGGACGCGGCCCATGAAGAGGATGGCGCCGGTGGGCTGGTCGCGCAGGAAGTAGAGGAAGGGACGGTTCGCGTTGACGACTAGGTCGGGCGGGGGAGGCAGGCTGACCGTCTTCATCACGACGCCCGTGGCGGCCGCCGCCTCGGTGCCCTTTTCCGCGACATCGATGAAAGCCTTGTGGAACACGTCTGCGATGTAGAGGTTCCGGGTGCCATCCATGCCCGAAAAGTCGGCGATACCAGACAGGAAGGCCGACGGCATGCCGAGAGTCTTGAGGAGTTCGTTCAGCTTCGTACCGGTCTCGACCTTGAACCGCGGAAGGGCAACCGAAACGTGTTGGCCGGTCAGCCCGGCCACCAGAGCACCCAGCGCCGTCGCATCCAGCGACGATTCGACCTGGCTGAACTTGCCCGCATCCGGCACCACCACCAGGAGCGAAAGATTCTTGTCGGCGTAGGGCAGGGACGCGGCAACGAAGTTCGTACCTTGCATGGCCGGGAGGGCGAAGAGATCTGCGTCCATGAATTTCACGGTCACGCCGCTGCCGTCGAGGAGTGTGAACGAGCCGTCGTAGGTGTCGTTCGGGTCAAAGGGTGTGTTCCATGCAGCATTGAAGTAGACCGCATTGGTCAAAACCAGAGCGGTCGAGCTGTCGATGGAATTAGGTGGCAGCAGATCCTGGATCTTGTTCTCGGTCTGGTCGGCTACCCATGTGTTGATGGTCAGACGCGATGGCTCTGGCGCATCGAGGAAGTCGAGCAGGTTCACGCCGGCGCCGTAGTTCGCGGCCAGGGTGTCGAGGAAGTCGGACCTGAAAGCGTAGGTTTTCTCGGCCCACGCCGCGTTGACGATGTGGAGGCGCATGGGCCCGCCATCTGCGCCGAGCTTGCCCTGACCGCGCGAGGCCAGGGCCTGGTCCAGGGCATTGAACGCCGGGTGCAGCTGCGCGGGCGGCAAGGTGAAGTGAAGCGCCTGGGCCATCTCCGTCGCGGTGCTGCCCGCCGCGCCGGCGTAGGTCATCGCAAGGGCGATGGAGATGCTGGCCGGTGAAAAGATCAGATTGGTGTTGGTGGCGATGAGCTGCTTGTAGGCGGCAAAGGCAAAGGCGGCGTTGTCGGAAGCCAGGGTAGTGCTGTCGGCGGACGGCACCTGTGGATCGGCGATGCGCTGGATCAAAGACATGGCGGTGCTGACTTGCGGGGCAGGTGCAGCGTCGGCTACCGCGACGCTGTCCGGCGGCAAGGAGGCGTCGCCGCCGGTGCTATTGGGAGTGGATCCGGCGTTGCCTGAACCACAGCCAGCAAGTGCGGCGCAAGAGAAAGCGGAGAGAACGAGGGTAGCTGGAATCGAGCGAGTCATGGGAGCCTCCGGGTTGGCTGCGAAGGTTCTCAGCAAGTTTGGGGCCAAGGCCCAGTGGGCCCCCTGGACCTGCGAATACGCCAATGCGTGGCTTCGATCCCTCAGAAATCTGAGGCATCGCCGGCGCTTCGGTCGCAGAGAGGGCGATTGACGCAGTGGGAAATGGAAAAGACTGCGGCAGCTATTGGGCAGAGGTCAGCAGCGACGCGGCATCCTGTGGCGGCTTCCGGCATCAAACAAAACGAATGAGGACCGAACCCGCAGCAACGGCGCTTTCCCAGGGTCAGCCCCTGACTCCCGAGGAGGTCACGCTTGCGCGGATTTCTTGGCCACGATAGTAAAAGCGACAACGTTCACGCATAGGAGAGCAACATGGCAGACCTACGAACTACCTACATGGGTGTCCCTCTCGCCAATCCGATCGTGGTGGGATCCTGTTCACTGTCGAAGTCGATCGACAGCATCAAAAGACTCGAACAGGCGGGGGCTGGCGGCCTGGTGGTGAAGTCGCTCTTTGAAGAGCAGATCCAGTTGGAGGAGGAAGAGTTTCGTACCCGCTTGGGGGAACTTGAGCCCGGGTTCGCCGAAGCGGTCAGCATGTTTCCCAAGATGGAGTACGGCGGGCCCAAGCAGCACCTATACTGGGTCGAGCAGGCGCGCAAGGCGGTCAAGATGCCCATCTTTGCCAGCCTCAATTGTGTCAGTCGAGTGACTTGGGGTGACTACGCGAAGCAACTCGAAGGCACCGGCGTGAAAGGGCTCGAGCTCAATTTCTACTCGCCGGCCATCGACCCGGAGATTGCTGCCTCCGACATCGAACGACGAGAGATTTCGATACTGGAGGGCGTGCGGGCGGCGGTCAAGATCCCCATCGCAGTTAAGCTTCATCCCCACTACACCAGCCTGATCAACGTGGTGTCCCGCATGGAGACCGCTGGGGCCAACGCCTTCGTGCTCTTCAACCGCTTGCTCCAGCCTGACATCGATGTCGACAGCCTGACCCGGCATTCCTCGGTCAGCCTGAGCGCGCCGGGCGAGTCGTTGCTTCCGTTGCGCTGGATTGCCCTCCTGCACAACCGGGTCCAGGCCGACCTGATCGCGACCACCGGAATATGGACCGGGCGTGATGTGGCCAAGATGGTGTTGGTGGGCGCCAAGGCGGTCCAGGTGGTCAGCGTGCTCTATCGCGAGCAAGCCGGCCACATTCAGAAGATGCTCGGCGAGCTGGCGGGCTGGATGGACGAACACAAGTTCGCCAACCTGGATGCCTTCCGCGGCAAGCTAGGGCAGAAGCAGGGCATCGACGCGTGGTCCTTTGCGCGCGGCCAGTACATCAAGGCGCTGGTGGGCGTGGACTAGCCGGAGCCTGCTGGGAAATCCTGGGCCGCCCGAAGGGCCGGCGCGCGGGTCGCGGCTCGCGGGCCGCGTGTGCGAGTGCGTGGGCGTGTCCGTGTGGGGTACGCGGGAGGCGGAAGGCGTAGGGTGAGGGCGTGAGCGGTTCGGGTGCCGCGGGGCGCGCACCCCTGGGGGGCTTCGGGACGGACAGCCCACCCTGCCCACCCCTCGCGCTTCGCGCTCGCCCGTCGCGCTCACGCAAGCCGCCCACGCAGGCCGCGTTCCGCGGGCCGCTCACGCTACCGCTACCGCTCACGCTGGCCGAGCTGCGCTGAACCGGAAGGCCGATCGCCCATGTGAGCACGGCACACAGGCGATCGAGCAGGGCCCGCAAGGTCAGGATCCGACTCTCGGGGCGAGGTTGAGTGCAAGCACGCCCTCGCCGGCCGGCGGGTGTTGGTGCTTGGCGCAGTTCGAGCTGGAAGTGCAGGCAATCATGGCATACAATGCAGGCATGCAGTACACGCTACGAAGGATCCCCAAGCAGCTTGATGCGGAGGTTCGCCGGCGAGCGCACGAGGAGCGCAAGAGCATGAATCGGGCGCTGCTGGAGGCGCTGGCGCGTGGAGTGGGCCTGCAGGGCGAAGCCCAGCGCCAGCGCGACCTCAGCGATATTGCCGGGACCTGGAAGAAGGATGCAGTGTTCGATCGGGCCATCGCGGAACAGGACGAAGTCGACGAGGCGCTCTGGAAGTGAGAGTTGCTCTCGATACCAACGGCTACGTCGATTTCTGTCGCGGCAAAGCGGAAACCGTCGACCTTCTCGAGAAGGCGGACTCGATTCACCTACCTTTCGTGGTTCTGGCCGAGCTTCGGGCCGGCTTTGCCGTGGGCCGGCGTGGATCCGAAAATGAACGGGTGCTGGGCTTGTTTCTCTGCAAACCTGGGGTTCAGGTGCTCTATGCCGACGATCAGACAACCCACCTGTACGCGTCCCTATACCGTCAGCTCCGCCGGCAGGGCACGCCTATTCCCACCAACGACATATGGATCGCGGCCCTCGTGCTCCAGCACGGTCTGACCCTGCACGCCCGCGATCGGCACTTCGACCACCTGCCGCAACTCCTGCGCAGGTAGCGGCGGAGGGCTCTTGGCCAGCCCAAACGCGGTGGGTGGCAGATCTCACTCTGGTACTCTGCGTGGTGGCGGTTCGCTACGCTACCCGTTTGTGGAAACGTAGACTGGCCACAGTCAGCAAAGCCAGGCCGAAGCCAAGCAACGCCAGTAGGCGCCACCAAATATCGACCAAGCCGGCTCCCTTGAGCAGCACCGCGCGCAGCACTTCGATGTAGTAACGAACGGGATTGAAGGTGGTCACGACCTGCAACCAGAAGGGCATGGCGCGAATGGGGGTCATCACGCCGGAAAGCAGGATAGCCGGCATGGCAAAGAGAAAGCCGGCCAGAAAGGCCTGCTGTTGGGTGCGACTGACTGTGGAGATCAACAGGCCGATTCCCAGCGTGCACAGGACGTAGAGCACGGTTCCCGTTGCCACGAGTGCCAGGCTGCCGTGCAGGGGGACGCCGAAGATCCATACCCCGGCGGTCAGCACCAGCAAGACGTCAAAGCAGCCGATAACCAGAAAGGGCGTCATCTTGCCGACCAGCAGGAAGAGCGGCCGGATGGGCGTGACCAGCACCTGTTCCAGCGTGCCCATCTCACGCTCGCGCGCAAGCCCCATCGCGGTGACCAAGGTCGTTGTGATGACCAGCAGGATGGTCATCACCCCGGGGATCATGTAGGGCGGTGTCTTCAGGCTGGGGTTGAACCAGATGCGCGGCGTGGCCCGAATCAGTGGCGGCGGCGCAATCCCGTGCGCCGCGAGGCGCTCCTTCACCATCGACTCGGCGGCCTCTCCGAAGTAGCGCGAAGCGGCCCCTGCCACGACCACAGCGCGGTTGGGATCGCCGCCGTCGAGGATGACCTGCACCTCGGCCGCGCGCTGGGCGGCAAAGGCGCGCGCCAAGCCCTCGGGCAACACCAAGGCGGCGGCCGCGTCGCCGGTCTGCAGTTTGCGCTGAACCGCTCCCAGCTCGGTGGTGTGGCCGGCGTCGCGCAGGGTTCCGTCGGCCAGCAGCCGGCGAATATGCTCACGGCTTTGCGCGCTGGCGTCGTGGTCCACCACCAAGGTGGGCACGTGGTCGAACTGGAAATCGACTGCGAAGCCGAAAACCACGGTCTGCAACAGCGGCGCGACGATGAGCATGAACATGATGCGCCGGTCGCGGACCGTCTGACGGATCTCCTTGCGCACGACTGCGCGCAATTGCACCGACCAGCGCGGGCTTGTGATCATGCGAGTTTCCGCCGAAAGCGCGTGGTGGCCAGGGCAAGAATGGCCAGGGCAAAGATCGTCAGCGCGACGAGATCGGTCCAGAGAATCGACAAACCACTGCCTTTGAGCATGATTCCGCGCATGGCGTGCACGAAATAGCGTGCCGGGATAACCGATGACAGGGCCTGCAAGATGCGCGGCATGTTCTCGATGGGCACCAGCATTCCCGACAGCAACAACGACGGCAGCAGCGACGACAGCGCGCCCGCTTGCGTGGCCACCAGCTGACTGCGCGCCACCACCGAGATGAATAGGCCCTGGCCCAACATCCCGGCGAGAAAGAGAAAGCCGACGAAGAAGAGCAGCGCCACGCTGCCGCGAATGGGCACATCGAAGATCACCGCGCCGACCGCGACCACCAGAAGGAGCTGCAGCATGCCGAGGCCGAGATAGGGCAGAAGCTTGCCGAGCACGATCTCCAGGCGACCCACCGGCGAGGCAAAAAGCTGTTCCATGGATCCGCGTTCCCACTCGCCGGAGACCGTGAGCGCGGTCAGCAGCACGGCGGCAATGGCGAGCAGATACACGGCCAGGCCGGGGACCATGAACAGGGCCGAGCGGGCCTCGGGGTTGAATAAGGTGAACACTTTCACCTGAAGGGGCGGCTCGGCGGCAAGGTCGATGCGGCGCAGGCTCTCCGCGCGCACCAAGCCGTCGATCTTGGCCAGGATCTGATTGGCTACCACCCCGTCAGCCCCGTCGACGATGAGCTGGACTTCGCCGTCGCGGCCGGCGGCAAGGTCGCGTTGGTAGTCCGCGGGAATGGCCAATGCGGCCAGGGCTTGGCCCCTGCGAATCATGCGCAGGGCGGTGGCCTCATCGCTGTCGGCCGCGATGACGAACTCGTGGCCCGCGCTTACCGCGCGAACCAGGGCGCGCGAGGCCACGCTGCGATCGCCGTCGAGCACCACCAAGGGGATCCGGTCCATGTCGAAACTGACGCCAAAACCGAAGATGAGCAGCATGACTACCGGCATGGCCAGCGCCATGTACAGGGTGCGCGGATCACGACGGATGTGCATGACTTCCTTGGAAGCCATGGCGCCCACCCGAACCAGAAAGCGCATTGGTCTAGTCATGGCGCACCTCGCGGGGTCGGGCCACCACCGCCAAGAACACGTCTTCCAACGTCGGCTCGCCGGACTCGACTTCCACAGCTTGCGCGCCCGCGCTGGCAAGGGCTTGCGCGACCGAGTCCGCGTTCCAGTTTTCGGCCGCCACTTGCAGGTGCAGTCCGGCGCCAAAGGGCTCGACCGCGATGATGCCGGGGCGGCTGCGCAGGCTAGCCGCGGCCGAGGCCAGGTTACGACCGCGCACCGAGAGCACCCGGCCGGGGACGTAGCGGCGCTTGAGCGCGGCGGGCGTGTCGAGTGCCACCAGGCGGCCGTCCACCATGAGGCCGATACGGCCGCAGTATTCGGCCTCGTCGAGGTAGTGGGTGGTGACGAAGATGGTGGTGCCTTCGCGAGCGAGACGGCGAATGAGGCGCCAGAAGTGGCGGCGGCTGACCGGATCCACGCCAGCGGTGGGCTCGTCGAGAAACAGCACCGCCGGCCGGTGCAGGATGGCGCAGCCCAAAGCCAAACGCTGCCGGATGCCGCCCGGGAGCGAGCCGGTGATCGCGTCGCGTTCGTGTTCCAGGTCGCACAAGCGCAGAACTTCGTCGGCGCGGGCCGCGAAGTCTGGCCCGGAAAGCCCGTAGGCCCCGCCGAAGAAGTCGAGGTTGTCACGCACCGGCAGATCCAGATAGAGCGAGAACTTCTGCGACATGTAGCCGATGGATGCCTTGACCGACTCGGGGGCGGTCTTCACGTCGAAGCCGGCCACGCGTGCCTCGCCCGCCGTCGGGGCGAGCAGCCCGCACAACATGCGGATGGTGGTGGACTTGCCGGCCCCGTTGGCGCCCAGGTAGCCGAAGATTTCGCCGCGGGCCGCCGAGAACGACACGTCGTCCACCGCCAGGAACGATCCGAATCGCCGCGAGAGGTGGACCGCTTCGATGGACAGCTCGCTCATGCGGCCTCCTGGCGTACGCGCGCCAAGAACAGATCTTCGAAATTGGGCGCGACCGGACGAAGCGAAGCAGCCAGGGGCGCGAGGGCCCCGGCCACGGTGCCGGCCGATCCGCGGGCCACCGCGATTCGCAGGGTCGCGCCGGCGGGCGAGGCGGCGTGCACCTCGGCCAGGCTGGCCAGCCCCTGGTCGACTTGCTCGCGCTCGCCGCCCTCGACCTCGTAGGTCTCGTCCTCGAAGGTGGCGAGCAGGGCGCGCGGCTCACCGGCCAGCAGGAGCCGACCGTGATGGATGAGGCCCACGCAATGACAGCGCTCGGCCTCATCCATGTAGGGCGTGGAAAGCAGCACGGTCATGCCGTCGTGGACCAGCTCGTGCAGAAGCGCCCACAGCTCGCGGCGACTGACCGGGTCCACGCCATTGGTGGGCTCGTCGAGCAGCAACACCTCGGGACGGTGGAGCAGGGCGCAGGCCAGGGCCAACTTCTTGTACATCCCGCCCGACAGGGCATCGGCGCGGCGGTCGAGAAACGGCCCCAGGCGCGTGATGTCGAGCAAGCGCGCAGAACGCTCGCGGAAAAGCGCGCGCGGCAGGCAGTAGAGGCGGGCAAAGAAACGCAGGTTCTCGGCCACCGAGAGATCGGGATACAGGCTCGCCTGCTGAGGCATGAGCCCGAGCGACTCGCGCACAGCGACCCCGCCCTTGGCCGGATCGCGGCCCAGAACCAGCGCGCGACCTGCGTCGAGTGTGATCAATCCGGCCAGCGCGCGAATGGCGGTGGTCTTGCCTGCGCCGTCCGCGCCCACCAAGCCAAAGAGTTGGCCGCGACCAACGGTGAAGCTGAGACCGTCGAGTGCCCGGGTGGCGCCAAAGCAGCGCACGAGCGCTTGCGCCTCCAGCGCGGCGCCAGCCTCTATGCCCATCGTGGTCCCGCCTGGCGTGGCAGCGGGCGCCGTGCTCATCAACGGCGCTCCGTTCCCGGCAAGGTGACCTGCACGGGCATGCCCGCGCGCAGCTTGCCTGCGCGATTGGCCAGCACGATCTCGACTGGATAGACCAGGCGATCGCGATCGCTGCGCGTCTGGATGTTGCGCGGGGTGAACTCGGCCTTGAAGGCCACGGTCGAGACCTGGCCGGAAAACTCTTCCCCCGGATAGGCATCAGCCACCGCCACGGCAGGCGCGCCCAGCTTGACCGCGGCCAGTTCGGCGTTGGGCAGATAGAAAGTGGCGCGCACCTCGGAAAGGTCGAGCAGGCGCACGAGCGTGGTCCCGGGCGCGACCAGCTCGCCTACTTCATGGGGCAACTCGGTGACCCAGGCGTCGCGGGGTGCCGCAATCTCGCACTCGTCAACCAGCAGGCGCACGCGCGCCACGCTAGCGGCGGCTGCGCGGGCGCTGGCGTGGGCGCCCTGGGCCTGTGCCGCGGACGCCTTCCAGGTCGAGCCCGCGGCACGGACCTGATCCTCGCTGGCGCGAGCCTGGGCGCGCAGGGCTTCCACCTGATGGGCCAGGCCATCGGCGCTGGCGCGGGTCTGGTCGCGGGTGGCCAGCGCCACGTCCTCAGTCAACGCTTCCAGCCGGTTGGCTTGCCGGAGGGTGGCGTCGCGTTGGGCGGACAGCGACGACGCCTGCGCCTCGGAGGCGACACGGGCAGCGCCGGCCACCTGCTGGGTGGCGCGGGCTGCGCCGATCGATGCCTCGGCCGCGCTGGCCTGGTCCTCGGCCGCTGTCTGGCGCTCTTGCGCCTCGGACAGAGACGCGCGCGCGTCTGCGCAGTCCAGGCTGACCAGCAGGTCGCCCTTCTTGACGGCCGCCCCCTTGGTCACGTGCAGGCGGGCCACGCGTGCGCTGATGCGCGACGAAAGGTCGACTTCGGTGCCCTCGATTTCGCCTGAACCGCCCGTGGGCCCGCGCTGGGCGCGTTCCTGCATCCACAGGCGCGCAGCCAACAAACCGGCGAGCGCCAGCACCAAGACGACGAGAACGATAGCGACCCTTCTCATGAGGACTCCTTGCTGGCTCGCAAGTCAGCAAACTTCATGCCCAAGCTCCTTGTGCACTTTCGCAGCCGGCCCACGCAAGACTGTAAAGACTTCCGACACCCTGTTCGGTTTTCCGAACAGAAGAAGAATGCCTTTTCACCACAGAGAAGGACGGGCAAATGACCCCGCGGGCGTACGCCTCGCCTCTGTGTCCTCTGTGCTCTCTGTGGTTGAACAGCATTCCTTTTCTCCGGCATCGGTTTTGCTCTCCAAGGCGGGCGGAAGACAAAATGAAATCGAGCAGGCTTGCTGGTGCCTTGTTCTTGTTGGTCCTTGGCATCGAGCATCTGGCATGGGCCGAGGATGATCGGCCGCTGAGAGCTTTGACCCTGGACCAGGCGCTGGCGGAGTTGGATAGCCAGAGTCCCACCTTGATTCAGGTGCGCAGCCGGGTGGCGGACGCACGCGCGCTTGCCACGCAAGCAAGGGTTCCACTGGTTCCGACTGTGGTGGCAGCAGGCGGGTACACCCGCAACAGCGCTGATGCCGTAGTCGACTTCACCGGCACGCCCCTGGCCTCCATCCATCCGGGCGCGCTGGTCATTCAGCCTTTGGGCGTGTGGACAGTTGCGGGCACGGTGCGCGTGCCCTTGGTCATTCCCAACGCGTGGGCTGACTGGGCGGCCGCCCAGCGCGCGGCCGACGCGGTCGCGGCCACTGCCGAGTCCGCGCGCCTGCAACTGCGCGCATCGCTGGCCCAGGCCGCTTGGGCGGCAGCCGCGGCCGAAGAGATCGTCGATGTCTCGGAACGCGCCGTGACCGTGGCGGATGAACACCGAAGAAGCGCTGCCCGCGGCGTGACCGCGGGCACGGAGGCGCCGCTGTCGGTGCTCAAGGCTGAGACCGAAGTGGTCAAGCGCCAGAGCGATCTGGCGCAGGCGCGCGCCAATTGCGAACGCAGCCACCTGGCGCTGGGCGTGCTCTTGGGCAAGAGCGAGCCGTTGCGCGTGCTGCTGCCGCCCGTCGCGGGCGGCGAGGCCCCGCGGCAGTTGGAGAGCCTGGTGGCCGAAGCCCTGCAGACCCGGCCCGAGCTTGCGGCCCAGGAAGCTCAGATTCGTTCCGCCCAGGCGCAGGCGAACTCGGCGCGCCTGCGCTGGCTGCCGCAGATCTCCGGCAGTGGCGCGGTCTTCGCTGCAGACGTGCCCTATCCGACGGGAAAGAAACAGGGCTGGCGCCTGACCCTGGACGCCCTGTGGTCGCTTTACGACGGCGGGCTGGCCCGCGGCAAACGCGATCAAGCCGAAGCCGACCTGGTCACGGCGCGGGCTGCCGCCGAAGCGCAGCGGCTGAGTATCGTCCAGGAGGTACAGGACACGCGCCGTGATGTCTCGGTGGCCAAAGAGCGACTGCGCCTGGCCGAGCAGCAGCGGGACCTCGCGACAGCAGCGGCCGCCTCGGCCAAGCGCACCTTTGAGGCAGGCGTGGCCAGCTCACTCGATGTGTTGGATGCGAACGACAGGTCGTACCAGGCCGAGTTGGCCATGGCCGATGCGCGGGGAAGGCTGGGCATCGCGCGTGTGGCGCTGGACAAGGCGCTGGGGCGGATGCGCTGATGAACCAGCCGTCTTCTGCCCAGCTCACCGCGAGTACGCGCGCCGACGCTGGCAGTCCCGGTTTTGACGAGATCGAGCGCGAGGAACTCTCCCGCCTGTTCGGCCGCGTGGTCTGGGCGCGCGTGGCTGTGTTGCCGGCTTTGGTGGGATTGGTCATGTGGCTGCTGGCCACCGACGAGACGCCGTGGCGGCGCTGGCTGCTCGGCACGCTCATCGTGGTGGCGTCGGCATTCTTCCTGGTGGAGGCGGGGCGTCACCGAGCATCAGCTCTTCACCGCGGCACGATTGGTGTCAATCTGACCTTTGCGGTGCTGGCGCAAGCAGGTGTCACCTTCGCCACCGGCGGCCTGGGCAGCCCATTCTTGTTTGCCATGTTCCTCATCGCGATGGTGGTGGCCATCACCATGCGGCCCCCGGCGGGCTTCGTTCTCGTGGGTTGCCAGATCGTCGCTCTGTGGGCCATGGCCCTGGCTGAGGCCGAAGGGCAGGTGCCCAACCTGAATCTGGTCGCTTTCGGGGGTGGCTCGCGGGCGGGTTGGAGTGACACGCACCTTTTCGCCAATGCAGCCTTTGCCAGCGCCGGCCTACTGATGGTCGCCAGCCTCGGACGGATCATTCGCGGCGCCTTCGACGCGATGATTCGGCGGGCGCTCCGCGCGCGACAGGAATCGGTGCAGGCCCATGGCGAGCTGTCGGCCCTGGCCGGCGAGATTGCGCACGAGCTGAAGAATCCGCTGGCCAGCGTGAAGGGCTTGGCCGGCCTGCTGGCTCAAGATGCGGGCACGGGCAAGTCGGGCGAGCGGCTCACCGTGCTCCGGCGCGAGGTGGACCGCATGCAAGCAATCCTGGAGGAGTTTCTCAATTTCTCGCGCCCGCTGGTGCCGGTCGCAGCCGAGAACGTCGATCTCGATGCGCTCTGTCGTGAGGTGGCGGCTCTGCACGAGGGCATGGCGCACGAGCGCGGCGTCTCGATCGAGGTCCGCGTCGCGGACACGACCGCGCTGTGCGATCCACGCAAGATTGAGCAGGTTCTGCTCAACCTGGTGCAAAACGCGTTGGAGGCGAGCCCAACCGGCACGACGGTGGAGATCGAAGCCAGCCACGACAGCGAGGGCGCACAGATTCGCGTGCTGGATCGAGGCCCGGGTGTGGCTCCGGAACTTGGGGCCAGGGTCTTCGACCCGGGGGTGACCAGCAAGGCGCAGGGTTCGGGCCTGGGCCTGACCATTGCGCGCGCGCTGGCCCGCCAGCACGGCGGTGATCTCGATCTCAGCGCCCGCGAAGGTGGCGGCTGCGTGGCGGTGCTGCGCTTGCCTGCGGCCTGTGGTGAATCGGGGCCGCGCTGGAAATGAGGTGACGATCGCGCGTACCATGGCCGCCATGGCCAAGGTCAACGCCGACCAGATCTCGTTGCGCGACGGCACCTCATGTTGAAGCCACGTGTGCTGGTGGTCGACGACGATGCTGGCGTTCGCTATACGCTACGCGAGATCTTGGAGTCGTCTGGCCTGGAGGTGGACGTTGCATGCGACGGGGTCGAGGCCCTGGAACGTCTGCAGCTTCAGCCGGCGCAGTTGGTGGTGACCGATCTCCGCATGCCGCGCATGGATGGCATGGAGCTCTTGCGCAAGCTGGTTGCACAAAACCCGGCCGCGCGGGTGGTGGTGATCACGGCCCACGGCTCGGAACGCCAGGCGGTGGAAGCCATCAAGGCCGGCGCGCTCGACTACTTTCGCAAGCCCTTCGAGCCCGACGAGCTGGTCGCGGTTATCAGGCGGGCCACCGAGGCGGCACGCCTGGCGCTGGAGAACGAGAGGCTGCGGGGTGAACTGGCGCTCTCGCGGACGCTGGTTTTTGCCTCGGAGGCCATGGGAGCGCTGGCCGTGTTGGTGGCCCGGGTGGCTCCGCGCGACAGCACCGTGTTGATCACCGGCGAAAGTGGCACCGGCAAAGAGCGGCTGGCCGAAGCCATCGTGCGGGCCTCGCGGCGCGCGGCCAAGCCCTTCGTGCGTTTCAACTGTGCCTCGCTCACCGCCGAGCTGGCCGAGGCCGAGCTGTTTGGTCACGTGCGCGGAGCGTTCACCGGTGCGGTGCGGTCGCGGGGTGGGCTGTTTGGCGAGGCTGATGGCGGCACCGTGCTGCTCGACGAGGTGAGCGAGCTGGCACTGCCTCTACAGGGGATGTTGCTGCGGGCCCTGCAGGAAGGCGAGATCCGGGCCGTGGGCGAGGATCGACCGCGCCACGTCGACGTGCGGGTGCTGGCGGCCAGCAACCGCGATCTGAAAGCCGAGGTAGCGCGGGGCGCGTTCCGGGAGGATCTGTACTGGCGCCTGGCCGTGGTGGAATTGCACATTCCACCGCTGCGTGAGCGCCCCGACGATATTCCGCTGCTGGCGCGGCACTTCCTCGACCAAGCTGCGGAGCGCCTGGGGGTCGCCCCGTTTGACCAGTCGGACGCTCTTCTGGCGCGCCTGGCGGCCCACAACTGGCCGGGCAACGTGCGCGAATTGCAGAACGCCATCGAGCGCCTGGTGGCCCTGTCCCCTGATGGAGAGCTGGATCTCGCGCTGCTGTCGCCGGGCCGGCCCCCGCCTTCATCCGATGATCAGTCATGCCTGCGCGACAAGGTGGACGCGTTCGAACGTGGGCTGATCGTCGATGCCTTGCGCGCCTGCGCGGGCAATCGCACCGAGGCCGCGCGCCAGCTCGGCATCTCGCGCGTGACCTTGCACGACAAGCTGAGAAAGCACGGCATCGGCGGCAGCGACGACGCGAAGTAGGCAACCTGTGCAATCCCCAGGGGGGCGTGGCCGCGGTCCTGGCCGGAGTGATCTGCAGCCTGGTTGCCCCGACACCCACGACCCCTTATGATCCGCGTGATGGAAGCGCTGCTTGCCCGTGCCCGCCGGGAACAGGCCGAGTGGGAAACCTTGCGAAGCAAGGTGCGCGAGACACTGCCCGGGCTGGTCGCCGTCCTGGTCTGCGAGTATGGGGTCCGGCGGGTCACGCTCTTTGGGTCGCTTCTGCGTTGCACGCCATCGGAGCGGCCGGACATCGACCTGCTGGTCGAGGGGCTCGATGCGAGCCGGCGGGCAGAGGCACTTGGTCGCCTCTTCTTGCTCGCCCCGCTGCCCGTGGATCTGGTGCCCAGGGAGGTGGGGCGTCAGGAGATCGTGCAGCGAGCCCTCGATGAAGGGGAGATCCTATATGCCGCCTGAGCACAGGACCGCTATTGAGCTGCGGCGCCTCGTGCGCGACAACGAGGCGGACGCCGGCGTGCTGGATGCGCTGCGGACAGAGATCTCGGCCGTGGACAGCCGCCCAGGACCGCTCGGGCCCGAGGCTGCTGCCTACCTCGCTGTGAAATTGCACGCCTGGTACACCGCCTTTGAATCGATCCTCGAACGAATTGCGCGCGTGGTGGAGGGAGGCTTGCCAGGCGGACCGTCGTACCATCAAGATCTCTTGCGGGGCATGGCCCTGCCACTTGCGGCGGTAAGGCCAGCGGTGCTCGACCCGGCGCGCCTGGCAGATCTCTCTGAGCTGCTCGCCTTTCGCCACTTCTTCCGCCACGCCTATGCCGTCGCCCTGGACGACGCGGAGCTGCGACGCCACGCGGGCCGACTGGAACGAACACATCCGGGCGTGCGCGGCGACCTGCGCGGCTTCGAGCAGGTCGTGCTGGGCTGGATCCAGAAGTTGGAAGACGGCGCCAGGTCGTAGGCTGCCGGCGGGTGGCCTTGCGGGCGGGTCGCCGGCTCGGTGCAATCCACCGGCGAATCAAACGGAACGAGCAGTGGCGGGGCAACGACTTCCGGAGGCGCGCGCCAACACTGTTCCCACCATGGTTTTCATAAATTTGCAATCCGATTGCAAATCCATGAGTCTCGTCGTACGCTTGCGCCACTGCCGGGAAGCCCGTGGCCCGGAAGTGGACCTGCTAGTGCAAAGCGAACGGGGCTGGATTATTGCCGAGGCCAAGTCTGGCAGCACCGTGGACGCTTCCTTCTTCGCAGGCATGGAGACATTCACCTCGCGTCTCCCCAAGACCTCTCCCGTCGTCCGCCGCCTGGTCTACGGCGGCAGCGAAAGCCAGAAGCGGCAAGGGGTGGTCGTCATGCCCTGGGCGAAGATTCAGGATGAACGCTGGTAGATCTGCCTCTGGGGCGACCGCAGGTCGCCCCTACAAACCGCAGGTCGCCCCTACGTAATCCCGCGAGCCAGGGGTGCAGACGTGGCGTCGTCCGTCGCCGTAGGGGCGACCTGCGGTCGCCCCGGAGGCGGTCGTGCTCGCTGCTATCGCTTCGCCGCCGGCGTGCCGCCGCCGCCCTTGCGGAAGCGCTTCCACACCACAGCGTCAAGCGCCCAGCGGCCGCAGCCCAGCATCAGGATGGCCAGGCTTGCCGTCAGGTAGAGGACCGTGGTCTCGCGCTGTCGCCAAGGCAAACCGGCCTCGCCGGAGAACAACGTCAGTCCCAAGCTGAAGGCGAGCAGCAGGGCCGCCAGCCGACCGGCGAGGCCGAGCGTGACCAGGATTCCACCGACGAATTCTGCTGCCACGGCCAGCATCAGGCTGTGGCGATGGCCTATGCCAAGACGGTCAGGGAAGCTGTTCACAAGCTGACTGTAGTGGCGCGCTTTGTCCAAGCCGTGCAGGAGAACCACGTTGACCCCCACGCCAAGGCGCAGGAGGAAGAGCCCCAGGTTGACGACATTCTCTCTGCTGAAGACCGACACGGAGCCAGCGTCGCACATCTGCACGAAAGACCCAAAAGAATGGGCATTTCGTCGCTATCCACGCTTCATCGCGTCCGTCACCTCGTCTAGCGTGGTCAGGCCGGAACGTGAGCCCAAGCTGCGGCACGCGAGTCCTGCAGCGGCATTGGCAAAGGGCAGGGCGCGCTCCAGCGGCCAGCTCTTGAGCTGGGCATAGGCGAACGCTCCGCAGAAGGCGTCGCCGGCGCCGGTGGTGTCTTCCACGAAGACGTCGACGGCGTCCTGCTGGACCAACTTGGTGCCCTCCAGGGCAACTGCACCGGCCTCGCCCATGGTGATGACCGCAATCCGCGGACCCAACCGCGTGATCTCGCGCAGGCTGGTCGCCAGCTCGTCAGAAGGCGCCAGCTCGTTGGCGAAACGCTCTGATCCCACCACGATGTCGGACAGGGTGAGCAGCTCGCCCATGCCCCCCGAAAGTTGGCTGGCGTTGAGCAAGACGGTGATCCCCTTGGCGCGCGCCTTTTCTGCGACGGCGGCCTGCAAAGCCGGCTGCGATCCATCGATACACAGCAGCTGCGCACCGTCGAGCAATCGGTCAGGCAAATCGCGCGTGGACAGCGGCGTCACGTTGCCCCGGGAAAGCAGGATCTTGCGCTTGTGGCTCAGTTCATCGATTTGGATGATCGAGACTGGAGATACCTTGCCCTTTTCGATCGCCAGCACAGACGTGTCGATGTGCAGTTGTTGCAGCGAGCGAAGGATGAAACGGCCGAACTCATCGTCGCCTACGCGACCAAAATAGCGGCCGCGAACCCCGAGCGTGGAGAGCACAGCCAGGATGTTGGCGGCCGACCCTCCCCCTTGCATGCTGAAGACCGAGACCTCCACCAGCCGTTGTTCGACGCGCGGCACAACGCATAGCAGGTCCACGGTTGCCAGACCCACGCCCACCGCCAGATCGCTGTGCGCAGCAGCCGTGCGTGGATGGGAAGCCGGCCGGGGCGGCACGGCCGGCCCCGTTTTCTTCCGGCTGCGGGTCTCACGCACTTTCACCATAAGCCCATGCTACCACCGCGCCGAAAATTTTTGTCTTTTGCTAGTTGCCGCCGAACCCGGCCGAGGCCGGCAACAACGGCCGACCGAGCGCACCCTGGCCATCGATGAAGCGTTCCAGTGCCGCCACGGCTTTCGCGCAGCTCGCGTTCGCGTAGTACGAGCGGCCCAGGTAGTAGAGCAGCTCGGGCCGTCGCTTGACGTACTCGGCGTTGTCAGCCAGGGGCTTCAGCTCGTCGATGGCGTCACCGTAGAACTCGGCCTTGTATTCGAGAAGGCCAGTGAGCAGGGCGACGTCTTTGCCCAGCTTCCCGCCCCAGGTCTCCTCAGGCCAGTCATCGACCACTTTGAAGGCGCTGGCGAACTTGTTCTTGTCCACCAAGGCTAGGATCTGCTGGTACTCCACCCGCACGCGCTCGGCCACCGCAGGTGCCAGTCCGGGTGGCGGCACAGGCGGTTGCAGTCCGTCGTCCGGGGCGAGCGCGATCTCGGGATCGCGATCCTCGCGCGTGGCCACCAGATCAAGCAGAAGGCGCGAGTGTGCCACCTCGGGGCCGCTGCCCGCAGCCTCGGCCCGGTGTTGCCACAGGTGGGCCTCGCGCGCCTTGCCGTGAGCCAGCAGGCTGCGCGCCAACCGCGCCATGGACACCGCGCGGTCGGGGCCATCGTAGCCCGCCACCAGCTCGCTTAGCCGGCCGTAGGGCCACATCGGGCCGTAGATCTTGGCCAGGTATGGATCGAACTTGGCGTAACCCAAGAGATCGCGCGGAGCCGCAAACTCGATGAGCGCGTTGTCATCGGTATTGACGGCCGCGCCGGCGGTAAACGAGCGCAGCTCCTCCGGGCCGAGCAGCAGGTAGGCGGGCACGTCGTGGGGCGAAGCGAACCCGGCTCGCTTCGCCTCGGCGGCGGTGATCGGGTTTTCAAAAGCGCGCGCGATCTGGCGCACATCCAAATTGATGGGGTGCCGGCTGGCGATGAGAATCGTATCGGAGGACAGATCCTCGGCCGCAAACACCATCACGTAGGGAAACTCATCGGCCAGCGTGCGGTAGATGGCCTTGATGTTCCACGGGGCCATCTCGTAAAGCTGCGCCCACTGGCAGAAGATGCCGTCGTCGCGCAGGCGCGCCTTGATGTCCTGGAAATACTCGCGCGTGAATAGGTTTGAAACCCCCGTAATCCAGGGATTGGACGGTTGGCTGATGATGACGTCGAACTGGTCGCTGCGCTGGCTGAGGAAATTGCGGCCGTCACCCACCAGGGCGCGGACTTTGGAATTCTCCAAGGGGCGCTGATTGACACTGTCGAAGAAGTGCGACGCCTCGTAGATGGCCGGCTCCAGCTCTACCACCTCGATCGAGGCGATCGGGTACTGGGTGACAGCACCGGCGGTCACGCCCGAGCCGAACCCGATCAGCGCTACCTTGGGCGGATGGTCGTTCTGGTAGAGCAAGAGCGGCAAGAGGCCCACGCTGATCTGGGTCGGCATATCGGCATCGTTGGAGGCGTCGACTTTGCCGTTGTTTTTTAGCGAGAACGTCTTGCCCCACTGGTCGACCGACACCGTCGTGGCGATGCCGTCCTTGTAGTAGACCAGTTTGGGCACCTGCCATTTCTTCTTCTGGTGGCGGTGCTCGACCATTTCGATGTAGTCGCGCGCCATGGAAACACGAAAGAAGCCGATGGAGAAGTCGGTGAGGTTCCAGCGTGGCAGGGACAGGGCCAGTAGCGCCATGCCGGCCGCGCCCGCCATGCCCAGGATCCGGCGTGAAGGCGCAAGGCTGCTGGAGACGGAGAAGAGAAGGGCGGCCAGCCCCAGATCGAGCACCACCGAAACGTAGATGCCCCTTTGCAGCCCGAGTTGCGGCAGGACGACGAAACCCGACAGGAACGATCCGACGATTGCACCCACCGTGTTGATCGCGTAGGCCGAGCCCACGTCGCGGCCCACCCGGTGAAGGCTCGCGGTCACCACCCGAACGGTGAGCGGGAAGATGGCGCCCATGAGGAAGGTCGTGGGCAGCACCGCGATGCAGGCCAGGGTGAACTGACACACCAGAACTGCGTCGGCCGTGATGGAGGTCGACGACAACAGATACGTGAAGACATAGGGCAGTCGGTCGGTGACTAGATAGGAAACCCCGATCGCGGCCACGATGCCCAGGTGGAGCGTGGCCAGGCTGCGCACGGGGTCGCGGAATCTCTGTGCCAGACGACCGAAGGCTGCCGAGCCGGTGCCCAGGCCAATGAGGAAGGCCAGCAGGATGATGGTGAAGGAGAAGATCGACGAGCCGATGATGACCGCCAGGGCGCGCGTCCAAAGCACCTGCAGGGTCATGGCC